>Ga0008833_1001255_pt1 | contig 12337 bp, 7 predicted proteins | sample HotLakConsoUCCLE_FD_62216 | JGI IMG/M metagenome (GOLD analysis project Ga0008833, IMG submission 62216) | Hypersaline microbial mat communities from Hot Lake, Washington, USA - Hot Lake Consortium UCC-LE | ecosystem: Environmental > Aquatic > Non-marine Saline and Alkaline > Hypersaline >... | reverse complement strand
CGCGTTTCCTGTCCGTCGACACTGCGTCGCCGGTTCGGCGAAGGAGCACGCAGTGGTCGTTGAGATGAAGTCACCGCCCATCCGGCAGAAGGGCGCCGGAATTGACAGGCCTGATGCATCTTGTCACCCTTTTCGTGCCGCTCGCCTTCGCGCAGACTGAGACGGGCGACTTTTCCACCCAGCGACGCAAGGGAGACGCGCATATGGTTGCCGTCATCGAAGGCTACCTGTTCTACGAGATCGCGGCGCTTCTGGTGCTCGCTGCGGTTGCGGGTTTCGTCGGGCTGATGCTGCGCCAGCCGCTCATCGTCAGTTTCATCGCCGTGGGCATTCTTGCGGGACCGTCCGTCCTCGATATCGCCCGTTCCGACGCGCAGATCGACCTGCTGGCCGAACTCGGCATCGCGGTGCTGCTGTTTCTCGTCGGCCTCAAGCTCGACTTCAATCTCGTCCGCACCCTGGGGGCGGTGTCGCTCGTGACGGGGCTGGGGCAGGTCGCCTTCACCACGGTCTTCGGCTTCCTGATCGGGCTGGCACTCGGGCTCGACCCCCGCACGGCCATCTACGTCGCCATCGCGCTCACGTTCTCCTCGACGATCATCATCGTGAAGCTGCTGTCGGACAAGCGCGAGATCGATGCGCTGCACGGCCGGATCGCCCTCGGTTTCCTGATCGTGCAGGATATCGTCGTGGTCATCGCGATGATCGCGCTTTCCGCGATCGGGGTCGGCGGCGCGGCCGGGGACGAGGGCGCGCTGGGGGATGTCCTGCGGGTGCTGGGTTACGGTCTCGGCATGCTGGGCGGCGTCATCCTCTTCATCCGGTTTCTCGCCAATCCGCTGGTCGAGCGGTTGTCGCGCTCGCCCGAGCTTCTCGTCTCCTTCGCCATCGGCTGGGCGGCGCTTCTCGCCGCGGTCGGGCACTATCTCGGCTTCGGCAAGGAACTGGGCGGCCTTCTCGCCGGGGTCTCGCTCGCCTCCACGCCCTTCCGCGAGGCGATCGCCGCGCGCCTCGCGAGCCTGCGCGACTTCCTGCTCCTGTTCTTCTTCATCGCACTCGGCGCCTCGCTCGACCTCTCCGTGCTCGGCGCGAGCGTCTGGCCCGCCATCGTGCTGTCGCTCTTCGTGCTCATCGGCAACCCGCTCATCGTTCTCGCGATCATGGGGGCGATGGGCTACCGCAAGCGCACCGGGTTTCTGGCCGGGCTGACCGTGGCGCAGATCAGCGAGTTCTCGCTGATCTTCATGGCGATGGGCGTGGCCATCGGACATGTCGCCGAAGAGGCGCTCGGGCTCGTCACCCTCGTCGGCCTCGTGACCATCGCCGCCTCGACCTACATGATCACCTACTCGCACCGGCTCTACGCCATCTTCGAGCCCGTCCTCGGCATCTTCGAACGCCGCGTCACCGATGCCGAGCCCCGGGACGGGCCGGAAGCCGGTCGGCCGCACGACATCATCCTCTTCGGGCTCGGCCGCTACGGGCTCGGCATCGCGTCCGCGCTCGGCGGCACGGGCCAGCGCATTCTTGGCGTCGACTTCAGCCCCGAGGCCGTGCGCTTCGCCCGGGCGCAGGGCCATGACGTGGTGTTCGGCGACGCGACCGACCCCGAGTTCCTCGCGCACCTGCCGTTGCGCCATGCGCAATGGCTGGTCCTCGCGGTGCCGGAGCACGACACCGGGGTGACCCATCACGACCCGCGCACCGCCCTTCTGCGCGCCGCGCGCGATCTCGGCTTTCAGGGCAAGGTCGCCGTGGCCGCGCATCACGAGGCGACGGCCGAGAAACTGGCCGGGCAGGCGGATCTCGTCCTGATGCCCTACAGGGACGCGGCGGTCGCGGCGGCCCGCATGATCGCGGGCGGACCAGGGGCGCGCGGACCGGTCGCGCCCGACCCGGCGGGACAGAAGGATCTTCCGGCATGAGGGCTGGCAAGGGCCGAGGCGAGCGGTTCGCGCGATGGTGGGAAAGGCACGGCTGAGTGCCCGCTTTCTCCCGGGGTGGCTCCGCGCTTCCTGCGTCGCCCCGAAAACTCGACGCGAATGCCGGCGTGCATGCATCAAGACTTGCCCTTAACGTCCTGTTTCCGCTGTGAAGCCGGCAGGCGTCGTCAGTCCGCCGCACCCGTGGCGGAGGGCGCTTTGCCTGCGCGGATGCGCAACAGCGCCGCTTCGACGTCGCGGATGGAATAGGGCTTGTTGATCGACGGGGTGTCGAACCCGAGCCGCGCGAGTTCCGCGTGCCCGTAGCCCGACGCCACCACGACGCGGATCCCGTGGTCGCGGAACGTCTCCACGACGGGACGCGCCGATTGTCCGCCGAGGTTCGCGTCGACGATGGCGGCGTCGGGCAGGGGGTTGCCGTTGTTCACGAAATCGAGTGCCTGTTCGACGCTCGACGCGGCACCGACGACGTCATGGGAGAGGTCCGTCAGGATGTCTTCGAGATCGAGTGCGACGAGCGGTTCGTCTTCGACCACGAGAATGCGCAGGCGGTCAGGCCCCGCCACGGCTCGTCACTCTTTCCAGCGGGAACTGCATGCGGCAGGCGAGTCCGGACGGAAGATAATCGAGCGTGACCTCTCCGCCGAGTTCGCGGGCGATTCCCTTTTCGAGCATGCGTCTTCCAAAACCCTCACGTTCAGGCGGGGTAACTTCCGGACCGTCCAGTTCGTTCCACGCGATCTGCAAGGTCTCCCGGCCTTCCGGTTCCCGGTCGACGGTCCAGGATATCTCGATGCGGCCCGTGTCGTTCGACAGCGCCCCGTATTTCATGGCGTTGGTCGCGAGTTCGTGCAGCGCCATGACGAAGGAGACCGTCGCATTCGGCGCGAGTCTCACCTCGGGGCCTTCCGCGATGATCCGTTCGCTTCCGTCGGTGACGAAGCTCGAGACCGACGCCATGACGAGTTCCTCGAGGTCGGCACCGCCCCAGTGCTCCTGCGTCAGCATGTTGTGGGCGGCCGAAAGCGCACGGACACGCTGGCCGAAGACCTCGGCGAAAGCCTTCGGGTCCGCGGTGGCGCGCAGGGTCTGGTTGGCGATCGACTGCACCACGGCGAGCATGTTCTTCACCCGGTGATTGAGCTCGTTCAGCATGAGCTCGCGCTCGGCCTCGTTGCGCTTGCGCTCGGTCACGTCGCTGAAGAGCACCGCGACGAAGCGCGCGTCGATCTTCGTCGCGCTGACCTCGAACCATTGCCCGAGCGCTTCGGAATGAAGCTCCGCATGGGCAGGCTCGCCGGTTTCGAGCACCCGTGCGGGAAGCTCGAACCAGTGCGGCTCGACCTTTGGCAGCGCGTCGCTCAGACGGTGGCCGACGAAATCGGCCTTCACCTGCCGGCGGGCGGCGGGGTTCGCCTCGACGTAGCGGACATCGACGACCTTGCCGCCGTCGTCGCGCAGCACCTCGGCGAGGAGATAGCCCTCCTCCATCGTCTCGAAGAGCCGGCGGTATTTCTCCTCGCTTTCGCGCAAGCGTTCCTCGGCGTTCCGCCGCGCGGTGATGTCGACGAAGCTCACGACGACGCCCTCGATCCTGTCCTCGACCGTCCGGTAGGGGCGCAGGCGCATCATCAGCCAGCGGCCGTCCTTCGAGGCCACCTCGGCCTCGAGCGGGGTGAGGTCCTTCAGCACCCTGCGGGCGTCCGCCTCCACGCCGTCATGGACCAGCTTATGCGTGAAATCCGAGATCGGGCGTCCGATGTCGCTCTCGGTGACGCTAAAAAGCTGTTCGACGGCCGGCGTGAGGAGCTTTATCCGCAACTTGATATCGAGGAAAAGCGTGCCGATCTCGGTGGCGTTCACGAGGTTCTGCAGATCGCTGTGCGCCGATGCGATGGCGTCGAGCTTGTCCTTGAGCTCGGCGTTCACGGTGCCGAGTTCCTCGTTGATCGACTGAAGCTCCTCCTTCGAGGTCACGAGTTCCTCGGCGGTGGAGCGGAATTCCTCGTTGATCGACCGCAATGCCTCGTTGGCGACGCGCAGTTCCTGCATGGCCACCTCGTGCTCGCGCCGGCTGGCGCTCAGGCGGTCCTGGGTGGCCTTCAGTTGGGCCTCTACCTGGCGCAGCCGGTCGGACGGCCCAGCGGTCTCCGCTCCGTTTTCGAACGCGGCTTCGGTCTGTTCGCCGAGATCGAGAAACAGGACGAGCGCGTTGCGGCCCGATGCCTCGTCCTGCTGCGACGGCGTGACATGCAGCATCACACGCCGGGCCGCACCGTTCACCTCCACATTCATGGGAAACGTCAGCGTCGGCTCGTTTCGGTCGATGGCCCTGTGGAGCGCGCGTCGGAGTTCCGAGCGGAGTTCCGGCCTGAGGAGGGCGGGAAGCTCCCGGCTGAGCGGCCCCTCGGACGGGCGGATGTACGCGCCGGCGTTCTTCGAAAGGTTGATGATGCGGTGCTCGCTGTCGACGAGCACACTCGGGGGGGCGACGGCCTCGAGCGCGGCCGAATGGAACCGCGGCGGCGCCCCCACCGGCGTTTCGCGGTGGGTGTGCTCCTCGCCGGGGATCGTGGGCCGGTTCGCGCGCGGAAGCTCCGTGAACACCTCGACGTGCTCCGGGCCATGCGGCCGCGCGGCGTAGACATGCGCGCCGGGATCGCGGGTGGCAAAGAGGTCCGGCCGGGTGTCGACGTTTTCGGCCGCGCCGAGGAACAGCATGCCGCCGGGCCGCAGCGCGTAATGGAACAGCGCGAGAAGCCGGCGCTGCATCTTTCGGTCGAGGTAGATCAGGAGATTGCGGCAGGAGATCAGGTCGAGCCGCATGAACGGCGGGTCCTTCAATGCGCTGTGATGCGCGAAGAAAACCATGTCGCGGACCTTCTGGCCGATCCGGTAATGGGTTCCTTCGTCGATGAAGAAGCGCCGGAGCCGTTCGTCGGAGACATCGGCCTCGATGGCGTGGGGGTAGCGCCCCTCCCGCGCCGTCGCGAGCGCGCCTTCATCGAGATCGGTCGCGAAGATCTGGACGTGCGGCATCACCTGCTGCCGCTCGGCTTCCTCCAGGAGCAGGATCGCGAGGCTGTAGGCCTCCTCGCCGGTCGCGCAGCCCACCGACCAGATCCGCAACTGGCCGTCTGCTCCGGCGTCGCGGAGAAGCGGCGCGATGGCCTCCTCGACGAGCGCCTCGAAGGCCGTGTGGTCGCGGAAGAAGGCGGTGACCGAGATCAGGAGGTCGCCAAGCAGCTCCTGCGCCTCTTCCGGATTGTCGCGCAGATAATCCGCGTAGGCCGCCGGGCTGTCCTTCCGCGTGACCTGCATGCGCCGCATCACGCGCCGCATCATCGTCGCGCGCTTGTAGCTCGTGAAGTCGTGGCCGGTTCGGGCGCGCAGGAAGGCGAGGATGCGTTGAAGATCGTCCTCGCCGTCGTTCTCGCGAATCCTGCGCAACGCGTAGCCGCTCCTCGAAACCTCCGCGATGGTCGCCACCAGCTTGCCGATCGGCTGGACGAAATCGGCGGCCCCGGTGGAGATCGCGCTGCGCGGCATCGCGCCGTATTCCGCCTCCTTCGGGTCCTGGACGAGAACGACGCCGCCCGCCTCCTTCACCTTGGTGACGCCGACGGCGCCGTCCGACCCCGCGCCGCTCAGCACCACGCAGAGACTGTCGGCGCGCGCGGCGGCGACCGACTGGAAGAACATGTCGATCGGCGCGCGCTGGCCGCGCGGTTCGGAGAACGGGCGCGAGTGGATGGTGTCGCCGTCGATGACGAGTTCCCGGTCCGGGGCGATGACATAGACGCAGTTCGGTTCGAGGAGCGGCGTGTCGTCGACCTGGCGGACCGGCATCTGCGTGCGGTTCGAAAGGATGTCGCTCAGCTGGCTCTCGTGGTCGGGCGCGAGGTGCACGACGACGACATAGGCGAGCCCGAGGTCGGGATCGATCTTCTCGAAGAACGACTGGAGCGCCTTCACGCCGCCGGCCGACGCGCCGATCGCGCATATCGGCGTCGTCTTGTCCCCACCTGATTCGGAGAGGGAGCCCGAATCATTTTCAATGTCCATCGCGTCAGGATCACTCGACTTCGCAGGCAAGCGCAAGCGCGCGGCGGGCGGGCCGGACCGCGTCAAGGGCGCGTTGGGAAATGCCGGACGGAAGGCGGCGGGTCCGGCCATTCGCTCGGGCGGGTGCTCTCGTCGCCGTGCGCCCTCAGCCCAGCGACACGTCGAGAAAGAGCATCAGCACCAGCCCGATCGACAGGCCGAGCGTCGCCTTGTTCTGATGCCCCTTCCGGTGCGTCTCGGGAATGATCTCGTGACTGATCACGAAAAGCATCGCGCCCGCGGCGAAGGAGAGCCCCCAGGGCAGAAACGGCTCCGAGACCGAGACCGCGGCCGCCCCGAGCGCTCCGCCCACCGGCTCCACGAGACCCGTGAGCGCCGCGATGCTCCACGAGCGCCACCGGCCGTAGCCCTCGCCGAGAAGTGCGACGGCGACGGCCAGGCCTTCTGGAAGGTTCTGCAGGCCGATCCCGATGGCCAGCGGAAGCCCGCCCGAATAGCCCTGTCCGCCGAACCCGACGCCGACGGCGAGGCCCTCGGGAAAGTTGTGGATGGTGATGGCGAGAATGAAGAGCCAGATCCGGCGAAGTTCCGCGCTGTCAGGGCCTTCGCGGCCGGTCTTGAAGTGTTCGTGCGGGAGCGTCCTGTTGAGCCAGGCGATGACCGCCATGCCCGCGAGCACCCCGATCGCGGCGATGGCGGCCGGAATGACGCCGGTGCCGTACCGCTCGCCCGCGACCTCGATCGCCGGGACGATGAGCGAGAAGAACGACGCCGAGAGCATGACGCCCGCGGCGAAACCGAGCGCCATGTCCCGCGACGCCGGCCCCGGAATCCGCCCGAAGAGCACGGGCACCGCGCCGACGGCGGTCATCGAGCCCGCGACGAGGCTGCCGAGAAACCCAAGGATCAGGGGCGAGGCGGGGTCCACCGGCGTCTCCCTTCCCGGCCTTCGGAGCGGTCACCGGCCGGACCTTCCTTTCCCCCGCGCGCCGGCCGGCTGTCCGATGCCGTCCTGCGACCCCCCGATGCTTTCGTGACCGCGCCCATCTCAACCCCGCTCAATCGCTGCCGTCCTGCCTGGCCGCGCGCGCCTGCTCGCGCGCGCCCGGATGGGCGGATGGGCGGAACGGCACCTCGCAGACCTCGGCGTCGACGGGCTGACCCGAGGTCTCGCCGTAGGCTTCGGGAAGTTCGACCTTCATCCGCGTGCCGACCTCGCGCATCTCCCAGGGCACATGGGCGAGGGCGATGTTCGTGGCGAGTTCGGGCGACCACCAGATCGACGTGACATACCCGCTTCGGTGCCCTTGGCTGTCCTGCACGAGCCAGAAGTCCGGCGCGTAGTCAGTAACGGGAAGGCCGCCGACCCTCAGACCGACGAGCTTGAGGCGGAAGGGGCAGTCGCCGGCGTCGATGAGATCGCGCTGCCGTTCGAGTTCGGCGCGGCCGATGTAGTCGGCCGATTTCTTCCGGGGCACCTGGTAGCCGAGATTGACCTGAAACGGCGAGGTCTCGAAGTCCATGTCCTGGCCCCATGAGAGGATGCCGGCGGCGATCCGGCGGTGATGCGCGGGCGCGATGACCCGAAGGCCGTAGCCCGCCCCCGTGCCGCGCAGGGCGTACCAGACCGCCTCGGCGTTGAGCGTGGCGTCGCGGACATAGACCTCGTAGCCCTCTTCGCCCGAGAACCCCGTCTGGCTGATCACCACCGGCGCACCGCCGATCTCGGCCTCCATCATGCCGTAGTAAGGCACGTCGCGCAGGTCCGGTCCGACGAGTTCGACCATCAGGTCCTGCGAGAGCGGGCCCTGCACCTGGAGCGGCGCGACGTCGAGTTCGTCGATCTCGACGTCCCAGCCGCCGGCGACGTTCACGCCCTTCAGCCAGAGCATGACGTCCGAGTCCGAAATCGAGAACCAGAACTCGTCCCCGGCGAGCCGCAGGAGCACCGGGTCGTTCAGGATGCGCCCCCGGGGGTCGCAGAGAATGCAGTATTTCCCGCGCATCGGCGCGATCTTCGTGGCGTCACGGGTGATGACGTGGTTGACGAAGGCTTCCGCATCCGGCCCGCGCACCCTGATCTGCCGCTCGACGGCGACGTTCCAGAGCGTCACGCGGTGCACGAGCGCGCGGTATTCGGCCATCGCCCCGCCGTCCTCGGGGCGGACATAGCCTCGGGGGTGATACATCCGGTTGTAGACCGTCGCGCGCCAGGCGCCCGCCTCGACGGAGAGATGCCAGTAGGGCGACTTCCGCACCCGGGTGGAGACGAGCATCTGCACCGGGGTCGGTCCCGACTGGCGGAGGTTCACGGGGACGATGCGGTCGGACTGATCGATCTCGGGAACGTTCGGGTGGGCAAAGCTTTTCACCGAGCTTTCGCGTTTCGGCATGTCGTCCTCCTCTCGGTCCGGACGCGCATCGTCACTCACGCCCCGCCACGCGCCGGCGGCGGTCAGCGCGGACGCTCAGACATAGGCCAGCCCGCCGAGCGCGGAATAGTTCCGGTCGAGCGCGTCGAGCCGCTTCATGTCGTCGCCGGAAATCTCGAAATCGAAGATGGCGAGGTTCTCGAGGTAGTGCTCGCGCCGGTTGGCCTTCGGGAGCGGGACCGTGCCGCGCTGCAGGTTCCAGCGCAGCATGATCTGCGCCGGTGTCTTTCCATAGGCCCCGGCGATCTCCGCGAGGTTGCGGTCGTCGAGCTTCTCGCCCCGCGTCAGCGGGCTGTAGGCCTGGATCACGATGCCCTTTTCGCGGTGATGTTCGGACAGGCCGTCGTCGTGTCCGAGCGGCGACCACTCGACCTGGTTGACCACCGGCGTCACGCCCGTCTCGCGCACGAGGTCGTCGACCAGCGCGGCGGAATAGTTGCTCACCCCGATGTCGCGCACGAGACCCTCCTCCTGCGCCGCGATCAGGCCGCGCCAGAGGCGCTCGCAGGACCCGTCCGGGGGCGGGCGGTGGATCAGGGTCAGATCGGCGTAGTCGAGCCGCATCTCCCCAAGGTCTCTCTCGACACCCTGCCTCGGGTCGTCGTCCTCCTCGATCTTGCTGACCACGTAGAGTTCGTCGCGGGTGATGCCGCAATTCCTGATCGCGGCGCCGATGCCCTCCTGACTGCCGTAGTCGACGGCGGTATCGATCATCCTGTAGCCCGCCCTTATCGCCGCTTCGACGTTCGCGGCGGTGTCCTGCGTCAGCTTCCAGGTGCCGAGCCCCAGCACCGGCATCCGGCCTCCCGTGTGCAGCGGAATTCTCGTGTTGCTGTCCATGACCTTCTCCCGGCGATGAATGAAGCGGGTGCCCGCGACCTGTCCCCTGAACGCGGGATTGCGCGGCGCGTTCCATTCCCGGTGCGTCTTCGCAGCGCTGCCGGGCGGGATGGTCGACGATGAAGATCGGGGCTTTCATGACGGTGCGGGACTGCGCTTCAATGGGACGACCCGCGCGAATCTCGGAACCCGATCATTCGAGCGGGGGTTTGGAAGGAAGTTTGCGCGCCGCGGTCACGCCGCAGGGGCCTCAAGAGGGATCGGGAAGGAGAGGGGAATGGCGGCCAGAAAAGTCCGGAGCGGAAGCGCTCCGAAACTCGAAGAGCTTGCCGCCAGCCGCGTCGCCATCGAGGCGATATCTCCCCGGATCGATGCCGGGAGGTTCGCCGCGAAGGCGGTGGCAGGCTGGCCGTTGAGCGTCGAGGCCGATGTCTTCGGAGACGGGCACGACGTCTATTCCGCCGCCGTCGAGGCGGAGGGCTTGCCGGAGATCTTCATGACGAGCCTCGGCAACGACCGCTGGGCCGCCGAAATCGCCTTCGACGAGGTGGGGCCTGCCCGCTACACGGTGCTCGCGTGGCGCGACGTCTGGGGCACATGGCGCCGCGACACCGCCAGGAAGATCGACGCCGGACAGGACGTCTCGGTCGAGATGCAGGAGGCGCGCGAGATCTTGAGCGGCATCAAGGCCCCTCGGGGCCATTCCGCGATGCTGAAGACGCTGGTGAAGGCCGCCAAGAGCGAGGACGCCGAGACGCTGCTGTCCTCGGAGACCGCGATGTTCATGGCGCTCGCGGGACCGCGCGGCAACCTCACGCGGTCGGAGCCGGTGCCGGTCTGGGTGGACAGGGAACGCGCGGCGTTCTCTGCCTGGTACGAGCTTTTCCCCCGGTCGCAGGGTGACCCCGGCCGCCACGGCACGCTGCGCGACGTCATCGGGCGGCTCGACTACGTCGCCGACCTCGGCTTCGACGTGCTCTATTTCCCCCCGATCCACCCGATCGGGACCACGAACCGCAAGGGCAAGAACAACGCGCTGCGGGCCGAGCCGGGCGATGTGGGCTCGCCCTACGCCATCGGCTCGCCCGAGGGCGGCATGGATGCGATCCACCCCGAACTCGGCACGCTGGAGGACTTCGACGCGCTGGTCGAGGCGGCACACGGCAAGGGCCTCGGCATCGCGCTCGACATCGCGCTCAACGCCTCGCCCGACCACCCGTGGACGAGCGAGCACCCCGACTGGTTCGAGCGCCGGCCCGACGGAAGCATCAAGTATGCCGAGAACCCGCCGAAGAAATACGAGGACATCGTCAATTTCCGCTACTACCTGGCGGACGGGGCGCCCAACAAGCCGCTCTGGAAGGCGATCCGCGACCTTTTCCTGTTCTGGATCGGTCACGGCGTCTCGATCTTCCGGGTCGACAACCCGCACACCAAGCCCTTCCCGTTCTGGGAGTGGATCATCGCCGAGGTGCGCCGCGACTGCCCCGAGACGATCTTTCTGTCCGAGGCCTTCACCCGACCGAAGGTGATGAAGCATCTCGCCAAGCTCGGCTTCAACCAGAGCTACACCTACTACACCTGGCGCGACACGGGGCCCGAACTGGCGCAATACGTGACCGAATTGTCGACCGAGGAAAGCCGGCACTACCTGCGGCCGAACTTCTTCACCAACACTCCCGACATCAACCCCTGGTTCAACCACAAAGCGGGGCGGCCGGGCTTTCGCACGCGGGCGATCATGGCCGCGTCGCTGGTGAGCAACTGGGGCCTCTATTCGGGCTTCGAGCTTTGCGAGGCCGAGTGGTTGCCGCCGAAGGACGAATACCTCCATTCCGAGAAATACGAACTGAAGCACCGCGACTGGGACGCGCCGGGCAACATCAAGGACGACATCCGCCTGATCAACCGCATCCGCCGCGAGAACCCGGCGATGCGGGATTTCACCAACATCCGCTTTCTGCCCGCCGATGACGACCGCGTGCTCTTCTACGGCCGCTTCGACGAGCGAACGCGCAACTTCGTTCTCTTCCATGTGCTGATCGACCCCTTCGCCGGCGCCGATTTCGCCTTTGATCTGCCATTTCACCTCTTCGGCCTGCCCAACGAGGCCTCGGTCGAGGTCGAGGACGCGATCCACGGCAACCGCTTCACCTGGCACGGCAGGCACCACCGCCTCTGGCTCGACCCCCACGAGCGCCCCTACGCGATCTGGAAGCTGTTTCCGCCGGGAGGCGCGCAATGAGCGTCGTCGACAGGGACCTCGTCACGCCCGACCCGGCAGGCCAGGCCGCCGACTGGTACAAGGACGCGGTGATCTACCAGATCCACGTCAAGGCCTTCCAGGATTCGAACGGCGACGGGTTCGGCGATTTCGCCGGCCTGATGCAGCGGCTCGACCATGTGCAGGACCTCGGGGCGACGGCCGTGTGGCTCTTGCCGTTCTACCCCTCGCCCCAGCGCGACGACGGCTACGACATCGCCGAATACATGGCGATCAACCCCGACTACGGCACGATGGACGATTTCCGGAACTTCGTGGACGAGGCGCACCGGCGTGGGCTGAAGGTCATCACCGAGCTTGTCATCAACCACACCAGCGACCAGCACGAATGGTTCCAGCGGGCCCGGCAGGCGCCGAAGGACAGCCCCGAGCGCGACTTCTACGTCTGGTCGGACGACCCCACGAAGTGGATGGACAAGACCCGGGTGATCTTCAACGACACCCACGACAGCAACTGGTCGTGGGACCCCGTGGCCGAGCAGTTCTACTGGCACCGCTTCTTCGACCACCAGCCGGACCTCAATTTCGACAACCCCGAAGTGCTGCGCAAGGTGATCGAGGTCATGCACTTCTGGCTCGACACCGGGGTCGACGGGCTGAGGCTCGACGCGATCCCGTATCTCGTCGAGCGGGACGGCACCAACAACGAGAACCTGCCCGAGACCCATGCGGTGCTGAGGGCGATCCGGGCCGATCTCGACAAGCATTACGACGACCGGATGCTTCTGGCCGAGGCCAACCAGTGGCCCGAGGACACGCGCCCCTATTTCGGC
>Ga0008833_1001251_pt1 | contig 12362 bp, 14 predicted proteins | sample HotLakConsoUCCLE_FD_62216 | JGI IMG/M metagenome (GOLD analysis project Ga0008833, IMG submission 62216) | Hypersaline microbial mat communities from Hot Lake, Washington, USA - Hot Lake Consortium UCC-LE | ecosystem: Environmental > Aquatic > Non-marine Saline and Alkaline > Hypersaline >... | reverse complement strand
CACGAGACCGGGAAATACTCCAAGGGCCACGCCCACAGCTCGGCGGCCGTGCTCATCTGCATCAAGGGCAAGGGCTATACCTACACCTGGCCCGAGCGCTGCGGGGTGAACCCCTGGAAGGACGGCCACGGCGACAAGGTCGAGCGGGTCGATTACGAACAGTTCGGCATGGTCACGGCCGCGCCCGGGGGCGACCGCTGGTATCACCAGCACTTCAACTCCTCGGCCGAACCGTTCCGCCTGACCGCCTGGTTCGGGCCGAACCACCCGACCCTCGTCACCGGCCTGCCGCCGGGCGCCAAGCAGATCGACTACACCGCGATGGACGTGACCGAGGGCGGCACGGCCATTCCCTACTGGATGGAAGACCCCATGCTGCGGGGCGAGTTCGAGGCGCATATCGGCGAGAACGGCGGCACCTCCCGGATGGACCCGTCGCTTTACGAAAAGCCCGAGGACCAGTGAACGCCGCCCTCCACCCCGACGAGACCGACCCCGGAGGACGCATCCATTTCTCCGGGGCCGACCGGTCGTTGATCGAGGAGGACCAGATCGAGCTGACGAGCGTCGGCGTCGACATCGGGTCGTCGACCTCGCATCTTCTGGTGTCGACGATAACGCTCGAACGGCTCGACACGCGCTATGTCGTGACCGGCCGCGAGGTGCGGTTTGCCTCCGAGATCATGCTCACCCCCTATGCGGGGGGCAACACGATCGACGCCGGGGTGCTGGGCGACTTCATTGCCCGCCAATACGCCGCGGCCGGGGTCGCGCCCGGCGACATCGACACCGGCGCGCTGATCCTCACGGGCGTGGCCGCGCGCCGCGCCAATGCCCGCGCCATCGGCGAGATCTTCGCCGCCGAGGCGGGGAAATTCGTCTCGGTCAGCGCGGGTGATGCGCTCGAGACGCTGATGGCCGCCCATGGCTCGGGGGCGGTGGCGCTTTCGGAGGCCGGCGGCTCGGTTCTCAACATCGACGTCGGCGGCGGCACCACGAAGATCGCGCTCTGCCGCGATGGCGAGGTGGTGGCGCAGACGGCGGTGGACGCGGGCGCGCGGCTCGTCGTTCTCGACGAGGCCGGCCGGATCGAACGGCTCGAACCCTATGGCGCGAAACACATCGCCGCAGCCGGGCTGCACGCCGGTCCGGGCGACACGCTGTCGCCGGGCGATCGCGCGGCGGTCGCGCGGCAGATGGCCGAAACCATTCTCCACGCGGTGCGCGGCGGCGATGCGGCGGGCTTCATGCGGCTGCCCGCCCTCGGCGACGGCGCGGATTTCGAGCGGGTCGTCTTCTCGGGCGGGGTGTCGGAGTTCATCTCGGGCGCCTCGGCCGAGACCGGCGATCTCGGCCCCGACCTCGCCACCGCGCTCGCGGATCTCGTGGCCCGGGACACGATCGAGGTCCTGCCTGCGCGGCAGGGCATCCGCGCCACGGTGCTCGGCGCGTCGCAATACACCGTTCAGGTCTCCGGCTCGACGATCTTTCTCGACCCGGCCGACGCCTTGCCCCTCCGCAACCTCGCGGTGATCGCCCCCGCGCTGGAGCTCGGCGAGGTGATCGACGCGCAGGCGGTGGCCGAGGCGGTGCGCGCCGCACTCCTGCGCCTCGACCTCGCCGACGGCCACGCCCCCGTCGGCGTCGCGCTGCCCTGGGAGGGGTCGGCGACCTATGCCCGGCTCTCGGCCCTCGGCAAGGGCCTCGTCGCCGGTCTGCGGGTTCTGCTCGACGCGGGCCACCCGCTCGTCCTCGTCACCGACGGCGATATCGGCGGGCTTCTCGGAATGCAGTGCCGGAGTGCGGAGAGCATTCCCGGAGCGGTGGTTTCGGTTGACGGCATCGCGTTGTCGGAGTTCGATTTCATCGACATCGGCGAGGTTCTGCGCGCGACCGGCGCGACACCCGTCGTCGTCAAGTCGCTTCTGTTTCCGACGGAGTAGCCATGACCGAAGAGACCAAGCAGGCGCCCCACGCGGTCACCTCGATCTGGCCGCCGCTGGTGCTTCTCGTCTTCGCGATCGGGATCTTCGCGGTCTCCATGAGTTATCCGCCGGTGGCGGCGCGGTTTCCGCTGATGGTCGCGGGCGCGATGATCGTGCTCACCATGCTCGATATCTGGAGCCGGACGCGCCTGCCCGGCGCGGGCATGATCGAGACCTTCGGCGGCACCAGCTTCCGGCAGCGCGAGATGATGCACAACCCGTCCTTCGCCGACCAGGCCGAATGCATCGGCTGGATGGCGGTGGCCTTCGCGCTGATGGCGGGCGTGGGCATCCTCGCCGCCTCGCCGCTCTTCTGCGCCGCCTTCGTCCGGCTCCGGGGCAAGCGGACGATGAAGGTCGCCGCGATCGTGGGCCTCGGGGTCTTCGCGTTCCAGTTCGCGGTCTTCGAATGGGCGCTCGACTACGAACTCTACAGAGGATTGTTTTTCACCAGGGGTGGCACTGCCGCCTGGTAGTGCAGCCTTCAACAAGAGAGAAAGGGAGGAGACACCATGAAGAAGTTGGTTCTTACAGGACTGGCCACGGCCGCTCTTGCGGTCGGGAGCGCGGCATATGCCGAGTATCCGAACGATGACAACATCACCTTCGTCATCCCCTACAGCCCCGGCGGCGGGTTCGACACCATCATCCGCGCCTTCACCCCGGCGCTGGAAGAGGCGATGGGGACGACCGTGGTGCCGGAAAACATCTCCGGTGCCGGCGGCGCCCGGGGCGCGCAGAGCATCGTGCGCGCCGACCCCGACGGCTACACCATCGGGATCTTCAACATCCCCGGCTTCACGGTGAACGAGGTCACGGGCGTCGACCAGGGCTTCGAGATGAGCGAGGTGACCTGGATCGCGGACCTCGCCGAGGAGACCTATGCGCTCGCGGTGAACGTGAACAGCGAGTTCGACACGGTCGAGGAGCTTTGCTCGACCGGGAGCCCGGCGAAGTTCTCCGACACCGGGACGACCTCGACCGCGTCGGTGACCACGCGCATCTCGATGGCGATCATCGGCTGCGACATCGTCGACGTGACGGGCTATGCCGGCTCGAACGACGCGATGATCGCGGTGATCTCGGGCGAGGTCGATGCCACGATCAAGCCGATCACCTCGCTGGCGAAATACCTCGAGGGCGACGGCGGCTCGGGCGACATGAAGATCATCCTGACGCTGACCGAGGAAGAGGTGATCGAGGGCGTGCAGACCGCCAGCGATATCGGTCATCCCGAAATCGCGAAGTTCACGCTCAACCGTGTGATCGCCGGCCCTCCGGGCATGCCCGAGGACGTCGTCGCCCAGCTCGAAGCCGGGCTTCGCGCGGCATCGGAAAGCGAACAGGTCCAGAGCTGGGCCGAGGGCGCGGGCGTCGACCTCAGCTTCAAGGGCTCGGCCGAGACCACGGCGATGATGGACGACCTCTCGTCGTTCTATCAGCAGTACAAGGACCTCGTGGCCACACAGTAAGGCAAACGGTTGCGCCGCCGGCCCCCCGGCGGCGCGCCCTTCACCAGAGGCGGACTTCATGGGTCTCGACGCGCTCCTCGAAGCGTTCCTTTCCGTGCTGAACGGCGGGAGCATTCTCTATCTCATGACCGGGGTGCTCCTCGGTCTGACCTTCGGCGTGATCCCGGGGCTCGGCGGCACCACCGCACTCGCCCTCCTGATCCCCGTCACCTACACGCTCGACCCGCTGAACGCGATGTATCTCGCCGGGGGCGTGATGGGCGCGACCTCCTTCGGCGGCTCGATCTCGGCGATCCTGCTCAACACGCCGGGCACCGCCCCGAACGCCGCGACGACGTTCGACGGCTACCCGCTCGCCCGACAGGGCAAGGCCGGTCTCGCCATCGGCGCGGCCGCGACCGCTTCGGCCCTTGGCGGGCTCATCGGTCTCTTCACCCTCCTGCTCTTCATTCCGGTCGCCCGCGAGGTCGTTCTGAGCTTCGGCTCGTCGGAATTCTTCCTGCTCACCATCCTCGGTCTCGCGGCCATCGCGGTGTCGGTGAAGGGCAAGCTTCTGCGCGGCCTCGTCGCGGCCTGCCTGGGGCTTCTCATTGCCTTCACCGGTGCGAATCAGTTCACCAGCGATGCCCGGTTCACCGCCGGCATAGACTATCTCTGGGACGGCATTCCCCTCGTTCCGGCGCTCACCGGGCTCTTCGCGATCAGCCAGATGATCGAGCTTGCCCTGAAGGGCGGCTCGGTCGCCGACAAGGGGAAGCCCGGCGAAACCGTGAACATGAAGATCACCGGCGTGGGCGCTGGAATCTGGTCGGTATTCCAGAACTGGCCTGTCCTCGTCCGCGGTTCGCTCATCGGCACGATCATCGGGGCCGTGCCCGGGCTCGGTGGCACCGTCGCGGCCTTTCTAAGCTATTCCTCGACCGCCCAGACGGCGAAGGACCGCGACACCTTCGGCACCGGCAACATCAAGGGCGTGATCGCGCCCGAAGCCGCCAACAACGCCAAGGACGGCGGCTCGCTCATTCCCACCGTGGCGTTCGGAATTCCCGGGAGTGCCGAAACCGCGATCTTTCTCGCCATTCTCGTGCTCCACGGCATCGAGCCCGGGCCGACGATCCTGCTGCAGCACGAGCGCGAGGTCTACGGGCTGATCGTGGCGCTGACGGTTTCGGCGATCGGGGCCTCGATCATCGGACTTCTCCTGTCGCGGGTTCTGGTCCTCATCACCCGGATCGACGTGAACATCGTCGTACCGACCGTGGTGACGCTGTCGCTGACGGGCGTCTACGTGCTCGAGGGCCGCATGGCGGACGTGCTGCTGACCGTCGTCATCGGCATTCTCGGCTACCTGATGATCCGGTTCGACTACCCGCGCCTGACGCTGGTGATCGCCTTCGTCCTCGGCGAGACGGCGGAGCGGTCGTTCCATCAGGTGCGGCTGATCTCGGACGGGCAATCTTTCGACTACATGCTCGGCCGTCCGATTTCGGTCGTCCTCATGGCGGCGATCGTGATCACCTTCCTGTTGCCGGCGATGCGCGGCATCTCCTGGCGGCGACTTGTGGGGAGGCCGGAATGAGCGAACTCGAGCGTTGGGAGACACGGTTTTCGGCGGAGCATTACGTCTTCGGCACCGCGCCCAACGCGTTTCTGGCGCGCCACGCCCACCGGATCGCGCCCGGCGCGAAGGTTCTCTCGATCGCCGACGGGGAGGGGCGGAACGGGGTCTGGCTGGCGGAGCGGGGCTTCGACGTCACCGCGCAGGACTTCTCGCCGACCGCACAGGAGAAGTCACGCCGCCTCGCCGCGGAGCGGGGCGTGTCGCTGACATGGGAGCTGTCGGACCTCCGCGCGCGCGAGTGGACGCCAGATGCCCATGACGCGGTCGTCGGGATCTTCTTTCAGTTCCTCGCCCCGGCGGACCGGGCGGAGGTCTTTCGGGGCATTGCCGCCACCGTCCGGCCCGGCGGCGTGGTGCTGATCGAAGGCTACGGGCCGAAGCAGCTCGACTATGGCACCGGGGGGCCGAAGGTGCTCGAGAACCTCTATACCGAGACGGTGCTGCGAGAGGCGTTCGCGGGGTTCGCCGAGGTCGAGACGGCGGCCTACGACGCGGAGATGTCCGAAGGTCCGGGACACGAGGGGATGTCGGCCCTCGTCGACCTCGTGGCCAGAAAGTAGCCGACGCCCACGAGCCCGGACGGGCCGTGAGGGCCGCCGGGAGCGTGAGGCCGGCCGGACGGGTCCGGTCGCGGGATTTCAGGGAAACAACGGCGCCGCTGCCTCGCGGTCCCATCTGTCGTCCTGGGGGCTTGCGCCCCTTGTTGGCCGGTGCGGACAGGGGTTGCCCCCTGGAGACCGTGATACGAGCGGGAACGTCTGAGCGTGGGTCCCGCAAGGTTCGAACGCCGGGAGGTGTCGCAGGGAAGGGTTAGGAAGCGGTGAGGGCACCGTGCGGCGGTCGGGGTTCGGACAGCCCGATCGCGGGCGTTCAGTTCTTGAAGCGCCCGGAATGTCGGGTATTCTCGACCCCATGAGGCATGTGCTGCTGATAGCGTTGGGAGTTATGGGGACGCCGGCGGCATCGCAGGACCTGAAGGTGCTGCTCTGCACTGCGCAGGACCGTCTGAACCTGAGCTCCGACAGTCTGACACCGGTGCCCTCCGACAAGACCTACACCTGGGAGCTGTACTACGAGAACGAGGAATTGGTCTCGGTCGCGGCCCCGTTCAACTGCATCGAAGACAGCGAGGAATGGAGCATCGGGGCCACGGTCATCTCGCTGGAGTGCCGGCAAGGGGTCGCGGACGTCTCTCTGGTCAGAATCTTCGCGGAAATCGACCGCTACGCGCAGAGCTTCATGGTGAGCGGCATAACCGACAACGACGCCGATCCGCAGGGAAGCAACGCGCTCTGGATCGAGGAAGGCCGTTGCGAGCTGGCGAGGCGCAAGTTCTGAGAGGCGCCGTCCGGCAGGCCCGACCGTCTCGCGGGAAAGGCGGACCCGTCTAGTCCTCCTTCGGCGCCTCGATCATCACGGCGGTCTCGTGGGGCACCACCTTGTAGGTCTTCAGTTCCACCACGCAGGGCGGCGCGACGATGCTGCCGTCGCGGATGTCGAACTTGCCCTGGTGGAAGTCGCACTCGATCACGTGGCCTTCGAGATAGCCTTCGGACAGCTCGCCGGGACCGTGGGTGCAGGCGTCGTCGGTGACGTAGAACGCGCCTTCGACGTGATAGACGGCCAGTTCGAGGTCGCCGTGCTCGACCTTGATGACCTCTCCCTCGGGCACGTCATCCTTGTCGCAGAGCTCGATCAGGTTCGCGGTTTCGGCCATGGGTCTCCTCGTCATCATTTGCTTCCAGCATGTAGCGCAGCCGGCGAGAGGCAAAACCCCCACCGCGCAGAACGTTCCGCATGGAGGAATATTGTTCTGCAATGGCTGTTCTGCTAGAATCGAATATGGGAGGAAATCGACATGGACAAGAAGACCGAAGACACCGCCGATCACGATCACGATCACGATCACGATCACGAGGACGCCGACACCGAAATCGGTCCGGCGGGCTATTACCACAGCCAGAAGGACCGCATCTTCGTGCGGGCCATCCAGGGCGAGTACAACCTGCAATGGGAGCTCGACCGGCTGCGCGCGATGCCGCGGGTCCGCAAGGCCCGCGAGATCAAGTTCGTCGACGGACCGCAGGCCTATTCGCGGCACTACGTCGAGCCGAAGGACGGGATCAGCCAGCTCTTCCACCTGCATCTCGAGGAGTACGGGCCGGGCGGCAAGAGCCAGAAGCACGGCCATGTCAACGAGGCGGCGTTCTACATTCTCGACGGCGAGGGCTACGAGATCCACGACGAGCAGCGCTACGACTGGAAGGCGGGCGACGTCGCGATCGTGCACAACAACTGCGTGCACCAGCATTTCAACGCCTCCGACACCAAGCCCGCCCGCGCGCTGGTGCTGAAGACGAAGCCCATGTTCGTCTTCATGAACATGCTGTTCCAGAAGACGGTGGAGCCGCGCGACACCAACCCCGCCCCCGGCGGCGAGGGGTTCGAGGTGCGCGAGGAGGAAGACGACTTCAACCACCCCGAGGAGGGTTACTGAGATGGCGTGGGGGGAGACGAAGGTCTGGATCGACGGCACCGAGAACATGGGCCTCTACCAGGACCTGCTCGACGACGCCGCCGCGCGCCCGGCCCGCGACGCCGAGCGCAAGAAGGTCGTGCACCCTAACGAGATGCCCTGGGAGATGTCGCGCCAGGGCCTCCTGAAGCACCTCATCAACGAGGCGATGAACACGCGGATGGAGACGGTCGACGCCTACATGCAGATCGTCCCGCCTGGCTCGAAGTCGGGCAAGCACCGCCATCTCGCCGAGGAATGTCTCTACGTCGTCGAGGGCAGGGGCTACGACCTCCACCAGGATTGCGAGGTCGAGATCACCGACGAGTATTTCTGGAAGCCCCAGGACAAGGTCTCGCGCTGGGACTACGAGGCGGGAGACGTGATCTACGTGCCGCCCAACACGATCCACCAGCATTTCAACGCCGACCCCGAGCGGCCGCTCCGGCTGATCTCCTGCATCAACCGGATCTTCAAGAACTCGGGGCTCAACGACCTCGAGCAGATCGAGGATGCGCCGGAATACGAGCCGGGCGTGGTGCTGACGCCGGATCTCATCCGCGCGTTCCTGAGAAAGCCGGGCTGAAGCCCAACTGACGCGCGCCCATGTTCGGCGCTCTCCTCGCCCTTGCTTCGGCGGCCTTTTTCGGGCTGAACAACGCCGCGATCCGGCGGGGTGTCGTCAAGGGCACCGTTCTGCAGGCCATGGCGATCACGGTGCCGTTCGGCGTGCCGATGTTCATCGTCTTCGCCGCCTTCATGGGCGGCTTCGAGGCGATGGCGGGGTGGGGGGTGGCGCCCTGGCTCTGGATGGCGGCCGCGGGGGTCATCCACTTCGTCATCGGACGATACGGCAACTACAAGGCGACGCAGCTTCTCGGCGCGACGCTGTCCACACCGATCCAGCAGGTCTCGATCCTGGTGGCGTTCGTGCTTGCCTTCGTCTTCCTCGGCGAGACCGTGAACACGGTCAACCTGATCGGGATCGCCCTCGTGATGGTGGGGCCGATGATGCTGGTGCGGCGCCGGACGAAGGCGAAGCCGCCGACCGCCGCGAACGGCTTCGAGCCGCAGTACGGGCCGGGATTGTTCTGGGGCGGGGTCTGCGCCTTGGGCTACGGGACGAGCCCGCTTCTCGTGGCGCTCGGGATCGGGGAGGGCGGCATCGCCGACAGCGTGGGCGGTGTCCTCGTCTCCTACGTCGCGGCCACCCTCGTCGTGTTCGTCTGGGTCATGCTGATCGGGGGCCGGTCCGCGCTCGGGGAATTCGGCCGGACCGACACGAGGTGGTTCCTCCTGTCCGCCGTTGCCGTGGCACTCTCGCAATTCTTCCGCTACGTGGCGCTGGCGGTTGCTCCGGTCACGGTCGTCGTGCCGATCCAGCGCCTCTCGGTGGTGTTCCGGTTGATCTTCAACGCGATCCTGAACCGCGAATACGAGATCTTCGACCGGTGGATCATCGCCCTGATCCTGCTGTCGGTCCTCGGCGCCGTGGCGCTCGCGGCGGACACGCCGACGCTTCTCGACTGGCTCGGCCTCACGGGCGCCGACTGGCTGGCACGCCCGCTGATCTAGAGCGTATCGCGTTCATTCCGCGATGTGCTCTGTCCCGTTGATTTCGCATGTCCGGGAAGCTCGAGACCGGTTCCCGTTTCCGAGCGACATGCTCGAGGCCGGCCGCCTCAGGCCCGTTGCAGAACCTTCGCGGCTTCCATCGCGGCGCGCGGCAGGTCGGCGCGGGCGAGGCCCATGTCCGCAAGCTCGGCGTCGGATCTCGCGTCGAGGCCGCTGAAGATGAGATAGGCCTTGTAGCCCGAGACGAGCCCGAGCAGGTCGAAGTTGTAGGACCCCGGCGCGAAAGCGGAGGCGACTGCGCGCAGGTCGAGGGTGGCGGGAGCGGTGGTGGCACTCATGTTTCAACTCCTTGTCATGCTGCACTGCGACATAAGGAGCGTCCGGGCTTTCTCAATTGATTGAGATCAAAGGCATGGCGGCTATGCCGCAGGTGCAAACCTCACAATCCGCGCGCCTGCAGCATGCGGTCGAGCCTCGGATAGACCCGCCGGGCGTTGCCTTCGAACACCTTCGCCTTGTCGGCCTCGGGAATGTCGAGCGCGTCGATGTAGCGCTTGGTGTCGTCGAAGTTGTGGCCCGTCTCGGGGTCGACCCCCTTCACCGCGCCGAACATCTCCTGGGCGAAGAGGATGTTGTCGACATCGATCACCTCGAAGAGGCAGTCGATGCCCGGCTGATGATAGACGCAGGTGTCGAAATAGACGTTCTTCATCACGTGCTCGGTCAGGGGCGGCTTGCCCATCATGTCGGCAAGCCCCCGGTAGCGGCCCCAGTGATAGGGCACCGCGCCCCCGCCGTGGGGGATGATGAGCCGGAGGTCGGGGAAGTCGGAGAAGAGGTCGCCCTGCAGGAACTGCATGAAGGCGGAGGTGTCGGCGTTGATGTAATGGGCGCCGGTCATGTGGAAGTTCGGGTTGCACGAGCCCGAGACGTGGATCATGGCCGGCACGTCGAGTTCGACCATCTTCTCGAAGAAGGGATACCAGGCGCGGTCGGTGAGCGGCACGCCCGTCCACATGCCCCCCGAGGGGTCGGGGTTGAGGTTGCAGCCGACGAAGCCCAGTTCGTTCACGCAGCGCGTCAGTTCCTCGATGGCGTTCGCGATCGGGGCCTTGGGGTTCTGCGGAAGCTGGCAGACCCCGACGAAGTTCTCGGGAAAGAGCTGCGTCACCCGGTGGATCATGTCGTTGCAATGCCGCGTCCAGGTCTTCGAGACCGCCTCGTCGCCGATGTGGTGGCCCATGCCGGAGGCGCGGGGGGAGAAGATCGTCATGTCCGCCCCGCGCTCCTTCAGCGCCTTCAACTGGTTGTTCGTGATGCTTTCGGCGATCTCGTCGTCGGAGATCTCGGGGAAGTCCGGCATCGCCGTCCCGGCCTCGAAGGCCGCGACCTGGGCCTTGCGGTAGTCCATGAAGGCCTTGGGTTCGGTCGTGTAGTGGCCGTGGCAGTCGATGATCATTGCTCTTTCTCCCATTCGGCCTGCGTCTTGTAGTGAAGGCCCTTCTCGGCGAGCCGCCCGCGCATGTCGTTGACGTCGAGGCCAAGCTCGCCGGCCTGATAGCGGGCGCGGCTCGCCGCCTCCTTTGCGATGCGCGCCGCGGAGGCCTCCTTCACCGCCGCGACGGTGGCGCGGGGGACGACGACGACCCCGTCGTCGTCGGCGACGATCACGTCGCCCGGCCGGACGATCTCGTCGCCGCAGGACACCGGCACGTTCACGTCGCCGAGCGTTTCCTTCACCGTGCCGTGGGCGAGGATCGACCGCGACCAGACCGGAAAGCCCATCGCCTCGAGGTCGCGGATGTCGCGGCAGCCGGCGTCGATGATGAGGCCGCGCACGCCGCGCGCCTTGAACACCGTGCCGAGAAGGTCGCCGAAATACCCCGAATGGCTTTCGGCGATGGCGGCCGCGACGAGAATGTCGCCGGGTTGGCATTGTTCGGCGGCGACGTGGATCATCCAGTTGTCGCCCGGGGGCAGGGTGCAGGTGACGGCGGTGCCGCTGATCGCGGCACCCCGGTAGATCGGCCGGAGCCGCTGGTGCATGAGCCCCGTGCGCCCCTGCGCCTCGTGGACGGTCGCCACCCCGAACTCCGCCAGGGAGGCGGCGAGGTCGGGGTCGGGGCGCTTGATGTCGGTGACGACGACGGGCATGGAACTTCCTCTCAGGCTTCTGCTTTCATGCGGCAGGCGGCGAGCCCGTCGCGGATTTCGGCGGCGTCGAGGCCGCGGCCGATGACGACGAGCTTCGAGCGCCGCGGGGCCTCGCCCCAGGGCGCGCCGTAGCCGCCCTCGTACATCATGTGAACCGACTGGACGATCACGCGGCGGTCTTCCCTCGCGACGGACAGAATGCCCTTGAGGCGGAGAACCTCGGCGCCCCGGAGCATCAGGAACCGCTCGAGCCAGGCTTCGAGGGCGGCGGCGTCGAGGGGTTCGGTAGCCTCGGCCGAGACGCTGGCGATGCCGTTCGCGGCGACATGATCGTGGTCGTGGCGATGCTCTTCTTCCGGCGCGAGGTCGGCGGCGACCCGGTCGAGGGAGAAGCTGCCGGTGCCGAGGACGGCCTCGTGGGGCACATCCCCGCGGTCGGCGCGGTGCACCTTCGCGTGCGGGTTCAGCGCGCGCAGCATCGCCTCGGCGGCGTCGGGATCGGCGGCGTCGGAGACCTTGTTGAGCACCAGAACGCTCGCCAGCGCGATCTGGTCGGCGGCGTCGGGGCTGTCTTCGAGACGGGCGGCGATGTGGACGGCGTCGGCGACCGTCACGACCGCGTCGAGCCGCGCGAGGCCCGAAAGCACCTGGTCGGCGGTGAAGGTCTGGATGACGGGGCTGGGGTTCGCCACGCCGGTGGTCTCGATGAGAATGCCGTCGAGGCGGTCGCCCTCGCGCTTGAGAAGCCCCCGCAGGGTGCGGATGAGGTCGCCGCGCACGACGCAGCAGAGGCAGCCCGACGACAGCTCGATCAGTTCCTCCTCGCCGGTGTCGATGAGGTCGCCGTCGATCCCCACATCGCCGAACTCGTTGACGATGACGGCGAAGCGCTTGCCGTGGGGGGCGGTGAGAATGCGGTTCAGAAGGGTCGACTTGCCCGCGCCGAGGTAGCCTGTGACGACGGTGACGGGGGTGCGGGTGTCACCCATGGCGGACCGTCCCGCGATGCTGTGAGGGCAGGCCCCGGCCGCATTCGGAGC
>Ga0008833_1001250_pt1 | contig 12369 bp, 11 predicted proteins | sample HotLakConsoUCCLE_FD_62216 | JGI IMG/M metagenome (GOLD analysis project Ga0008833, IMG submission 62216) | Hypersaline microbial mat communities from Hot Lake, Washington, USA - Hot Lake Consortium UCC-LE | ecosystem: Environmental > Aquatic > Non-marine Saline and Alkaline > Hypersaline >... | reverse complement strand
TGGCGCTGAACAAGGTGCCGAAGGTATCCGGTGATGCGGGGCAGGTCTACCTGGACAGCCAGACCGGCAAGGTGCTGGACGAGGCGCAGAAGTTGGCACCAAGGCCGGGGACAGCTTTGTTCCCGTGGAACGCATCCTGACCGCGCTGGCGCTGGTCAGGTCGCCCGCCAAGGACGCGCTGGAGGCCGGTTCCGTCAGCCCGCAGAAACTCAACGAGGCGATCAACGACCTGCGCAAGGGCCGCACCGCGGATACCGAAAGCGCCGAGGAAGGGTACGAGGCGCTCAAGAAATACGCCCGCGACCTGACCGAGGCGGCCCGCGAGGGCAAGATCGACCCGATCATCGGGCGCGACGAGGAAATCCGTCGCGCGATGCAGGTGCTCAGCCGCCGGACCAAGAACAACCCGGTGCTGATCGGCGATCCGGGCGTCGGCAAGACCGCCATCGCCGAGGGCCTGGCCCTGCGGATCGTCAACGGCGACGTTCCGGAAAGCCTGCGCAACAAGAAGCTGCTGGCGCTCGACATGGGCGCGCTGATCGCCGGCGCGAAGTATCGCGGCGAGTTCGAGGAGCGGCTGAAGGCCGTGCTCAACGAGGTCACCGCCGCCGCCGGAGAGATCATCCTCTTCATCGACGAGATGCACACGCTTGTGGGCGCGGGCAAGGCCGATGGCGCGATGGACGCCTCCAACCTGCTCAAGCCCGCGCTGGCGCGCGGCGAGTTGCACTGCGTGGGCGCCACCACGCTCGACGAATACCGCAAGTATGTCGAGAAGGACGCCGCGCTGGCCCGCCGCTTCCAGCCGCTGCTCGTGCAGGAGCCTACGGTGGAGGATACCGTCTCGATCCTGCGCGGCATCAAGGAGAAATACGAGCTGCACCACGGCGTGCGCATCTCGGACTCCGCCCTTGTCGCCGCCGCGCAGCTTTCGGATCGCTACATCACCGACCGTTTCCTGCCCGACAAGGCGATCGACCTGATGGACGAGGCCGCAAGCCGCCTGCGGATGGAGGTGGACAGCAAGCCCGAGGAGCTGGACGCGCTGGACCGCGAGATCCTGCAAAAGCAGATCGAGGCCGAGGCGCTGAAGAAGGAGGACGACCAGGCCTCCCTCGACCGGCTCGAGAAGCTGGAGAAGGAGTTGTCGGACCTGCAACAGCAATCGGCGGAGATGACCGCCCGCTGGCAGGCCGAGCGCGACAAGCTTGCCGCCGCCCGCGACCTCAAGGAACAGCTGGACCGCGCCCGCGCGGACCTTGAGATCGCCAAGCGCGAGGGCAACCTGGCCAAGGCCGGCGAGTTGTCCTACGGCGTGATCCCGCAGCTTGAGAAACAGCTGGCCGAGGCCGAGCAGGCCGAGGAGGCCGACGTGATGGTCGAGGAGGCGGTGCGCCCCGAGCAGATCGCCGCCGTGGTCGAGCGCTGGACCGGCATTCCCATGTCCAGGATGCTGGAAGGCGAGCGCGAGAAGCTGCTTCGCATGGAGGAGGAACTGCACGCGCGCGTCGTGGGGCAGGACCAGGCCGTGCGCGCGGTGTCGAACGCGGTGCGCCGCGCCCGCGCCGGTCTGAACGACGAGAACCGCCCGCTGGGCTCGTTCCTCTTCCTCGGGCCCACCGGCGTCGGCAAGACCGAGCTGACCAAGGCGCTGGCCGATTTCCTGTTCGACGACGAGAGCGCGATGGTGCGTATCGACATGTCGGAATTCATGGAGAAGCACTCCGTCGCCCGGCTGATCGGCGCGCCTCCGGGCTATGTCGGCTATGACGAGGGCGGCGTGCTGACCGAGGCCGTGCGTCGCCGGCCCTATCAGGTGGTGCTGTTCGACGAGGTCGAGAAGGCGCATCCGGACGTGTTCAACGTGCTGTTGCAGGTGCTCGACGACGGCGTTCTGACCGATGGGCAGGGCCACCGGGTGGACTTCAAGCAGACGCTGATCGTGCTGACGTCGAACCTGGGCAGCCAGGCGCTGAGCCGCATGCCCGAAGGCGCCGATGCCACGGAGGCCAAGGCCGAGGTGATGGAGGCCGTGCGGGGCCACTTCCGGCCCGAGTTCCTCAACCGGCTGGACGAGACGATCATCTTCGACCGGCTGGGCCGCGAGGACATGACCGGCATCGTCGAGATCCAGCTTGCCCGCCTGGCCACGCGGCTTGCGGCGCGCAAGATCCGGCTCGATCTGGACGCGGATGCCCGCAAATGGCTGGCCGACGAGGGCTATGACCCGGTCTTCGGCGCACGTCCGCTCAAGCGGGTGATCCAGCGTGCGCTGCAGGATCCGCTGGCCGAGATGATCCTGGCCGGCGATATTGCCGATGGCGATATCATCTCGGTGACCGCCGGGGCCGAGGGGCTGCTCATCGGCGAGACGGTGGCGAGTTCCAACCGGGAGCCCCCGCAGGATGCCGTCCTGCACTGAACGGCTGTCCGCCAGGCATGCAGCCCGCCCCTGCCGCCCGCGCGGCGGGGGCGTTTTTCTTGCAAGGCCCGCGTCACGCGGTAACCTCTTGCAAATGGTAGGTGGTGTAGCGGAGTTGGGTATGCGACGCGACTGGGTCTTGCCCGTGCTTGAAGACATAAGGGCTTTTCTCGAACATGGCGACATGCCCGACATGGCCGACGATCTGCAGGGGCTGATCGACCGTTACCGAGACCGGCTGCTCGAGGTGCCGCCGGAAGACGACAGTCTTCCCGACAAGGTCACACGGCTCAAGATCGACCATGACAGGTGATTCCGGCGCGATGAACGGAAGGGAGGGCGCACCCGAGCGTCCGGACATTTCGCCGGAATTCCTCGTCCGCAAGGCATGGAACATACGCTGGGCCGGCCGGGACGAGAGCATTCGCCTGGCGACAGAGGCATTGAGCATGGTTTCGGGCGCCGCGGCGGTCCGCACGGGGACAGAGGGGCTCGCCTTCCGCACGCTGGCCTGGCAGGCGAAGTGGCGCGGCCTGTTCGATGACAGCGAGGAATTCGGCGCGAAGGCGCTGGCCCGGCTGGATCCGGCCCTGCACGCGGCGGCCATCGCCGATGTGCATTCGATCATGCGGGTGATCCACTATTCCCGTGGCCGGCGCGACATGGCGCGCGAAAGCGTTCGGCTGGGCTACGCCGCACTTTGCGAGCGGGAGGCCGCCGAAACCAGGGTGGACCTGATGACCACCGAAGCCACCATCCTGCGCTACGGCCAGCGGATCGAGGACAGCCGGAAGCTGCTGGAGGCGGCGCTGGAGCTAGCGGAGGGCACCGAACGCTCGCGGGTCCGGCACAACATGGCGCGTGCGCTCCAGTCCGCGGGCCAAACGGCCGAGGCGCTGTCGCTGGCCACGAACGCGGTGATCGATGCGCGACGCTTCGACAACCGGGTGATCCTTCCCTACGCGCTGGAAGTTCTCGGCACATGCTATGCCGCATTCGGCCAGCACGAGGCCGCGCGCGGCTATCTGCTGGAAGGCGAGGAGATCGGCCGCGAGGATACCGACCTGCGGGTGCGCTGCCAGATCCTCCAGCAACTTGCCTGCATCGAAGAGAAGGCGGGCAAGCCCGAGATGGCGCTCATGGGGGTGCGGAAGGGGCTCGGGATCGACCGGAAGATGGTCTATCCGCTTTGGGAAAAGCACTTCCTGCGCCATCAGTCCGATATGGCGGAGGCGTTGGGGCGCAAGGACAAGGCGCTGGAGGCGCTGAAACGGCTTTGCGCTCTGCAGGCCGCGGAACGGGAATGAGGCGGCGCCACACGGGCGCCGCCTGCTGGGTCAGAAGATGAAATCGCCGGCGTCCAGCACGGACAGGTCGGTGCCCGCCAACGTGATCGTGTGGCCCGAGGCCAGCGCGATCACCGTGTCGGCCCCGATCTGCAGCGCCTCGACGCTGCCGAAATCCGCCAGCCCGGCCATGTTCGAGAAATCGATCCTGTCGAGCCCGTCCTCGAAATCGGTGATGACATCGCGTCCCGGCCCGGTGGCGAAGACAAAGACATCCGCGCCCGCGCCGCCGGTCAGGGCATCCTTGCCCGCACCGCCGTCCAGCGTGTCGTTGCCCGTATCGCCCCGAAGCCGGTCGTTGCCCGCATCGCCCAGCAGGAGGTCGTTCCCCTCGCCGCCGTTCAGCCGGTCGTTGTTCGCGCCCCCATCCAGCGTATCGTTGCCGTCCTCGCCATAGAGCACGTCGTTCCCGGCACCGCCGAAAAGCTGATCATCGCCGGACTGCCCGTTCAGAACGTCCTTGCCGCCAAGCCCCATCACCTCGTCGTTGCCGTCATTGGCGCGGATCGTGTCGTTCGCGGCGCTGCCGGTCATCAGGTCGTCCAGCGTGGTTCCGCCGAACCGTCCCTCGCCCGTCACTTCGTTCAGGGCGGCGACGGGCGCGGCATAGACGAAATCCGCGTCGCTCAGCTGGTCGGCCGTCATCTCCGTCAGCAACAAGCTATTGCCGGGGCTGAAGGTGATCAGCACGCCATCGGGCGTATCCGCCATATCCATCTGGTCGAACGAGGTGATGCCGATGGCGCTGACATCCAGCGTCTTCGACCTGCCGAAGAAGCGTTCTATCACGTCGTTGCCGCTATTTTCCTCGAAAACATAGACATCACCGGTGCTGCTCCCCGTGAACGTGTCGTCTCCGGTACCGCCGTGGATGACGCTGTTATCGCGGAACGTTTGCACGGTGTCATTCCCCGCGCCGGCAAAAAGAAGGTCGTTTCCGCCCCGCGCGAGAAGGGTGTCATTGCCGTGCCCGCCATCGACGGTGGTGTTTCCCACAGAGTATAGAAAGTCGTCGCCCGCACCGCCGAATATCCGATCGGTCGCACTGCTGCCATAGATCGTGTCGTTGCCGTCCATGCCATCCATGATCGGCGTGGCGACGTTGCTGCTGGAGTAGTCGTCCCCGTTGCCGAATGTCAGGGAGTTGCCAGTGGTCACGGTGATGTCCGCCAGCGTGGTGCCGCCCGCCCCGGTCCCGGCGTCATGCCCGAGTGTCATGGCGTAGTCGCCGGTGAACTGCACGGTGAAGGCCACGTACATCACGCCGGCGTCATGCGTAACGAACAGGGTCGGCATCGAATTGCTCTGCCCACCCTCGCCGGTGCTGATGCTGGTCCCGTGCGTTCCGTTATGGAGCGTCAGCGTGTAGGTCGCCTCCGGGTCCAGCCCGGTGATCGCAAGCGTGTAGGTGTCCCCGACGGTCAGACCGCTCAGGGTCATCGCGTCGGTGTCGCCCGGGGTCAGGGCCGTGCGCAGGGTATCGCCCAACTGGAATGTGGGCTCCGTGCCTTCCGCAAGATTCTCGATCAGTGCCATTCGCGTTTCCTTTGCTCATTCTGCAGGGGCGTTCTGCCGACCGCCCGAAACGCGCAATCGATTGTTCCCTTGCCTGTGCGCACGGGATCGCACGGGAACTAGTTTCAAACGCGACCTGATACGGGTCATTTTCGGGAAGCATTGCGCCGATGCCGAAAGGCCCGCCGGGTCGTCGCCGGCGGGCCTTTCCCCGTGTTCGCGATGGCTGGGAAGGCTCAGTAGATGAAGTCGCCCGCGTCGATCAAGGACAGGTCGGTATCGGCCAGTATCAGCGTGTTCCAGTCGTTGAACCGCACTTCCACATCCGCGCCGACCTGGGTGATCGCCAGGTCGGACGGGTTCACGATGCCCCAGGGCCGGAGCGCGGTGATATCGAGCCTGTCCAGCCCATCCTCGAAATCGGTGATGGTGTCGAAGCCCATCCGCTCCTCGAAGATGAACACGTCCGCGCCTTCGCCGCCGGTCATCAGGTCGTCGTTCCAACCGCCCAGGAGGATGTCGAGGCCATCGCCGCCATCCATCTGGTCCTTGCCGGCGCCGCCTTCCAGCACGTCGTTGCCATCCTCGCCGTAGAGCCGGTCATTGCCGTTGGCGCCGATCAGAAGATCGTCGCCGGTGCCGCCGAAGATCCGGTCGTTCCGGTTGCCGCCATCGGCGGTGTCGTTGCCGTCCCCCGCGATCAGCAGGTCGTTGCCGGCATCGCCGGTCAGCACGTCGTCGCCCGCGTCGCCGCGCAGCTGGTCATCGCCCGATCCGCCATCCAGCGTGTCGTTGCCATCCCCGCCATGCAGCTTGTCCTCGCCGTTGCCGCCGCTGATCTGGTCGTCGCCCAGCCCGCCGAACACCACGTCCGACCCGTCGCCGGCGTCGATCGTGTCGTCCGCGTCGGTCCCGGTGATGTTGTCGCCACCCTCGGTGGTCTCCAGCGGGTCGGGCGCGGCGGCAAGGATGAAGTCGCTCGGGTCGATCGCGGCGAGGTCGATCCCCTCGATCCGCATCGTGTTCCCGTTGGGCAGCAGCAACAGAACGTCGTCGCCATCGGCCTCGATCCCGATCTGGGACAGGTCGGAGACGACGATGGTGGTCAGGTCGATCCGGTCGATCCCGTCCTCGAAATCGGTGATGGTGTCGTGCCCGGTCTGCCAGCCATCCACCACGAAGATGTCCGCGCCCAGCCCGCCGCTCAGCAGGTCGTCGCCCTTGCCGCCTATGATCAGATCGTTGCCCTCGCCGCCGCGCAGGTCGTCATTGCCCTGGTTGCCGTGCACCTCGTCGTCGCCCAGCCCGCCCAGCACGGTGTCGTCGTTGTTGCCGCCCGAGACCGTGTCGTTGCCCTCGCCACCGTCGACCCAGTCGTCGGCATTGCCGCCCATGAGGAAGTCCATCCCCAGCGCGCCGGTCAGGGTGTCATGCCCGCAGGCGCCGACGATGTAATCGTCGCCGTCGCCGCCATCGATCAGGTCGCCGCCATTGTTGCCGAGAAGCGAGTCGTCGCCCGCGCCGCCCAGGATCTCGTCCGCTCCGTTGCCCCCGGAATACGTGTCGTTGCCTTCGAGCAGCCAGATGGCATCGGCGGTGTCGGTTCCCGACAGGCTGTCGTCGCCCGAGGTTCCGAGAACGGTATCGGTCATGGTGTTTCCCCCGTGTGGTTCGGCGGCAAATGGCAGCTTGCCGGACGGATGCAGATCATCTCCGGGAAGGCTAGCCGGGGCTGCGGGGGATGTGCAAAATTTTTGGTGAAAACCGGGCTTTTTCGGGGCAGGTCAGGCAGGGGAGCGCCCGGATTGTTGCGGGGCCGGGAAACAATCCCGCCCCCGCACAAGGACTTAATCCGGCAGGAGCACCGAATCGATCCGGTGAATCACGCCGTTGGAGGCCGTGATGTCCGCCTCCGTGACCCTTGCGCGGTTCACATGAACGCCATCCCCGCGCGCGTCGATGTGCAAATCCTGCCCCTGGACGGTCGTGGCGCTCAGGCGCTTGCCCGCAAGTTGGTCAGAGGTGACCGCGCCGGGCACCACATGATAAGTCAGCACGGCGATCAGCTGGTCGCGGTTCTCGGGTTGCAGCAGCGTCTCGACCGTGCCGTCGGGCAGTTTGGCGAAGGCCTCGTTGGTCGGCGCGAAGACGGTGAACGGCCCGGGGCTTTTCAACGTGTCGACGAGTCCGGCCGCCTCGACCGCGGTCACCAGGGTCGAGAACTGGCTGTTGGACGCCGCGATATCGACGATATCGGGGCTCTGGGTCATGGGGGCGCAGGCCGTGATCGCTGCGGCGATGCCGGCAGCTGCCACTGCCTTGAGGGCGTAACGGCGTTTCATCTTGTTTCTCCTTTGCAGACGATGGGGTGACGCTCAACGCGCGTGGCGGGGCAGCCGTTCCCGGCCGCCCCGCATGTTCTTCCGCACCGGCGGGATCATTCGGGCAGGATCACCGCGTCGATCACGTGGATGACACCGTTGGACGCCTCGATATCGGCGCTCACGACGTTGGCGCCATTGACGGTCACGCCGCCTACGGTGCCGATGGTCACGTCGGCGCCGTTCACGGTGGCGGCCATCATGCCGTCGCTCAGGTCGCCCGACATCACCTTGCCGGGAACCACGTGATAGGTGAGGATCGAGACGAGCTGGTCCTTGTTTTCGGGCTGGAGCAGGGACTCGACCGTGCCCTCGGGCAGCGCGGCGAAGGCCGCATCCGTCGGCGCGAACACGGTGAACGGGCCGTCGCCCTTCAGGGTCTCGACGAGGTCGGCGGCCTGCACGGCCGCGACGAGGGTCTCGAACCCGTCGGCCGACACGGCGGTATCGACGATATCCCGGGTCGGAGCATCGTTGTCTGCAAGCGCCGGGCCGGCCAGCGCGGTGGCTGCGGTGAGGGCAAAGAACGTTCTGCGGAACATGGGTGTCCTCCATTGACGGTTGTCGATGCCAAGCTGGCATCACAAACCGTTTACGTGGCGGACAGCGGTCCGGTTCAGCCGGGTTTACCGCCAGCGGGCCTTGACGAAAGCGGGCCCGCGCCTAAGCAGCGAGCCCGTTCGGCTTCCAGTAGATTCTATGTGATATCGCGTGAGCGATCCGTGCCCGGAAGCGCGTCACTCCATCCCGATCGCGGCCCGTGCGATCCGGTCGAGCAGGGCCTCTACCTCGTCCATCGGCCCGTCCGGGAAGCCCCGGTAACCGATGGTCACCTCGTCGCTGCCGGGCTTTTGCATGATGAAGACATGATAGGGGCAGTAGGCCACGTTCATCGGGTCTGCCTCCATCACCTGGCGCGACAGCGCGGCCGAGCAGAAGCCATAGGCGTCGGCAGCTTCGAAGAGCTCCACGTCAGAGCCCACGTCGCCGCGGGTGCGTTCCAGCATGTCGCCCACATGGCTGGTGTGGTCGATCACCAGCCCCTCGTCCAGGATCGCGTTCTCCAGCCCGAAGGCCACGTCCTCGTAGGCCTGGTCGGTGGTATAGGTGACCACGTCCGCATCCTGCGCCAGGGCCGGGGCGGCGAGCGCGGCAAGGGCGCCGGCAAGTGCAAGTCTGTTCATCGTGTCCTCCCGAATATGTTTGGCCGGAACGGGCTTGTCCCGCCGGCGGCTGCCCGACACTTTATCCGCACGGGCCTGCGGGTCATTGAGACAGATCAACATTGATCGAGACAGATCAACCTTGGAGGTGGCTATGGGCTGGGCAGCCTACGCGGTAGAGATTCTGGCGGCGTTGTTCGTCGTGGTGATCGGTCTGGCGGTGCTGCTGGCGCTCGTGCTGTTCGTTCTGGACCGCACGCAGACGGGCGACGCGATCCGGCGCAACTACCCGGTGATCGGGCGGTTCCGGGCGCTGTTCACCACGTTGGGAGAGTTCTTTCGGCAGTATTTCTTCGCCATGGACCGGGAGGAACTGCCCTTCAACCGGGCGCAGCGCAACTGGGTCTATGCGTCCTCGGAGGGGCGGGGAAACACCGTGGCCTTCGGGTCTACCCGCCCTTTGGGGATACCGGGCACGCCGATCTTCATGAATGCGGCCTTCCCGCCGCTGGACGACCAGTTCGGCAAGACCATGCCGCTGGTGATCGGCCCCACTGCCCGCCAGCCCTTTGCCGCGCCCTCGTTCTTCAATATCTCCGGCATGAGCTACGGCGCAATCTCGCGGCCGGCGGTGCGTGCGCTCAGCCGGGGGGCGGCTCGGGCGGGGATCTGGATGAACACCGGGGAAGGGGGCCTGTCACCCTATCACCTGGAGGGCAACTGCGACATCGTCTTCCAGATCGGCACCGCGAAATACGGTGTGCGCGACGAGGCGGGCAATCTCAGCGACGAGAAACTGCGCGGGATCGCCGCCCATGACCAGGTGAAGATGTTCGAGATCAAGCTGAGCCAGGGCGCCAAGCCCGGCAAGGGCGGCATCCTGCCCGGCGACAAGGTCACGCCCGAGATCGCCGGTATCAGGGGCATTCCGGTGGGCCGCGACAGCATCTCGCCCAACCGCCACCGCGAGGTGGACAGTTTTGCCGACCTGCTGGACCTGATCGTTCATGTGCGCGAGGTCACCGGCAAGCCGGTGGGGATCAAGACCTGCATCGGATCGTCGGAGCCCTTCGTCGCGTTGTTCGAACTGATCGCCGAGCGCGGCATCGATTCGGCGCCGGACTTCATCACCGTGGATGGCGGCGAGGGCGGCACCGGGGCGGCGCCCATGCCGCTGATGGACCTGGTGGGCATGCCGCTGCGCGAGGCGCTGGTGCGTATCGTCGATTTGCGCGACCGCTACGGGCTGCACGAACGCATCCGCATCGTGGCCTCGGCCAAGCTGATCAATCCCGGCGACGTGGCCTGGGCGATCTGCGCGGGCGCCGATTTCGTCAGTACGGCGCGGGGCTTCATGTTCGCGCTGGGCTGCATCCAGGCGCTGAAATGCAACCGCAATACCTGCCCCACCGGCGTCACCACCCATGATCCGCGCCTCCAGGCCGGACTCGTGGTGGAGGAAAAGGAACACCGCGTCGCCCATTACGCGCAGGCGATCGTGAAGGAGGTGGAGACCATCGCCCATTCCGTGGGCGTGGCCGAGCCGCGCCTGATGCGCCGCCGCCATGTGCGGCTGGTGCAGGCCGACGGGCGGTCGGTGCCGATGAACGAGATCTACCCCTCGGTGCCGCTGGGCACGGCCTTGTGACATCGCAACCCTTTGGCGCCGAACGCATGCGGGCTATCTTTGCCCCGACAGGATGGAGGATGCGATGGCGTTTCGCTGGAAGAACGATCTGACCGAGAAGGATGTGACGCCCGAGGGCGCCTGGGCCACGCGCCGCCAGCTGCTTGTCGGGGCAGGGGCGCTGGGGCTGGCCGGGATCGCGGGCCGGGGACGTGCGGCGACCGACGCGCCGGAGCCCAACACCTGGGAAGAGATCACCACCTACAACAACTACTACGAGTTCGGCACCGACAAGACCGATCCCGCGAAATACGCCGATGCGCTGACCATCGCGCCCTGGAGCGTGCGGATCGACGGGCTGGTGGATCGGCCGGCCGACTACGCCTTCGAGGACATCATGGCCCGAATGCAGATCGAGGAGCGGATCTACCGCTTCCGCTGCGTCGAGGCCTGGTCGCGCGTGGTGCCCTGGAACGGGTTCGAGCTGGCCGACTTGCTGGAGATGGCAGGCGTGCAGTCGGGTGCGAAATACGTGGCCTTCGAGACGGTCTATCGCCCCGAGGAAATGCGCGGAACCCGCTTCCCGGTGCTGGACTGGCCCTATGTGGAGGGGCTGCGGCTGGACGAGGCGGTGCATCCGCTGACGATCATGGCCACCGGCATCCATGGCCGCGACATCCCCCCGCAGAACGGTGCGCCGCTTCGGCTGGTGGTGCCTTGGAAATACGGCTTCAAGTCGATCAAGTCGGTGGTGCGGATCACCCTGACCGCCGAAGAGCCGCCCACCAGCTGGAACAAGGCCAATGCGCGGGAATACGGCTTCTATTCCAACGTGAACCCCGAGGTGGATCACCCCCGCTGGAGCCAGGCCACCGAGCGGCGCATCGGCGGCGGCCTCTTCGCCGCCCGCCAGGACACGCTGATGTTCAACGGTTATGCCGAAGAGGTGGCGGGTCTCTACGACGGCATGGATCTTTCGAAGTTCCATTGATGCAGGTGGTGGGCCGGATCAACGCGGCGGCCCGGCGCCTCCCGGTCTGGCTCGTCTACTTGCTCGGGGTCGCGCCGGCAGGCTGGGTGATCTGGCTCGCCCTGACGGGCGGTCTGGGCGTGGAACCGGTGAAGGCGCTGGAGCACCGGCTGGGCGAGCTGGCGCTGCAATTCCTGATCGCCAGCCTCGCCGTCACGCCCTTGCTGCGGCATGCCCGGATCAACCTGATGCGCTTTCGCCGGGCGCTGGGGCTGCTGGCCTTTCTCTACGTGGCGCTGCACCTGCTGGTCTGGCTGGTGCTGGACGTGCAGATCCCGGCACAGATCTGGGCTGATATCGTGAAGCGGCCCTACATCACCATCGGCATGGCGGGTTTCGTCCTGCTTGTGCCCCTCGCGCTCACCTCCAACGATCTCGCCGTGCGCCGCCTTGGCCCTCTATGGCGCAGGCTCCACCGCCTGGCTTACGGGGCGGCGATTCTGGGCGGGCTGCACTACGTGATGCTGGCCAGGGGCTTCCAGCTGGAGCCGCTGGCCTATCTGGGTGCGATTCTGCTGCTGCTGGGGCTGCGGCTGGCACCGCGCAAGCGGTCGCGGGGCGCTGTTCCGGCCCGCTGAACGCCGTGCCTGTGGATAACCCTGTGGGAGACTCGCGCGGCACCGACGCCCGGGACAGCATGTTGCGCGAAACGTGCCCATTGCTTGCCGGATTTTTCGCTAAGGCCCTGAAAATCCCGAAAAATGGGGGTCTGCGAAGAAAATGCGACTAAGGCTGAAAAAAGCACTTGCGGCCCCCGGTCCCTACCCGTAAATAGCCCCTCACCGGCGGCGCTGAGGTGCTGCTGGGGACCGGGACGGCGGGTTGGGGTTGAGGCTCTGGCGGGTTGGTTTCGGGAGGATCACGAGGCAGTATCGGGCGGGCGCG
>Ga0008833_1001249_pt1 | contig 12372 bp, 12 predicted proteins | sample HotLakConsoUCCLE_FD_62216 | JGI IMG/M metagenome (GOLD analysis project Ga0008833, IMG submission 62216) | Hypersaline microbial mat communities from Hot Lake, Washington, USA - Hot Lake Consortium UCC-LE | ecosystem: Environmental > Aquatic > Non-marine Saline and Alkaline > Hypersaline >... | reverse complement strand
TCATAGGCGATCACCATGGGCGTGCCCGCCGCGGCCAGTTCGAGCGCCACCGTGCCCGAGGCCGCCAGCGCCGCATCAGCGGCCCGGAAGGCCGCGCGCTTCTCGGCTGCGGCATCCGGCGCGGCCGGGTCCAGCAACACCGGCGCGCCGGGCCAGCCGGCCACCGCGTCGGCCACCAGCGCGGCCACCGGCGCCGCGGCCGGCACCACCAGCCGCGTGTCGGGCCTGGCGGCCATGACCGCGCGCAACGCCTCGGCGAAGACCGGGGCCAGCCGCGTCACCTCGCTGCGCCGCGAGCCGGGCAGCACCATCAGCAGCGGCGCCTGTCCGATCCCGTGCGCCGCGCGAAACGAATCCGCCTCGGCCGCGCTTGCCTGCGGGTCGGTCACCACCGGGTGCCCCACGAAATCGCAGCGCATCCCGGCGGCCTCCATGTAGGGCGGCTCGAACGGCAAGAGCGCCAGAACCTGGTCGACATGGCGGGCCATCTTCGCGGCGCGGCCCGGCCGCCACGCCCAGACCGTGGGCGCCACGTAATGCACGGTGCGGATGTGGCTGGCGGCCTTGACCTGTTTCGCCACGCGAAGCCCGAACTCCGGCAGGTCGATGGTGATCAGGACATCGGGCCGCATCGCCAGCACCGCCTCGGCGCTTTCACGGATCCGCCGCTTGAGATGCCGATACTGCGACAGGATTTCCGTGATCCCCATGATCGAGATCTCGTCCATCGGAAAGAGGCTGGATAGCCCCTCCTCCGCCATGCGCGGCCCGCCGATGCCGTGGAATTCCACCGCGGGGACGAGAGTCCGTAGCCCGCGCATCAGGGCCGCGCCCAGCCGGTCGCCCGAGGGCTCCCCGGCGATCAGGAAGACGCGCATCAGGCGCCCCGCTCGCGGATCCAGAGGAAGAGGCCCGCCCGGTCCGCCGCCGCGATCACCGCGCGCCGGTCCAGCACGATCACGCCGCGCGCCTCGATCACGAGGCCCGACAGCCCGGCCCGCGCCGCGCCCTCCACCGTGGCGGGGCCGATGGCGGGCAGGTCGGCGCGGCGGTCCTGCTGCGGCTTGGGTGCCTTGAACAGAAGCCCCGACGGCTTCGCGGTGTCGCGCCCGTCCTCGCCCGAAAGCCACTCCGCCGCGCCGCCCAGCAGGTCGCCCACCGCGTCGGCGGCCCAGCCGAACGGGTCCGGGGGCGGCTCGGGCAGGCGCGCGGCCGTGGCCAGCCCGCGCAGCATGGCATCGGTGCCGGCCGCGTCCTCACGGGCGATCACCCTGCCCTCGCGGATCACGCAGGCCTGGCCCAGGTCGCGCGCGCCCATCTCGGCCACCGTGGCCTCACCCAGCCGCGCCTCTTCCCCGGCCTCCGGCCCCGGTTGCGCCAGCGTGGGCACGCCTTCGGGCGGCAGCAGGCCGGGCGCGGCCTGATGCGCCCCCAGGATCTCGAACCCCGCGCGCTCGAAGATCGCCATGGCCGCGCGCAAGGCCCCGTCATCGCCCTGCCGCAATGCCTCGCGCAGTTCCGGCACCAGCGGCAGCGTCTGGTCGTCGATCAGCCCGAGGTCGATCTCGGGCCGCCGCACCGCGCCGCACAGGCACAGCTGGCGCACACCGCGCGCCTTGAGCATGGCGATCAAGCCGCCCAGTGTCTCGAGCCGGAAGGTGATGTCGGCCTCCAGCCCCTCGGGCGCATTGCCGCGCAACACGCAGACCAGCGGCGGCTCAGGCTGCGCGGCGGCGACCGCCGCGGGCAAGCGCCCCGATCCCACGATCAGCGCCAGCATCCCGCTCAGCCCGGCGTCAGGAAGGACCGGTCGGAGCCGGCCAGCACGAAATCGACGATCTCGCGGACATAATCGCTCTCGGTTTCCTCGCCCAGGCGGCGGGCCCGGTCCTGGAAGGCGCCCTCGCCCTGCGCGAGCATCTGGAATGCCGCACGCAGCGCCGTGATGTCCGACCGCGCCACGCCGCGGCGCTTGAGCCCCACCAGGTTGAGCCCGTCCAGCTTGCCGCGCGGGGCCTGCACCAGCCCGTGCGGAATCACGTCATTGGTGACCATCGTCACCGCGCCGATGATCGCGCCGCGCCCGATGCGCACCCATTGATGCACGCCCGAGAGGCCGCCCACGATCACCTCGTCCTCCAGCACGCAATGGCCTGCCAGCGCGGCGTTGTTCACCAGGATCACGCGGTTGCCGATCTGCACGTCATGGGCCACGTGGCAGCCCGCCATGAACAGCCCGTCATCGCCCACCCGGGTGACCCCGCCACCGCCCTCGGTGCCGCAATTCATCGTCACATGCTCGCGGATGCGGTTGCGTGCGCCGATCTCCAGCCGGGTCTTCTCGCCCTTGAACTTCAGATCCTGCGGGATCTCGCCGATCACCGCGAAGGGAAAGATCACCGTTTCCTCGCCAACGCTTGTCATCCCGGCCACCACCACATGGGATTTCAGCTCGACGCCGCGCGCCAGCCGGACCTCCGGACCGACATGGCAGAACGGGCCGATCACGCAGCCCTCGGCGATCTCGGCGCCCTCTTCCACATAGGCCGACGGGTGGATCGTGGCGCCTGCCGAGATGGTCATCAGCCCTGCTCCGCCGGAAGATCCATCATCGCCGTGAACTCTGCCTCCGCCGCCAGATCGCCCGCCACGGTGGCGCGGCCCCGGAATTTCCAGACCTTGCCGCCGGGCTTGCCGCGCAGCGTGGTCAGCCGCATCTCCAGCACGTCGCCCGGCACGACCTTGCGCCGGAACTTGCAACCGTCGATGCCCATGAAATAGATCAGCAGGTCCTTGTCCGCCAGGTCGAGCGCCACGCCCACCATCACCGCCGCCGTCTGGGCCATCGCCTCCACGATGGTCACACCCGGCATGATCGGCTGACCGGGGAAGTGGCCCTGGAAATGCGGCTCGTTCATGGTGACGTTCTTGATCCCCAGCGCCGAGGAGATGCCGTCGATCTCTTCGACCCGGTCCACGAGCAGGAACGGGTAGCGATGCGGCAGGATCCGCTGGATGAGCTGGATATCGGCGCGGGCAAGGTCGGTCATGCGTGGTCCTCGGATGGTTCGGGGCCGTGGTAACAACCGACGATGCGGGGGGCAAGCGCCGGCTAGTCGCCCTGCGGCTGCTCGGGCGAGGGCGACGACCCGGGGGCGGGTGCCTCCGGCGCGCGGGGCGTGGCCTGGCCATCGCCGATTCGGGCGTCGATCCGGGCAAGGGTCTCGTCGGTGACGTCGATCGCGTCGGCGCTCATGAACACGGTGCGGCGCTCGACGATCACGGCGGCGCCGGCCTCGACCATGATGTCCTCGAGCACCGGCTGGACGCGCGTGTAGAAGGAGCGGCGGGCCTCTTCGCCGCGCTGGTTGAGGGCGCGCGCCTTGGCATCCTGTTCCCGGCGAATGCGTTGCACCTTTTCGTCGAAGGCGTCGGCGAGGGCACGGAACTCCGCCGGCGGCAATTCGGCCCGACGGTCGGTCAGGGCCTGTTCCTCCTGGCCAAGCTCCGCCTCGATGCCGCGGTTTTCCGCCGCCAGCCGCTGGCCCTCGGCCTCGATCTCGCGCGCGACGCGCGTGCCATAGGCCGACTCGACGAACAGCCGATCGGATTCGACCGTCAGGATCAGGCTCTGCACCCGCGGCGCGCCCTGCGACTCCTGCGCCCGCGCCACGGGCCCAAGGGCAAGCGCGAGCCCCGCCCCCAGGCAAGCCGCGCGGCAGAAGGCTCGGCCCCGCATCAGGCGCCCTAGAACTGGGTCGAGATCGTCAGGTCGAAATTCTGCGCCTCGTCATGCCGTTCCTTCTGGATCGGGTTCGAGAAGTTGAACCGCAGCGGCCCGACAGGCGTGTCCCAGAAGATCGAGAATCCGACAGTCTGGCGCAGCGAAAAGTCCTCGTAGAGGACATCCGCATTCGTGTCGTCCAGCCCCCAGAGCGAACCCACGTCATAGAACAGGCCGCCGCTGATGCCGTATTCCTCGGGCAGGCCGAGCGGGAATTCCGCCTCGAACCGGGCCACCGCATACATGTTGCCGCCAAGCGCGTCATCCACGCCGGTGCCGTTGTTGCGCTCGCGCGGGCCGATCCCGTCCACGGTAAAGCCGCGCATCACACCCGGCCCCATGAAGAAGCGGTCCGTGACGCGGCTGCTGCCGTTGGAGTAGCTCAGCATCCCGCCTTCCAGGCTGGCGCGCAGCGTGACCTCCTCGTTCATGACAGTGGTTTGCGCCACCGCGCGCGCGCTTGTCTTGATGAAGGTGTTGTCGCCGCCGACGCCCCCGAAATCCTGCCCGAATTCCAGCAGCACCCCTGCATTCGGGTTCAGCCCCGAACGACGCGTATCGAAGCTGAAAGTATAGCCGAGCGAGCTGTTCCATTCCTGCCCGCGCCCGGCCTCGGCGGTCACGAGCCGGCCGGCATCGGACTTGAGATCGGTCATCTCGGAGATTTCGGCCGTGTAGCGCAGGCTCAACCGGCCGTTCTCCGACACCGGAAACTCGAAGCTGGGCTGGAAGCGGCCAAGCGCCGTGTCATAGGTGGCATTGAGGTTGTCCGTCTCGCGGTAGCTGAGATCGAGATCGAATTGCAGGTCGCGCGACAGGAAGGCCGGCTCGGAGAAGCGGAAGCGATAGATCCGGTTGTCGGTGGCGGAGGAAACCTCGACTCCCACCAGCTGGCCGCGGCCAAGGAAATTGCGCTCGCGGAAGCGGACGATGGCGCCGACGCCGCTCTGGGTCGAATAGGTGGCGCCGAAGGTCAGGCTGCCGGTGGGCTGCTCTTCCACGTCCACATCCACGATCACCTGATCCGGCGTGGAGCCTTCGCGGGCGTTGACATCGGCGTTGGCGAACAGGCCGAGGGCCCGGATACGCTCGGCGCTTTCTCGGATCTCGCGAGGGTTGAACGGATCGCCCTCGACGATCCGGAACTGGCGGCGCACGACCTGGTCCAGCGTCGAGGTGTTGCCCTCGATGTCGATCCGTTCGACGAAGACCCGCGGCCCGCGGGTCAGCACGTAGTCGACATCCAGCGTCAAGTCGCGATCATTCCGGGTGATCCGCGGTTCGACGCGGACGAAGTCGAATCCCTTGCGCACGGCCAGCCGTTCCAGCCGGGCGATGTCGGTCTCGACCTTGGTGGGCGAGTAGATCATGCCGGGGCGCGTCTTGAGCGCGGCCTCGAATTCCACGGCGTCGACCTCCGCCAGATCGGAAGACGCGCTGACCGCGCCGAAACCGAACTGCTGGCCTTCCTCGACGTTGAACGTGATGAAATAGCCATCGCGCTCTTCGGCAAGCTCGGCGTTCACCGCGGTGGTGCGGAAATCCACGTAGCCCCGCGACAGGTAGAAATCGCGCAGCACCTGCTGGTCGAACTGGATCCGGTCCTCGACGAAGGTGTCGGAGCGAATGAAGCGGCGCAGCAAGCCCGCCTGCTTGGTCTCCAGCACCCGGCGAAGGCGACGGTCGGAGAACGCCTCGTTGCCGACGAAGCCGATGCGCTCGATCTCGACCACGTCGCCCTCGAACACCTCGAACACCAGGTCGACCCGGTTCCCGTCACGCTGGATCAGCCGCGGCGTGACCCGCGCCGCCAGACGGCCCTGTTGGGAATAGGCCTCGGTGATCGCGGCCGCGTCCTGCTCGGCCCGTGACGGGCTGTAGACCCGGCGGGACTGGGACTGGACGACCTGCGCCAGCGCCTCGTCGTCGATCCGGCGGTTGCCCTCGAAATTGATGCGGTTGATGGTCGGGAATTCGTCCACCCGGATCACCAGCCGGCTGCCCTGCGGAACGATCTCGACCGTCTCGAACAGGCCGGAACCCAGAATGCGCTGGTAGGCGGCGTTCAGATCGGCGGCGGAGACCGTATCGCCCCTCGCGATGCCGGTATAGGAGAGGATCGTGCCGGGCTCGATCCGCTCGTTACCCTCGATCTCAACCGAATTGAATCGGTAGGTCTGGGCGAAAGCCGTCTCCGGCACGACCACGAAAACCGTGGAAAGAGCGACGATCGATACCGCCGCGGCATTGCTCAAAAGGGTCTTGCGGAAACGCTGTCCGCCGGCCCTGCCCCCGTCCTCGTTGGTCATTGCGCCAATCCGTTCAGACATCCCATTGGGATTGTCAGTATCGGGATTGCCACCCCATGTCAAAACTCCCGCGCAGGGTTGAGCGCCTCAAATGCGCGCGGCGTGCCGGGGTTGTGCCGGGGAGGTCACAGCGATGCCAGATAGGCGCCGAGGGACAGCGCCAGCGCGAGGGCGCCGACATAGAGGATGCGGTCCCAGTTCAGATCGAACAGAAGGCTCAGCCCGCGATATCCGGTCCGGAGAGTGTTCATGGTTCCGCTCGTCACAAGATGCGTTGCGCACCGTGACTAGCCGGCAAATGTGGCGCGAATTTGGCGAAACCGTGACGGCGCGCCGGCAAGACGCGCCGTCGTCGGGCGGCCCGGCCGCGGGGTCAGGGGCAGAAGATGTCGTTGGTCAGCGCGAAGGCCATCAGCCCGAGGATCAGGGTCAGCCCTGCCCCCATCAGCACGCGCAGCGCACGGTCGCTGGGCGGCCGGCCGCGCACCGCCTCGTAGGCGTAGAACACCAGGTGACCGCCGTCGAGAATCGGGATCGGGAACAGGTTCAAAAGCCCGACCGCGGTGCTGAGCACGGCGATGAACCAGATGAAACTCATGGTGCCCTGGCTGGCCATCGCGCCCGAGGTCTCGGCGATACCGATCGGGCCGGACAGGTTGCAGGTGCTGATCGCGCCGGTGATCATGTGCCACAGCCCCGACAGCGAACCGCGGATGATCTCGCCCACCTGGGCCACGCCGCCGGTGAAGGCCTCGACCGGGCCGGCCATCTCGGTGGCGGGATCGAAGAACAGCCCGCCCGCGATGCCGATCCGCCAATGGGTGACGAAACCGCCCTCGGGCTGCGGCTCGTCCACGCGCTTGGGCGCAAGGGCGAAATCCATCACCTCGCCGTCGCGCCAGACCTCCAGCAGCAGCGGCCGGCCGTTGGACGCCTCCACGGCCCCGCGCAGGTCGTCGAAGGCGGTGATCGGCGCGTCATTGACCGACAGGATGAAATCGCCCCGCTTCAACTCGATCGCCATGGCGGCCGATTGCGGGATCACCTGGGTGATCAGTGGCGGATAGGGATAGGGGCCGGTCACCACCATCTCGCGCCCGTCGCGGCGCACGGTATAGTCCAGTTCCGGCTCTACCGGGATCGCGTCGGAGAAGGCATCGAACGCGCCCGTCTCCTCGAAGGAGGGCGGTGCGATGCCGGCGATTTCAAGGATTTCGTCGCCTTCCTGCAACTCGTTCACCACCGGGATCGGGCGCAGCTCGCCCACGGTCAGCGGCTCGGTCGCCACGCCGCGCGTCATGAAGACGCCGGTGAAGATCAGGATCGACAGGGCGAAGTTGAAGGCCGGCCCGGCGGCCACGGTGGCCGCCCGCGCCCAGAGCGGCGCGCCATACATGGTGTGGCGCCGCTCGTCCTCGGGCATGGCCTCGATGGCGTCCACATCCTTGGCGCTGGCGGCGTCGGCATCGCCCTTGAACTTGACGTAGCCGCCCAGCGGCAGCAGCGCGAATTGCCAGCGCGTGCCGCGCTTGTCCACGCGCGAGAAAAGGACCGGGCCGAAGCCCAGCGAGAACACCTCGGCCTCGATTCCGGACCACCGGCCCACGATGTAATGGCCGTATTCGTGGATCGCCACGATGACCGACAGTGCCACGATGAACGCAAGGATGGTCCACACCAAACCGCCGAACCCGGGAATCAGACCCAAAATCTCCAAGACGTTCCCCTTATCCTGCCCGTTCCGTCATGACCTCGTCGGCCGTTCTACGTGCCAGATGGTCCAGCGCCAGCACGTTATCAAGGCTGATCGGGGCATCAATGTGGCCCGGCTGGGCCGAAAGCCGGGTCAGAACCTCCTCCACCACCTCGGCCATCGCGGTAAAGCCGATGCGACGGTCGAGAAACCCGTCGAGCGCGCGCTCCTTGGCGGCATTGAACGCCGCCCCCGCCAGCCCTCCGCGCGCCATGACCTCGCGGGCGAGCCGCAGCGCGGGATAGCGGGCCTCGTCAGGCGCGCGGAAGGTCAGCTGTCCGATCTGCGCCAGGTCCAGCCGAGCCACGGGCAGGTCGCGCCGCTCGGGCCAGTGCAGCGCATAGCCGATCGCATGGCGCATGTCGGGCGGTCCCACATGCGCCATGAGCCCGCCATCGGCGAATCCCACCAGCGCATGGACCAGCGATTCGGGATGCACCAGCACCTCGATCCGGGCTGGCTCTATCCCGAAGAATTCCTTGGTTTCAATGACTTCCAGCGCCTTGTTGAACATGGAGGCGCTGTCGATCGTGATCCGCTGGCCCATGTCCCAATTGGGATGGGTGGCGGCCTGTTCGGGGGTGGCCGCGGCCAGCTTCTCCAGCGGCCAGTCGCGGAAGGCCCCGCCCGAGGCGGTGATCACGATGCGTTCCACCGCCGCCATGTCCTCGCCCACAAGCGCCTGGAACACGGCGGAATGCTCGCTGTCCACGGGCAGGACGCGGCCTCCGTGGCGGGCCGCGGTCTGCATCACCAGCGGGCCGGCGCAGACCATGCTTTCCTTGTTGGCCAGCGCCAGGGTCGCGCCCTGTTCCAGCGCGCGCAGGCCCGGCGCCAGCCCCGCCGCCCCCACGATGGCCGACATCACCCAGTCCGCGGGGTGCGCCGCAGCTTCTTCGAGGGCGGCCGGGCCTGCGGCGGCCGCCACCCCGCTGCCCGCCAGCGCAGCGCGCAGATCCTCCAACCGGTCCTCATGCGCGGTGACGGCCAGTTCCGCGCCCAACCGGCGCGCATCGGCCGCCAGCTGCGCGATATTGGCGCCGCCGGTCAGGGCAACCACCCGGAAGTCGTCCGGGGCACGGGCGATCAGGTCGATGGTGTTCTGCCCGATCGAGCCGGTGGCCCCCAGGATCGAGACCCGCCTCATGGCGCCGCAACCGGCGGAAAGGTGATGACCTGCGCCACAAGCAGCAGGAAGAGCGAGGCGCCCAGCATCCCGTCGAACCGGTCCAGAAGCCCGCCATGGCCCGGCAGCAGCGTCGAGCTGTCCTTGACCCCCACATGCCGCTTGATCGCGCTTTCGGCGATGTCCCCGATCTGCGAGGCCATGGACAGCGCGACGGAGACGCCCGCCAGCCCTGCCCCGGTCTTGGTGGCCAGCGCAAAGCCCAGCCCCACCGCGCCCGCGCCGAGCCAGCCCGCCACGGTGCCGGACCATGTCTTCTTGGGGCTGACGCGAGGCCAGAATTTCGGCCCGCCTATCAGGCGGCCCGCGAAATAGCCCGCCACGTCGGTGGTCACCACCACCGCCACCAGCCACAGCATCCAGAGCGTGCCGAAATCGTCGCGCACCGCCATCATGCCGAATCCCGCCAGCAGCACCAGCAAGGTGAATGTGGCATAAAGCGCGCGCCGCTCGGTCAGCACGGCAAAGCCGATCAGCGCGGGCGCCAGCAAGAGCGGCAGCGCGATGCCCGCCGGCAGGTAGATCGCCACCATCGCCACGGCGCCCGCCAGAAGGCCGAGCCGCGCGGCCCCCGGCCGGCTGGGCGCCAGCATGCGCACCAGTTCCCACACCATCACGCCGCAGATCAGCGCCACCAGCGCATGGAACCAGTGCCCGCCGGCCCAGATGCCCGCGGCCCCCACGGCCACCATGGCCAGGCCGGACCCCACCCGTAGGGCCAGATCGCCCCAGCGTGCCTCGCCGCTCATGCGCGCACGGCGCCGAAACGACGCTCTCGCCGGGAATAGGCCGCAAGCAGGCGCGCGAATTCCTCGCGCGAGAAATCGGGCCACAGCGTGTCGATGAACTCGTATTCCGCATAGGCCGACTGCCAGAGCAGGAAATTCGAGATCCGTGCCTCGCCGCTGGTGCGAATCACGAGGTCCGGATCGGGCAGCACGCAGGTATCGAGGTAGCGCGGCAGGGTCTCCTGCCCCACATCCTCGGGACTGAGCTTGCCATCCGCCACGTCCTGGGCCAGCCGGCGGGTGGCGCGGGCCACCTCGTCGCGCCCGCCATAGTTTATCGCCACGGTCAGATTGGTCCCGGTGCAACCCGCCGTCATCACTTCCAGCTCGTCCATCAGCGCGATCAACTTGTCGTCGAGCTTGACCCGGTCCCCGATGAACCGCACCCGCACGTTCTCGGCCAGGAGCGCGCGGGCCTCGCGGCGGATATAGCCGCGAAACAGGCTCATCAGCCCCGCGATCTCGATCTGGGTGCGTTTCCAGTTCTCCGTGGAGAAGGCGAAGATGGTCAGGTATTCGACACCGTGATCCGGGCAGGCCTCGACCACCTCGCGGATACGCCTGGCGCCGGCCTGGTGGCCATAGAGGCGGGGACGCCCGCGCTGACGGGCCCAGCGGCCGTTGCCATCCATGATGATGGCCACGTGGCGCGGGCCTCCCGCGCCCGGCCGTTCCGAGGCGTCCTCCGCCATCCTCAGACCTGCATGATCTCGGACTGCTTGTTCTCCAGCACCTCGTCCACGGAGGCGATGAAGCGGTCCGTGAGCTCCTGCACCTCCTGTTCCCAGATCTTCTGGTCGTCCTCGGACATGCCGGCGGCCTTGGCCTTCTTGATCTGGTCCATGCCGTCGCGGCGGACGTTGCGGATGGCGACGCGGGCGTGCTCGGCATATTGCGCGGCGACGCGGCTGAGCTCGCGGCGGCGTTCCTCGTTCAGTTCGGGGATCGGCAGCATGATGATCGTGCCGTTGAGCTGCGGATTGATGCCAAGCCCCGATTCGCGGATCGCCTTCTCCACCTTGCCGACCAGGCCCTTGTCCCAGACGTTGATCGTGACCATGCGCGGTTCGGGCACGTTGACAGTTCCCACCTGGTTGATCGGCGTCTTCTGGCCGTAGGCGTCCACCATGACCGGCTCCAGCATCGAGGCGGAGGCCCGGCCGGTGCGCAGGCTGGCCAGTTCGGTCCGCAGCGCGCCCATGGCCCCCTGCATCCGTCGCTCCAGGTCGTCGGTGTCGATTTCGATCTCGTCTTCTGCCATTTTCCTGCTCTCCGTCGTCCTGCTGCGCGCGGCTTGGCGGCACTCTACCGTCAGCTGTGCACGGTTGTATAGGTGCCTTCCCCCGCAAGGATGCCGCGGAATCCGCCCGGCTCGTCCAGCGAGAAGACGATGATGGGCAGGTTGTTGTCGCGCGCCAGCGCGATGGCCGAGGCGTCCATGACCTTGAGGTGATCGGCCAGCACCTGGTCATAGGTGATCCGGTCGAAACGCCTGGCATCAGGGTTGGTCATCGGGTCGCTGTCATAGACACCGTCCACCTTGGTGCCCTTGAAGATCGCTTCGCAGGCCATCTCGTTGGCGCGCAGCGTGGCGGCGGTGTCGGTGGTGAAATAGGGGTTGCCGGTGCCGGCGGCGAAGATGCAGACGCGCTTCTTCTCGAGGTGGCGCACCGCGCGGCGACGGATATAGGGCTCGCAGACCTGGTCCATCGGGATCGCCGAGATCACGCGGGTGTAGACCCCCAGCGCCTCCAGTGCCGACTGCATCGCCAGCGCGTTCATCACCGTGGCCAGCATTCCCATGTAATCGGCGGTGGTGCGTTCCATCCCCTGGGCGCTGCCCTGCAGGCCCCGGAACACGTTGCCGCCGCCGATCACCATGCAGATCTCCACGCCCATCTCGTGGACCGACTGCACCTCGCGGGCGATCCGCGCCACGGTGGGCGGATGCAGGCCGAAAGCCTGCGGCCCCATCAGCGCCTCCCCGGAGATCTTCAGCAGCACGCGCTTGAACGTGGTCTTCCGGGGGGGGGCTTCGGACATGGTGTTGCGCTCCTGCGGGGCCGGCGTCTAGGATCGCGCGCAAAATGTCCGAAAACGCGGAAAGGTTCAATGCGCGACGGGTCCATGCCACGTCATCCGTTTCCATCCGCCGACGGGGCCCGCTGAGCCTTGGAGCCACTGGACCCCGGCACCATCCCGCCCGACCGTCCCGTGCTGATCGCGGGCCCGACCGCCAGCGGCAAATCCGCGCTGGCGCTGGCCATTGCCGAACGCGGGGGCGGCGTGATCGTGAATGCGGACGCCTTGCAGGTGTTTTCCTGCTGGCGCGTGCTGACCGCGCGCCCATCGCCCGCGGACGAGGCGCGCGCGCCGCATGCGCTCTACGGCCATGTGCCCTGCGACCGGCCCTATTCGGTCGGCCAGTGGCTGCGCGAGTTGCGCCCGCTGCTGGAGGGGGGGTGCCGGCCGATCATCGTGGGGGGCACGGGGCTCTATTTCTCCGCGCTCACCGAGGGGCTTGCCGAGATCCCCCAGACCCCGCCGGAGCT
>Ga0008833_1001248_pt1 | contig 12373 bp, 11 predicted proteins | sample HotLakConsoUCCLE_FD_62216 | JGI IMG/M metagenome (GOLD analysis project Ga0008833, IMG submission 62216) | Hypersaline microbial mat communities from Hot Lake, Washington, USA - Hot Lake Consortium UCC-LE | ecosystem: Environmental > Aquatic > Non-marine Saline and Alkaline > Hypersaline >... | reverse complement strand
ACGGCCGGGGTTTGGGCCGGGGTGGGGCCGACGCCGCGCCCCATCCGCTGGCTTCCGCCGCATCAGCCGCGCGCCCGTTCTTGCCGGGCCCGCTCCCCGGGTGCCCCCCCGAGCCCCGCGAGCATGTCCGAGAGAAAGGGCTCGAAGCGCCGCCACGCCTCCGACGAGCCGGTGTAGATGCCCTTCTTCACCTGAAGTGCGGAGGCCGTGCGCACCGACCGGGCGGATTTCTCGACCGCGAGCACCCCGTCCTCCCATGGCAGCCCCAACGCGTCGAGAAGCGCCCGCGCGCCCGCGCCGGGGGTCTCGGTCAGCGCCTCGTAGCCGACATGCACGATCCGGCCCGGGAACCGCTCTTCCCAGAACGCCATCAGCCCCTCGTAGAGCCGGTAAAAGGCGGCGACGTCTGCCTGCGTCGCGGAAAACGCCATGCCGGTGGCGGGAAAGTGCAGCCGGTAGTTCGACCAGCAGACCGCCTCCGGGCTGCGGCGGAGATGCACGATTTGCGCCTCGGGCAGAGCGGTGAGAATGTGGCCGACGAAACGGAAGTTGAGCGGCATCTTGTCGGTGACGAACCGCGCCGTCCCGCCCCTGTGGGCGGCCAGCGCCGGGAGGTAGCGCTTGCGGATGTCTTCGAGCATGTCGCGCGTCGGCGGACCGGAAAGCGCGCCCGAGCGGGCGATGGCGAGGCGCAGGTATTCCAGTTCGCCCGCGCCCGAAACCTGCGGATGCCGCGCGAGGATCTCCTCGGTGAGCGAGGTGCCCGAGCGCGGCATTCCGAGAATGAAGAGGGGCGAGAATTCCGGCGCTGTGGTCTCGAGCGGCGCGGGTCCGGCCTCGAAGGCCGCGCGGAGGCCGGCGAAGAAGGCCGCGTCGGTCTCGATCCTGTAGCCCGACAGCGCCTTCGAGATCGCCCCGGCCCGTTCGAGATGGCCGATCGCCCGCGCGTCCTCGCCCGCGTCGATGTCGAGATAGGCCGCCGCGTAGCCCGCATGCATCCGCGTCGCGGGCGGATTGGCGGGGGCGAGTTGCGCCTCGACCAGGGGCCTCAGCGCCGCGGCCTCCCCGCCCCGGACCATCATCGCAAGCTCGCGCGCCGCCTTCGCCTCGCCGGGGTCGAGCTTCAGGACCTTTCCGAGGCAGGTCTTCGCCGCATCGGCCTCGCCGATGAGCTTCATCGCGTGGGCGATGTTGAAATAGACCGCCACGTCGCCCGGCGCACGGGCAAGGGCCGCCTCGTAATCCTCGATCGCGCCCCCGATGTCGCCGAGAAGCTGGCGGGCATGGCCGCGGTTGTTCCGCGCCGCGGCGAGGCCGGGGTCGGCGGCCAACGCCCGGTCGAAGGCCTGAAGCGCCGTCGCGAGGTCGCCGCCCGCCTGGAAGACGCCGCCCATGTTGTTCCAGGCCCGCGCGTTATGCGGGTCGAGCGCGGTCGCAACCCCGTAGGCGGCGATGGCTTCCGCCCGCCGGTCCATCGCGTGGAACGCGACGCCGAGGTTGTAGGCGGTCTCGGCATGATCGGGCCGAAGTGCCCGGGCGCGCGCGAGAGAGGCGACCGCCCGCTCCCCCTGCCCCAAGGACGTGAAGGCGACACCGAGAATGGCATGGAGGATCGCGGCCTCGGGGTGGCTTTCGAGGAGCGGTGCCGCAAGCTCGACGACCTCGGCTGCACGGCCCGCCTTCGAGGCCGCGGCGAGGGCGGCGAGCGCGGCCTCTTCCCCTTCCGTCCGCCCCCGGGGCAATGACGGCGGGCGGGCCTCGATCACTGCAAGCGCGGCTTTCGCCCGGTCGCTGCCGGGCCAGCGACGCAGCACCTCGCGGTAGAGCGCCGCCGCCCCGTCGGGAGCGCCGGCGGCCGCGCGCGCCTTCGCCTCGCGGAGAAGACGGGCGGCGCCCGGCGGTTTCGGGGAAAGTGTTCCATCGGGCATCGGCGGGGGCTCCTTCGCCCCTGCCCTAGCCCTCCCCGCGTTGGAACGGGGTTAACGCCGCCTCAGACTTCCGCCTTCAGCGCCCCGGCGAGGTCGGTCTTCTCCCAGGAGAAGCCGCCGTCCGCATCGGGCGCCCGGCCGAAATGGCCGTAGGCCGAGGTGCGCTGGTAGATCGGACGGTTGAGCGAGAGATGCTCGCGGATGCCGCGCGGCGACAGGTCCATCACCTTCGGGACCACGGCCTCGATCACCTCGTCGGGCACCTCGCCGGTCCCGAAGGTGTCGCAGTAGATCGACAGGGGCTTCGAGACGCCGATGGCGTAGGAGAGCTGGAGCAGGCAGCGCTTCGCGAGGCCCGCGGCGACGATGTTCTTCGCGAGGTAGCGCGCGGCATAGGCCGCCGAGCGGTCGACCTTGGTGGGGTCCTTGCCGGAGAACGCGCCGCCACCGTGGGGCGCCGACCCGCCATAGGTGTCGACGATGATCTTGCGGCCCGTGAGCCCCGCGTCGCCGTCCGGCCCGCCGATCACGAAGGTGCCGGTGGGGTTCACGTGCCATTCGGTCTTCGCAGTCAGCCAGCTTTCGGGAAGTACCTCGCGGATGTAGGGCTCGACGATCGCGCGGATGTCGTCGGAGGTCTGGTCCTCGCTCTCGTGCTGCGTGGAAAGGACGACCGAGGTCACCTCGACGGGCTTGCCGTCCTCGTAGCGCACCGAAAGCTGGCTTTTCGCGTCGGGGCGCAGCGTCGGCTCGGCGCCCGACTTGCGGGCCTCGGCGAGCCTGTGCAGGATCGCATGGGCGTAATGGATCGGGGCGGGCATGAATTCGGGCGTCTCGTCGACGGCGTAGCCGAACATGATCCCCTGATCGCCCGCGCCCTCGTCCTTGTTCCCGACCGCGTTGACCCCTTGCGCGATATGCGCCGACTGCTCGTGGAGGAAGTTCAGGACGTGGCAGGTGTTCCAGTGGAACTTCTCCTGCTCGTAGCCAATGTCCCTGATGCAGTCGCGCGCGATCTGCTGAATGCTGCCCATGAAGCTCCTGAGCCGCTCCCGGTTTTCGAGCCCGACCTCGCCGCCGACGACCACGAGGCCCGAGGTCGCGAAGGTCTCGCAGGCGACCCGCGCCTGGGGTTCCTCGGCGAGAAACGCGTCGAGCACGGCATCGGAAATGCGGTCGCAGACCTTGTCGGGGTGGCCCTCGGAAACGCTTTCCGAGGTGAAGATGTAATTCTGTCGGCTCATGGGGAGTGCTCCATTGACTTCGCGCCGTCACGCCAGGAAGCCGTTGTGACGGTCGGAGACGGTTACTCTAGGCCCGCGACCTTTGCAACGCGTTTGCGCCGGCCGAGAACCACCGCGCCGCCGAGGGCCACCGCGAGCAACGCGAAGACCGGCCCGTCGCCCGTGCGGGCGTAGGGCGTGGGCGGCAGACCGGCGGGCACCGCGAAATCGGCGCTTGCCGCGCGGTCGGCGGAGAGGACGCCGGCGGTGTTCCCCCAGGGGTCGATCACCGTCGAGACCCCCCGGTTGGCTGCGCGGATCAGCGGTAGCCCGTGTTCGGCGGCGCGGAACCGGGCCTGGTCGAAATGCTGGGAGGGCCCGGCGAAGGTGCCGAACCAGGCGTCGTTGGTCAGAAGGAGGAGGTAGTCGGGCCGCGCGCCGGCGCGGAAGAGATGGCCGGGAAAGATGCCCTCGTAGCAGATGAGCGGCAGGGCCGCGCCGAGGGGCGTGTCGACAAGCCGCACGGCCTCGCCGGGGGTGAAGCCGTTCGACGCCGTTCCCGCGAGTTGCCGGATGAAGCCGATGCGCAGCGGGATGTATTCGCCGAAGGGCACCAGATGCACCTTGTCGAAGGTCTCGCGCACCTGCCCGCCCGGCCCGACGACGGCGAGACTGTTGTGCCAGGTCTCGCCGTCGCGGCGATTGAGGCCGGTGATGAAGGGCGCATCGCCTGCGGCCGCCGAGATCGCGTCGAGCGCGGGGCCGGCGATGTCGAGCGGCCAGACCACCGCGGCCTCGGGCCAGACGACGAGGTCGGGAGCCGGGCCGCCATCCGCCCCCCGGGTGAGGTCGAGCTTGGCGCGGAGGTTTTCCTGCACGCGGTCGGGGGCCCATTTCTCCGCCTGCGGAATGTTCGGCTGCAGGAGGCGGACGGTGCCGAGCGCGCCCGCCGGGTCTGGCTCCGAGGGGGCGAGGAGCGTGCCCGGCAGCGCGGCGAGGCCGAGAAGCGCCGCCGCGGCGAGCGCGCCGGGCAGTGGGCGCGCAAACGCCACGGGAAGGGCCGCGGCGAGAAGGGTGAGAAGCGTGAGCCCGTAGGAGCCGGTGACGGACACCGCGAGGCGCAGCGGCGTGTCGACCCAGATGTAGCCCGGCAGCGCCCAGGGAAACCCGGTGAAGACATGGCCGCGGAGGACTTCGGCGGCGGTGAGCGCGAGAGCGAAGGTCAGCGCCCGCGGCCCCGCCATGCGGGCCGAGAGCCACGCTGCCCCGCCCCAGAAAAGAGCGAGCCCCCCCGCGAGGAGGACGAGCGCGAAGGGCGCCATCCAGCCATGGGTCTCGACGTCGACGAGGAAGGGCTCGACGATCCAGTGGAGCGTGAGGGCGAAATAGCCCGCCCCGCCGGCCCAGCCGGTCGCGAAGGGCCGCGACGCGCGGGAGACGAGCCAGCACAGTGCGACGAACCCGAGAAACGCCACCGGCCAGAGACCGAAGGGGGCGTGGCCGAGCCCGGCCGCGACGCCTGCGAGGGCGGCCAGGAGAACCGGCTTGCCCCCGTTCACGTCAGCCTATTCCGCCGCCCGCATGGCACCCGCGACGCGCACCCGGAGCCTCTTGATGCGTCTTGGATCGGCATCGACCACCTCGAAATCGGGGCCTTCGGGGTGCTTGATGACCTCTCCGCGCGCCGGCACCCGGCCCGCGAGCATGAAGACGAGACCGGCAACGGTGTCGATCTCCTCCTCGTCGGCCTCGTCGACGAGCTTCTGGCCGATCTCGGCCTCGAACTCCTCGAGCGGCGCCCGCGCCTGCACGAGGTAGCAACCCGGCGCCTCCACGGTCCAGTGGCCGCCCTCGTCGATGTCGTGCTCGTCCTCGATCTCGCCGACGACCTGCTCGATGAGGTCCTCGATGGTCACGAGCCCGTCGACCCCGCCGTACTCGTCGATCACGAGCGCGAGGTGGCGGCGGTCGGACTGCATCTTCTGCAGAAGCACCCCGATGGGCATCGAGGGCGGCGCATAGATCAGCGGGCGCAGCATCTTGCGGAGGTTGAACCGCTCGCCGGTGCCGTTGAACCCGTGCTGGAGCGCGAAGTCCTTCAGGTGCACGAGCCCGAGAGGGCTGTCGAGCGTCTCGTCGTAGACCGGCAGGCGCGTCAGGCCGCTGTCGCGGAAGATATCGACAAGTTCGGACTTCGTCGCCGTCACCGGCACCGCGACGATCTCCACCTTGGGAATCATCACGTCTTCCACACGCATCCGGCGGAGGTTTGAGAGGCCCGGCGAAGGATCGCGAGGCGCGAATGTGGCGCCCGGACCCTGTTGCGCCGGGGTGGTCCCTCCGGCGAACGTTCCGAAAACCCGTTCCAGAAAACTTCTTTGTCCCGAAGACTGCGCGCTCCGCGCTGCCTCTAAAGACCCGTCGTGGCCGTCGCCCATCTGACCTTTCCAAAGCGCCGGCAAACCGCCGGCTAGACGTAGGGGTTAGCAACCCCGAGTGACACAAGTATGGCGATCTCCGTCGCTTCCATCAAGTCGGCATCGGCATCGGTTTGATGATCGTAGCCGAGAAGATGCAGGAAACCGTGAACGACGAGATGGGTGATGTGATCGGAAAGTGCAATGCCCGCCGCCGCCGCTTCCGCCGCGCAGGTGTCGAAGGCAAGCGCGATATCGCCGATCTCGGGGTCGGCGGGCGGTGGCGGGACGGCGCCGGGTGCTTCGGGCGCGAGGTCTTCGGCGGGCCACGAGAGCACGTTCGTTGGGGCCGGCTTGCCCCGGAACTCCGCGTTGAGACCGGCGATGCGCGCGTCGTCGGTGCCGAGACAGGCGAACTCGAGCCCCTCGAGGCCGAGATGCGCGAAGGCCGCCGCCGCCGCGCGCGGCGCCAGCGCCTCGAGCCCCGCGTCCGACCAGCGCCCGTCCTCTATGATCACCTCGACGCCCACCCTTCCCCCCTACCTTGGCCGGCGCCCACGCGCTAGACTGCGCCAAGGAGGAACCGCCATGCCCGAGACGTCCCGCACCGCCGAACACTCCCCCGGCCCGTCCCCCGAAGAGGACGAAATCGAGCTGACGCCGATCGGCGAGACCGCCCGCTACGACGCGCTGATGGAGGTGATCCTGAACCGCGCGACGGTGCGGAAGTTCGACGACGCGTATGTCGTGCCCGACGCCCATCACGAGATGATTCTCGAGGCCGCGCGGCACGGACCCTCGGGGGCGAACGCCCAGCCATGGCAGTTCATCGTCGTCCGCGACGGGGCCGTGAAGCAGAAGATCGCCGACTATTTCGTGGAGGAACAGAAGTTCCGCGCGAAGGCGAAGATGAAGTTTCCCACCCCCGACTACCGGGGCCTCGCCACCGCGCCGGGCTTCATCGTGGTCTGCTCGGACATGCGCTGGATCAACGCCTTTCCGGTGCTGAACGACGGCTCCGACCTCGACAGAGCCTACAAGGAGAACGCCGAGCGGATTCTCCTGCAGTCGGTCGCCGCCGCGACGATGTCGGCGCATCTCGCCGCCGCCGCCCTCGGCTACGGCGTCTGGTGGGTCACCGCGATCGGGCAGGAGGAGGCGCAGAAGGCGATGCGGCCGCTCCTCGGCATTCCCGAAGAGGTCTCGGTGCTCGACATCTTCCTCTTCGGCCCGCCCGCGCAGAAGCCCTACAAGCGCTGGCGGCGGCCGGCCGAGGAGATCGTCCACTGGGACAGCTACGACCGCGGCCAGTTCATGACTGACGAGGACCTCGCCGACTGGATCAGGTCGCGCCGCCACAAGGTGATGTACAAGGACGCGTCGCGGATCGACTAGGGGTCACGGCGATCTCCGGAGCCGTCGCGTTTTTTCTCGCCAGAGCCCGCGGCTTTTGCCATGCTGGCCCATCGACAATCGGGAGGCTGACATGACCAAGGTTCTGATGTGTGGAGATCTCATGCCCGGCTGCGCCTTTCAGGCCCGCGGCGAGACCGAAGACGAGATTCTCGCGGCGGCGGGGGCCCATGCGCAGGAGGTTCACAACCTCGATGTCACGCCCCAACTGGTCGCGCAGGTCAGAAGCGTCATCCGCGACGAGCCGGCCCCTGCATAGCCCTGGCACCGGCAGGGCCTGGCGGCATGACAGGCCCGCACAGGCCCCGATGACCCGCCGGTCCCCGAACGCACCATCACCGGACGGCGCCTCGAATGCTACCGGCGGGTGTCGAGCTACACCGTCTCGGCGTCGTAGGCGTCGATGATCGCGGCGACGAGCGGGTGGCGCACCACGTCCTTCGAGGTGAAGTAGCTGAACGAGATGCCCTTCACCGCGCCGAGAAGGCGCTCGGCGTCGTGCAGGCCCGAGGAGACGCCGCGCGGCAGGTCGATCTGGCTGCGGTCTCCGGTGATCACCATGCGGGAGTTCTCGCCGAGCCGGGTGAGGAACATCTTCATCTGCATCGAGGTGGCGTTCTGCGCCTCGTCGAGCACGACGAAGGCGTTCGACAGCGTGCGCCCGCGCATGAACGCCAAGGGCGCGATCTCGATGCGCTTGTCCTCGATGAGCTTCGTGACCTGTTTCGAGGGCAGGAAATCGTTCAGCGCGTCGTAGAGCGGCTGCATGTAGGGGTCGACCTTGTCCTTCATGTCGCCGGGCAGGAAACCCAGCCGCTCGCCAGCCTCGACGGCGGGGCGCGACAGGATGATCCTGTCGACATGGCCGCCGAGAAACATCGTCACGCCGACGGCGACGGCGAGATAGGTCTTGCCGGTGCCGGCGGGGCCGATGCCGAAGGCCAGTTCGTGCTCGAAAAGCGCGCGGACATAGGCCTTCTGCGCCTCGGTGCGTGGCTCGACCGTCTTCTTGCGGGTCTTGAGCTCGATCCGGCCGCCCTGGAACAGCTCCATCTGGTCGCCCGGCGCGTCCTCGCCGGCCATGCGCAGCGCCGCGGCGATGGCGCCGCCGTCGAGCGCGCGGCCGGCCTCGAGCCGGGCGTAGAGCGTCTCGAGCACGCGGGCGGCCTCGTCGCGCGCGCCGGCCTCGCCGTGGACGGCGAGAAGATTGCCGCGCCGGTGGATATGTACGCCCGTCCCCTGCTCGATCTGCGCGAGATTGCGGTCGAACTCGCCGCAGAGGTCTATGAGCAGCCGGTTGTCGGGAAACTCGAGCAGCGTTTCGAGCCCTGTGTCGGACCCGGCCTCTTCAGGCACGGCGGAAATCGGCAATCAGCGCTCCCGGGTTCGCGTGTGTGTCGTGTCGATGCTGCCAAGCCCCCGGCGCCGGCGCAAGCACACTTGGGCGAATGTCATCATCCTGTGACGAGATATCGGGTCTCGGGGCAGCCGGAACAAGGGAGATGGCCGGTTGCGCTTCACAGCGGGCCTTTATTTGCGCAGATTCAAGAAGAGCGCCGAAAGCGGCCCGGCCCCGGGCCAAGGCGTGCGGAGGTCTCAGCAATGCCCCCACTGGGAATTGTCATAGGCCGACTGGTTCGGCTTGCCCTTGGTGAAGCCGGTCGGACAATCCTTCTTGTCGGCACCGGCATTGGCGGACTTGTCCTTGGCGCCCTTGTCATCGTCTTCGTCCTTGTCGGACTTGTCCTTACCGTTGCCCTTGCCGTTGCCTTTGCCGCCGGAATTGCCACTTCCACCGGCCTTTCCGGATTTACCGTTCCCGTTCGAAGTGTTGCCGCCGGCGGCTTCCCCGGACCCGGCAGGGTCCACCTTGTCCGCGCCCTCTCCGGAGCCTTCGGACCCGGTATCGCCGGTATTGGCCGCGGTGGTGTCGGAACCGCCCGGCGTGCCGGTATCCCCGTCACTCCCTGTCGAAGCGGGCGGGCCGGAGCCTTCTGCGGGCGGGCTGCCTGCCGAGGAACCGCCTGCCGGGGAGCCGCCGCCATGCGCGTCACCGCCAGCCCGGTCGTCATGCGACGCACCGCCCCCCTGTCGCTCCGCGCCGTCTGGCGACGCCCCGGCGCGCTGGGTTATCTCTGTACTCGCGATCTCGTCGGCCACATTGCCGGCCTTCCGGTCGGTTGCGCCCGCAAGGCCGAAGGCCGCCGCGACCGCAACAGCGATCACCACCGCCGACAGCACCACGAAATCCGAAGTGACCGCCCCCGACTCGTTGCGCAGGGCCGTCGCGGTTGCCCGCGTCAGGCGCACCCGAACGGGCACGAGCCCGCCTTGGCGGGCTGTTTTGGTCAAGTTCGCACTCATCACACAAATCCAATCATTACCTGTCCGGGAACACCCCGAACCCGGGCACATCCCGGTTGCTGTAGACATCGTCGAAAATTGAAGCGAACGCGTGACGCCCGGTTAACGATTTTTAAACCTTTCTGCGTCAGCCGGCACATGCGGAAAGCATTCTTGCCATAATCACCCGCGCCCTGCTCCTTCAGTGGGTCAGGTCGGCGCGCCCGCGAGGCTCCCGCCGAGCGAATTGGCTTCGCTCGCGATGATCCGCACCGGCGCGAGGTCGCCGGGCACGATACCCTCCGCCGTGACGTGAACAGCGTGGAGATGCCCGGATTTTCCGACCCACTGGCCGGGTTCGCGGCCGGGCTTCTCGAAGAGCACCTCGACGGTCTTGCCGACCATGGCGTCCTGGGCGGCGCGCTGCTGGTTCTTCAGAAGCGCCTGGAGCCGCTGCAGCCGTTCGGCCTTCACCTCCTCGGGCACCTCTTCGCGCTCGGCCGCGGGCGTACCGGGGCGGGCGGAATACTTGAAGGAATAGGACTGGCCGTAGCCCACGGTCTCGACAAGCCGGAGCGTGTCCTCGAAGTCTTCCTCCGTCTCGCCGGGAAAGCCGACGATGAAATCGCCCGAGAGAAGAAGGTCGGGACGGGCGGCGCGCAGCCGCTCGATGATGGCGAGATACTCCGCCGCCGTGTGCTTGCGGTTCATGCGCTGAAGGATGCGGTCGGAGCCAGACTGCACGGGAAGGTGCAGGTAGGGCATGAGCTTCTCGCATGTTCCGTGGGCGGCGATCAGCGCGTCGTCCATGTCGTTCGGGTGCGAGGTGGTGAAGCGGATGCGCGCGAGCCCGTCTAGTTCGGCGAGCGCCCGGATGAGCCCGGCGAGACCGCCCTCGTGGCCGTGGTAGGCGTTGACGTTCTGGCCGAGCAGCGTGATCTCGCGCACCCCGCGGTCGACGAGGTCGCAGGCCTCGGCGAGCACCTTTTCGGCGGGCCGCGAGACCTCCGCGCCACGGGTGTAGGGCACGACGCAGAAGGCGCAGAACTTGTCGCAGCCTTCCTGCACCGTGAGAAACGCCGTCGGGCCCCGGGCTGCCTTCGGCCGCCTGGCGAGATGGTCGAACTTGTCTTCCTCGGGAAAGTCGGTGAGCACCGCGCGGCGGCCCGCCCGCGCCTCGGCCTCGAGCTCGGGCAGGCGGTGATATGCCTGCGGGCCGACCACGAGATCGACGAGGGGCGCCCGGGCGACGATCTCCTCGCCCTCGGCCTGGGCGACGCAGCCGGCCACCCCGATCCTGAGGTCGGGGTTCGCCGCCTTCAGGGGCTTGAGGCGGCCAAGCTCGGAATAGACCTTCTCGGCGGCCTTCTCTCGGATATGGCAGGTGTTCAGCAGAATGAGGTCCGCGCCCTCGGGGGCGTCCACGCTTTCGTAGCCAGACGCGGCGAGTGATTCCGCCATCCGCTCGCTGTCATAGACGTTCATCTGACAGCCATAGGTCTTGATGTAGAGCTTCTTCGCCATGCCGGAGAGGGAATACAGGCCAACGCCGGCGCCCGCAACGCTTGCCTCGCGGCGCGGTTCGGGCGAGTCTCGCCCCATCGGCGGGAGGCAGGACAGGCAGATGCAGTATTCGTCGCTCTCGGATTTCCGGACCAGGGGCCGGGCCGCCCTGGCCCGGGGTCCGGTCGCGATCGTCGTCGCAGAGGACGATGTCGAGGTCGACACCACGATCCGCCATAACCTCATGTCGGGCTTTCAGAGCGTGCTCCTCTTCGCTCCGGAGGCCGTTCCGCTTGCGACGAGCCTCGAAAGCGTCGTCCACCGCATCGGGTTCGACACGCTGGCCGAGGGCGCCGCGGCGGCGGCCGTGAACGGGGTGATCGAAGCCGCGCCCGAGGGCACCTGGCTCTACTATTCCTACAACGCCGAATACCTCTTCTATCCTTTCGCCGAGACCCGCACCGTGGGCGAGATGCTGGCCTTCCATGCCGAGGAGCGGCGCGCGGCGATGCTGGCCTATGTGATCGACCTCTACGCCTCCGACCTCGGCCGGGCCGACAATGCGGTCTCGCTCGAGGACGCGCATCTCGACCGGTCGGGCTATTACGCGCTCGGCCGCGACGGGCCGGACGGGGAACCGCTGGAGCGGCAGTTCGACTTCTTCGGCGGCCTCCGGTGGCGGTTCGAGGAGCATATTCCCGAGACGCGGCGGAAGATCGACCGGATCGCGCTGTTCCGCGCCCGCCGGGGCCTTCGCCTCGACGCCGACCACAGGCTGAACGACGAGGAACTCAACACCTACGCCTGCCCCTGGCACAACAACCTCACCGCGGCGGTCTGCTCGTTCCGCACCGCGAAGGCCCTGCGCGTCAACGCCGGCAGCCGCTTTGACATCGAGGGGTTCCGCTGGCACAACTCGGTGCCGTTCGAATGGGACAGCCGGCAATTGCTCGATCTGGGGCTGATGGAGCCCGGGCAGTGGTTCTGACGACGCGTCGGGCGGCGGCGTGAGGCAAGTCTCTCCCGGTTCCAGCCAGGAAGACGGCGAACCCGGCGGCATGGCCGAGCCACGTCATCGCGCCGTCACTTTTTTCGGCGAGGCCAGCAACGGGCCATAGGCCGCCGCGAACCAGGCGAAGGCCCCGATCCAGAGAATGGCCGAGGCATGATGGCCGAGATGACCGGGCATCAGCCCCGCCAGAAGGCGCGCGGCCACCGAGCCCAGCAGAAGACCGTAGATCGCGACGGTCACCCGGTCGGCCCGCAGCGCCTGCCCCGTGTGGCCGAGGGTCGCCCTTGTCATCACCGCGAGCGTCATCAGCCCGGTCGCGCCGGCCATCCACACGTGCTGCGCCGAAGCAGGATCGACCAGCCCGGGCCGGAGCGTCGCGAGACCGAGGGCCAGCGCGCCCAGCGGAACGAGCGCGTAGGCGACGTGAAGGACCGCGACGAGCGGTTCGGCGCCGGTGCAGTGCCCGCGCCAGCGCGCCAGCCGGACCGAATGCAGCAGGGCGATGACCAGAAGGGCCGCACCGGACGCGGGGTT
>Ga0008833_1001247_pt1 | contig 12374 bp, 11 predicted proteins | sample HotLakConsoUCCLE_FD_62216 | JGI IMG/M metagenome (GOLD analysis project Ga0008833, IMG submission 62216) | Hypersaline microbial mat communities from Hot Lake, Washington, USA - Hot Lake Consortium UCC-LE | ecosystem: Environmental > Aquatic > Non-marine Saline and Alkaline > Hypersaline >... | reverse complement strand
CGCGCACATTGTAGGTGAAGGCGCGGCACTGGCTGTCGGCAATGCAGACGGCCTCGCATTCGTCGAGGCCGACGTCGCGTTCGGTGCGCAGGTCTAAGCCGAAATAATCGGCATCCTCGGTCGTCACGACTGTCCGGCCCTCCTGCGCATGAAGCGCGGGCGGCGCGAGAAGAATCACGGCGAGGTAGATGACGACGAAACAAGCCACGCGTTGCGACATGGCGCCCTCCAGATTGTCCACCGTCCCTAAGGTAAACTTGCGCCCGTTGCCTGCACCTTGTCAATTCGCCAGTTGTGGCTTCCGGAGGGCCCGTGTTGGCCTGATGAAGACTCCCGATGGGATCGCTGAGACAGCTGCAACAGATGGCAAGGTGGAGCGACGACTGTTGATCCCCCCAGAAACGTCACCCGATACAGAACTCGATTGAAACCGGTGCTCGTCTCAGCCGAAATCGGCAACCGGATCCAGGTGGCTGGAGACGAGATGCATCCACGCCAGGTCGGTGGCAACCCAGTGCTTGCACATGGTCACGAAGCGCGGCTCAAGCAGGATCACATGGCCACCACGCGCCTCGATCGAAATAAGGTTCATCTCCTCTGCAAGCGAGAGAACGTTGCGCACCTGCGCGCGCGAAACGCCAAAGCGACGCTTCAGGAGCAGCGATGGAGCTTCTGCCTCGACCGTCTTTCCGTCGGCGTGTCGCATCGTCCGGATCAGGTTCGTGAACACGAGGTGACCGTAGTCGCGTGCCAGCAGGGTGGCGATTTCCGGGAATGCCGAAAGCAGCGTGAAGCCGTGGCGGACATGAACCGCGACCGTGGCATGAGCGATGCCTTCCAGCATGCCTGGCCGCCGCGCGAGCTTGTGTGGGTTTTCGCGCAACGGGCGCACGATGGAAAGTGCCTCGAACATTGTTCCCAGCGCATCCTGGCCGATCTCCAGCAATCGGGGAGAAGGCCTGAAGGGCCGCTTCCGGCGGTCATCTGCAGGCGGCAGTTCCTCGATCAGCCCTGCGCGAAGGAACGTGCGCACCGCAAGCCTCGTCCAGCTCGCGCTGGCGAAGTGCTTGATCGACAGGACCTCCTGAAGCTGGGAGACGGTCACGGCGCCGCCATCCGCCGTGGCTTTTTCATGAAGATACAGAATGACGCAGATCGTCACGTAGCGCGCCGTCTGGCAGACCAGCTTGGTCTCCAGCGGCCGGTCGGCAAAGGTCTCCAGCGCGGCATCCGTATGTCGGAACATGGCACGCTCAAAATCCGGATGCCGGCTCAACTCCGCACCTTCGCGAAGCAGAACCGATGGCTCGAAAGTATCGACGACGTCCTCGATGATCGATCGGTGATCCAATTTTCCGCCTGCGCAGTCTGCTTCGGTCAATATGCCTGCTCCGAGCCCGGTAGCCAAATTTGGAGTCAAACTTTGCCAAGCGGGCACTGCAAGAACTCCCTAAGCAGGGGCACCCGAAAGCGATTTTGTATCGATGATACGGGCTCCAGGCCCGGGAGATTGTGGCTATGTGTTCAACGAGTGCGAGCATTACTGATGCGGTTGGAGCCGGCAATAGCAGCAGGCATTCAGAGGTCGGAAGCTGGAGGTGGGCACGAAGGCTGCTCGCCGCCACGGCCATGACGGGCCTCGCCGGGTTGGCGGGAAGCGGTCTTGCGTCAGCACAGGCGGTTGGGACGATCGATGTAACCAGCGATGATGACAGCGGGGCCGGCACCTTCCGGGAAGCGGTGGATAACGCCAATGGCTCGCCGGCCATCAACACCATCTATTCGCAACTCGCGGCCGGCAGCACCGTGACCCTGACCTGGGGCTCGGGCCGGATTAATCTCACCACGCTGACACCGCTCACGATCACCGGCGGTGCACCTTTTACCGTATTTGGCGACAATGATATCGTGCTCAGCCTGACCGGTGGCGTCGATCTCACGGTCGACAGCATGGTTTCGATCTCCGCAACAGGCAACGACTACGGCATCCGTGGCGAGAACGGCAACAATTCGATCGCCATGGCAGGTAGAATCGAACTCGGGACTGGTGGTCCTGCAAGTGGCATATACACCGCTGGCGGCGCCAATCTGATCGACGTGTCAGGCAGCATTGAAACTGAGTCTACTTTTGCACGTGGCATTTACACACGTGGCGGCAGCGACCTGATCGACGTTTCGGGAATAGTCGAAACCCAGGGCGACGGTGCTGACGGCATCGCCGTGGTTGGCGGCAATAGCGAGGTCAACCTCTCGGGCAGCATCGTTACCAATGGCGGTATCGCGTCGGGCATTATCGCCGGTGACGGCTCCAACGTCATAGAAAACTCGGGCAGCATCGTGACGGCAGGCAACGACGCCTATGGCATCCTTGCCGTTTTCGGCGGCAACGAGATCAATATCTCTGGCAGCATCGAGACCCGGGGTCGACTCGCCTATGGAGTCAACGTCAATGGAGGGGGAGATGTGATCGACCTTTCGGGCGGCATCGTGACCGAGGGCGACGACGCCTACGGCATCCGTGCAATTGCCGGCAACAACGAGATCGCCGTCTCTGGCAGCATCGAGACCGGGGGAACATCCGCCTATGGCATCAACGCCCAGGGCGGAGACAATGTGATCGACCTTTCGGGCAGCATCCATACCGAAGGTAGCCAGTCCAGAGGCATCTCTGCCTCGGGTGAAAACAATTCGATCAATGTCTCGGGCAACATAGAAACAGCAGGCGATTTGGCCTACGGCATCTATGTTCCCGACAGCGACAACAAGATCGATGTCTCGGGCGGCATTCAGACTTGGGGCTCCGATGCCCTTGGCATGGGTGTCTTCGGCAGTGACAACGAAGTGATCCTCTCGGGGTCGGTATCCGCGAACGACGCTGATGCAATTCGGTTTGGTGGCGCCGGCAACCGCCTTGAATTGCGTCCCGATTACGCGATCACGGGCAATGTCCTTGGTGGCACGGATGGCACGCTGACCCTGGGCGGCGGAGGAACCGGAAGCTTCAATGTCGGCGATATCGGCGCTGGACTGCAGTTCCGCAATTTCGCCAGCTTCGACAAGCGCGGCACCTCGACCTGGACGCTGACGGGGGTCAACACCGCTACTGACTGGGACATCCAGGCTGGCACGTTGCTCGTGAACGGCACGGTCGGCAACATCGACGTGATGCCGGGCGGCACGCTTGGCGGCGCGGGAACTGTGGGCACGACGACCATCGGCAGTGGCGGGACAATTGCCCCGGGCAATTCCATCGGTACGCTTACGGTCGATGGCGACCTGACCCTCAGCTCAGGCTCCACCTACGAGGTCGAAGTGGACCCCACCGGCACGGCATCCGACCTGATCACGGTTCTGGGGACGGCTTATCTCAATGGCGGCTCTGTCGTCCATATCGGCGAGGATGGGAACTACAGGCCAGAGGCCGACTACACGATCCTCACGGCCACGGGCGGCGTCGCAGGAGAGTTCGACGGGGTCACCTCCAACTATGTGTTCCTCGATCCCACCCTAAACCATGGACTGAACGACGTGATCCTGCGTCTGGAGCGCAATCAGGTCGCCTTTTCCACCTTCGGTGAGACCCAAAACCAGAAACAGACCGCCGAGGGGTTGGACAGCCTCGACTTTTCAAATCCGGCTTATCAGGCACTGACGCTCCTGTCGGCGCAGCAGGACATCCCGCCGGCCCTTGACCGGCTTTCCGGCGAGATCCACGCCTCGGGAAAGTCTGGACGGATCTTGCGTAGCGCCAGACTGCGCTCCATCATCTCGCAGCGCATTCGCTCGGCCTTCTCCAGCGGTCAGGATCAAGGCTCCAGTTCCTCCACCCTCAGTTCCTACGTTCCGGTAGCTTCGGCCGCGCCCTTCGACGGCATGGAGGCATCGTCCGGCGGGCCTCGCTACACCGCGTGGGCCCAGGGCTTCGGTCAGCGGGGTCAAATTGGCGGCGATGGCAATGCCGCTGGTCTTTCCCATGACGATGTCGGCATTCTGGTCGGCAGCGAGGTTACGTCCGGCGATCGCTGGCATGCGGGTGTGTTTGGCGGCTACAGCCGCTCGCAGGAGCGGGCTGCCGACCGCTTCTCCTCGGCCCACAGCGACGACTATCACTTCGGCATCCATGGCGGCGCCGATCTCGGCATGGTGCTGCTGAGTGCCGGTGCGGCTCATAGCTGGCATTCCATCGCATCGACCCGCAACGTCGCGTTTGGCGGATTCATCGACACGCTGACGGCGTCCTACGATGCCCGCACGGCCCAGTTCTTCGGCGAGGCCAGCCTGCCCTTGGCGCTTGGCGGCCTCGATGTCGAGCCCTTTGCCGCACTGGCCCATGTGCATTTGTGGACCGAGGGGTTTGGCGAGTCCGGAGGTGCGGCGGCGCTGACGGCTCAGGCCTCCAGCCTGTCGACCACCTTCTCCACCCTCGGGCTGCGCGCCTCCCACGAGTTCGCCTTGGGCGACGTGCAAGCAAGAGCTCGCGCCATGATCGGCTGGCAGCATGCTTTCGGCACCACCACGCCGAGCCAGAATTTTTCCTTTGCCGGTGGCAGCATGTTCTCGATTGCAGGGACGCCCATCGACCGCCATGCCGCGCTGCTTGAAGTGGGGCTCGATCTCGCCACCAGCGCGCGTTCCAGTCTCGGCCTGTCCTATGAGGGCCGTTTTGCCCAGCGGGGCCACGAGCATGGGGTCAATGCCCGGCTCAATGTGTCGTTCTGAGCAGGCGGGCCGATCTCACTTAGAGGATTGCCCGGACCGCAGGCGTCCCCGTGGAGCATTGTCGATCTAGGATAACCCATCAGGTCTGGCGGGCGGCCGGCGTGGGGCGGGACGACAACAAGCTTTGCTCCGAGTCCCGCCCCAGCTTGCCGAGCAGGATGGGCGAAGGGCACTGGCAGAACGGTTGTCTGCCGATATCTCTGACTCTGGGTAGAATGGTGGGCGATGACAGGCTCGAACTGCCGACATCTTCGGTGTAAACGATGAGCTTGCCGCTAGAAACCGCAGAGTTCCGGGCTTTCAGCGACTCGTTGGTTCCCGTTCGTTCCCCTTAATCCCCGTTGTTCCGGTGGCAAACGGTGGCGGTTGGTGGCGGTGAATCGGGATTACGGTCGCGTCTCCGGAGAAGCCCGACCAGTCACCGGATCGGGCTGCCTTCCTGATCCTGGCGCGTAGGCCGTCCATCTTCTGTGGGGTAGCGGCCTCGATCTCGGTGAACGCCTCCGAAGGCGCGTCCAGCGCCTCGGCCAGGTCGAACAGTCCCCGCCGGCGCTCCTCCAGCAGCAGCTTCTCGACCGGGTTCTCGGGCGCGGCCTTGCCCGACCTGTTGCGGCCCACGTCGCCGGATCGCCACGCCTCTTTGATGGAACCCTGAAACTCCGGCGAGTGCTGCCAGTACACGTCGATCAGGACCTGGACGTCCATCCCGAGGAAGCTGGCGATCTCGTTCGGGTTCAGCTTCTTCGACGACGACATGAGCCAAGTCGCCGCGGTGTGCCGCATGGTGTGCAGGCTTCGCCCCGGAGCCTCGTCGCCGAGCACTTCACGGATGAGGCGATAGAAGGCCGAGGAGACCTTCACGGGCTCGCCCCGGTACTCGGTCAGCCAGCGCAGCCCCATTCGCTTCCATCGCTTGCAGTGAAGCAGCAGCGTGGGGTGGATCACGCAGGGATCGGCGCGCTTGTTCGAGGAAACGTCCTCCCCCTCCCAGGAGCGCCAGAAGATGCCCGCGTCGACGTCGATGAAGGGGTGGCCGGGGATGTCGTAGAAAGAAGCCATCTCGACGCGCTCTGACCGCGTTCCCGTGCCGACCGCGACCAGGATCATGCGGGCGATGTGCCGCGTCGGTCGCAGGCTGGTCTGCTTAACGATGCCCGCCTTGGCCTCGCCGGACTTCTTCGCCGAGAAGACGTAATTGCCCCGCTTCGAGTGCGCCCGCCACACGAGCTTCGCGATCTGGTCGCGCGTGTACCACGTCGTGCGCTTCCGTCGCGCGTGCTTCGGGATGTCCCAGTGGAGCGGGACGGTCTCGCACTTCTGCTCGGCCATCGCGAAATTCACCGCGGCCTTGAGGTCCTCCAGGTGTCGGGCTCTGGACGACGTGCTCAGCTTCCTCAGCAATCCCTTTCCGGTCTCGATCGTATCGAACTTGCGGCAGCGGTCCATGTTGATCTGGCTGACGACCTTGTCGCCCCAGTAGTGGAGCAATCCGTGAAGGCGCCGCTTGAGGTCTCCGACCTGCTTGTGCTCGACGCCTTCGCCCGGCTGCTTGCCCTTCGTCGACAGCCGCTTGGTCATCCGCGCGACCTTGTGGTGCTGGTAGAGCATCAGGGCCGTGGCGATGGGATACTCGCGCGCCGGGACCGGGGGATCGTCGTCCTCGGCGTCGAGGTTCAGAGCCTTCGCGGAATACTTCCGGACGTTGTAGTCATGAAGCTTCAGCTTCGCTTCGTCATGCTCGCCTTCGCCGCATCCAGTGCTAACTGGAGGGAGGTCTCCATCTTTGATGATCCACGCAGCGCGGTGGGTGATCCTGCCTTGCTCGTCCCGGCGCGCGCGCCTGAGGAGGAGGTGCGCTTCTTTCCTTCGTTTCGGCATCTATCCAGCCACTCCCTGATCATGCGCCTTGTTACGAATAGGTTCTTGCCCTTCCACCCCGGATCGATCTCGCCCCGGTCGATGGCACCCCGCAGCGTCTTCACCTTCACCGCTTCGGACGGCGACCTTAGCTCGCCGTTCACGGTGTAGGAGCCCCCGAGTTCGGGGAGGCAGACGGCCTGTTCGAGCGTCAGCGGCGCGTCATCGTCGAGGTCAGCCGGGAAGGCTCCCGTCCTGAACTTCTCCCAGACCTCCGTCAGCTCCCGGTCAGTCTCGGCCGTCGCGGCGAGATGGTCCGTCATCGCGAGGAACGCCATCTCCATCGCCATGTCGGTGTCCTCGGCCAGCAGCCGCTCGAATTCCTTGTCGTCCATCCCGTCCTGTCCTGCGCATTCTGTGAAGGTCGTCCCCACGACATGGTAGCCCGCGCCCGGTGAAGGGCGGGTCAGCGCATTGCTTAAAAAGCCGCGCATCCCTGAGGGGTGATATGGTCGCATGGGTAGCCGACGATCCCTCCAAACTGCCAGCGGCAGCCCCAGGATGTCAGGCGTCGATGCGGCGGGATGTAGCCGGTCCCGGCGAGGTGCGCAAGCTTCCTACTCGGCTTCGTTCGGCGGCAGCTTCGGCAGTGCGCGGCCCTTCCTCCTGGCCGCCTCCCGCGCTTTTTCCCAGCGGACCCCGCTGCGGTCGTAGTAGGCCTGAAGGAGCGCCACGGCCTTTGCGGTGGCCGTCCGGCACCGAGCCTCGGCGCCGGGAGCCATCCGGTAGCTGCAGGACCAGGCGACGTCGTGGATCGTCTGCTCGACCTGTAACTTGTCGCCGAAAAAGATGGCGTCGCCAGTCCACGCCTCCTTGCGGCCCCTGTCCCCGGGGTCGGAAAGCCCCGCGAGGAAGACGGGCGTGCTGATCGCGACATCCGCGACGTATCGGCCAGGCGCGGTCGCCGGCGGGCCCTTATACCAGCCCCCCTCAGGCACCTTGCGCTTCTGCTGCTCTCGCCGCTCGCGGGCCACGGCCGCTTTGATGTCCCGCACGATCTTGTCGATCTTGGCGTCGTCCATGGCTTCCTCCCGCTTCCGTTTTCGGACGGGATAGACCATTGCGCGTTAACGGGGCGTCACCGCTGGTTCCTCGTCAGTCGTGTCGTCACCGTAGAAGAGCGGGTCCCACGCATGGGCTACCTCGGCGAGCATTCTGTTCCTCATCATCGCCGCGAACTCGGGAGACATCCATGTAGTGGTCATCTCGACGGTGTAATCGGCCACGTTGACGCCCTCTCCTTCGGTACATCGATCCCACAGCTTCTTTATGTCGGAAATGTTGATCGACTTCTGGATGACGACCCGCTCCCGCAGGTGCTCGGGCAGGACAACGTCGCCCTCGTTCCAGACCTTGATCGCGCCGCCGACCTGCATGCTGTCCGGGAAGACAAGAGGGCCGGGCCTGGTCGCGCAGAAACAGGAGACATCGCCGCCGACCGTCAGCCGCTCGGGCAGCCTGCTGATGCAGCTGCCGAAATAGGCGTCGCCCCGCACTGTCAGGCCCGCAGGAAGTTCGACATCCTGGTCCCATTTCGCGTCGAGCGTGTCCAGGACCGTCCCTTCGGGGATCGCGTCAACGTCATGCTCGACCCCGTCCACGTCCGTGACGGAAGGCCAGTAGTCCTGCCGACCGCCCCATCCGGCCTCCCTGACGAACGGCTTCAGGATCGCCAGGTGCGCCGGGTCCGGATCGGCGTTGTGCCTGCCCTGCATCTGGCTGATGTCGCGATAGGTGCGTGGCTCGTTCGAGAGCACATTGTTGCTGTCGAGGCGCACAGTGTCGACGTCAACCTCGATCGTGACGAACGGCCGTCCCTGAGGATCGCGCAGCGAGTAGATCTCGATGGCCCCGCTCTCGACGCCGTCGTCGTAGGACCCGTGACCGACGCAGTGGTGCATGCGCCGGGACTCGAGGTCGAGGGCATGAGGGGTCAGGAGGCGGACGAGACGGAATCCTTCGGCGAGGTCGGCGACGGGCGCCTCGTCGTCCGGACCGAGGGACTTGGCGTCCTGCGCGTTCAGGCGGTCCATCGCCTTGTCCGCCTCGCGCACGAGGTCGGCGTAGGTGCTGCACTTCATCAACTTGCGAGGCCGGCCGCACTCATCGGAGTTCTCCAGCCATGCCGCGTCGGAAAGCAGAGACGCGCGCAGCCAGTCAAGGATGTGCTGATGGTCCTGGACTGACGGCCGGACCATGGCGAGGGCCAGATATTCTCTTTCCCCGGAGATCGGCCTTCCTTCCTCCTGGTCACGGGCGTTGACCTCCCGGACGCGATTGGCGGCGATCCTCCCGATGGAAGCCTCCAACAGCGCCCGCATCCTCTCGCCATGCTCGAGATCGACATCCCGCCGCAGCCAGCTCCGCAGGTTCGCCCGCTGCTTCTTCGTCAGTCCCTTGAGATTCATCGTCCCCTCCTTGCGTTCCCACAAGAAGGATTGTCCGTCGGCGGGCAGTTTCCAAATCTATCTGGCTACCAAACTAGTTGACGATGTTTTGACACAGCTTCTCACCGTCAACGAACGTGGCGAGAATTATTTCAAGAAACCTTGAATCCGGTTTGCGCCGGCGGACTCGCCGACACACCGTCTCTGTGGGGTTGCTCACGAGGAGGCGGGGAAATGTCGGACAGAAGGCAGTGGTGGACGGACGAGGAGCGCGATCGCGTCGAGGCCCTGAAGGCCGAGGGGAAGCCCCCGCGCGTCATCGCCGTGGAGATCGGGCGCTCGGTCCAGGCGGTAGTCGCCTGCCTGAAGGTGATCAAGCGGCGCGAGGTGCAGGCGGCGGCTCCGGCGCGGGGCGCGGGATGGACCGACGAGGACGACTTCACGCTGTCCCTGCTGCGGCGGCTCGGGCGTTCCTACCCGGACATGGCTGAGGTCCTTGGGCGCAGCGAGAACGCCCTGCGGTCGCGGGTGTGCCGAAACGGGGTCGTCGATCCCGGCGAGGCTGCCGCCGTAGAACCGCCCGCCGTGCCGGGCAGGCAGGCCTGGACCGAGGACGACGACCTGCTGCTGATCCACCTGACGACGAAGCTGGACTGGGACGTCGACCGCGTCGCGCGCTTCATGCGCCGCACCGAGACCGCGCTTCAGGCGCGCATGAGCCGTATCCGGATTTCGACGACCTGGTACCGCCGCAAGGCGATGCCTCCGTCGTCCCGGCGCCGCGACTGCATGTGCTGCCAGCGCGCGTTCGTCTCCGAGGGCATCCACAACAGAATCTGCCAGCCCTGCAAGGATTCGGATCTGTTCGACTGAGTTAGATCCCCGCCAGGGATGGCCGGCGAAACCGGGTCCCTCGGCGTCGACGCCGCGCCGGGATCCTGTCACATGAGATGTCCCAGACCGCAGCCAGAGGAGGTCGACATGGGTCATCAACATAGAAGCGTACCGTGTCCGGCCCAGGGCGTAGCCCTTCAGTTCACGGCCGTCGGGGCCGTCGCCGCGGCCGTCGCCGTCTCCGCGCACCGTGACGGCATGGCGGCTATGAGGCAGGCCCGGGACGACCGTGCCGCCGCTCTCTGGCAGCAGCGCCTCCAGCACGCCCGGGTGTCTTCCGCCAACGCCCTGTCGGTTGCCCGGCAGGCGGTCGCGCGGGTCCACGACCTCGAGGTCGAGGTCGCCCAGCTCCGCCGCGCCGTCGCGTCCAGGGACACGCTCATCCGGAGCCTCGCAAATGACGGATGACGATCTCTTCGACCGCTTCGGGGACCTGCTCAGGGAAGTCCCCGAAGCGGAGGACGCTCTCCGCGCATGGCGCGACAAGCAGGCCCTCGACGGCGTGCGGCGCGCCATCGCGCGTGACCGCGAGCAGCGGCTCCACGACGCCTATGCTTGGTGCGCCCGCCGCCGCAGAGGCCTTCCGGACACCGACGCCTGATCCCGCCATCTCCGGTTTACGCGTAAAACACGCGTTCCGGATTCGTTCCTTGCAAGCCCCCGCCAGAACCTCGTCGCAGGCAACACGCGACGGGGAGACGCGGGATGGCAAAGGGGAACACACCGGGCGACATAGTCGCCGAACGCATCAAGTCGAGGGCGAGACTGACGGGGCAGCCTGTGCTGGCGCTCTTGAAGAGATACGTGCTGGAGCGCGCGCTCTACCGCCTGGTCGAGGCCTACGGTCTCGGGATCATGCTCAAGGGCAGCATGGTCGCGGTCATCGATGATCCCGAGACCGCAAGGGCCGCGCCGGACATCGACGTCCACCTGAAGGCCATGGAGGACATCGAGAAGATCGTCCCCGACCTGCTGACCCGCACCTACTACGACTCGAACAGCGCCACGGGGCTTCTAGAGGACCACGTCCGGTTCACCAGCATCAGGGTCGTCCCGCTGCAGCACTCCGAGGGCGCCGGGGTCAAGTTCAAGATCGAGGCCATGCTCGGGGCCACGCGCGTGAACGTCGCCATCGACTTCGGGTTCGGGCACGGCAGCATGAGCGCGCTCGAGGTCAAGAAGTTCCCCGCCATGTTCAAGGGGCTGCCTGGGGTCCTCGTGTCTTGCCAGCCGGCCGCCGATGCGATCGCCGACAAGATCAGGGCGATGGCCGACTTCGGCATGGACAACACCCGCGTCAAGGACCTCCACGACGTCTGCTTCCGCATCCGGAACGGGACCTTCGACGCCGAGGCGGTCGCGAGGTCGCTGGCGATGTCCGGCGCGGAGTTCGAATCCTCTCCGGTTTGCGTCACGCCGGAGTATGCCGCGGCGCACGAGGCGACGTGGCAGGCGTGGCTGGTGAAGGCGGGCCTTAAGGACTCCCGCACGCTGGCGGAAGTCGTCGCCGAGATCAGGCAGCCAGTCGAGGCCGCCACGCGTGCGGCGGCTCGTCTACGGGAACGAGCACGGCAGCCTGCTCTCCGTCTAGTCGCATCACGGTAGCCGCAGGCTGCGCGTCCTTCCCGACGGGAGGGATGCCGACTATCCCGGAGCGCTGCCCCAGCGCCCAGCGTCCGCAGGCGGCGGGCCCAGCGGCGGCGAGCATCCGGAGGTGCTCGGGCGCAAGCGTCAGGAGCGCGAGGGATACGTTCTCCGGCAGGCGCGACAGATCGAATCCTTGCCGGGCCTCCGCGTCTCCGCTGGCGTAGGCGTGGACGTGGCCTCCGAGCGTCCGGACGGCCGTCCCCGGGTCCTTGGGTTCGGCCTGCAGTTCCTCGCGCAGTCCGTCCGCCTCGGCGTCGACCTCCATGTCGAACGGGTCCGGCTCTGCGGCCGGCGAGCCGAACAGCCATGCGAGACCTCTGTTGGCGAGGGCGGTCGCTCCCGAGAGCATCCAGCGTATGGCGGCGAGTATTTTCCTGATCATGTCGTCCCCTCCTGTGTCGCATCAAAAATATTTCGTTGACGCGCAAGGGACAAACGGCGCGCCAGGACAGGTAGCGGTCAACAGAGTTGGCAAAAAGGGCCGAATAAACCTTTGCGGAACGCCTTGATTTACTCCACGCGGCGTCAAACCATCATGGGAGAGCCGGGGGAAACGGCTTGCAGGGAATACAATTATGGACGCAGAAATCCGACAGGGAGATGCCGACCGCTACCTCGTGTTCGACGTCGCTGACATCGGGACGGGCCGCAATGCCGTCTGCCCCTACAGCGAGGACGAAGGGCAGGCAGCGGAAGATCATGCCCGCAACCGCGATGGCTTCGTGCTCTGGGTCTTCCGCGATGTGAAGAACATCGTGGAGCTTGACGAGCGGGACCTCGCCGACAGTGCCTATTACGTTTCTGACGAGG
>Ga0008833_1001246_pt1 | contig 12393 bp, 13 predicted proteins | sample HotLakConsoUCCLE_FD_62216 | JGI IMG/M metagenome (GOLD analysis project Ga0008833, IMG submission 62216) | Hypersaline microbial mat communities from Hot Lake, Washington, USA - Hot Lake Consortium UCC-LE | ecosystem: Environmental > Aquatic > Non-marine Saline and Alkaline > Hypersaline >... | reverse complement strand
GTCGAGCGAGAGCGGCCCCGCGCCGCGGAAGACGAGCACGAGGAGGAGAAAGACCCAGAACGCCCGCTGGTCGAGGATCGCGGACGTCGGCAGACGGTCGAACCAGGCGCCGATATCGGCCGCGGCGAGCCCGTGACCGACGATGTCGACCCAGCTCTGGACGATGACGAAGCCGATCATCCCCAGGGCCGCGAGCCGGGTCAGGAGACCCAGCACGATGAGCACCGGCAGAACGATCTCGGCCCATGTGCCCGCGAAGGCCACCGCCCGGTGGAAGAGTCCGAACTGGCTGGCGTCGTAGCCCACCGCCTCGAAGGCGCGCGGGAAGATCGTGACATAGGCGCTGGCCGAGGGCTGGACGAGGCCCGCGAGCCCGTCGCCGAGTTTCTGGAGCCCCGAGTTGACGTAATAGGTGAAGAGCGTCGCGGCGAAGACGAGGCGCGCGGCGGTGGTCAGCACCGGGCCGGAGGCGGCGTCGAGAGCGGCGAAGGGGGAGGGACGGGTCATCTCTGGTCTCCGGTTTGCGTCAGGGCGCCGCCCTGAAGGATCAGTCCGAGGGTGGTGTCGAGGTCGAAGGCTTCGGGCACGCCGTCGGCGTCCAGCGCCTCGCCGAAGCTCGCACCCCGGTCGATGGCGCCGAGAAACGCCGCGCCGCCTTCTGGAAGAGCGGCCGGCACCGGGTCGAAGCCCGGCCGCGAGATGAGCACCTCTTCGGCGGCCATCACCGGCTTCGGCGCACCGGGGGAGGTGTTGTAGCGCCAGATCGAGAGCACCGGCCAGGGAGAGGCCAGAAGCCGGACGGAGGGGGCGAGGCAGAGCCGAAGCGCCATGATCGCGTCGGGGGACAGGCCTGCGAGTGCGGCAGGGTCGAAGGGGGCTGCGTCGGCGGCGTGATAGCTTTCGCGCAGCGCCTGTTCCAGCCGCCCGACATCGGGCAGATAGCCGAGTGGCCTGGCCGGCTCGAAGGCCTCGATAAATCGCGGCAGGGCATCGCCCCAGAGCATGAGCCGGGGCGAGGCGGGCGGGTGGAGGGCGAGAAAGGCGCGGGCGAGCACCCGGAAGTTGGCCTCGCCGACGAGTTTCTTCACCACCGGGAAGGCCACGCCGAGCGCCTCGGTCAGGCTCACGACGACATTGTTGCGGTAGACGTCGAAGCGTTTTCCCGCCGGCCGTCCGGCAGGGTCGACAAGCCCCGAGGGCGCGGGTCGCGCGGGGTCGAGCACCGCCGCCGTGAAGTCGCCTTGCAGGCTCATGCCGGCACTCCGGCCAGAACGGCCGCCGCGCGTTCGGCTTCGGCGCGCAGCACGGGCCAGGGCGGCAGGTCGCTGTCCCATTCGATGAGCGTGGGGCGGCGTCCGGCGCGGGCGACGGTGTGGGCGTAGAGCGCCCAGACCGGGTCGACGACGGCGGCGTCGTGGCTGTCGATCAGGAGCGGCTGCCCCTGATCGTCGGCGTCTTCGCTGTGGCCGCCGAGGTGGATTTCTCCGACCGCGTCCAGCGGGAAGGCGTCGATATAGCTCGTGGGGTCGGTCTGCTGGTTCGTCGCGGAGACGAAGACGTTGTTGACGTCGAGAAGAAGGCCGCAGCCGGTGCGGGTGACGAGCTCGCGCAGAAAGTCGATCTCGGTCATCTCCGAGGCTTCGAAGGAGAGATAGGTCGAGGGGTTCTCGAGAAGCATCCGCCGCCCGAGAACGTCCTGCACCTCGTCGATGTGATCGGCCACGCGGGCCAGGGTGGCCCCGGTGTAGGGCAGGGGCAGAAGGTCGTTGAGAAACCCGGTGTCATGGGTCGACCAGGCGAGGTGTTCGGAGAAGCTCGACGGTCCGAGCCAGCCCAGGAGATGTTTCAGCCGCCGAAGATGCTCGCGGTCGAGGGGGCCTTCGCCGCCGATCGAGAGTCCGACACCATGCACCGACACGGCGAAGCGCTCGGCGAGGTGGCGCAGTTGCGCGAGCGGCCGGCCGCCGTCGCCCATGTAGTTTTCCGCATGAACCTCGATCCAGTCCACCGGCCCGGGGTCATCCTGAAGCGCGGTGAAGTACTCGGCCTTGTAGCCGACGCCGGTGGCGTTCGGCAGGCGGTCAGGACAGGGCGTCGCATCGAGCATGGGCAGGGTGTCCTTGGCAGGCGGCAGCGCCCCGGCCGCCGGGGCCGGGGCGCGACGGGTTTACGCGGGCAGGTCGCGGTCGAGTTCTTCCAGCGAACCTTGCCGCGGGGTGCCGTCGGCCATGTCGGGCAACTCGATCTCGGCGCAGGTGCCGGCGTCGACGAGGGTCCAGGCGTTGCCCTGGTAGTCCACGACCGAGGTGCCCTGGCAGGTCGTGCCGGGGCCGGCGGCGCAGTCGTTCTCGCCGGCGAGCGAGACGCCGAAGCACTTCTCCTGCGACTGGGCGTGCGCCGGCGTGGTGGCGTGGGCGGCGAGGGCTGCGGCGAAGGCGCCCGCGACGGCGATGGTCTTTGCGGTGTTCGACATGGGGTGTGGTCCTCTTTCTCACTTGAATGAAAAACTGACGTCGCGGCATGCGACAGGCCCTTTGAAACCCTTGAAGGAGGTCACGTTCCACACACGAGCGCGTGTCCCACGCGGTCGTTACGCCGTGAAACAACACGGCCTTGTGCATTGTCTGTGAGCGCGATTTCTGCCGCGCCGCTGCCTCAGCGCAGGTCGGGCGGCACAGCTTCGTCGCGCAGGGCCTCCACGATCTCGTCGAGGCTTGCGGTCTGCGTCTGTTTCTCGCCGAGACGGCGCACGCTGACCGTCCGCTCCGCGACCTCGCGCTGACCGATGGCGAGGATCACGGGAACCTTGCCGACGGAATGTTCGCGCACCTTGTAGTTGATCTTCTCGTTGCGCGTGTCGGCCTCGGCGCGGAGCCCGGCCGCCCTCAGCGCCGCCACGACCTCGGCCACGAAAGGGTCCGCGTCCGAGACGATGGAGGCGACGACCACCTGCCGGGGGGCCAGCCAGAACGGCAGCTTTCCGGCGTAGTTCTCGATGAGAATCCCCAGAAACCGCTCGAAGGAACCGAGGATCGCGCGGTGCAGCATCACCGGGCGGTGCTTCTCGCCATCGGCGCCGATATAGCTGGCGTCGAGCCGTTCGGGCAGGTTGAAATCGGCCTGGAAGGTGCCGCACTGCCATTCGCGCCCGATCGCGTCGGTGAGCTTGAAGTCGAGCTTGGGGCCGTAGAACGCGCCTTCGCCGGGGTCGATCTCGTAGTCGTTGCGGACACTCAGGATCGCCTTTTCGAGCGCGGCCTCCGCCTTGTCCCAGACCGCGTCGGAGCCGACGCGCACCTCGGGCCGGGTCGAGAGTCTGATGTCGAACTTCGTGAAGCCCGCGTCGCGGTAGACGCCCGAGAGAAGGTCGATGAAGCCTGCGCATTCGGCTTCGATCTGGTCCTCGGTGCAGAAGATGTGCGCATCGTCCTGGGTGAAGCCGCGCACGCGCATGAGACCGTGCAGCGCGCCGTGGGGCTCGTAGCGGTGGCAGGAGCCGAATTCGGCGAGGCGCAGGGGCAGGTCGCGGTAGCTCTTGATGCCCTGGTTGAACACCTGCACGTGACAGGGGCAGTTCATCGGCTTGAGGGCATTGACGCGCTTTTCGTTCGCATGCTCCTCGTCGATTTCGGTGATGTACATGTTCTCGCGGTACTTGTCCCAGTGCCCCGAGGCCTCCCAGAGCTTGCGGTCGACGACCTGGGGGGTCTTGATCTCGCGGTAATCCGCACGTGTCAGTTGCCGGCGCATGTAATCCTCGAGCGCGCGGTAGATCGTCCAGCCGTCGGGGTGCCAGAACACCATGCCGGGCGCCTCTTCCTGGAAGTGGAAAAGCTCCATCTCGCGGCCGAGCTTGCGGTGGTCGCGCTTCGCCGCCTCCTCGAGCATCGTCAGGTGCGCCTTCAGGGCGTCGCGGTTGCGGAACCCCACCCCGTAGATCCGCTGGAGCATCGGACGGCGCGAATCGCCGCGCCAATAGGCCCCGGCGACGCTCATCAGCTTGAAGGCGTCCGCCGGCACCTGTCCGGTATGCTGGAAGTGGGGTCCGCGGCAGAGATCCTGCCAGTGGCCATGCCAGTACATCCGGATCGGCTGGTCTTCCGGAATAGCCTCGACGAGCTCGACCTTGTAGTTCTCGCCGTTCGCCTCGTAGAACCTGATCGCCCGCTCGCGGTCCCAGACTTCGGTGGTCACCGGGTCGCGGCGGTTGATGATCTCCTTCATCTTCGCTTCGATCGCCCCGAGGTCTTCGGGCGTGAAGGGCTCCTTCCGGTCGAAATCGTAATACCAGCCGTTCTCGATGACGGGGCCGATGGTGACCTTCACCTCGGGCCATATCTCCTGCACCGCGCGGGCCATGATATGCGCGAAGTCGTGGCGGATGAGCTCGAGCGCCGGGGCGTCGTCGGCCATGGTGTTGATGGTGATCTCGGCGTCTTTCCCGATGGGCCAGGCAAGGTCCCAGTGCGCGCCGTCGACCTGCGCGCTGATCGCCTTTTTCGCCAGCGACGGGGCGATGCTCTCGGCCACCTCGGCTGGCGTCACGCCGGCCTCGTAGACACGCGAATTGCCATCGGGAAAGGAAAGGGAAATCTCGGCCATCGGCCTGCTCCTCGTCGGTCTGGCGCCCACGGAACGCCCGGTTGCGGGTATGTCTTGAGGCTGAAATGGCGAAAGGCCCGGGGCTTGTCAACGCACCGGGCCGTTCCGAGGGGGTCGACGGGAGGCGGCGGTCAGCCCGAGCAGGGCAGGGCGTAGCCGGTCGGCACGATGCCGCCTGAGCGGATGGTCCGGAAGCTGGCGTTCCGCGACACCTGGCAATCGGTCTGGGCCCGTGTCGCGTCGGCGACGTCGCGCACCGAGTTGCGGCCCGTGTTCGAGACGACGATGAAGCGGCTGTTGCCGATCACCACCTGGCGCGCCACGACGGGTCCGGAGGCGGCGCGCAGGGTGCGGCCGGGTGTCTCGATGTAGCGCGCGGCGAGCTTCAGACGGTCCGACATCGAAGCCGGCACGTCGCTCTTGTGGCGGTAGGTGGGGACATCGGCGGTGGCGGGCACGGCCGAGCCGACCACGAGGGCGGCGGCCACGGCGAGGCTTGCGAAAATGGCTCTGGGCGGCATCTGCATGTCCTTCTTGCGCATCTGCCCCCGCCGTCTCGTTAACCGAAGAGAACGGCGAGGGCAGGGCGAAGAGGGGGCAGACGTGTGGCGGTCCTCGCGAACAGCCCTCATGCGGCGAGCGCCGCACCGGCGAGAACGAGGCAGCAGATCCAGCCGAGGGTGAAGACGACCGGCCGGGCGGGAAACCGAAGCCAGCCGGTGATATAGCCCGCCGCGTGCACGACACGGAGGGCGAAGAAGGCCGCGCATGTCCAGGCGGTGAGTGCGGTGAACCCATCGACCTTGTCGAGCACGAGGACGAGAATGGCGAAGGGCAGGCCCTGTTCGAGCATGTTCTGGTGTGCCCGGTAGGCCCGTTGCACCCAAGGCCGGTGCAGCCGCCAGTTCGCGGCGCGGATGAAGCCGTCGGGCGCATCTGTCGGAAGCGATCCTTGCGGTGCGGTGTTGACGCCGACGATGAAGGGTATCCAGAGCGAGGCGGCGAGGACGGACGTGGCGGTCAGCCAGAAGAACTCCGGTGTCATGCCACCGCCTCCCCGAGCGGCCCGAAGTGGGCGTCCCGTCCCGTCTCGAGCCATGACTTGAGCCCGGCGGCCCAGCGTTCCCAGCCATCGACGATACCCTCGCCGGGAGTCGCGGGGAAGGCAAGGCCGTAGTGTTCGATGGTCAGTCGGCAGGCCGAGCCCTCGACCAAGATGAGATAGACCACGCGGCTCGGTGGTATTTCGGCCCAGTGCGGCTCGAAGGTGGTCACGAGCCGTGTCTTCGGCTCGGCTTCGATGATTGCCGAGGACATCATCGGTGTGCCGTCGGGCAGGAACATGGTCACCTTGTCGCCCTTCCGTTCGGCACGACACTGCATGAAATGGTAATGCGCGACCGCGTCGGGGTCCTGCAGCGCATCCCAGAGCGCATCCTGGCTGCATCGGATGAAGGTGGACATCACGAAGTCTGGTTTCCGGTCGTCGAGAGACATCGGGGCGGTTCCTTCCAGCTTTGCTTTGAGGTCGATCACGGCGCGGGCCGCGGGCTTGGCGAGGAGAGGCTCGATCCAGCGGTCGATCACCTCCTGGAGGGGCAGGGCATTGAGGTAATGGTACTTGAACCGGCCCCGTTTCACGGACACGACCAGCCCGGCCTCCTCGAGAAGCTTCAGGTGCTTCATGACGCCGAACCGCGTCATCTCGAGCGCGCCTTCGAGTTCTCCGAGGGTCTGCCCGTCCTTCCGGCGCAGGCTGTCGAGCAGCGCGCGGCGGGTCGGGTCGTTGAGGGCCCTGAAGATCGCATCCATGCCCGCTGAATAGGTGATTCTTTAGTCACGTGTCAATATGGTCACTTTATTCGCGTCCACCCTTGTGCCCAGCCGCTTGAAATTTCTGCCGCGTTTGGCCAAGCACGGATCATGACTGCCTGTCTCGATACGCCGCAGGGCCGCCGGCTCGCCTACGACCGCCTCGCGGGAACCGGCCCCGGAGTGGTCTTTCTCGGCGGCTACCGCTCCGACATGGAGGGCACGAAGGCCTTGCATCTCGAAGCCTGGGCGCGGGCGCGGGGACGGGCCTTCCTGCGGTTCGACTATTCCGGCCACGGCGCATCTTCCGGCGCCTTCGAGGACGGCTGCATCGGTGACTGGGCCGAGGATGCCGCGGCGGCGATCCTCGCGCTCACCGACGGGCCGCAGGTGCTCGTCGGCTCGTCGATGGGCGGCTGGATCGCCTGCCTCTTCGCCCGCGCGCACCCCGACCGCGTCGCCGCGTTGGTCGGCATCGCCGCCGCGCCGGATTTCACCGAGGACAGCTTCTGGAAAGGCTTCTCCGACGCCGAGCGCGCAAGACTGATGACCGACGGGCGCATTGCGCAGCCGTCGGATTACGGTGAGCCCTACATCGTCACCCGGCGCCTCATCGAGGACGGACGGGAGAATCTCGTCCTCCGCGCGCCCTTGCCGATGCCATGGCCGGTGCGCCTTCTGCAGGGCACCGAAGACGAGGCGGTCGCACGATCCGTCGCGCTGGCGCTTCTCGACCACATCGACGGAGCCGACGTGCGGCTGACGCTGGTGAAGGGCGCCGACCACCGCTTCTCCTCGTCCGACTGCCTCGCCCTTCTCGACGCGACGCTCGACGGGATAGACGGTACGGCTTGATCGGCATCAAGGCGTCTGGCACGGGGACGCTGTTGAAGTTCGATCAAAGACACCAGGAGGCCACATTGACCCACGTTCCCCACGACCTCGCAGCCGACTTTCCCGAATATGCCGACCGCATCCACGATCTGCGCGAGAAGAACGGTCACTTCAAGAAGCTCTACGAGCGCTACGACGAGGTGAACCACGCTGTGCACCGCGCCGAGACCCGTCTCGACACGATGTCGGATGAGGCCGAGGAGGAACTTCGCAAGCACCGCGCGTCGCTGAAGGACGAGCTTTACCGCATGCTCACCGCCGAGGACGCCTAGGGCGCGACCTCGTAGGGCAGAACGCCGCGCCGGTCGGCGTCGATGGTGAGCTGACGCTCGAGGGGCGGGACCGACCGCTGGTGGCAGCCTATCCGCTCGCAGATCCGGCAGGAAATGCCGATGGGTTCGAACGCGTCGCCGTTCGCGATGTCGAGCCCGTCGCCGTAGACGATGGCGCCCGCGTGGGCGACCTCGCAGCCGAGCCCGATCGCGAAGCGCCGCACGGGGGCGTGGAAGCGACCGCCGGGGCGGGAGATGTCCATCGCGAGGCAGAGATACCGCACGCCGTCGGGCGTTTCGGCGAGCTGGCGCAACATCCGGCCCGGTGTCTCGAAGGCGCGGTGCACGTTCCACAGGGGGCAGGCGCCCCCGAAACGGGCGAATTGCAGGCGCGTGGCCGAGTGCCGTTTGGTGATCGTGCCGGCCTGATCGACTCGCACGAAGAAGAACGGCACGCCCTTCGCGCCGGGCCGCTGGAGCGTCGAGAGCCGGTGGCCGACCTGCTCGGGCGAGGCTCCGAAGAGGTGGCAGAGGCGTTCGATGTCGTGCCGCTCGGCCGCCGCGGCCTCCAGAAACCGCGCATAGGGCATCATCGACGCACCCGCGAAATAGTTCGCGAGGCCCACCTTGGCGATGGCGCGCGCCGCGTCGCTCTGGAACCGCGCAAGGTCCAGCGTCGCCTCCAGCAGATCGTTCCGGGTGAGAAGCGCTGTCTGGTGGAAAAGCTGAAATCGCCGGGTCGGCAGGTCCGCGCGGGCCGAGAGGGTCAGAACCCGCGTCTCGGGGTCGTAGTGGCGCAGCGTGCCGGTGTCGGCGAGGCGCACGACGACCTTCCGGGCGGCCAGCGCGGCCTCTGCGGCGGCGTCGATGCCGTCGCGCGCCACGCGCTCCGCCGCCCTGTCGATGGCGTCGAGGTAATTGTCGCAATAGTGAAAGAAATCCCGCACCTCCTCCCAGGGCGAGGGCACCGTGCGCCGGTCTTCTCGCCCCAGCGCCTCGTCGAGCGAGGCAAGGCGCTCGTGGCTCTGCCGGTAGGCGCGGTGGAGATCGAGAAAGGCGCGCGCCAGCATCGGTGCATTGGAGGCGACGAGCCGCAGATCGGCAAGCGGCGGCTGGGCGTCGAACACGGGGTCGGCGAGCGCTTCGCGGATGTCCGAGACAAGCCGCTCGGTGTCGCCGGAGGTCAGTTCGGTCACGTCCACGCCGAACTCGCCGGCGAGCGCGAGGACCACGCCCGTCGAGACCGGGCGGTGATTGTTCTCCATCTGGTTGAGATAGGGCAGCGACACGCCGAGCTTGGCCGCGAACGCGGTCTGGGTGAGCCCGATGCGGGTGCGGATCTCTCGCAGCTTGGCGCCGGCGTATAGTTTCTGGTTCGTCATCACGCGTCCTTTGCAAAGCCAGCTTAACGGTTGCAAAGCCCGGACGGAAGCGCCGGGTCAGGCGGTGACCTCCGCCTCCCGGCGGATGACATAGCGGATCGAGGCGAGGGCGAAGAGGCTCGAGACCAGCATCAGCATGAGAAGCGGCAGGCTGCCGGTGCCGAACCTCAGGACGATGCCTGCGAACACCGAAAGAAGCGCGCCGCCCCCGATCATCGCCGCGCTTCCGAAGCCCGAGGCCGTGCCCGCGAGGTGCGGCCGGACCGAGAGCATTCCCGCCGAGGCATTGGGAATGACGAGGCCGTTTCCGAGACCGACGAAGGTGCAGAACGCGAAGAAGACTACGGCGTTCGAGAGACCGATGGCCGAGAGCAGCACGGCGACCGTGAGGCCGCCCGCGGTCAGCACCGTGCCGGCGAGCACCATCGCGTTGATGCCGTAGCGCGCCGAATACCGCCCCGAGAGGAAGTTGCCGAGCGCGTAGCCGACCGCCGGCGCGCCGAAGCCCACCCCGGCCCAGAAGGCCGAAAGCCCGTAGATTTCGCTGGCGACGAAGGGCGCGCCGCCGAGAAAGGCGAAGAAGCTGCCCGAAGCGAAGGCGGCGGCGGCGACATAGCCCCAGAACCGCCGCGACCGGAAGAGTTCCGGCGTGTCGGCGAGTTGTTCACGGAAGCTGCGCCCCTCGGCCGGTTTGGTCTCGCCCATGTCCGCCCAGGTCAGCGCGAGCACGCCGATGCCGGCGAGGATGAGGAACACGAAGGTCGACTGCCAGCCGAACGCCTGGTCGAGCGCGCCGCCGATCATCGGGGCCAGCATCGGCACCAGCGCCATGCCCATCGTGACATAGCCGATCATCGACGCGCTTTCGGCGGGCGGATAGAGGTCGCGGACCACCGCGCGGGACAGAACGATGCCCGTGGCCACCGCCGCCTGGAGCATGCGGAAGCCCAGAAAGACCTCGGCGGTCGGCGCAAGAAGACAGCCGACCGAGGCGAAGATGAAGATGACGAGCGAGCCGAGCATGACCGGCCGCCGTCCGTAGCGGTCGGAGATCGGCCCGATGAGGACCTGGATCACCGCCGTCACCGCGAGGTAGAGCGACACGGCGAGTTGCATCACCTCGTAGCGCGTGTCGAAGGCCAGCGTCATCGACGGCAGCGAGGGCAGGAACACGCTCATGCTCATGGCGCCGATGCCGGCGAGCAGGACGAGCGTGATGATGTGGGGCGGGCTGGTGCGCTCGAAGAGCCGCGCCTGTCGCGAGGGGGTCATGGTGAGCATGGCGTAGTGCCTAGTCCGCGGGCTGTCCAGCGCCCGGAGCGGAAACGACTGATTTGCAGTTTTGCGATTATCAAGACATCTCTGGCCAAGACTTTGCAAATTTGCGATCCATTTGATGCATAACGCGGCATTTCCGATTACCGAGGATCAAAAGGGGTCACGCCATGACAATTCTCGACGAACTCGAGGTTCGCCGCGCCGCTGCCCGGGCCGGCGGAGGCCAGCGCCGGATCGACGCGCAGCACGCCAAGGGCAAGCTGACCGCGCGCGAGCGCATAGAGCTTCTGGTCGACGAGGACAGCTTCGAGGAATTCGACATGTTCGTCGCCCATCGCGCGACGGATTTCGGCATGGCCGCCGAACGCCCGGAGGGAGACGGGGTGGTCACCGGCTGGGGCACGGTCAACGGCCGGCTCATCTATGTCTTTTCGCAGGACTTCACCGTCTTCGGCGGCTCGCTGTCGGAAACCCACGCGCAGAAGATCTGCAAGATCATGGACATGGCCATTCAGAACGGAGCGCCGGTGATCGGGCTCAACGATTCGGGCGGCGCGCGGATCCAGGAGGGCGTCGCCTCGCTCGCGGGCTATGCCGAGGTCTTCCAGCGCAACATTCTCGCCTCTGGCGTGGTGCCGCAGATCAGCGTCATAATGGGCCCCTGCGCGGGCGGGGCGGTCTATTCCCCGGCGATGACCGACTTCATCTTCATGGTCGAGGACACCTCCTACATGTTCGTCACCGGCCCCGAGGTGGTGCGCACGGTGACGAACGAGGTCGTGACCGCCGAAGAACTCGGCGGCGCGTCGACCCATACTCGCAAGTCGTCGGTCGCCGACGGCGCGTTCAGGAACGATGTCGAGACGCTGGCCGAGGTCCGCCGCCTGATCGACTTCCTGCCGCTGTCGAATCGCGAGAAGCCTCCCGTCCGGCCGTTCTACGACGACCCCGCGCGCATCGAGCCGTCGCTCGACACGCTGGTGCCCGCCAACCCCAACCAGCCCTATGACATGAAGGAACTGATCACGAAGATCGCCGACGAGGGCGATTTCTTCGAGATCCAGAAGAATTTCGCCGGCAACATCGTCATCGGTTTCATCCGTATCGAGGGGTCGACCGTGGGCGTCGTCGCCAACCAGCCGATGGTGCTCGCGGGATGCCTCGACATCGATTCCGGGCGAAAGGCCGCGCGGTTCGTGCGGTTCTGCGACGCCTTCGACATCCCGATCCTCACGCTGGTCGACGTGCCCGGCTTCCTTCCGGGCGTCGGTCAGGAGCACGCCGGCATCATCAAGCACGGCGCGAAGCTGCTCTACGCCTATGGCGAGGCGACCGTGCCGAAGGTGACGCTGATTACCCGCAAGGCCTATGGAGGGGCCTACGTGGTCATGGCCTCGAAGCACCTCCGGGGCGACTTCAACTATGCCTGGCCCACCGCGGAGATCGCGGTGATGGGGGCAAAGGGCGCGGTGGAGATCCTCTACCGCGACGCACGGGGCGACCCCGCGAAGGCGGCGGAGAAGACGAAGGAATACGAAGACAGTTTTGCCAATCCGTTCCGGGCCGCCGAGCGGGGCTTCATCGACGAGGTGATCCAGCCCCGGTCTACCCGCAAGCGCATCGCCCGGGCGTTTTCCTCGCTTCGCACCAAGAGGCTCGCGAATCCGTGGAAGAAGCACGACAACCTGCCGCTCTGATGGGGGTCATCGTCCGCACCTTCCTGCACAGTGAACCGGTACGCGCCCCGAAGGCCGTTCCCGGCACATTGATGCAGCCCGGCCACAATTCGCCGGGGATCGCATGCAACCATATGAATTTCCGAAACGTTGTATTAGCGTCCGATTTGATACCCCGACGGGTGTCGGATAAATGGAACAGGGACAGTCACCGGGTTTGCTTTCGGGGCCTGTCTATCGGCAATTTAGGAGACCCAGATGTCGAAGAGCATCACTGCACTTCTCGCCCTTGGCCTGCTCACCCTGGTCGCAGCTTGCGCCCAGCAGGAAGAGGTCGTTTTCGTCGAGCCCGAGCCCATCGCGGCCGAGCCGGTGTCGGAGAAGTTCTGAGTTCAGAACCGGGCGGGTCTTCGGGCCCGCCCATCCTGGCCGCCGCGGCCCGAAAGGGCAGGCCATGTTGAAGCATCGCGGCTTTCC
>Ga0008833_1001241_pt1 | contig 12449 bp, 6 predicted proteins | sample HotLakConsoUCCLE_FD_62216 | JGI IMG/M metagenome (GOLD analysis project Ga0008833, IMG submission 62216) | Hypersaline microbial mat communities from Hot Lake, Washington, USA - Hot Lake Consortium UCC-LE | ecosystem: Environmental > Aquatic > Non-marine Saline and Alkaline > Hypersaline >... | reverse complement strand
GACCTGCCGAAGCTTCGCGACGATCTCTTCGGGCTTGTGCTTCTTCTGGGGCATTCATCTGTCCTCCATCTGGCTCGAAAGCCTACTTCAGGGAGGACCACTTTTCAGGGGGCAGGCCACGCAGGCCGCGCGCTGGCCATTGTTGAAGTCAAATGTCTGGAAGGCGATACGGCGAACGCGCGTTTCCGAGAGGCGATGGGCCAAATCGTGCGCTATGCGCGGGGCTATGGCAGCGCTGGCGAGATTGACGGCATAATCCGCCGCTCTTTGATAGCTGTGAGCCGTGAAGCGCCGGAGCTACTCGATGCGAGCGCTCCGGCGCCATTGGCAACGGATTTTCCTACGATGCAGAAAGACGGTCTTTTACCTTGGGTTCGCTCGAGGCTTTTGGCTTCTTCGTAAAGCTCACGGGACGTTTTGCGCCACCATCTTCAAACAAGGGGATATCCGCTTCGTTCAAAGGCTGCGAGCACGGTGGGGCGATGTCGTAGGCGACGTCCCGTTTCCTTTCAAGCGGCTGCACTTCAGGAACAAAGCGCGCTTTCCCACCCAAAAGATATTCCTCGGAGAGCTCGCAGCACGTCCACTTGCGCTCCAGTGCTTCGGCCACCGCGCCCGTGACGCAAGACCCGCCGAAAGGATCGACTACGTAATCGCCAGGATCAGTCAGGAACCTCATAAAATACTCCGGCAACGCGGCAGGAAACCGCGCGGGGTGAATGGCTATGTTTTCGCTTCGGCAATGATCCTGATAGCGCCCGTTCGACTCGGTGTTGGCGATGGCCAAAAGGTTTGGTGGAACCGATCCCCCATTATCCTTCGAGAACTTTTCGGAAATGTCATGACCGGACGGGCGCAGCTTGGCCACATAGCCATTCGTGAGCAAGTGCTTCATGGACTTGCTGTAGGGCTGGAGAACGCGCTTGTTGTTGGCCTTGGGATAAGGTGTTTTGGACAGCCACCATACACAGTTCACGGCATCTTTGACGCGCACGCGCCGTACATTGACCCATTCAGCGGGTGTGGGAAGCTTCGAAGGGTTCCACCAGTAATGTTCCTGGCAAAGATGAAAGCCATATTCCTCCACAAGCATGATCAAAAGCTTGAAGTGGTATAGGCTGCGGGTGGGCTGGCCGGGTATCCATGCTCCGCCAATATCGATCACGAGGCTACCGCTGTCTTTGAGGACGCGTTTGAAGCCCTCTGCAAACGGGCGGAACCATTCGCAATATTGATCAGCATCTTCGTTACCATAGCTTTTCTTGCGCACCAGTCCGAAAGGCGGACTGGTCATGATCAGATCGACGCTGTCGGGTTTGGCTTTGTTGAACAAGAACGACCGGGCATCGCCCCAAAGAATTTCACCATGCTTTGTCGAGTGAAAACTCCGAACCTGGGAAGCCGGATATGCTTTGCGGTAACCTGCCAAGGTGGTCTCCTCAGCTTGCTCTTTTTCTGCGAAGACATCATGCAGGAACCGGATATATTCGCTAACGTTCTTCAGGCCTAGCTCCGCTGCTTTGGCTTCAAACTCTTCGCGCTCTTGCTCGGTGAGCCGGAGATTGGTGACCTTAGTACGGGGGTGCTCTGCTCGGGGGCGTGCCATTGCCTGTGCTCCTCTTGTTCTGCTCTCGGATCCTCTCTAGCTCAGGCATTTTCGTAAGACAAGAACCAGATGTGCTGAATCGTAAGACAGTCGTCTGTAGGATCTCTGGCATGGCGTGCAGCTACGGCCGTGCTGGGGAAGTTCAGCGAGCCCTGGTTTGGCTTGGGCAACATGGGTGAGGCGCACAGGAGACACTGTTGCGCAGTGAACGCGACCTGTTGTAGGCGGTTTTGGGCACGTGCTGATGCGCTGTTGCGGCTCCGCGTGGGATACAGGCTCACATCGACACTGGTCGCCGACCTGAATTAGGCCGCGTATGCCCCATCTGCATCCCTAGTGTTGCGTCGTTACAGCATGACGCGGTCAGTTGGATTCCCGTCCCCTCTTGGTCGGACGCGACCATGATCCAAGTGATCAGCCTTGAGGGAAAACTGTCTTATAACTATCAATGACTTACAAAGAATTCACCAAATCCGTGCAGTCATGAGGTTCGGAGAATATCGACCGGAGAGACCGCTTCCCGGCCACCTAGAGCCGGGATCGGTGCTCAGCCGCACCCGCATAACCCTCGAAAACAACGAGAAAATCCGGCCGCAGCCGGATCGGGAGAACGCTTTCGCGGGGGCAAGTGGCGGAGGGAATGAGTCATCGAAAATCTCGGCTCAGAGTCCCGCAGTCGTGTGCTGGCAGAACTGCACGCGCACGCTCGTCTCCGAGCGATTATTGATCGCTTTCTCTCGGTTACGTCCGGTCGGAACGTCCCAAAACGGGGGTGCTAATCGCCGCATGGGTCCGCGCCGTTGTTAAACCAGACGGAATGCGCGGAACTGCGCAACCAACTGACTTGCCTCGCATTTTCTTTCACGCCTTCGTTCGAACGCAACCAAACTGAGTTGCTCGAATGGAGGACGACATGAAACGGAATTGCATGACTCAGAAGGAACTCGCGGACCGCTGGACCATCTCGCATCGCACCCTGGAGCGGTGGCGGTGGGCTGGCGAAGGCCCGGCATACATGAAGCTCGGCGGACGCGTCGTGTACCGCGTCAGCGACATCGAGGCGTTCGAACAAGAGGTCATTCACTCCACGGCTGACCAGCGGATCGCCGCGTCCTGACGCCATTCCCGACCTCTCGAATGCGCGTCACACTCCAACACTCTGATTTGCGACGCATTTCGATTGCACCACCTTCCCGGCTCGGCTAGCCTCGGCTCAGGCCCAGTAAATGGGCGCGCATAGTTAACGTGCGCATCGCCCGAGCCGGGAGAGCGTGATGGACAATGACAGGTCGGAACTTCGCTGGGGAGTCGAGCAGCGCCTCGAGTTCATTGAGTTCCGCCTGTTCTGGGAGGGACATGTGAACCGCAGCGACCTGATGGACCAGTTCGGGGTCTCAGTGAACCAGGCGTCCACCGACCTGAACCGCTACATCGGCTTCGCACCCGACAACATGCTCTACGACAAGAGCGCGCGGACCTACGTCCGTGGCCCCTCGTTCAAGTCTCGGTTCCTCGAACCCGACGCCAGCCGCTATCTCGCCCAGCTGCGCTCGGTCGCGGATGGGATCCTCGACCGTGAGGACTCCTGGATCGCCGATCTCCCGCCCTACGAGGCCGCCCCGACCCCGGTGCGCAGCGTCAATCCGGTGACGCTCCGCTCCGTGGTCGGAGCCATCCGTCGCTCCGAGGCGATCGAGGTCAAGTACCAGTCCCTGTCCAGCCCGGAGCCGCGGTGGCGCTGGATTGCACCCCACGCCATCGCTTTCGACGGCTTCCGCTGGCACACGCGGGCGTTCTGTTTGACCGACGACTGCTTCAAGGACTTCCTGCTCTCACGGATCCTCAAAATCCGTGGATCGCGCGAGAGCGACAACGCGGTCGAGAATGACCGCGACTGGCACTCCGAGGTCACGCTGGAAGTCGCCCCCCACCCCGACCTCACAGAGTCGCAGGCGAAAGTCATCGCGCTCGACTACGGCATGCGGGCTGGCAAGGCGAAGATCAAAGTCCGGCGAGCGTTGCTGTACTACGCGCTCAGACGGCTCGGGCTCGATACCGATCCGGCAGCCCGCAGTCCGCAGGATCAGCAGATCGTGCTTATCAACAGGGAGGTTATCGATGCAGATCATCGATAACACCTCCCACCTTCTCGGGGATGACCTGAAGGCGTCAGTCGGTCGGGGTACGCGTTTGCGGATTGCTGCGTCCTGCTTCTCGATCTACGCGTTCGAAGCTCTGAAGTCCGAACTCTCGAAGGTCGACAGCCTGCAGTTCATTTTCACGGCTCCAACCTTCGTGCCCACCGAGGTAACCGACCGCCTCCGGAAGGAACGTAGGGAGTTTTTTATTCCCAAGGCGCGACGGGAAAGCGGTCTCTACGGCACCGAGTTCGAGATCCAGCTGCGCAACAAGCTTACTCAACGCGCCGTCGCACGCGAGTGCGCTGAATGGATCCGCAAGAAGGCCAGGTTTCGTTCCAACACGACCAAAGCACCGATGCAGCAATTCATGCATGTTGCCGGGTCTGAAGGCGAAGTGGCCTATATGCCGATCAGCGGCTTCACGGCAGTCGATCTTGGGTACCAAAAGGGTGATGCCGTCTCAAACTTCGTTACCCGTTTTAACGATCCCGGGCATGCCAAGGTGTACCTTCAGCTATTCGATCAGATTTGGTCGGACCCGGACAAAGTGAAGGACGTCACCGCCGCCATTTGCGAGCACATCGAGTCCGTCTACCAGGAGAACTCTCCCGAGCGCATCTATTTCCTGATGCTCTACAACATCTTCCACGACTTCCTCGACGAGGTCGACGAAGACGTCCTGCCAAACGATCTGACAGGCTACCAGGAGAGCGTGGTCTGGAACAAACTCTTCAACTACCAGAAGGACGCCGCAACGGGCATAATCAATAAGCTCGAGACCTACAATGGGTGCATTCTCGCCGACTCGGTTGGTCTCGGGAAAACATTCACCGCCTTGGCGGTGGTCAAATATTATGAGTTGCGGAACCGCTCCGTTCTCGTTCTCTGCCCCAAAAAGCTCGCGGACAACTGGCGGAACTACAATACGAACTTGACCACCAATATCTTCGCCAGGGACCGGTTCAACTACGATGTCCTTTGCCACACCGACCTCTCCCGCACCTCCGGCGAGTCCTTCGGTATCCCCCTCAATCGAGTCAACTGGGGCAACTACGATCTGGTCGTGATCGACGAGTCGCACAACTTCCGCAACAACGATGTCTACAAAGACCGCGAGACTCGCTACCAGAAACTGATGAACAAGGTCATTCGCGCCGGCGTGAAGACCAAGGTCCTGATGCTTTCCGCGACCCCGGTGAACAACAGGTTCAACGATCTTCGGAACCAGCTGGCTCTCGCTTACGAAGGGCAGTCAGAAGCGCTCAGCAAGAACCTGAAGACACAGGCCAGCGTCGAAGAGATTTTCCGCCGGGCCCAGAAGGCCTTCAATGAATGGTCGTCCCTACCGCCAGAGGAGAGGACCGCTGCGTCGATCCTGAAGTCGCTCGACTTCGATTTTTTCGAGCTGCTCGACGCGGTCACAATCGCCCGATCACGAAAGCACATCGAGACCTTCTACGACACGAAGGACATCGGGAAGTTCCCCCAAAGGCGCAAGCCGCTCTCTTATCACCGCCCGATCACCGAGCGGTCGGACGTGATGGGGTTCAACGACATCTTCACGCAGCTTTCGGTGCTGAAGCTCGCGGTCTACGCCCCGATCAGCTACATCCTGCCCAGCCGTCTGCGGAAGTATGAGGAGATCTACGATACGCAGGTCGAGGGCGGACGAGGCAAGCTCAGACAGGCCGATCGTGAGCGCAGCCTTCAGGCGCTCATGACGACCAACCTGCTGAAGCGCCTGGAGAGCTCGGTCGCCGCGTTTCGGCTCACGCTTCGGTCTCTTGGCACAAACATATCGCGCACCCTCGACGCGATAGGTGATTTCGAGAAAACCGGACGCAGCGATAGCGTCAGTGACTACCTTGCCGAAGTGAGCGACTTCGACCCGGAGGACGATGACCTCTCCGGCCTCGACGAGTTCACGGTCGGAAAGAAGGTCCAGATCAGCCTCGCCGACATGGATCTGCCATCATGGAAGCACGACCTGGCTGCGGACCTCGTCCTGATCGAAGATCTGATAGCCTCGATGGAAAAGGTCAAACCGGCGGACGACGCCAAGCTCCAGCACCTGCTCGCCCTCATCAGGCAGAAGGTCGACGAGCCGCTGAACCCCGGAAACAGGAAGGTTCTGGTCTTCACGGCCTTTGCCGATACAGCCAACTACCTCTTCGACAACCTGGCGCCCTTCGCCGCACAGCTCGGGTTGCATGTCGGCAAGGTCACTGGGTCGGACGCGCCCAAGACCACGCTCAAAAAGTCCTACGACTTCCAGAGCGTCCTGACGCTGTTTTCTCCGAGGTCGAAGGAGAAGGCCATTGTCCTTCCGAACGAGCCGGGAGAGCTGGACATCCTCATCGGCACCGACTGCATATCGGAAGGCCAGAACCTTCAGGACTGCGATTTCCTGATCAACTACGACATCCACTGGAACCCGGTGCGCATCATCCAGCGGTTCGGCCGGATCGACCGGATCGGATCCCCGAACAGCCAGATCCAGCTGGTCAACTACTGGCCCGATATCTCGCTCGACGAGTACATCAACCTCAAGGAGCGCGTCGAAAACCGGATGGTGATCGCAGACGTCACTGCCACCGGCGACGACAACGTGCTGACCGCCAAATCCAACGACATCGCCTACCGCAAAGAACAACTGAGGCGAATGCAGGAGGAGGTGATCGAGCTGGAGGACGCAAAGGCCGGTATCTCGATCACCGATCTCGGGCTGAACGACTTCCGGATGGACCTGCTCAATTACGTCAAGCAGCATGGCGAGCTCGACAACGTGCCCTTTGGCATGCACGCCGTCGTCCCCGCGCAGCCGGAGCTGGGGCTTCAGCCAGGCGTCATCTTCGCGCTGAAGAACATCCACGACAGCGTGAACGTCAACCAGCAGAACCGGCTGCACCCCTTCTACCTGGTCTACATCGACGACGACGGCCGGATCGTCGCCGACCATACCGAGGTCAAGCGGCTGCTCGACCTGATCCGATCCAGCTGCAAGGGGCGGATCGAGCCGATCCACGACGTTTGCCGCATCTTCAACGAGCGCACCGAGGACGGGCGCAAGATGGGCCGGTACTCCGACCTGCTCTCCAGCTCGATCCGCTCGATGATCGAGGTGAAGGAAGAGAAGGACATCGACAGCTTGTTCAGCGGCGGGCGGACGACAGCGCTCACCCATACCATCAAGGGGCTGGATGATTTCGAGCTGATCGCCTTCCTGGTCATCGAAGGCGGCGCGTCATGACCCTCTACGATTGGCCCCGCGCTGCCGCCTTCGGGCGCGTGATCCCCAAGAACAAGATCTACGAGCACGCCGGGGCGAACACGGCGTTGAAGGACCTCTTCGTGCGTGAGGTCGATCAGATCGTCTGGTCGCACAAGCTGGCGCCCGAGACGGTCAATCTGGCGGCGACGAAGCAGGTGGCCGAGATACAGGTCTTCCGCATCACCGCGCGCACCGCGACGCTCGACCGAGAAGTGCTGCGCGCGATCGACAAGGCCATCCCCTTTCCGCTGATCTTCGAGGCGGCCCATGGCGGCCGCGTCAGGCTGGCCGCGGCCTACAAGCGGCCGAGCGAGGCCGACAGCGCCCGCTGGGTGGTGGGCGACTATTTCCATGGGGACTGGCTGCCCGTGGACGCGCCGCGCACCCCGCTTCCGGTGGCGCTGAATATGGGCGCGCTGTATGAGCGGCTACTCGAGCCGCTGGTGGCCGGGCAGACGGCAAAGCTGGTCCCCGGCATGGGCGAGGCGCCGCAGACGCCCTTCACCCCTGCCGAGCCGGACCGCTCCGTGCCGCTGGAAGAGCGCATCGCGCAGGCCGAGGCGATCAAGGCGCAGACGCGTGAGGTCGAGCGGATCAAGGCGCGGCTGGGGCGCGAGAGGCAATTCAACAAGCGCGTGGCGATCAATGCCGAGCTGCGCGCGGCCAAACAGGAATTGGAGCGGCTGACAGGGGCACACCCCAGCGCCGCCGTGACGAACGATTGAGAGGACGAGCATGGACAAGCTGAAGATGCACAGCCCCGACCTGAGCCAGGACAACATCGCGAAGATCCGCGCGCTGTTCCCCGGCTGTGTGACCGAGGCGCGGGACGAGGCGACAGGAGCGGTGCGTCTGGCGGTGGACTTCGATCAGCTGCGTCAGGAGTTGAGCGACCACATCGTGGAAGGGCCACAGGAGCGTTATCGGCTGGACTGGCCGGGGAAGCGCGAGGCACTTCTTGCCTCCAACGCCCCCATCGCGAAAACATTGCGGCCGAGTGAGTCCGACAGCGTGGATTTCCTAGGTACCCACAACCTCTTTATCGAAGGCGACAACCTTGAGGCGCTGAAGGTTATCCAAGAAACTTACCTCGGAAAAGTAAAGCTCATCTATGTCGATCCGCCGTACAATACCGGAAGAGATTTCGTGTATGATGACGACTTTGCGGAAAACGCTGAGAGCTTCATGGTGCGGTCTATGCAGACCTCGGCCAGCGGAGATAGGCTGGTTGCCAACCCTGAGTCGAACGGCCGTTTCCACTCAGATTGGCTGACGATGATGTATTCCAGAATTCGGCTGGCAAAGACCCTACTCTCAGAAGATGGCGTTTTTCTCACATCAATTGACGATGGTGAAGTGTCCAACATCAGAAAAATTTGCGATGAAATTTTTGGCGAAGACCACTTCGCTGCACAGATTATCTGGAAGAAAAGGAATACCCCACCGAATGATCGCGTCATCGGCGCGCAACACGACTATATTCTTGTCTATTTCAAAAATGACCTCGCCGGGATTAATCTTCGACCGCGGACGGATGACCAGATTGCCCGTTATAAAAATCCTGATGACCATCCTAAAGGTCCTTGGGTTGTTGGCGACCTTACAGCCAACGTGAAAGGAGGAAGATTCTCACATGCCCTTTACTACCCGATCACTAATCCGAACACTGGGGAAGAGTTCTATCCGCCGAATAATGGCAACTGGCGCTTCAACAAGGATAGAATTGAGCGGCTTATTGCAAGCGACGAGATTTACTTTGGGAAAGACGGAACGTCTTCCCCCAAACTTAAACGTTTCCTATGTGATGTTAAGGATGGCGCAACATGGACTACATTGTGGGACTTTGCTCCGTTTAACACATCCGGGACGAATGAGATGCGGGACATTTTTGGAAATTCGGTCCTATTTGAGAATCCGAAGCCCATCGGTTTGTTGGAGCATATCGTGGATCTCGGCGCTTCTTCGGATGCCTTGGTCATGGATTTCTTTGCTGGGTCGGGTACCACGGCCCATGCGGTGCTCAAGAAGAATTCTGAAGACGGCGGCAGTCGCCGGTTCATAATGGTTCAGCTTCCAGAGGCGACGAACGAAGACTCTGAAGCCCACAAGGCGGGTTACAAAACTATCGCTGAGGTTTCCAAGGAACGCATCCGGCGCGCCGGCAAGAAAATCCTCGAAGGTGAATGCCACCCAGATTGGAACCGCGATGTCGGCTTCCGGGTGCTCAAGGTGGACACCTCAAACATGAAGGACGTCTACTACCGCCCGGACGAGCTGAAGCAGTCCGACCTGCTCGATATGGTCGACAACGTGAAAGAGGGCCGCACGGCCGAGGACCTGCTCTTCCAGGTGCTGGTCGATTGGGGCGTGGACCTGACACTGCCCATCCGCCGCGAAACGGTGCAGAGCAAGACCGTGTTCTTCGTCGACGACAACGCCCTTGTCGCCTGCTTCGACCGCGGCGTCACCGAGGATCTGGTCAAGGAGCTGGCAGGTCACGAGCCCCTGCGCGTGGTCTTCCGCGACAACGGATTCGTCTCGGACGCGGTGAAGATCAACGTCGAACAGATCTTCCGCCAGCTCTCACCCACCACCGACGTCAAGTCGATCTGAGGCCGGTCATGAAGCTCAAGTTCAAGGTCCAGCCCTACCAGACCAACACCGTCAACGACGTGGTCGACTGTTTCGCCGGCCAGCCCATGACCTCTGGCCTAACCTACCGCATTGACCCCGGCCGCAAGTCGCAAGCCAGCGCCTTCGAGGAGGGCTTCAAGAACGCCGACCTCGCGCTGACCGACGTGCAGATCCTGGAGAACATCCAGAAGGTCCAGCGACGGCAGAACCTGCCCGTCTCGCAGTCGATGACGGACTTCACCACCTTCAACGCCCGGGGCGAGCGCGTGCCCGTTGCGGCCACCTACAAGCGCGACGCGCTGGCCGCGACCCGTGTTCACCTCGACGTCGAGATGGAGACCGGCACGGGAAAGACCTACTGCTACATCAAGTCCATTTTCGAGATGAACAAACGGTACGGCTGGTCGAAGTTCATCATCATGGTGCCGTCGATCGCGATCCGCGAAGGGGTTTACAAGTCGCTGCAGATCACGGCCGACCATTTCACCGAAAGCTACGGCAAGAAGGCGCGGTTCTTCATCTACAATTCCAAGCGCCTGCACGAGCTAGAGAGCTTTTCGTCCGACGCCGGGATCAACGTGATGGTGATCAACATCCAGGCGTTCAACGCGCGCGGGGCCGACAACCGGCGCATCTACGAGGAGTTGGACGACTTCCAGTCGCGCAGGCCCATCGACGTGATCGCCTCGAACCGGCCGATCCTGATCCTGGACGAGCCGCAGAAGATGGAAGGCACGGCAACGATGGAGGCGCTGCCGAAATTCAAGCCGCTGTTCATCATGCGCTATTCGGCGACCCACCGGACCCAGCACAACCGCGTTCACCGGCTGGACGCGCTGGACGCCTACAACCAGAAGCTGGTCAAGAAGATCGCAGTACGCGGCATCCAGACCCGCGGGCTGGCCGGCACCAACGCTTATCTCTACCTCGAGGGCATCGAAATCTCGAAGAAGGCCCCCGTAGCGCGGATCGAGATCGAGGTGAAGCTGGCATCGGGTGAAATCAAACGGCAGCTGAAGCGCCTTGAGTTCCGCGATGACTTGTTCGTGAAGTCGGGCGGGCTGGATCAGTATCGAGGCTTCACGATCAGCCAGATCGACGCCGTCAACGACACGGTCGAATTCACGAATGGCGAAGTGCTGCGCGCTGGTGAAGCGAACGGCGACGTCTCCGAGCGCGACATCCGCCGCATCCAGATCCGCGAGACGATCAAGGCGCATCTGGACAAGGAAAAGCAGCTGTTTGCACAGGGCATCAAGGTCCTGTCGCTGTTCTTCATCGACGAGGTGGTGAAGTACCGGGACTACGACGAAGCCGACACAAACGGTGAGTATGCGCGGGTCTTCGAAGAAGAGTACGAGCTGCTGAAAGCCGAATACCTGTCGGAGCTTGCGATCGACAACGAAGCGTACCGGACCTATCTCGCGGGTATCAACTCGGCCAGGACCCACAACGGCTATTTCTCGATCGACAAGAAGACGAACCGCCTCAAGGACCCGGCCGTCGGCGCCCGCTCGGTCGATTCCGACGACGTGGACGCTTACGACCTGATACTGAAGGACAAGGAGCGCCTGCTTTCCTTCGCCGAACCCACCCGGTTCATCTTCTCACACTCGGCGCTGCGCGAGGGGTGGGACAACCCGAACGTCTTCGTCATGTGCATGCTGAAGCACAGCGACAACACCATTTCCCGCCGCCAGGAAGTGGGGCGCGGCTTGCGGCTGAGCGTCGACCAACACGGAGACAGGATGGACCACCCGGCGGTGGTGCACGACATCAACGTGCTGACTGTGGTGGCGAGCGAGAGCTACAAGGACTTCGTGGCCGGTCTGCAGAAGGAAATCGCGGAGACCCTCTCGTCGCGCCCGCGGCAAGCAACTGAAGACTATTTTGCGGGCAAGACACTCACCACCGAGCATGGCCCAGTCGAGGTGACACCCGCCATGGCCAAGCAGATTTACCGCTATCTGCTGAAGAACGACTACACCGACGATGCAGACCAGATCGCGGACGCCTACCATGAGGCCAAGGCGACCGGGAAACTTGCCGACCTGCCCGACGAACTGAAGCCCCACGCGGAGCAGGTATTCCAGCTCATCGACAGCGTCTTCAGCGACACACAAATGCCCAAGGTCGATGACGGCCGAAAGCCCAAGACCAATCCTCTCAATGCAAATTTCGAGAAGAAGGAGTTCCAGGAGCTTTGGGCGCGTATCAACCGCAAGGCGGTCTACCGGGTTGAGTTCGACTCAGCGGAGTTGATCCGGAAGTGCGTCAGCGCGCTGCACAGCCAGCTGCGGGTCACCCCCTTGCAGTACACCGTTCAGGTCGGCGTACAGAACGACGGGTTGACCGACGGCCAGCTTCGCAGCGGCGACGGCTTCTCGGTCACCAACACGAAGACTGAGCGCGGGGACTCAATCCATTCCCTCGTGAAGTACGACCTCGTGGGGAAGGTGGCCGAGAACGCACAGCTGACGCGAGACACGGCGGCGATCATTCTAGGCCAGATCGCGCCTGCGGTTTTCGAACAGTTCACGAAGAACCCCGAGCACTTTATCTCCGAGGCCTCGCGTATCATCGCCGAGCAGAAGGCGGCCATGGTGATCGAGCGTCTGGCCTACGACGAAGTTGATGAGCGGTACGACGTCGACATTTTCACTGCGAACCAGACCGGCCAGGATTTCTCCCGAGCCACGGCGAAGCTCAAGAACCACGTCTACGACTATGCGATCACCGATTCCGATGTCGAAAGAGATTTCGTGAAAGAGCTGGATACAAGCAGCGAGGTCGTTGT
>Ga0008833_1001239_pt1 | contig 12457 bp, 11 predicted proteins | sample HotLakConsoUCCLE_FD_62216 | JGI IMG/M metagenome (GOLD analysis project Ga0008833, IMG submission 62216) | Hypersaline microbial mat communities from Hot Lake, Washington, USA - Hot Lake Consortium UCC-LE | ecosystem: Environmental > Aquatic > Non-marine Saline and Alkaline > Hypersaline >... | reverse complement strand
ATGAAGGCGGTGGCGTCGCGGTTGCACGCGTGCGGGGGCGGGGCCGGGGCAAGGCGGGGGCGGGGCGGGGTTGACTTCGCTCCGGGCCGCGGCCAATCAGGGCGCGAACCATAACCCGCAACCGGGCGTTCCGTGGGCGCCGAACCGACGAGGAGGCCGACATGGCCCAGATCACCCTCACACTTCCCGATGGAAATGCACGCAGCTACGACGCGGGGGTGACCCCGGCCGATGTGGCCGCCGACATCTCGAAATCGCTGGCCAGGAAGGCGATCAGCGCCACCGTGAACGGTGCGCATTGGGACCTGCAATGGCCGCTGGAGGCCGATGCCGAGATCGCGATCAACACGATGGCCGACGAGGGCCCGGCGCTGGAGCTGATCCGCCACGACCTGGCGCATATCATGGCCCGTGCCGTGCAGGAGCTGTGGCCCGGCGTCAAGGTCACCATCGGGCCGGTGATCGAGAACGGCTGGTATTACGATTTCGACCGGGACGCGCCCTTCACCCCCGAGGACCTGGGCACGATCGAGGCGAAGATGAAGGAGATCATCAACGCCCGCGACCCGGTGCGCACCGAGATCTGGGACCGCGAGCGCGCCATCCGCCACTACGAGGAGACCGGCGAGCCCTTCAAGGTGGAGCTGGTGCAGGCAATCCCGGCCGACCAGCAGATCCGCATGTACTGGCACGGGGACTGGCAGGACCTGTGCCGCGGCCCGCATCTGCAGCATACCGGGCAGGTGCCCGCCGACGCCTTCAAGCTGATGAAGGTGGCCGGCGCCTATTGGCGCGGCGACAGCAGCCGCCCGATGCTGCAGCGGATCTATGGCGTGGCCTTCCAGAACCGCCAGCAGCTGAAGGACTACCTGACCTTCCTCGAAGAGGCGGAAAAGCGCGACCACCGGCGCCTCGGCCGGGAGATGAAGCTCTTCCATTTCCAGGAGGAAGCCCCCGGCATGGTGTTCTGGCATCCCGACGGCTGGACGATCTACCGCGAGCTTCAGGACTACATGCGCCGCAGGCTCGACGCCGCGGGCTACCGCGAGATCAACACGCCGCAGGTGGTGGACCGCAAGCTGTGGGAGGCCTCCGGCCACTGGGACAAGTACCGTGAGAACATGTACATCACGGAGATCGACGAGGAGCACGCGAACGAGAAGCGGGTGAACGCGCTCAAGCCGATGAACTGCCCCTGCCATGTGCAGGTATTCAACCAGGGCATCAAATCCTACCGCGACCTGCCGCTGCGGCTGGCGGAATTCGGCTCGTGCCACCGCTACGAGGCGCATGGCGCGCTGCACGGGCTGATGCGGGTGCGGGGCTTCACCCAGGACGACGCGCATATCTTCTGCACCGAGGACCAGATCGAGGCGGAATGCGCGGGCTTCATCGACCTGTTGTCGAGTGTCTACCGCGATCTCGGCTTCGAGAGCTTCGACATCAAGCTGTCCACCCGGCCCGAGGTGCGGGTGGGCTCGGACGAGGTCTGGGACAAGGCCGAGGCGGCGCTGGAAAAGGCCATCCTGTCGGTGCGCAACGATTACGAGGTGGACCCGGGCGAAGGCGCCTTCTACGGGCCGAAGCTCGATTTCAAGCTGACCGACGCGATCGGGCGCGAATGGCAGTGCGGCACCTTCCAGGCGGACTTCAACCTGCCCGAACGGCTGGACGCCTCCTATATCGGCGCCGATGGCGAGAAGCACCGCCCGGTGATGCTGCACCGCGCGATCCTGGGCAGTTTCGAGCGCTTCATCGGCATCCTGATCGAGAACTACTCGGGCAAGCTGCCGATGTGGCTGGCGCCGCGGCAGGTCGTGGTGGCCTCGATCACCTCGGAGGCGGACGCCTATGTCCAGGAGGCGGTGGCGATGCTGCGGGAGGCAGGGCTGCGCGCCGAGGCCGACATCCGCAACGAGAAGATCAATTACAAGGTGCGCGAGCACTCGCTGGGCAAGGTGCCCGTGATCCTCGCGGTGGGCGCGCGCGAGGTGGAGGAGCGCACGGTGACCATCCGTCGGCTGGGCGAGAAGAACACCCGCGTCGCCGCGCTGGACGAAACCGTGAGCGCGCTGGTCGCCGAGGCCCTGCCGCCCGACCGGGTGTAACATTCCAGCGCAGGAGGCTGCGGCGGGACTGCGGATTTCCGCAGTTTCGCGGCGGGGGCTGAAACAATGCTGCGGCATCCTGTCACGGATCCGTCACCCCTGATGACGGGTGCGTGAGGCACGGGCCCGTGATTGGCCCGTGCGCCTCCCGGCCCGCTATCCCTTGGGCAGCCGCCATGACGCGGCGCAACCGAGACCCAAGGGAGAGAGACCCCATGTCGAATACGATGAAGACCGTCGCGATCGCGGGCGCCATGGCGGCCGCGCTGGCCACCCATGCCACCACCGCCTCGGCCCAGGCCAAGGAAAAGTGCTATGGCGTTTCGCTGGCCGGCGAGAACGATTGCGCAGCCGGCCCCGGAACCACCTGCGCCGGTTCGTCCACCGTGGATTACCAGGGGAATGCCTGGACGCTGGTGGATACCGGCACCTGCGCCGAGATCGACCTGCCGGCCATGGCCGACGGCACCGAGCGCCAGGGCTCGCTGGACGCTCTCGAGCGCGACCTGCCGAGCTGACCGGCACGCCCCGCGCCCTGCCCCGGCACGGGCGCGGCGGCCCTTCCGGCGCTGTCTCCGGCGAGGAGACTTCTTGCCGACAAGACGCCGGGGGGCACATCCCGCCCCCCCTTCCTCCGCAGGAGCCCGCGCCATGTTCGACCAGTCCCTGACCGTTCTGCCCGACGCGCCGGGAGTTGGCTTCAAGGCGCGTCATTTCGAGGCGCTGACGCAGGACCCGGGCGCCGTGCGCTGGGTCGAGATCCATGCCGAGAACTACCTTGGCGAGGGCGGGCGCCCCTTGGCGCAGCTTGCCGCGCTGGCCGGACGTTTCCCGGTCTCTGTGCATGGGGTGGGGTTGTCGATCGGCGGCGAGGCGCCGCTCGACCGGGCGCATCTGGGCCGCGTGCGCGCGCTGTGCGACCGGATCGGCGCGGCCAGCTTTTCCGAGCACCTGGCCTGGTCCACGCATGAAGGGGCGTTTCTGAACGATCTTCTGCCCCTGCCCTATACCGCCGCGACGCTGGCGCGGGTCTGCGATCATGTGGACCAGGTGCAGGAGGCGCTGGGGCGGCGGATGCTGCTGGAGAACCCGTCGAGCTACCTGGCCTTCGCCGAGAGCGACTGGTCGGAGACCGATTTCCTGGACGAGCTGGCGCGGCGCACCGGCTGCGGGCTGCTGCTGGATGTGAACAACGTCTTCGTCTCGGCCACCAATCTCGGGTACGCGGCGCAGGACTACATCGCCGCCTTCCCGCTGGATCGGGTCGGCGAGATCCACCTGGCCGGTCACGAGGCCGAGACCGACGAGCATGGCGCGCCCCTGCTGATCGACAGCCACGGAAGGCCCGTGGCGGAGCCGGTCTGGGCCCTGCTCGACCTGGTGCTGAAGCGCGCCGGTCCGCGCCCGCTGCTGGTGGAACGGGACAACGACGTGCCGGCCTGGCCCGATCTGGAGGCCGAGGCCGCGCGCTGCGCCCGCGCGCTGGACCGGGCCCCGGCATGAGCGGGCAGGCGGGCTTTCGCGCGGCACTCACCGATCCGGGCGCACCCGTTCCCGAGGGCTTGCAAGGCCCCGGCGGGCGGCCCGCCGGGCGGCGTTTCGACGTCTACCGCAATAACGTCACCGCCAGTCTGGCCGAGGCGCTGGAGACGGGATTCCCGGCGCTGCGCAGCCTCTTGGGCGACGCGCGGTTCCGCGCGCTGGCGCTGGAATTCCTGCGCGCCCATCCGCCGGAGAACCCCATCCTGTCCGGCTACGGCGCGGCCCTGCCCTTGTTCCTGGAACGTTTCGCGCCGTTGGCGGCCACCGGCTACCTGCCGGACGTGGCCCGGCTGGAGCTCGCCCTGCGCGCAAGCTACCACGCGGCGGATGCCGCCCCCCTGCCGGCGGCGGCGCTGGCTGCCCTGCCCCCGGAAAGGCTGGAGACCGCGCGCCTGCGGCTTGCGCCCGCGCTGCGGCTGGTCCGCTCGCCCTGGCCGGTGCTGTCGATCCACGCCTTCGCCACCGGGCAGAGCGGCGAGAAGCCCCCGGCGCGCGCCGAGGACATCGTGATCACGCGGCCAGGGTTCGACCCGGTCCCGGGGCGGCTCGGCCCGGGCGGGGCGGCGTGCATCGCCGCGCTGCTGGGCGGCACCACGCTGGGCGCCGCGCAGGAGGCGGGCCTGCAAGCCGCCGCAGAGTTCGACCTCGGCGCGTTGCTCGCGGCCCTTCTGGCCGGCGAGGCGCTTGTGGGTCTCGATACGGAAGGAACCTGACCAATGGACCGTCTGAAATCCCTGCATGACGCGGCCTTTGACCCGCTGGAGCGGCAGGAGGAACTGGTGCCCCTGCTGGCCCGCCTGGTCTTCGCCGCGGTACTGATGGTCTATTTCTGGCGCTCGGGCGCGACCAAGCTGGGCGACGGGATCTTCGGTTTCCTGCAACCGTCCTCCGGGGCCTATGCGCAGATCTTCCCCAAGGCGATGGAGGCGGTGAGCTACGACGTCTCGCAGCTGTCGGTGTTTCACTGGGCGGTGGTGGTGGCGGGCACCTGGGCCGAATTCTTGCTGCCCGCGATGGTCGTGCTGGGGCTGCTGACGCGGCTGGCGGCGCTGGGAATGATCGGCTTCATCCTGGTGCAGAGCCTGACCGACCTCTACGGCCATGGCGGCATCGCCCATGCCGAGACTCTGGGCGCCTGGTTCGACCGGATCCCGGATGCGATCATCCTGGATCAGCGCGCGCTTTGGGTGTTCGTGCTGCTGGTGCTGGTGGTCAAGGGCGGCGGCCGGCTGTCGCTCGACCGGATGCTGGAGCGCCAGTTGTTCCGCAACGCGCCCTGACCGATCAGAAATGCGCCTTTGGCTCGTCCGGCTTGCCGGCGGCCAGGGCAAGCACTCCGGCCAGCCCGGCGAAGGCGATCGGGAACATGGTGAAGACGTTGAAGCCGAAGGCGTGATACATGCCCCCGGCCGAGAGCAGCAGCAGGATCCCGCCCCAGAGCGCCCGCGCCTTGGCCATGGCGCCGCCGGCGATGGCCAGCAAGGGCGCTAGGATGGACATCGTGCGGATCAGCGCCGGATCCTCCAGCGGGCCGAACACCTGCGCCAGTTCGGCGTTGCGGGTGGCGAGTTCGGCCCAGCCGTAGCCGAAGAACCCCACCACCATGCCGCAGATGCCCGCGATGATGCCCAGCACCAGCGCCGCGTTCCGCATCAGTCCGCCCCCAGCGCCGCGCGCACCTCGGGGCCCCAGCCCAGATGCATGGCCTCGCCATCGACGATCAGCGGGCGCTTCATCAGCGCCGGAAGGGCGCGCAGAAGCTCGATATCCGGCCGCGCGCGGTCCTCCTCGGACAGCCCGCGCCACGTGGTTGACTTCTTGTTGAGCAGATCGGCGCCGAACCGCGCATGGGCATGCGCCAGCACATCATCCGGCATCCCTTCGGCCCGGACATCGACCAGCCGCGCGCCGGTCAGGGATTTCAATGCCTTGCGGCAGGTATCGCAATTCTTGAGCCCGTAGAGAACCATGCCAGCCCCTTTCTCATGCCGTTTCAGTTATGCCGTGCAGCGCCGGGATTCACCCGGTTTCGCTTGATTTTTACATGGCCCATGCAACACTCGAAAGTGGCCTCGGCCTTTCAGTTGCCCGTCCTCGACCGTCAGACGCCGGCCCTGAAGCCGGGCGCCGCACCACCGACCGGCCGCGCCGGTCTCGACAGACGGAAGAGAAGGAGACACGGGTCATGCCGAACGGCACCGTGAAATGGTTCAATACGACCAAGGGGTATGGCTTCATCGAGCCCGAGGGCGGCGGCAAGGACGTGTTCGTCCACATCTCCGCCGTCGAGCGCTCGGGACTGACCGGGCTGGCCGACAATCAGAAAGTGGCATACGAGTTGAAGGAAGGCCGCGACGGCCGCAGCATGGCGGCGGATCTCAAGCTGCTCTAGCTCTCCCCCCACTCCTCCTTCGCGTCGTCACGCGGCAGAAGCTCCCGTGCCTTGCGCGGGCGTCAGGCGGCCTGCATCCGCTCGGCCTCGTTCCGGGCCAGGCGGATCAGGTCGCGCATGAAGGGTTTCTGCGCATCGTCGCTGCGCGTGGCGGCGTAAAGACTGCGGCGCAGCCCCTTGGCGGTGAGCGGGCGGGTGACGTAGTCGGAATTGTATTTCACCTCGCGCACCACCCAGTCGGGCAGCACCGAAACGCCCCGGTTCGAGGCCACCAGCAGCAGGATCACCGCCGTCAGTTCCACCTGCCGGATAGCGGCCGGTTCCACCTTGGCGGGGGTCAGAAGCTGGCTGAACACGTCCAGCCGCGCGCGATCCACCGGGTAGGTGATCAGCGTCTGGTCGCGGAAATCCGCGGCGTCGACATGAGATTTCCTTGCCAGCGGGTGCTGTGCGGCGGCCACGAAGACCGGCGCGTAGTCGAACAGCGGCGTGAACTCGACGCCCGGCAGGTCTTCCGGATCCGAGGACACCACAAGGTCCACCTCTTCCTTCTGGAGCGCGGGAAGCGCGTCGAAGGCAAGGCCCGGGCGGATATCGACGTCCACGTCGGGCCAGGATTTGCGGAACGCCTCCAGCACCGGGAACAGCCACTCGAAACAGGCGTGGCACTCGATGGCGATGTGCAGCCGGCCGGAACTGCCCTCGCGCAGCCCCGCGAACTCCGCCTGCGCCGCCTCGATCTCGGGCAGCACCTTCTCGGCCAGCCGCAGCAGCCGCATCCCGGCCGCCGACAGGCGCATCGGCTTGGAACGGCGCACGAACAGCTCCACCCCGGTCTGGTCCTCCAGCCCCTTGATCTGGTGGCTCAGCGCGGATTGGGTGATGTTCAGCTGATCCGCCGCCCTCGCAAGCCCGCCGCAATCATGGATCGCCTTGATGCTGCGCAGGTGACGGAATTCCAGATGCATCCTCATGGGCGGCTCATGTTGTTCTTGAAGGATATGAGTTTGTTTCACAAAGAAGCCCGTGCCACAAGGGGACAACCAAACGAGGGCCACATCCATGACCGCACCGCGCATCTCCTTCGAGTTCTTCCCGCCGCAATCGCTGGAAGCCAGCTTTCGCCTGTGGGACACGGTGCAGGTGCTGGCGCCATTGCGGCCCCGCTTCGTCTCGGTGACCTATGGTGCCGGCGGCACCACCCGCGACCTGACACGCGATGCGGTATCGACGCTGCACAAGTCCTCGGGCCTGAACGTGGCCGCGCATCTGACCTGCGTGAACGCCTCCAGGGACGAGACGCTCGCCATCGCCGAGGGCTTTGCCGAGGCCGGGGTCACGGAGATCGTGGCGCTGCGCGGCGATCCGCCGAAAGGGTCGGGCGGTTTCGTGCCGCATCCCGACGGCTTCGCCAACTCGGTGGAGCTGGTGGAGGCGCTGGCCGAGACCGGCAAGTTCACCATCCGCGTGGGCGCCTATCCCGATCCGCACCCCGAGGCGACGCATGACGGCGCCGACGTGGACTGGCTCAAGCGCAAGATCGACGCGGGCGCGTCCGAGGCGATCACCCAGTTCTTCTTCGAGGCCGAGACCTATTTCCGTTTCCGCGACCGCTGCGAGAAGGCCGGCATCGATGCGCCCATCGTGCCGGGCATCATGCCGATCGAGAACTGGGGCGGGATCCGCCGCTTCGCGAAATCCTGCGGGGCGCGCATCCCCGACTGGCTGGAGAACGCCTTCGAGAAGGCGGTGCGCGACGGGCGCGAGGACCTGCTGGCCACCGCGGTCTGCGCCGAGCTGTGCAGCGACCTGATCGACGGCGGGGTGGACGCGCTGCATTTCTACACGCTGAACCGGCCCGAACTCACCCGCGATGTCTGCCATGCGCTGGGTGTGGTGCCCGAGGTCAAGCTGGAGAACGTCGCCTGACCGGCGCGCGGCCCGATATCCTTCGATGACGAAATCATTCGAAAGGGTGTATTCTTTCCCCGAACACGTAGCGCAACGGGGAAAGAACAATGACCCAACTGATAAGCTCCAACCAGACGACCGACGTCATCGCGGGCCTTTCTGACGAGATCGTCGTATTTCAGGGCGTGACGCTCTACGGCACGCCGGCCATCGAAGAAGCCAGCAGCGACACCTTCAATGTCGATATCTACGTCGATGGCGTGATCTATGGCGAGCTCAACGCCATCCGGCTGGAATCGAGCGCCGACGGCACGCCCGGAGGCTCTGCCAGCCACAGTATCACCGTGGGATCGCAGGGAGCGATCCGATCGCTTGTGAACGATGCGATCATCCTTTGGGGTTTCAACAACAACATCCAGAACAACGGCGAGATCACAACGGACTCGGAAGCCGCCATCTTCAACAACGGCGGCGGCGGCAACTTCGACAACAGCGGCTACATTTACGGCGATATCGGCTTCGAGATCGATTCCAGCACCAGTACCGCCCCCACCTCCATCAGCAATACGGGCGAAATCCGGGGAGACGCCTCGGGTATCGAGATGACGGGCGGCCGGCTGTACCTCTGGAATGACGGGACCATCGCCAACAGCGCCCGCACCAGCTTTGCGGCGGCGATCGAGACCGACAGCACCAGCACCCAGGAAATCGTGAACTCCGGCACGATCCGCTCGGCCTGGGACGCGATCGAGATGCTGGGCACCTCCTCCGACACGGTCATCAATACGGGGCTCATCGTGGGCGACGTGCTGCTGGGCGATGGCGCCGACACGTTCGACGGGCGCGGCGGCACGGTGCAGGGCAGCGTGCAGGGGGGCGACGGCTCAGACCTCTATATCGTCGATGACGCCAGTCTCGTGATCGTCGAAACGCCCACCGGCGGATCCGACCGCGTGCAATCCACCGTGGATTTCCGCCTGCCCTCCTTCGTCGAGCGGCTGGACCTGATCGGCCAGGGCGACATGCGCGGCGAGGGCAACGAGCTGGACAATCTCATCATTTCCGGGCTTGGCGACGATACGCTGTCGGGCGGCCAGGGCAACGACACGCTGTTCGGCAGCTTCGGGGCCGACCTGCTGATCGGCGGCGAAGGATCCGACTACGCCGCCTACAGCAACTCGGCGGGCTGGGTGAACGTGTCGCTGCTGACAGGCTTCGTGGGCGGCGGCGCGGGCAGCCACGCGATCGGCGACACGTTCCTCAGCATCGAGAATGTCAGCGGCTCGCAATTCGACGACCGGCTGAACGGCGACAACGGCGCCAATATCCTGCGGGGCGAGGACGGCGATGACATCCTGCGCGGCCGTGGCGGCCCGGACGAGCTGGTCGGCGGTTCGGGCAGCGACACGGCCGACTATGCCGACAGCCCCGATTTCGTGAACGTGTCGCTGCTGTCCGGCTTCGCCGGCGGCGGCGGAGGCAGCCATGCCATCGGCGACACCTGGAACAGCATCGAGAATTTCACCGGCTCGAACTTCGCCGACCGGCTGAACGGCGACAATCTCGACAACATCCTGGAGGGCCGCGCCGGGGCCGATACGCTGGACGGCAACGGCGGCTCCGACACCGCGAGCTATGCAAGCTCCAGCTCCTTCGTGAACGTGTCGCTGCTCACGGGCTTCACCGGCGGCGGCGCGGGCAGCCACGCCACCGGCGACGTGCTGGAGGACATCGAGAACCTGATCGGCTCTGAGCATGACGACCTGCTCAACGGCGACAATTTCAACAACGTGCTGGAGGGCGGCGCCGGCAACGACTTCCTGCGCGGCAACAACGGGGTGGACACTTTCGTGTTCGCCGACGGGTTCGGCAACGACACGGTGGCCGATTTCGTGAACGGGGCCGAGCTGCTCGACTTCTCCGGGCACAGCGCGGTGAACGCGATCACCGACCTGGTAATCGGCTCGTCGGGCGGCAACGCGGTGATCAGCGACGGTTTCGGCAATACGATCGTGGTCAACGGCGCAGCCGGGCTGATCGACGCGGGCGACTTCATCTTCTGACCACCGCGCGCGCCCTGCCCCGCGCCGGGCGCGCGCAGGGGCGCGTCACGCCGGACCGCCCCCACAGGCCCGCCAAAGAGAAAGGCCGCCCCCAAGGGCGGCCTTTCGTGTTTCACGCGCTTCGGGCGGCTCAGAAGATGAAATCGTCCGCTCCCAGCAGCCCGGCCTGGCCCAGCAGGGTGACCGAGGCACCCGTGGCGGTGACCGTGACCACCGCATCGGCGCCCACATCGGTGATCGTGAGATCGCCGATCCCGGTGACGGAGGACGGGCCGAAGTCAAGCAGGTCCAGGCCATCCTCGAAGTCCAGGATGGTGTCGGCATCGAACCCGTCGCCGAAGACGAAGGTATCCGCACCGCCCGCACCGCGCAGGAGGTCGTTGCCCTCGCCGCCCTCGATCCGGTTCGCGTTGGCATCCCCGTTCAGGCGGTCGTCGAAGCTCGAGCCGATCAGGTTCTCGATCCCGATCCACCGGTCGCCGATGGCATGGCTGCCCGCGCCGCCGCCGGCGAAGTCGGTCTCGAGCGAGACGTTCACGAAACCCGCCGAGGTGGCGTAGCTGGCCGTGTCGTTGCCCGCTCCGCCATCGAGCGTGTCCGCCCCCGCGCCGCCGCGCAGGATGTCGTCACCATCGCGGCCCTGGAGCAGGTTGGCGCCGGAGTTGCCGCTCAGCCTGTCGTCGAAGGCCGATCCCGCCAGGTTCTCGATATTGGTGAGCACGTCGCCCGTGGCGTGGCTGCCGGCCCCGCCTCCGGTGAACCCGGAGGCCAGCGAGACGTTCACGAAGCCCGCCGAGGCGCCGTAGTCGACCGTGTCGGTGCCGCCATTGCCCTTGATGGTGTCGGCCCCGGCAAGACCCGCCAGCACGTTGTCGCCGCCGTCGCCGGTCAGAAGGTCATCGAAGCGCGACCCGATCAGGTTCTCGACATTGATCCAGCTGTCGCCGATGGCATGGCTGCCCGATCCGCCGCCTGCAAACCCCGTTTGCAACGAGATGTTCACGAAGCCGGCGCTGTCGTCATAGGTGGCCGTGTCGATACCACCGCCACCGTTCAGCTCGTCACCGCCTGCCCGGCCGCGCAACAGGTCGTCCCCGCCACCGCCCGAGATCACGTTGGCCCCGGCATCCCCGCTGAGGATGTCGTCATGCGACGAGCCGATCAGGTTCTCGATGCTGGAGAACGTGTCGCCCGTGGCGTGGCTGCCCGCTCCGCCGCCGGCGAATCCGGTGGCCAGCGAGACGTTCACGAAGCCCGCCGAGCCCGCGTAGCTGGCGCTGTCCGACCCGGCGTCGCCGAAGAGCGAGTCCGCCCCCGCGCCGCCCTGCAGCGTGTCGTCCCCTGTGGTGCCGATCACGCTGTCATCGCTGTCCAGCCCGTCCACCGTGATCGTCACCGTGGCGCTATCGCCGCCGGTGATCGCGTAGGTGAAGCTGTCGGTGCCCTGCAGGTTCGTCCCGCCCGAGCCCGGCGCCGCCAGCGTATCGAACGCCCCGTTCGGATCGTAGTCGAACGTGCCGTCCGCCAGCACCGTCAGCAAGGCGCCGGAGGCCAGCGTGATCTGGGTGCCCACCGCGCCGACCTGCCCGTCGATCTCGATCACGTCGAACGGATCGCCATCCACGTCGCTGTCCGGCAGTCCGCCATTCGCGCCGAAGAGGTCGCCCGCCAGGATCGCGGTGGCCTCGTCGGTGGTGAAGGCATCGTCCTCCGCCACCGCCGGGCTGCCCGTTCCCTCGATGGTGATCGTCGCGGACTGCGTGACGTTGCCGCCATTGCCGTCGGTGATCGTGTAGAAGTAGTCGATCACCTCGGTCTCACCCGCCGCCAGCGCGGCATAGGCCGAGGGATCCACGATCAGGCTGTTGCCATCCACCGAGAGGGTGATCCCGGACGTGTCCGCTCCCGGGAAGAGCAACTGCAGGTCCGTCACCGACAGCGTGTCGCCGCTATCCGGATCGGAGCTGCCGTCCAGCAAATCGACGGTGAAGACGGGATCCTCCTCCGTCGCGGTCACGATCACCTCGGGTCCGGCGATCGGATCATCGTTCACCGGCGTCAGGTCGAGCGAGGCGACCGCGCCGACCGTCGCGATCCCATCCGACACCTCGAAGCTGAACCCCACCTCGCTGTCGTCATCGGGATCCGGCGTGAACGCCCAGGTGCCGTCGCCATTGTCGACCAGCGCGCCCGAGGAGGCCACGAGGTTCGCCACGCTCAACGGGTCGCCATCCACATCCGAGGCGGTGCCCAGCAGCTCCGCCGTGGTGAGGGTCCGGGGGGCATCCTCGTCCGAGGCGCCCAGATCCACGATGCCCGACACCACCGGCAGGTCGTTGCGGCCCTCGACGACCAGCGTCGCGCTGTTCGCCACGTCCGCCGTGCCGTCGTTCACGTTGTAGCTGACGGTCAGCGTCTCGCTCTCGCCCACGCCCAGGTCG
>Ga0008833_1001238_pt1 | contig 12492 bp, 14 predicted proteins | sample HotLakConsoUCCLE_FD_62216 | JGI IMG/M metagenome (GOLD analysis project Ga0008833, IMG submission 62216) | Hypersaline microbial mat communities from Hot Lake, Washington, USA - Hot Lake Consortium UCC-LE | ecosystem: Environmental > Aquatic > Non-marine Saline and Alkaline > Hypersaline >... | reverse complement strand
TAGGTCAGGTCGCGCTGCTGGCACTCTTCCACGTCGAATTTCGGCTGTTCGAGTTCGTACTTGACGAATTCCAGAACGGCGGTCTCGTTGAAATCCTTGATCGGGAACACCGACTGGAAGACACCCATGATGCCTTCGCCATCCGTGGGCTTGGCGCCATCACCGGATTTCAGGAACAGGTCGTAGGAGGATTTCTGCACCTCGATGAGGTTCGGCATCTCCAGCACTTCGTGGATCTTGCCGTAGAATTTGCGGATACGTTTGTGGCCTGCGTAGGTCTGAGCCATGCTCTCGCGCACCTTTCGATGTGTTTCTGTGCCGCTCTCGCCGCCGGGGTCTCGACGGAGCAGCACCATGAAACAGGACGTGACGGATCAATCTGTTCGCCGTCCCACCGGCAAATCCCGATCCTCGTGTCACCGCCTTAGAAAATGCCCCGAGAACATGGGGCCCTTTCTGAGACGCGATTGGCTGGACCCGGAAACGCTCCGGGCCCAGCCTGTTCAGGTCCCGCCCGGCCACGTGGACCAGGGGGATATGGATTGGCCTCAGGCCAGTTCGACCTCGGCGCCAGCTGCTTCCAGCTTGCCCTTGATCTCTTCGGCTTCGGCTTTGGCGATGCCTTCCTTGATCTTGCCACCGGCTTCGACCAGGTCCTTGGCTTCTTTCAGGCCAAGACCGGTGATCGCGCGCACTTCCTTGATCACGTTGATCTTCTGTGCGCCGGCGTTTTTCAGGACGACGTCGAATTCGGTCTTTTCCTCTTCGGCTGCGGCGCCAGCGCCGTCAGCAGGACCGGCCATCATGACCGCGCCACCGGCGGCGGGCTCGATGCCGTATTCGTCCTTGAGGATGGTCTTCAGTTCCTGGGCTTCCAGGAGGGTCAGACCGACGATCTCTTCTGCGAGTTTTTTCAGATCAGCCATTTTTCACATTCCGTATGTAGGTATGGGGTCCAACGCCGCAAGCGGCGGGTCTCGATCGGGTGCTTACGCCGCCTTCTCTTCGATGGTCGAAAGGATGGAAGCGATGTTCGAAGCAGGTGCGCCAATGGCTCCGGCGATGTTGCTGGCAGGTGCGCCGATGCAGCCAACGATCGAAGCGATAAGCTCGTCGCGGGAGGGCATCTTTGCAACGGCCTTCACACCGTCGGCAGTCAGAACGGTTCCACCCATCGCGCCACCAAGAATGACGTACTTGTCATTGCCCTTGGCGTACTCGTCCGCGGCCTTGGCGGCTGCGACCGGGTCTTCGGAATAGGCAAGAACCGTCATCCCCGTCAGAAGGTCCGCGATGCCGGAGACATCGGTGCCTTCAAGGGCGATCTTGGCGAGCTTGTTCTTGGCGACACGCACGGCCCCGCCTGCACCGCGAACGCGGGCGCGCAGGTCTTGCATCTCGGCAACCGTGAGGCCCTGATAGTGTGCCACCACCACGACGCCAGAGCTTTCGAAGATCTGGCCGAGTTCCTCGACCACTTTCTCTTTCTGGGCTCTATCCACAGGTTTACTCCAGTTTGGGGTCCCAAATCGCTTGGGGAACCCCGGCTCAATTAACCGGATCGCTCCGGCGGTTTTGGTCCGTCGCATACGGAAACAAGACCGCCGCGCGCTCGAACGGTCGAGCCCTCGGCTGTTGGGTCTGATCCCGTCTCAGGCAGGATTTACTGGCCCCTGTCGGGCCCGACCCACCGTCTCGGACGAAACGCAAAAGAGCGCGTGACGAATCGCGCGCTCCGTTGCACCTGTGGTCAATAGAGTCTGCCGCCGGATTTGCCAAGGGGTGGGGGCGGTTTTTCCGCTCGCCCGGGTGGTTCATTCAGAACCTGGGCGCATAGACCCGCGGCCCTCTCGCTCCCGGGCGCGAGAGAGTGCTGACGATGCTGCTGACGTAACGGCTGTTGAAGCCCGCGGACATTGACGGAGTGGGCTGCGACAACGCGATCGTCGGCGTCACCGTCACACCCGGTGGAGACGTCGGGTTCGGTGTTGTGGTCTTGCCCGCAATTGCGCCAGTGGCACCCATGGCGGTTACGGCCAGCCCAAGCGCCGCTGCCTTGATGTAGACGTTCATGTCTCGATCCTTTCGATGATTGCCACGCTCAGAACGCGAAAGCCGCGGTCAGGCTGAATTGTTGGCGGTTGGTGTTGTCGGTCACATCCAGAACGCCCGCCGAAAACCCAAGACCCGGAACACTCGGCACGGTCAGGCCAAGGCCCATGTTGACCTGCGTCTCGGTGCCCGACAGGCTGGCCGACAGGGTGGGCGTCACACCGACGCCGACGCCATAGATCACGCCGCCATCCACCTGCCCGTTACCGGTGTCCGACAAGGTCGTGTTGTCTCCATAGCCCAATGTGAACTGGACCGGCAGCTCGGACCCGCCGGCCATCGGGAAGGCGACCAGATGCGAGACATAGACGCTGCTGCTGACCGCCTTGTCCTCGGCATCGCCCCATCCGCCCCAACCGTTCGACGACGCGCCGACGAAGGTGGCCGAATTGCCGCCGGCGCGCAGCATGCGCGACAGGCCGACGTAGAAATCGCCGCTGTCGGCAAAGGGATCAAGGCCGAGGATGTTGGCAGCCAGTGTGACGCTGACGTTGTCGACCGGGCTGCCGAAGGTGTACCCGAAACTCAGATCGCCGTCGTCGCCGCGGCCCGAGATGCCGTCGCGCGGGTTTACGTAGGTCAGACCCACGAAGCCCGTGCCGCCCGGCGCGGGAATGGCCGAGGCCGTGCCGTAGATTCCGGGAAAGGCCAGCGCGGGAACCGGGCTGGTCCCAGTTGCGATGACCGGCGGCGCCGACGGTGCGGACCGACCAAGGCCGTCGGCCTGCGCCCCGGTGGTCACCATCACGGCACCGCAGGCCACGGCCAGTATGGATGTCTTGCTGCTCATGTCCCAAGCCTCAATTTAATTATTATTTTAAATACCGTAACTTCGCATGTGACCGCTTGAAAAGACTGTCCGGCGCGCTTGTCTGAACGGGCTGTGCCTCTGTGGCCGTATTGCCGCCGCCCGGCACGATCAGTCGCGCAACAGCGCCTTTTCGTTGGCGAGGTGCCGCCAGACCAGACGGCGCTGCACCCGCCCCTGCGGGATCAGCCGGGCGGGCGTTTGGCCCATCGCCTCAAGCTCGGGGAACAGCACACGCAGCTCCCTGATCGCTTCAGGACCCAGCGCCGCCAGCGCCTGCCGCCCCGGCAGCAGCGACTCGGTCGGTGCGCCTTCGGCAAACACGATCTCATGCTGGTCGAACATGAGGTGCAGATAGGTGACGTGCTCCAGGTCCGTCGCCCTTTCCACGCCGGGCAGGTCCAGCAGCTTGACGGCAGGCACCAGAACCTCGCGCGCGCCGGTCATCCGCTCGGCGATACGCGAGCGCAACAGCATCCGGTGCTGCGGCGAAACCAGAAGATCGCGGGTCGGAAGCCCCTGTCCCAGCGCCCCGGCACGGATGCGGATCGGGGTCAGGGTCCCCTGTGCCGCCACGGTCGTGCGGCCGATCCAGCGGATCGGTTCGAACCCGTGGTCTTGCGTCATCACGAGGTCGCCAACCTCCAGCGTCTCGATTGCCCGCAACCCCATCGGCGTCGCCAGACGTGTGCCGGCGACGAAACACGGAACGAAGTCGAACGCCTGCCGGTTGCCGGTCATCCCGGCATAGGAATTGACGTTGTCCGTCAGCGCATCGAGCGTGATCGACAACAGCGGCCCCGCCTCGAGCGCGGCCTGGTCGGCATTGTCTTCGAACTCGGGCGCGAGGTAGGTGTTGCCGTCAACGTCCTGAAACACGACGGCGGTGATCTCTGCCGTGGACCCGTCGAGGTAGGTGATCGTGGCGTCATAGACGACCGAGGCGTCGAACCCCTGGTCGGGGCCACCGTTGATCCGGAAGGTTTCGGGCGTCGGATCGTTCTGGTCGTAATATGTGTTGAAGTCGCTGTTGTACCGCGTGGCCAGGTCGCCGACTGTCAGCTGTTGAAACCTGCCCGCCAGCGCATCGCCGAAGCCGCCGACCGTTGTGCCAACCAACGCCGCCGCGGCCTCCGCGGTGTCGTTCCCTTCGATCGTGTCGATATCGGGAAAAACACCCAGAAAGATGACATTGAATGTTGTGGGCATGACGACTTCTTGGCTCAGAGGCGATCCGGTGCGCCACCGTGGTTACTGACACAACGCCGGGACATGTCCCGGGCGGGAACGTTCGTCAGCATTCGTGACAGGAAACTGGGCCGTGGGTGCGCCGGAATATGGGCAATTCGATGAGGGAATACGGCGGATCGGGGGCAGCACGCGTTCATCCGACCCACGCGCGGAACGCAAAAGGGGCGCGCCGGCAAGGCGCGCCCCTGTCATCTGTTCGAAGTCAGATTGATCAGCTGGTGCTGGTGGCACTGTCAAGGCTGACGCTGACGCCCGGGCCCATGGTCGAGCTGAGCGAGATGCGCAGCAGGTACGACCCCTTGGACCCGGCAGGCTTGGCGCGGCTGACGGCCGAGACGAAGGCGCGGATGTTTTCCACCAGCTTGGCCTCGTCGAAGCTGATCTTGCCGACACCGGCGTGGATCACGCCGGCCTTCTCGACCTTGAACTGGACCTGGCCGCCCTTGGCCGCGGTCACGGCCTCGGTCACGTCCATGGTCACCGTCCCGATCTTGGGGTTCGGCATCAGGTTGCGCGGGCCGAGGATCTTGCCCAGGCGACCGACGATCGGCATCATGTCGGGCGTCGCGATGCACCGGTCGAAGTCGATCTTGCCGCCCTGGATGGATTCCATCAGGTCCTCGGCACCGACGATGTCGGCCCCGGCCGCGGTGGCCTCGTCAGCCTTGTCGCCGCGGGCGAAGACCGCCACGCGCACCGTCTTGCCGGTGCCGTTGGGCAGGTTCACCGTGCCGCGGACCATCTGGTCGGCGTGGCGCGGATCAACGCCGAGGTTCATCGCGATCTCGACCGTCTCGTCGAACTTGGCCGTGGCGTTGGCCTTGATCAGCGCGACAGCTTCTTCGACCGTGATGTCGGCCTTGCCGTCGAATGCGGCGCGGGCGCCCTGGAGGCGTTTTGCAATCTTGCCCATGACTTACCCTTTCACCTCGATGCCCATCGACTTCGCAGAGCCGAGGACGATCTTCATTGCCGCTTCCACGTCGTTCGCGCTGAGGTCGACCATCTTGGCCTCCGCGATCTCGCGCAGTTGCGCCGGCGTGATCGTCGCAATGGTTTCACGGCCGGGCTTGTCGCCGCCGCGGGGGCGGTTGCGCTTGCCCTGCGGCTTGAGGCCGGCGGCCTTCTTGAGGAAATACGACGCCGGCGGCGTCTTGATGTCCATGGAGAAGGATTTGTCGGAGTAGTAGGTGATCACGGTCGGGCACGGCGCGCCCGGTTCAAGATCTGCGGTCTTGGCGTTGAACGCCTTGCAGAATTCCATGATGTTGATGCCGCGCTGGCCCAGTGCGGGGCCAACCGGCGGGGACGGGTTGGCTTGCCCCGCCTTGATCTGCAGCTTCATCTTGCCAGCAAGTTTCTTGGCCATCTCGGCCTCTCCTTTTCTACCAACAGCCCGCGAACGCGTCCGGGGCCTTTGTGGCCGTGGTCAGGTCAGCGCCACGCGTGACGCGCGCCTCCCACGGATTGCGGCGGGCGGGGGTGCCCCCGATCCGCCAAGGCCCGCCGCATACGGCGAAACGGGCCCGATCTCAATCGAAATCTCAGCCCTGCTTGGACACCTGCGTGAACTCCAGCTCCACCGGCGTGGCGCGACCGAAGATCGACACCGTGACCTTGAGGCGCTGGTTGTCCTCGTCCACTTCCTCGACCATGCCGTCGAAATCCTCGAACGGGCCTTCGTTGACCTTGACCTTCTCACCGATCTCGAAGGTGATCGTGGACCGCGGCGACGCTTCGCCTTCCTCGACGCGGTTGAGGATGGAGTTCACCTCCTCGTCACGCATCGGCATCGGGCGGCCTTGCGGGCCGAGAAACCCGGTGACCCGCGCGATGGAGTTGATCGCGTGATAGGCGCGATCGGTCATCTCCATCCGCACGAGGACATAGCCCGGCATGAAGCGGCGCGGCACAGTGACCTTCTTGCCCCGGCGGATCTCGAGAACCTCTTCCTCGGGGACCAGAACCTCTTCGATCTCGTCCTCGAGACCCTTTTCGGCCACGGCCGTCCTGATCTGTTCGGCGATGCGCTTTTCGAAGTTCGAAAGGACGCTGACCGAATACCACCGTTTCGCCATCGTGATCCCGTTCCTTGCCCGGCCGCCCATGGGACGGTGTTTTTCGTTTCTCGCCAATGCCTTAATCAGGCTCCCCGAAAAACAAACAGCGTGCATCACGACTCGATGCACGCCATCATTTCGGGGGATTGGGATGCCGCTTACCGCCCTGCCCCCGGAAAATCAAGGGGCGCCGGGCGCTTACCCGAAGACGGTTAGGATCATTTCGAGACCCTGCCGGATCAGGAAATCGACAAAGAAGAAGAAGATCGCGAAGACGACGGCGAGCAAGAACACCATGGCAGTCGTCGTCAGCACCTCCCGACGGCCGGGCCAGACCACTTTTGCGATCTCGCTGCGGGTCTGCTGGAGGAACTGGAACGGGTTGGCCATGGGAGGTCTCCGGGTCGCGGTTGGGGCGGCATATACGCAAGCCCCGCCCCCGGCGCAAGGCGGCGGCTGTACAGGTGCCTTGCGCGCTACCTCTGCAGGCGCTCCATCAGCCCGTCCAGCACCGCGTCCTCGTCGGTGTGGTCCAGAACCCGGATGTTCAGCAGCTCCATTGCGCGCAAGCCCTGCAGCGCGAGGAACGCCAGCGTCGCCAGATGCGGGTCCGAGGCATTGGCGCGGATGCGCGCCAGGAAATCGCTTTCGTGGCGACGCACCGGGTCCAGCATCTGAGGATCTTCGGCCAGCGCTGCCAGAAGCCCCGAGGACGGCGGGGTCCCGCACTCACGCTCGGCCCGGAACTGGGCGATGTAGGCGCGGATCACCGAATCACGCTGCCCGGTGCGTTCCTCGGCGCTGAGCGCGTGGTCGTAGCGGGCGATGTAATCCTCGACGAGCGCCGCCATCAGCAGGGACTTGGACGGGAAGTGATAGAGCAGCCCGCCCTTGGACACGCCCGCCTTCGCCGCCACGGCGTCGAGCGACAGGTACACGGTGCCGGTGTCGCGCGACAGGTCGCGGGCGGCGTCAAGGATGCGGCGGCGGGTTGTATCCCGCTTGCTCGGCTCTGCGACTGGCGGTGCGATGGGGAAACTCCGGCTCGGTTAGGTGCCGTGGCACATTGACTTTACCGTCCAGACGGTATAGCGCCCCGGTCCAAAGATCAAGCGACACCGCCACTCCCTTCCGATCGGCGGATCTAGTGTCTAGGTCACATCTTTTGCGCACGACGCATCCCCATTCTGGCCTGCGGCGCCCCGGACGCGCCGGGCCCAACGCAGGTTCTTTTCCATGGTCAAACGTCTCATCCTCGCAGTGCTCGTTCTGGCCGTGGTCGGCGGCGGTCTGATCGGGTTCAACCTGTTCCGCGACCAGATGATCGAGCAGATCTTCGCCGACATGCCGGTGCAGCCGCTGGCGGTCGAAACGGTCGAGGCCGAGCCGGTGACATGGCAACCGGTGCTGAACGCCATCGGCACGGTCAACGCCAACCAGGGTGTCGATCTGACCGTCGAATCCCCCGGCATCCTGCGCGAGATCGTGTTCGAGCCCAACACGCGGGTCGAGGCCGGGCAGCTTCTGATCCGGCTCGACGACGTGGTGCAACGCGCCGATCTTGAGGCCGCACGCACCCAGCTGGAGCTGGAGCGCACCAACCTCGAGCGCCAGCGGCAGCTGCAAAGCCGCGGCGTCACCACCAGCGCCACGCTCGACACGACCCAGGCCGCCTTCAGCGCCGCGCAGGCGCAGGTGGCCCGTGCCGAGGCGGTGGTCGAACAGCGCGAGGTGAATGCCCCCTTCGAAGGCACCATCGGCCTTTTGCGCGTTGATCTTGGCCAGTATGTGCAACCCGGAACGATCATCGCCACGCTGCAGGACCTGAGCGTCATGCGCGTCGATTTCAGCCTGGCCGAACAGAGCCTGCCGGACCTCTTCATCGGCCAGACCCTGCATCTGCAAAGCGACGACGGCCAGCAATCCTTCGAGGGCGAGATCAGCGGCATCGACCCCCGCGTCGATCCCGCAAGCCGTCTCGTCGCGGTGCGCGGCACCGTCGAATTGTCGAACGGCGCGCTGACGCCGGGCCAGTTCGTGCGCCTGCGCCTCGACCTGCCGCAGGAGGAAGATGTGCTTGCGTTGCCGCAGACCGCGGTGATCAGCAGCCTCTACGGCGATTTCGTCTATGTGGTCCGCCCACAGGAGGATGACCCCGAGGCGCTGGCCGTGCGACAGGTCTTCGTCGAGACCGGGCGGCGGTCCGGCGCCATGATCGAAGTCCGCGAAGGGCTGAGCGCGGGCGACAGGGTCGTCACCACCGGCCAGAACCGGCTGTCGAACAACGCGCCGGTGACGCTGGCGGACGCGGAGGATGAGGACGAGCCTGCCACGGAGGAACCGGCCGCCGGGGAGCCGGCTGACGAAGAGCCCGCCGCAGAAGACGCGACCACGGAAACCCCTGCCGACGCCGACCAGGGCGGCGACGGCGCCGCGGCGCAAGAGGTGGCGGAATGAGCCTCTCCGACGTCTTCATCAAGCGCCCCGTCGCCTCGACCGTTCTGGGCCTCTTGATCATCCTGCTGGGCCTTCAGGGCCTGTTCAGCCTCCAGACCCGCCAGTACCCCGAGGTCGATGAAACCGTGATCACGGTGACCACGGTCTACCCCGGCGCCTCGGCCGAGCTGATCCAGGGCTTCGTCACCTCGCCCATCGCGGCGGCGGTGGCCACCGCGGAAGGCGTCGACTACGTCACCACGCAATCGCGGCCCTCGGCCTCGGTGGTGACGGTGCAGATGCAGCTCGGCGAAGACCCCGACATCGCCCTGACCGAGGTGATGTCCAAGGTGCAGCAGGTACGCTCGCAACTGCCGTCCGAGGTCGAGGACCCGGTCATCGTCAAGGGCACCGGCCAGACCTTCGCCACCATGTATCTCGGCGTGCAGAACCCGTCGATGACGCCCGAGCAGATCACCGAATACATCGAGCGGGTGATGGTGCCGCGCATGTCGACCATCGACGGCGTGGCCGAGGCGCAGGTTCTGGGCGCGGCCAGCTACGCGATGCGGGTCTGGGTCGACCCGGTGCGGCTGGCGGGCCAGGGGCTGACCGCGTCCGATGTGGCCAGTGCGATCAACGGCGCCAACTTCCTTGCCGCGCCCGGAAGCACCCGCAACGATTTCGTGGCCTACTCGATCACGATGGACTCGACACTGCAAACGCCCGAAGCCTTCGGTCTCCTGCCGATCTCGGGCAGCGGCGACGAGGTGGTGCGCCTGCATGACGTGGCGCGGATCGAACTGGCGGCGGAAAGCACCGACACGATCGTGAACTTCAACGGCGAGCCCGGCACCTTCATCGGCATCTTCCCGACCCCTGCGGCCAATCCGCTCGATACTTCGGCCAACATCCTGGCGGAACTGCCGGCCATCCAGGACAGCCTGCCCGAAGGCATGACGGTGACGCTGCTCTACGACGCGACCGAACAGATCGCCGCCTCGATCGAGGAGGTGCTGCGCACCATCATCGAGGCGACGCTGATCGTGGCGCTGATCATCTTGCTGTTCCTCGGCTCGATCCGGTCGGTGATGATGCCGCTGGTGGCGATCCCGCTGTCGCTGGTCGGCGTGCTCTTCATCTTGTTCCTGATGGGCTATTCCATCAACCTGCTGACGCTGCTGGCGATGGTTCTGGCCATCGGTCTGGTGGTGGATGACGCGATCATCGTGGTCGAGAACGTGCAGCGCCACATCGACGAGGGCGAAAGCCCGATGCAGGCCGCGTTCTCGTCGATGCGCGAGCTGTCCACCGCGATCATCGCCATGATGCTGACCCTGATCGCGGTGTTCCTGCCGCTGTTCTTCACCGGCGGGCTGACCGGGGCACTGTTCCGCGAATTCGCCGTGACGCTGGCCGGCGCCGTGTTCCTGTCCGGGGTCGTGGCGCTGACCATCTCGCCGATGATGGCGGCGCGACTGCTCAGGAAGGGTGGCGAGAACCGGTTCCAGAAACGGCTGAACAGCGGCTTTGGCCGGTTCGAAGGCTGGTACGAACGGCGCCTGTCCTCCTCGCTCGACTTCTTGCCGGTGACGGCGCTGGTGGTGATCGTGCTGATGGGGGTGACGGGATACCTGTTCACCAAGACGTCGGCGGAACTGGCGCCCGAAGAGGATTCGGGCGCGCTCTTTTCCTTCGTAACGCGCCCAGCTACGCCACCACCGACTACACCCAGCGCTATGTCGACGAGATGCGCGCAAGGACCGAGGATCTGCCCGAACTCGACGCAAATTTCTCGATCACCGGTTTCGGCGGCCAGACAAATTCCGCGATCATGCTCTGGGCTTTCGACGACTGGGCCGACCGCGAGCGCACGCAGGCCGAGATCCAGGGCGACCTGCAGGCGCGGCTGGCCCCGATCGCGGGGGTGCAGGCCTTCGTCTTCGCGCCGCCCTCGCTGCCCGGTGCGGGGGGCGGCCTGCCGATTTCCTTCGTCGTGCAATCCACCGGCGACCCGTCGCAGGTCTACGAGGTGGCCGAACAGATCCGGCAGGAGGCCGAAGCCTCGGGCCGGTTCATCGTGGTGCAGAACTCGCTCAACTTCGAGACCACGCAGCTGGTGGTCAACATCGACCGCGACCGTGCCGCGGCGCTGAACCTGCCCGCAAGCGAGATCGGCAACACCCTCGCGCTCCTGGTGGGCAACGGGCCGATCTCTCAGTTCGACCGCGACAACAACAGCTACGACGTGATCTTGCAGGTCCCGCAGGAATACCGCGACAACCCCGAGCGGCTGGGCGAGATCTATGCCCGCGCCACCACCGGCGACATGGTCCCGCTCTCGGCCGTGATCGACGTGGAGACGCGGGCGGCACCCGCGACCATCGAACAGTTCAACCAGCTGAACTCCGCGACCATCAGCGCGCTGCCCCTGCCCGGCGTGTCCTCGGGCGACGGTCTTGCCGTGATCCAGGATATCGCCGCGCCGATCCTGCCCGCGGGGTTCTTTGTCGATTACTCGGGCCAGTCGCGGCTCGAACAGACCGAGGGCAACACCATTGTCATCGCCTTCGCGCTGGCGCTTGTGGTCATCTACCTTGTCCTTGCGGCGCAGTTCGAAAGCTTCCGCGACCCGCTCATCATCTTGATGTCGGTGCCGCTGTCGATCTTCGGGGTGGTGGTGCCTCTGAACCTTGGGCTCGGCACGCTCAACATCTACACGCAGGTGGGGTTGATCACGCTGATCGGCCTGATCACTAAGCACGGCATCCTGCTGGTGGAATTCGCCAACCAGCTGCGCCGCGAAAAGGGGCTCAGCAGGGCGGAGGGTATCGTCGCCTCGGCCCGCCAGCGCCTGCGCCCGATCCTGATGACCACGGCGGCGACGGCGCTGGGTGTCGTGCCCTTGATGACCGCCGATGGCGCGGGGGCGGCGGCGCGGTTCGCCATGGGCCTCGTGATCTTTGCCGGCATCACCGTCGGCACGGTCTTCACCCTGTTCGTGGTGCCCGCCTTCTACGCGATGATCTCGCGCAAGGAGATGGCGCCGGAGCCCGAGGAACCGGTGATCGCCGCGCGCACCGCGTGACCGGGGCGCCACCCGGTCACCACGCTAGGTCGCGGCGATATCCTCGCGCAGGAAGGCCGGGATGCAGGCCTCCAGCCCCGCGGGCAGGACCAGCCACGCCCCGGCGGCATAGACCCGTCCCACAAGATCCGGCGCCGTGCTGCCAAGCGTGAGCGACACCGGCGAGACGCCGGTGACCGACACATCCCCGGCCAGCGCGGCCAGCAACCCATCGGGCGGGAACGGCACGAAGACCGCCGGCGCCGGGCCGCCGAGGCGCAGGACCACGGCCAGGACCGCGATCCAGGCCATCAGCAGCACCGGCAGCGCGAGGATCAGGCGACGGATCATCGGTGCCCCCTGCCCGGTTCAGTAATCATGGACATGCTCCAGCCGCAGCCCCGCGGCGGTAAGGTCGCGCAGGCGCGCGGCCAGCGTGTCGACCGGCACGAGGAACAGGTGCCGCGTGTCGCCATGGCCCTGCCGCGGCAGGCTCATCAGCGCGCCGTCGGCCTCGGGCGCGGCGGAAAGCGCGGTGAACATGATCCGGTCGTTGCCCGCGATATCGACGAACCGCGCCCCATCCTCGGCCCACCCGGCCAGGATACGGGTCAGCGCCCGGTAGCGCGGCGTCTCGACCTCGATCCCTTCGGGCAGTTCGCGGATCACGGTGACGCCGTTGGCCGCCGCAAGCTCCCCCCGGTCCAGCCCCGCCACCACCATCCGAAGCGTCAGCGCATCTTGCGCCGTCGCCGCGA
>Ga0008833_1001237_pt1 | contig 12493 bp, 11 predicted proteins | sample HotLakConsoUCCLE_FD_62216 | JGI IMG/M metagenome (GOLD analysis project Ga0008833, IMG submission 62216) | Hypersaline microbial mat communities from Hot Lake, Washington, USA - Hot Lake Consortium UCC-LE | ecosystem: Environmental > Aquatic > Non-marine Saline and Alkaline > Hypersaline >... | reverse complement strand
TGCCGTAGATGCCTTCGGCGCTGAGCGTCATCTGGCTGGCCACCCGCTCCAGCGAATAGCCGCGGTGGTTCATGATACCGGGCATGTAGTCCGACAGGAACGGCAGCTCGCCCCGGTTGCCCGAGAAGGCGTAGATCAGGAAGAACGCCCCGATGATCGTCATGCCAAGGCCCACGGCCCGGCGCGCGCCTTCGAGCACGACAAGGACGGTCAGGATGCCCATCCAGACGTCGATCTGACGCGGAAAGATCTGGTTGGCGATGGTGTCGATATTCACCGGCACCCAGGCCCCCACCACCACACCGCAGGCGATCAGGGGCAGGTCGATGGCCCATCCCAGCGCCCCGCGCGGGCGATGACGGCCAAAGACCGGGTAGATCAGGAAACACAGGACAAGGATGAAACCGAGGTGGATGGGCCGCTGGTAGAACAGCCCCAGCGGCTGGATGCCCGCGGCGTAGAGCTGGAACAGCGACAGCGCGATGCCGATGACGGTGATCACGCGCAGCACGAACCAGGGCTGTGGCGCCTCGTAGGGCCGGAACTCGGTGTCGGTGACCATCAGCTGTCATCTCCTGTCAGGGCGATCCGCACGCGTTCGCGCGCGGCAAGGGCAGAGAGAGAAACCACCGTGTCGCCGACCTGCAACCGGTGATCGACGGACGGCCCGCCGGGGCGCAGCACATAGGCGTCGCCCGGCACCGGTTCGTCGATATCGAGAATGAAATACCCGCCCTGCCCGTCCGACACTTGCCGCCCGCGACCGGGGATGTGATCGAGCCCGGCGGCGAAATCAGGCAGATGCGCGGAAACAAGGACCATGCGCCCGCCGCGGTTCTCGTAGCAATCCGACACCTCGAACCCCTGAACGGAATGACGCCAGAGCACGCACCAACCCGCCCCTTCGGCAACCGGCAGGCGCGTGATCTCGGTGCCATCGCCGCGCGTGACGACAAGGTCACCCGCGGCGGCTGCGTTGATCATGGGAAAAAGGAGGAGGGCGAACAGCCCCCCTCCGATCACCGGTTTCACGGACGCAGGTCGTCAGGGATCTCGGCGCCGACTTCCTCGTAGTAGCGGATCGCACCGGGATGCAGCGGAACCGGCGTCGCCGACATGGTGAACTCGACCGTGGTCTCGTTCGCCGCCGGGTGGACCGCCTGCAGATCGGCGATGTTCTCGAACATCGCGCGGGTGATCTCGTAGGCGAGATCGTCCGACATTTCCGAGGACACGGCCAGCACGTTGGGTATGCCCAGGACGGCGATATCCTCGTCGACACCGGTGTAGGAGCCACCGGCCAGCGTGGTGACCGCAAAGGTCGGGTCGGCATCCTGCGCGGCGGCCAGTTCTTCCTCTGACAGCTCGATGATGACGATGCTGTTGGTCGTCGACAGGTTGAGGATCGACGAGGTCGGTGCGCCGACCGACCAGAAGCCGGCGTCGATGTCGCCGTTCGACAGCGCGTCGGCGGTCTCGTTGAAGTTCAGGCGCTGTTCGTCGATGTCGTCATAGGTGATGCCGTTCGCCTCGAGGATGGCGGCGGCATTGACCTCGGTGCCCGAGCCAGGCGCGCCGATCGACACGCGCTTGCCGCGCAGGTCTTCCAGCGAAGTGATGCCGCTGTCTTCCAGCGCCACGATCTGCACCATGTTGGCGTAGACCGAGGCGAGGCCGCGGATCATCTCGAGCTGCTGGCCCTCGAAACGATCGGTGCCTGCATAGGCCTGCGCCACGGTGTCGGCCAGCGCGAGTGCGAGGTCGGCGTCGCCGGTGGCGATCAGACCCATGTTCTCGACCGAGGCGCCGGTGACTTCGGCGGTCGCGGAATAGCCGTCGATCTCGCCGTTGATGATCTCGGCGAGGCCGCCGCCGATCGGGTAGTAGACGCCGCCGGTGCCGCCGGTGGCGATCGAAAGCTGTGTCTGCGCGACCGCGGGCGCGGCGACGGCCACAAGGGTGCTGGCCGCGAGGGCCTTGAAGAATGTCATGTTGTTACCTCCCTGAAAGGTTTGTTGTCCGACCGTTCTAAAGCCTAACCCGCGACGCGCCAACCCCGCGTATCGCCAATCGACAAAGGCGCTGGCGCAAGCGATCGAGCCGCGATCCACATGAAGGCTTTTCCTCAAGTCGTCCGCATGTATGATCCGCGCAGAAGTCGCGACAGCAGGGACAGTGACCTGGCAACCGACACCGCGTGCATGACACGCATTCCGATCCTAGGGGAGACGACCATGACACGATACACGCTTCCGGCCCTTGCCCGCAGCCCGCTTTCGCGGCGCGGGGTGCTTCAGGGGGCCGCCGCCATCGGCGCGGCCGGCCTGATCCTGCCCGGCACGATGGGCCGCGCCCGCGCCCAGACCCGGGGCGGCACGTTCCGCATCGGCCTCGGCCACGGCTCGACCGGCGACAGCTACGATCCGGGCCTGTGGGACAACCTCTACGCCCAGACCTACGCCGCCGCCCGCCACAACCAGCTGATCGAGGTCGGCGCCGACGGCAACCTGGTGCCCGAGATCGCGGAAAGCTGGGACAGCGATGATGGCATCACCTGGGTGTTCCAGATCCGGCAGGGCGTGAGCTTCCACTCCGGCCGCGACGTGACGCCCGAAGATGTCGTCGCCTCGATCAACCACCACCGCGGCGACGACTCGACCAGCGCGGTCAAGACGCTGCTGGAGCCGATCACCGATGTCAGCGCCGACGGCCAGAACGTCGTCATCACCCTCGACGCCGCCAACGCCGACCTGCCCTACCTGATGACCGACTATCACCTCGCCATCATGCCGGCCACGGACGGGCGCATCGACCCGTCCTCGACCGACGGCGTCGGCGGCTACATCGTCGAAAGCTACGAGCCGGGCGTGCAGGCGACCCTGACGCGCAACCCCAACTACTGGAAGGAAGACCGCGCCTGGTTCGACCAGGTCGAGATCCTGTCGATCCTCGACCCGGCCGCGCGCCTGAACGCGCTGATCACCGGTGAGGTGCACCTGATCGATCAGGTCGATCCCGCCACCATCGGCATGCTCGAAGGCCGCGGCGTCGCGCGCATCCTGTCGATCCCGGGCAATGCGCATTACGTCTTTCCGATGGACAGCCGCGCCGCGCCCTTCGACGACAACAACGTGCGGCTGGCGCTGAAATACGCGCTCGACCGTCAGGCGATGGTCGACGTGATCCTCGGTGGCCATGGCGCGGTGTCGAACGACAACCCGATCGGGCCCGCCAACCGCTTTTTCCACGCCGAGATGGAGCAGAAGTCCTACGACCCCGACCGCGCCCGCTACTATCTGCGCGAGGCCGGGCTCGAAACCCTCGATGTCACGCTCTCGGCGGCCGATGCGGCGTTTTCCGGCGCGGTCGATGCGGCCTCGATGTTCTCCGAGAATGCGCGCTCGGCCGGCATCAACATCACCGTCGACCGGGTGCCCAACGACGGCTACTGGGACAATGTGTGGATGAACGTGCCGTTCTGCGCCAGCTATTGGGGCGGCCGCGCGGTCGAGGATCACATGCTGACCACGGGCTATGCCTCGGGCTCGGCCTGGAACGACAGCTTCTGGGAGAACGAGCGCTTCAACGAGGTGCTGGTCGCCGCTCGGTCCGAGATCGACGAGGAACTGCGCCGCGAGATGTATCACGAGCTGCAGGAAATCGTGTCGTTCGAAGGCGCGGTCATCATCCCGATGAACAACAACTATGTCATGGCCGTGGCCAACGATGTGGCCACGCCCGAGCGCATCTCGGCCAACTGGAACCTCGACGGGTTCCGCTGCGTCGAACGCTGGTGGATGGCCTGATCCTGATCCTGACCCTGCCCCCGGCGCGCCATCCGCGCCGGGGGCGCCCGGGACAGGCAGCACGGAGGGTGGAACGCTGGCGAACGTGATCACGATGATCCTCACGCGGATCGCGTTGGGCATCGGTCTTTTGTTCATCGTGTCGCTGGTGATCTTCTGGGCGACGGAGCTGTTGCCGGGCGATCTGGCGACGCAGCTTCTGGGGCAGGCCGCAACGCCGGAAACGGTCGCGGCGCTGCGCAACCAGCTTGGCCTCAACGACCCGGCGCCGGTGCGCTACTGGGCCTGGCTCACCGGCGCGCTGACCGGCGATTTCGGCGTGTCGCTGGCCAACAACCGCCCGATCGCCGAGCTGATCGGCGCGCGGCTGGGCAACACCGTGTTCCTCGCGCTTTATGCCGCCGCCATGTCGGTGCCGATCGCCCTGACCCTCGGCATCCTCAGCGCGCTGTGGCGCAATTCGCTGTTCGACAAGACCGCCAATGCAGGCGCGCTCAGCGCGATTTCCTTCCCCGAGTTCTTCGTCGCCTACATCCTCGTGCTGTGGCTGGCGCAATCGGGCTATTTCCCGTCGATGGTGCGGATCAATCCGACCTCCGATTTTGGCGACCGGCTCTACATGACATTCCTGCCTGCACTGACGCTGACGCTTGTGGTGACCGCTCACATGATGCGCATGACGCGCGCCGCGATCATCAACCTGATGGCCAGCCCCTATATCGAGATGGCTCGGCTCAAGGGCCTATCGCCGCTGCGCATCGTCTTGCGCCACGCCCTGCCCAATGCGCTGGCGCCGATCATCAACGTCATCGCGCTGAACCTTGCCTACCTGATCACCGGCGTCGTGGTGGTGGAGGTGGTGTTCGTCTACCCCGGCCTCGGGCAGTTGATGGTCGATGCGGTGTCGAACCGCGACCTTGCCGTGGTGCAGGCGGTGGCGCTGATCTTTGCCGCCGCCTATGTCGGGCTGAACCTGATCGCGGATGTGATGTCGACCATCACCAACCCCCGCCTCATGCACCGGAGGTAGGGGGATGAACGTCGCCCTCACCGTCGTGCTGGGGCTTGCCGGCCTCTTCGCCATCGCCGCCGCCTGCCGCGCCGCCGCCCGCGCCACGCTGACCGGACCCGCGGGCGCCGCGGTGCGGGGGATGCCGCTGACGGCCGCCTTCGGCATTCTCGTCATCGTGATCTACGCCCTCGTCGCCATCGCCGCCCCGGCGCTCGCCCCGTTCACCGAGCGCGAGATCGTCGGCACCCAGTTCCAGGCCTGGAGCGCCGAACACCCCCTTGGCACCGACCGGATCGGGCGCGACATGCTCTCAAGGCTGATCTACGGCGCGCGCAACACCGTGGGCATCGCCTTCGCCACCACCGCGCTGGCCTTTGTCGTGGGCTCGATCCTCGGCATCTGGGCGGCGCTGATCGGCGGGTGGCTCGACCAGATCCTGTCGCGCTTCGTCGATGCGTTGATGGCGATCCCGGCGCTGATCTTTTCGCTGCTGCTGCTGACCATCTTCGGCACCTCGGTCACGTCGCTGATCCTGGTCATCGCCTCGGTCGATGCCACGCGCGTCTATCGCCTTGCCCGCTCGGTGGCGCAGGGGATCGTGGTGATGGACTATATCGAGGCCGCGAAACTGCGCGGGGAACGCAGCTGGTTCCTGATCCGGCGCGAGATCTTGCCCAACGCGGTCGCGCCGCTGGTGGCGGAATTCGGGCTCAGGTTCTGCTTCGTCTTCCTCGCCATCTCCTCGCTCAGCTTCCTTGGCCTCGGGATCAAGCCGCCGACCGCCGACTGGGGCTCGATGGTGCGCGACAACGCCACGCTCATCACCTTCGGCGACGTGACGCCGTTGTTGCCGGCGGGCTGCATCGCGCTGCTGACGGTCGCGGTGAACTTCGTCGTCGACTGGCAGCTCTACCGCGCCTCGGGCCTGAAGGAGTGAGCGACATGACCCGCGACGTGCTGTTGAAGATCGAAGGCCTGCGGATCGAAGGCCGCTCGGGCGAGAGCTGGACCGAGATCGTCAAGGGCATCGACCTGACGCTGCACAAGGGCGAGGTGCTGGGCCTGATCGGCGAAAGCGGCGCGGGCAAATCGACCGTCGGGCTCGCCGCCATGGGTTTCGCCCGCGACGGCTGCCGCATCACCGGCGGCACCATCGATTTCGACGGCATCGCCCTGCGCACGGCCTCGGAGGCCAGACGCAGGGCGCTTCGCGGCAAGCGCATCGCCTACGTGGCGCAATCGGCGGCGGCAAGCTTCAACCCCGCGCACAGGCTGATCGACCAGTATTGCGAGACGCCGGTGGTCCATGGCGCGATGTCGCGCGACAAGGCGGCGAGGGATGCGGTCGACCTCTACCGCCGGATGCAGTTGCCCGACCCCGAAAGCATCGGCTTTCGCTACCCACACCAGGTATCGGGCGGGCAGTTGCAGCGCGCGATGACCGCGATGGCGATGTCGTGCCGACCCGACCTGATCATCTTCGACGAGCCGACCACGGCGCTGGACGTGACCACCCAGATCGAGGTTCTGGCCGCGATCCGAGACATCGTCCGGCAGTTCGACACCGCCGCGATCTACATCACCCACGACCTTGCCGTGGTGGCGCAGGCCGCCGACCGGATCAAGGTGCTGCTCCGCGGCGAGGAGGTGGAGGAGGCCGAGACGCGCGCGATGCTTGACGCCCCACGCGAGGACTATACCCGGAGCCTTTGGGCCGTGCGCAGTTTCGCCAGCCCCGAAAAGCCCCCCGCCAGCGGCACGCCGGTGGTCTCGGTCAAGGGTGTGACGGCCGCCTATGGCAAGGTGACGGTGCTGGAGGACGTGAGCTTCGATGTCCACGCCGGGCGCACGGTGGCCGTTGTGGGCGAAAGCGGCTCGGGCAAGTCGACGGCGGCGCGCGTGATCACCGGGCTGTTGCCGCCCACCCAGGGCGAGGTGCTGTTCGAGGGTCAGCCCCTGCCCCCGGCGCTGGGTAGGCGCACGCGCGAACAGTTGCGCCAGGTGCAGATGATCTACCAGATGGCCGACACCGCCCTGAACCCCAAGCTGCGCCTGCGCGAGCTGATCGGCCGACCGGCGCAGATGTATCTCGGCCTTCAGGGCCGAGCGCTGGACGCGCGGGTGAAGGACCTGCTCGACCTGATCGAGCTGGACCCCGCCACCTACATCGACCGCCTGCCCGGCGAGCTGTCGGGCGGGCAGAAGCAGCGCATCGGCATCGCGCGCGCGCTGGCCGCCGAACCCAAGCTCATCATCTGCGACGAGGTCACCTCGGCCCTCGACCAGATCGTGCAGGAGGGTATCCTAAAGCTGCTGACGCGCCTGCAACAGGAATTCAGCCTCGCCTACATGTTTATCACCCATGACCTTGCGACGGTGCGCGCCATCGCCGACGACGTGGTGGTGATGCAGCGCGGACAGGTGGTGGAACAGGGCCCCAAGGCCGAGATGTTCGCCCCGCCGCACGCGCCCTATACCGAGCTGTTGCTGTCCTCGGTCCCCGAGATGGACCCGGACTGGCTGACCCGCCTGCTCGATCGCCGCGTCGCCGGGCAGTAGAGGCGGCAGCCTTCGGGCGTCTTGTTTACTTTCTGTACACCATTGCATGCGACAATGTCGCAGGCACGACTTGATCCATGTCAAACGGCGTAATTGACAGTGACCATAAAAGATCTGCGCGAACAGGTATCAAGGGAGTGATCCGCGCATGACAGACGAGTTCCAAACCGGTCGCCGCGCCTTTCTGGCGCTGGCCGCTGCCGGAGGCGCCGCCGCCGCGCTGCCCGTGACAGAGGCGCGGGCGCAAACCGTGTCGACCAACGCGCGCATCGTGATCATCGGCGCCGGTGCCGCCGGCACCGCCTTCGCCAACCGGCTGGTGCGCAGGCTTGACGGCGCGCAGATCACCTTGATCGACCCGCGCGCCCAGCACCTCTACCAGCCCGGCCTGTCGCTGGTCGCCGCCGGGCTCAAGCCCGCCAGCTACGTCATCAGCCAGACCACCGACTGGCTGCCTTCAGGCGTGACGCTGATCGCCGAGCGTGTCGCCGCCGTCGACCCCGAGGTGCAGACGGTGTCGACCGACGGTGGCCAGACCCTCGCCTACGATTACCTCGTGGTCGCACCCGGCCTCGTGCTCGACCATGACGCGATCGAAGGCTTCTCGCTCGACATGGTGGGCGAGAACGGGATCGGCGCGCTTTATGCCGGGCCCGACTACGCCGCCCGCACCTGGGCCGCCGCCTCGCGCTTCGTCGAGGAAGGCGGGCGCGGCGTGTTCCAGCGCCCCGAGACCGAGATGAAATGCGCCGGTGCGCCGCTCAAGCACACCTTCCTGATCGACGACCGGCTGCGCCGCGCGGGCAACCGGGGCAACGCCGAGATCGTCTATGCCGCGCCGCAGGCCGCCCTTTTCGGGGTGCCGATCGTGGCCGAGAAGGTGCGGATGCTGTTCGAGGATCGCGGCGTCGAGACGCGGATGGGCCGCACGCTTCGCGCCATCGACGGCGACCGCAAGATCGCCACCTTCACCGACGCCGAGGGGGCCGCCCACGAGGAGGACTACGACTACCTCCACGTCATCCCGCCGCAGCGCGCGCCCGACTTCGTGGTGCAATCGGGCCTCGCCTGGGCCGACCGCTGGACCGACCAGGGCTGGGTCGACTGCGACATGGCCACGATGCGCCACAACCGTTACGCCAACATCTGGGCGCTGGGCGACGTGGCGGGCGTGCCCAAGGGCAAGACCGCGGCCTCGGTCAAGTTCCAGGTGCCGGTGGTCGAGGATCACCTGGTCGCCGCCATCGAGGGCCGCGAGGGGACAGCCACCTATGACGGCTACACCTCGTGCCCGATGATTACCCGGATCGGTCGCGCGATGCTGATCGAGTTCGATTACCACAACAACCTCGTGCCCTCCTTCCCCGGCCTGATCGCACCGTTGGAAGAGCTGTGGATCAGCTGGCTGATGAAGGAGGTCGCGCTGAAGGCGACCTACAACGCCATGCTGCGCGGCCAGGCCTGAAACGGACGGAGGAGAAAGAAATGGAAGAGCTTACAGTCGAGACCATGATCGCGGTCTTCGAGGAGATGTTCGGCCCGGTCCTGTTCTGGGCCATGGTGGCCGTAGCCGTGGTGATCACGCTGGGCTGGGTCTTCGTGCTGATCCGCGACCGGGCCCTGGGGATGCGGCAGTTCCTTGTCGCGCAGCTGTTCATGCCGGTGGGCGCCATCCTGGCGGTGTGGTTCGTGATGGCGATGACCAGCTCGCGGCTGGCCGACATCGGCGGGCCGGTCGACATGATCATTCTGCTCGGCATCGCGCTGATGGGGGCGGTTGGTGCCGCCATCCTCGTCTATGTGATCGAAAGGCTGGTGTTCCGCCGCGACCCCGGCGACCCGGCGGAATGACGCGTCGGCGCGCGACGACAGCCTCTTGACCGCGGCCGTCGATCGGCATCAGATCATGGCTGATGGTGACCGGGCGGCCTGCCTGTCCGGTCTGAAAAGGGAACGCGGTGCAACCCCGCGACTGCCCCCGCAACTGTGAGCGGCGAGCGACCCCGAAAGATCCACTGGGCCACCCGGCCCGGGAAGGATCGGGAAAGCCCAGACCCGCAAGTCAGGAGACCTGCCATCGCAGACCAACCGAAAACCCGGGCGGGGTGTCCGGGCAGGAGTGCGAGACATGCGACCAGACCGGCCCCGTGACCGCCCGCCCCTGCCACCGGCAGCCCCCGCCCCCTTGTGCGGAGGGCACGATGCTGACCGAAAGAACCCTGATCCAGCTGCAAATTCACCCCGGCACGCCCGCCCGCGCGCGTGAACTGGGCCAGCTTGGCTACATGCAATGGCTGGCCGGCCTGCCCGCCGATGCCGCCTACCCATACGAGGTGCGGCGTGCCCTGCGGCTGGCGGCCCCGTTCGAGGCGAGCGATCCGGCGGTTGCGGCCTTCTGCACCCTGCTCCGCACCTCGCTGCAGCGGCCGTTCGCCCCGCTCGATCTTTCCCTGCCCCGCCCCCGTCGGCGCGGCGGCGCGCGGATGCGGCGCCTGTCGCTCTGATACGACCTTGGGGGCTGGCGCGTCGCGTCAGGCGAAGCGCCGCACCAGCGCCGGGATATCCACCCGCGCGCCCAGCCGCGTGGCAAGCAGGTAGAGCCCGCCGATCTTGCGTTGCAAGAACAGCGTCTCGGCGGGTGGAAGATGCCACAGCTCGCGCTCGCCGCCGATCGCCATGCCGCGCTGGCGCATGCGGTCGGCAAAGTCGTTGTCCTTGAAATCGAACGCGCCCGGCCCACGCAGGATGGCAAAACCCATCTCGGCCATGTCGAGGATGGTTTGGCGATGCGTCGGCGACAGCCCCTGCTTGATGAAGCCGACATCCTCCAGCGCCGCCAGCACCCCGGCGTGGTCGCCGTCAAGCCCGGCCCGCAGAAGCACGCGGTAGCCCTCTGATATCGCGGGCGAAATCTCGCGCGTGGCGCCGAAATCCAGCAACACGATCTGCCCCGTCTCGGGCCGCCAGCGGTAGTTGGCGAAATTCGGGTCGGTCTGCATCAGGCGAAACTCGAACAGCTCGCGCAGGCACAGGTCCAGCAGGGCGGCGACGGCCGCGTCGCGCACGTCGGGTGCAGCCTCGGCCAGGGTCTCGATCGGCTGCGACGGCTCGAAGCGCATGGCGAGCGCCGCCTCGCGGGTGCGGGCCGCGTCGAGCGTGGGGACGACAAAGCGCGCATCCCCGTCCAGCAGGTCGCCGAACCGGGCCAGCGCCGCGCCCTCGCGGGCATAGTCGGCCTCTTCGTGCAGCTGCGCGCGCGCCTCGGCCAGCAGGGGGCGCAGATCCAGCTCGGCGGGCCAGAGGCCGGACCAGCGGATCAGTGCGGCGGCGTTGTCGAGGTCGCTGTCGATGGCCCCCTTCACGCCCGGGTATTGCAGCTTGACCGCCAGCGCGGCCCCGTCAGGCGTCAGCGCGCGATGGACCTGCCCGATCGAGGCGGCTGCAAGCGGCCTCGTGTCGAAGCTGCGGAACAGCTTGCGGAAATCGGCGCCATAGGCGTCGTGCAACACCTGCTTGAGCTGTCTTGGCGGCATCACATGCGCCTCGGACCGGAGCCGGGCGAGGATCAGCTCCATCTCGGGCGGCAGCAGTTCGCCCGCTTCCATCGACAACAGCTGGCCCAGTTTCATCGCCGCGCCACGCATTTCCGACAGGCGGTCGGCAAGTCGGGTGATGTTGCCGGGCGTCATCACCAGGTCCGACAGCCGCGGGCGCTGCCCGCGCATCAGCGCCTGCGCGCCGCCAAGGGCCACGCCACCTGCAAGCCCGGTGGCAAGCCCCCCCATGCGGCGGGCGCGCGAAAACCGGCCGGTGGGCACCGGGTGGGAACGGGGATCTGGGCGGTCGGTCATGGGGTGGGGTCCGGTCATGTCTGCCCACATGAGATAGCCCCAGGCCCCGCCGCCTCAATCCCCCGCGACGTCGGCGGCGAACGCCGCAGCACCGGATCGTCGCCGATCGGGTGGGGCGCCGGGACCATGACGGGCACAGCGCCCGCGCCCGGCGCGTTTGGCGGCATAAAGCGCCGCGTCGGTATCGGCCATGAGCCGGTCGAGATCGGGCCGCACCGGGTAATCCGCGCTCGTGGTCAGGCCGATCGAGGCCGAGATGCGGCACAGCTGCCCGTCGAACGGCACCGGCTCCTCGATGGCGGCGATGATCCGCGCGGCGATCTGTTCGAGGTCGGTTTCCGCGTCGCAGTCGCGCAAGATCACCAGGAACTCGTCGCCGCCGACGCGGCCGGAAAGGTCGCGGTGGCGCAGCTGGTGGCGCAGCACCATGCCGACACGTTCCAGCACCGCGTCGCCCGCTGCATGGCCGAAGCTGTCGTTCACCGCCTTGAAGTGATCGAGGTCGATGTGCAGCAGGCCGAAATCCTCGCCCGTGTCCTCGAGGCTGCGCGCCAGCGCGGCATCCATGGCGCGGCGGTTGGCGAGCCCGGTCAACGGATCGGTCAGCGCCTGCGCCTCGGCCATGGCGCGCGCGGCCTCCAGCCGTTGCGAGAGGTGGCGCGACAGCGTCATGGTCGAGGTGTTCGCCTCGTGCAGGTAGAGCAGTTCGACGGTCTGGTCGCAGGGCGAGAAATCGTTCAGCGTCAGGCCGAATTCGGCCACCCCGCGGGCAAAGGACAGGCCGAGCGAGATGTCGAAGATAAGGCCCGTGGCCTCGGGCAGGGTCGACAGCGCCCCACGCAGCGGCAGGTGCGGCGCGCTGCGCAGGACCAGGCCGAGCCGCTGACCGGCCAGCGCCATCAGCGCCTGCACCCCGTCGACGCGGGCGGGCTTGCGCAGCTCGAGCAGGCGGAACACCGGCAGCCCGGTCAGATCGCCGCGACCGGCCATCTTGGTCAGCGTTGGCCCGGCCCGCACGACGCGCCCCCTCGCATCGACCCAGAGATGCATCGGCATCAAGGCGTCGAGCGCGCCACCCGACAGGTTGATCACCTGGCCGAGGCCGGAGGCAGAACCGGTCATGCGCCGACCCGCCCGAGATCGAAGCTGCGCCCCTCGGAAAAGGCGCTGTCGAGCAGGCGCACGTCAAGGCATTCCACCCCCCGCTCGATCCCGCCAAGCCGCAGAAAGGCCAGCGCGCCGTAATCATCGGCCATGGCACGCAG
>Ga0008833_1001228_pt1 | contig 12668 bp, 10 predicted proteins | sample HotLakConsoUCCLE_FD_62216 | JGI IMG/M metagenome (GOLD analysis project Ga0008833, IMG submission 62216) | Hypersaline microbial mat communities from Hot Lake, Washington, USA - Hot Lake Consortium UCC-LE | ecosystem: Environmental > Aquatic > Non-marine Saline and Alkaline > Hypersaline >... | reverse complement strand
TCGCGGCTGACGAGGTTGGTGTGCTTGCCCTGCCAGCCGAGCCCGGCCGCTTCCGCGAGGGGCTTTTCCATCACGGGTGCGGTATCGACGAAGACCTTGATCCCGGCCTCCGCCCCCTCCCGCCGCCGCGCCTCGTCCTGAAGCCAGCGCCCGAGCCGCTTCAGCCGCTTCTTGACGAGATCGTGGTAGTCGGCCCCCCGCGCATAGACGCTGATCGCGCCCCGGTCGGGCAGTCCCACCACCTCCATCGGGTCGCTCTCGGGCGTGTAGAGTTCCGCGAGCATGATGACCGAGCGCGCCTCGGGCCAGAGGGCCGCCGGGTTCCCCCGCCATTCCGCGCGGTCCTCCATCCAGCCCATCTGCCCGTGATGTCCGGCGGCGAGATACTCCGCCAGCCCCTTAGCGGCATGGGGCACGGCATCGGGTCGCGTCACCCGGACGGCCGCGAATCCTCCCTCCACGGCCCGCGCCACCAGTGCCTCCCTGAGCGCGGTCCGGTCCATCATCGGCCCTCAAGTATCCTCGGGGGTGAACGGGCCGGAGGCCCGGAGGGGGCGGACAGCCCCCTAGAAATCGAGGTCCGCATAATGCGCCGCCGGCGGAAAACCGGGCACCTGGTCGGCCAGGAGGCTGCGGAACGCCGGGCGCGACTTGATCTTCGCGTACCACTCGCGCACGCCCTCGCTGCGGTTCCAGTCCACGTCCGAGATGTAGTCGAGGCACGACAGGTGCGCGGCGGCGGCGAAATCGGCGAGCGTCATGACGTTGCCCGCAAGCCAGCGCCGTTCCTCGAGAAGCCAGCTCATGTAGTCGAGATGGAACTTGATCGCCTTCGCCCCCGCCTTGACGTTCCCGCTGTCGGGGTAGCCTGTCTTGGCGAACTTCTTGTTGACCCGCTCGTAGAGCAGCTTCGAGGTCACGTCGGCGTGGAACTTGTCGTCGAACCAGGCCACCAGCCGGCGCGCTTCCGCGCGCTCCGCCGGGGTGCCGGGAAGAAGCGGCGGCTCGCGGTGCCTTTCCTCGATGTACTCGGTGATCGCGCCCGAATCCGACAGCGTCATCCCGTCGATCCTGATGACCGGCACCTTGGCCGCCGGGTTGCGGCGCAGAAAGTCCGCGTCCCGCTCCCAGTAGCGTTCCTCGACGAGTTCCACGTCGAGTTTCTTCTCCGCCAGCACGAGGCGGACCTTGCGGCAGAACGGCGACAGCGGCACGTGGTAGAGACGGATCATCGCGATTTCTTGGGTCTCCCTCGCCCCTCATTGCCCGATGGACGCGGCGGGATCAACTGTCGGTCGCCCTCAGGCTCTATTCCGGCTGAAAGCACGCCGCCCGTCCGTCCGCCGCGATGGTCGCCGCCCCGTCGGCGATGGCGCGCGCCCGGCGCTCGACGAAATCCGAAGGCGTGCGCGCCGACCGACCCTTGGGGTCCGGCAGCACCGCCGCCAGAAGGGCCGCCTCCCGCGCCGTGAGCCGCCCCGCGCCCTTGCCGAAGTAGTGCATCGCCGCGGCCTCGACGCCGAACACCCCCTCGTCGAACTCGGCCACGTTCATGTAGACTTCCATGATCCGCTCCTTCGACCAGAACGCCTCGACCACCGGCGTCAGGATCGCCTCGAGGGCCTTTCGGGGCCAGGACCGGCCCTGCCAGAGAAACACGTTCTTCACCGTCTGCTGCGACAGCGTCGAGGCCCCCCGCACGGCGCCGTCGTCGATCGCGGCGCGGATCGCGCCCATGTCGAACCCCCAGTGCAGGCAGAAGTTCGCGTCCTCCGCGGCGACGATGGACCGCGCCATCACCGGCACGACATCCTCGATCGGCACCCAGGTCCGCTCGACCGCGCCGAGGCGGAAGCGTTCCGCCAAAATGTAGGGCGTCGTCGGCGGGCGCGCGACCGAGAAGAGCGCGACGACCAGCATCGCGACCACCGCAAGCGCCAGGACCGCCCGGAGCGCCCAGCGCATCGCCCGCTTCAGAAGCTCCCAGCCGAAGAACCACGCCAGAAAGCGCCGGCCGAGCCCGCCCTTCGCCTTCCGCGTCCGTTTCTTCGCCGCCTGCTTCGCCATGGTCCCTCTGCTGGCACGCCGTCCGCCGGGCCTCAAGCGGCTCCGGACCACCGGAGGGCGAATGCCACCGAACAGCTACCCTTCCGCCGCACTTCCGCCTTCTTTCTGCCAACCAATGGACATGCACCGCGGCACAAGGCCGCGAAGAAGGAGATTTCACGTGATCGTTTCAATCAGGAATTTCGCGCACGCCGAAGACGGCGCCGTCACCATCGACTGGGTTGTCCTCACCGCCGCCATCGTCACGCTGGGCATCGCCGTCATGCTCTCCGTCGGCGGGCCGACGACCGATCTCGCCGACAATGTCGGCTCCACCGTCGGCGATTACGACATCACCACCTACTGACCGGCGAGAAGCCGCGCCTCCCAGGCACGGAGCGCCGGAAGCGCGGTGGCGCCCTGTGCGGCCGAAACCGGCAGCATGGCGAGAATTTCGCGCTCGCTTCGGGCGAGGTCGCCGCACGGGTCGAGTGTCTCCGTCTCGACACCTTCGGCGAAGACGATCTCGTGTTCCGCGCACATGATGTGATGGTATTCGGCCCGCGGCATCGGCGCCCGGGTCACGCCGCGGCCGCCGACGAGATGCACGGCGGCGACGAGCACCTCCTCGTGGCCCGCGATGAGTTCCGCCCTCCAGCCCCGCACCACCATCCGGTGCTGCGGCGACACGACGAGATCGCGGGTTGCCCCGAGCACCCCCGCGGCGATCCGCACCGGCGCGAAGCCCCCCGTCCCGTCCACCGTCCGCGAGCCGGTCCAGACAAGCGGTCGCTCCCCGTTGTCCCGGGTCGTCACCTCGTCACCGGCGGCGAGGGTCTCCACCGCACGCGGCCCCGACGGCGTCGCGATCAGCGTGCCGGCGAGAAAACAGGGCGGGCCGAGCCCGTCCGGCACCGCGAGCGGTCCCTGGGTATTCACGAAGGTCGAGCTCACCAGTGTGCCGTTCTGCAACACCTGCCCGTCGGTCGGGGTGAACACCCGTCCGCCATCGTCGAGGTAGAAGGTGATGCCGGTGTAGGTCACGTTTCCCACGCCGGGGACGTTGATCGTCACGGTGTCCCCGGGCCAGCTCTGAAAGATATCCACACCCCCGACGCTGTCCTCGTCGAACCGGTCGATATCGCCGTCGTCGTTCTCGTCGGTCAGCGTCCGGGTGACGAAGGTCACCGCCGTTCCGGCGGGCGGCGGGTTCGCCGGATCGAAGGTGTAGAACTGGTCGGTGTAAGTCGTCGGCATGAAATCGGTCTATCTTCGAATGTCTAACGAATCACACCACAGAAACGCGTCCCCAGAAAGGCCGTCGTGAGGCTTCGGCGGGCCCCCGCCGTTCCGCCCCCCCGGGGCCGACCGCCACCGGACGCACGGCACGGGCATCCTACCAAGGGTGGAAAGCGCGTCTTTTCGACCATCCTGTCCGATTGCTGCCGCATTCCCGCCACATTCGGGGCGATGGTGACACAGACGTGGCGATCCTGTGCCACGGCCACCACCGGGGATGTCCATCAGATGACCGCTGCCTTCGTCACGCTCTGCCTCATCCAGATCGCCCGCTTCAGCCAGATCTGGCTTCGCATCACGCGCGAGCTTCTTGCCGAGCGCCACTACAACCGCATGAAATCGAGCCTGCGCTGGGAAGAGAAATCGGGCCGAACCCGCCGGCTGGCCTGATACCGACGCAAGAGAAAGCGGCCAGCCGGTAACCGGCTGACCGCGAGACGTCTCCTGCGGTTTCGACCCTATTCCGCCGGAACAGCCCTGTCTTCGACCCCGAGAGGGGCGGCGAGCTTGTCCAGCATCTCCTTCGGGACGACCTGCACGAAGTGCCGCAACTCGTCCTCCCAGTGCTGGAGGATGCCCCGGGCCCGCACGCTGCCGGTCTCGGCGAGATGCCGCTCCACGAGCCGCTTCAGTTCGCTCTCCCAATGCTCCGTCGAGACAGGGCAGGTGATGACGCCTTCATGGTTCAGCATCGTCGGCACCCGGCCCTCGGGGTCGTAGAGATAGGCCATGCCGCCCGTCATCCCCGCCCCGAAGTTCGCTCCCACCGACCCGAGGATCACAGCGACCCCGCCGGTCATGTATTCGCAGCCGTTCGAGCCGCAGCCCTCCACCACGACCTTCGCGCCCGAGTTCCGAACCGCAAACCGCTCGCCCGCCCGGCCGGCGGCGAAGAGGTAGCCGTCGGTCGCCCCGTAGAGCACGGTGTTGCCGATGATCACGTTGTCGGCCGCGACCAGGGGCGAGGCCATCGGCAGGCGCACGACGATGGTGCCGCCCGAAAGCCCCTTGCCCACGTAGTCGTTCGCGTCGCCCGAGACCTCGAGCTTCAGCCCCGGTGCGGCGAAGGCCCCGAGCGACTGGCCGGCACTTCCCGAAAGCTTGACATGCAGGTGGTCGGGCTGAAGCGAATTGTGCATCCCGAAGGCGCGCACGATATGGCTCGAGGTCCGCGTGCCGATCGTCCGGTGGGTGTTCCGCACCGCGTAGGAAAGCTGCATCTTCTCGCCGTCGTTGAGAAAGCGCGCGGCGTCCTTCACGATCTCCGCGTCGAGCGTGTCGGGCACCTCGTTGCGCGGCTTCTCGCGGTCGTAGGCGATGGTCTCGGCGCCATCGACCCTGATGAGAAGCGGGTTGAGGTCGAGGTCGTCGAGATGCGCCGCCCCCCGGCTCACCTGGGTGAGAAGGTCGGCCCGCCCGATCACCTCGTCGAGGGATCGCGCGCCGATGCCGGCGAGCAACTCCCGCACTTCCTGGGCGTAGAAGGTGATGAGGTTCACCACCTTGTCGGCATTGCCGGTGAACTTCGCGCGCAGCGCCTCGTCCTGCGTGCAGACCCCCACGGGGCAGGTGTTCGACTGGCACTGCCGCACCATGATGCAGCCCATGGCGATGAGGGCGGCGGTGCCGATGCCGTATTCCTCGGCCCCCATCATCGCGGCCATGACGATATCGCGGCCCGTGCGCAGGCCGCCGTCGGTCCTGAGCGTCACCCGGTCCCGAAGCCGGTTCATCGCGAGCACCTGGTGCGCCTCGGTCAGCCCCATCTCCCAGGGCAGGCCCGCGTATTTGATCGAGGTCGCGGGGCTCGCCCCGGTGCCGCCGTTGTGCCCCGATATGAGAATGACGTCGGCCTTCGCCTTCGCCACGCCCGCCGCGATGGTGCCCACCCCCGACTGGGCGACGAGCTTCACCGTGACCTTCGCGCGCGGGTTGATCTGCTTGAGGTCGTAGATCAGCTGCGCGAGATCCTCGATCGAATAGATGTCATGGTGCGGCGGCGGGGAAATGAGCGTCACCCCCGGCGTCGAGTGCCGCAGCCGCGCGATCAGCTTCGTCACCTTCATGCCCGGAAGCTGGCCGCCCTCGCCGGGTTTCGCGCCCTGGGCGATCTTGATCTCCAGTTCCTCGCACCGGTTGAGGTATTCCGCCGTCACCCCGAACCGGCCCGAGGCCACCTGCTTGATCTTCGCGGAGGGGTTGTCGCCGTTGGGCTCGGGCGTGAAATGCGCCGGGTCCTCGCCGCCCTCGCCGGAATCCGACTTCGCCCCGATCCGGTTCATCGCCACGTTGAGCGTCTTGTGCGCCTCCGGGCTCAGCGCCCCGAGGCTCATGCCCGGCGTCACGAACCGCTTCCGGATCGACGTGATGCTCTCGACCTCCTCGATGGCGATCGGCTTGCCGATCGGCTTGATGTCGAGAAGGTCGCGGAGGTGGATCGGCGGGGCCGCCCGCATCTTCGCCGAATACTGCTTCCACATCTCGTAGGACGCGCGGTCGCAGGCCGATTGCAACATGTGCATGCTGGTGGCTTCCCAGGCATGGGTCTCGCCCGACCGGCGCGCCTTGTAGAAGCCGCCGATGGGCAGCACGTCGCGCCCGCCCCGGAAGCCGAGGGCGTGCACCTCCTCGGCCTTGCGCTGGATGCCCGAGACGCCGATACCCGAGATCCGGCTGACGAGTCCGGGGAAGAACTCCGCGCACATCGCCCGGCTCAGCCCCACCGCCTCGAAATTGAGCCCGCCCCGGTAGGACGAGATCACGCTGATCCCCATCTTCGACATGATCTTGAGAAGCCCGAGGTCGATCGCCGCGCGGTAGCGCGCCACGGCCTCCGTCAGCGACCCTTCGACCAGACCCCGCGAGATCCGGTCGCTGATGCTGTCCTCGGCGAGGTAGGCGTTGACCACCGTCGCGCCCGAGCCGATCAGAACCGCGAAGTAATGCGGGTCGATGCATTCCGCCGACCGCACCGCGAGCGAACAGAACGTCCGAAGCCCCTTCTTCGTCAGCCACGAATGCACCGCACTCGTCGCGAGAATCATCGGCATCGCCACCTTGTCCGGCCCCTGGTGGTGGTCGGTCAGCACGAGGTGCCCCGCTCCCGAGCGCACCGCGTCCTCGGCCTCCGACCGGATCCGGTCGAGCGCGGCACGCAGCGCCCCGTCCCCCGCCCCGGCCGGGAAGGTGCAGTCGATCTCCGTCATCGGCGCGTTCATCGCCTCGATCATCGCCTCGAACTGCGCATTGCCCACGAACGGGCTTTCCAGCACCAGAATCTCGGTCTGGCTCGAATCCTCGTCGAGCACGTTCTTGAGGTTCCCGAACCGGGTCTTGAGGCTCATCACCCGGTATTCGCGCAAGCTGTCGATCGGCGGGTTCGTCACCTGGCTGAAGTTCTGCCGGAAGAAATGGCTGAGCGGCCGGTACTTTGTCGACAGCACGGCGGACGGCGTGTCGTCGCCCATCGAGGCCAGCACTTCCTTGCCGTCCTCGGCCATCGGCGCGAGCACCTGCTCGAGTTCCTCGATCGTGTAGCCCGCCGCGATCTGGCGGCGGCGCAGCTCCGAGCCGTCGAAGAGCGCCCGCTCGGCCACCGCGCCGAGCTTCTCGTCGAGGTCGGTGATCTTGCCGACCCAGTCGCCGAACGGCAGCGCCCGGGCGAGCTTGTCCTTGATCTCGGTGTCGTGGAAAAGCTGGCCCTTCTTCATGTCGACGGCGAGCATCTGGCCCGGCCCGAGCGCCCCCTTCTCGACCACGCGGGCCTCCTCGACAGGCACCATTCCGGCCTCCGACCCCGCGATCACCAGCCCGTCGCCGGTCACCACGTAACGCATCGGGCGAAGCCCGTTGCGGTCGAGTCCCGCGCAGACCCAGCGGCCGTCGGTCATGGCGAGAGCGGCCGGCCCGTCCCAGGGCTCCATCACCGCGTTGCAGTAGGAATACATGTCACGCCACGCTTCGGGCAGCTCCTCGGCCTGCTTCGACCAGCTTTCGGGCACCAGCATGGTCTTGGCCATCGGGGCGGACCGCCCGGCCCGCACCAGCACCTCGAACACCGCGTCGAGGGCGGCGCTGTCCGACGACCCCTGCGGCACGATCGGCTTGATGTCCTCGGCCATGTCGCCGAACGCCCCAGAGGCCATCCGGATCTCGTGCGACTTCATCCAGTTGAGGTTGCCCTTCAGCGTGTTGATCTCGCCGTTGTGGGCGAGCATCCGGAACGGCTGGGCGAGCCACCACTGCGGAAACGTGTTCGTCGAATAGCGCTGGTGGTAGATCGCGAAGGCCGACTCGAACCGCTCGTCCTTGAGGTCGGGGTAGAACTCGGCGACCTGCTCGGCCAGCATCATGCCCTTGTAGATCACGCTCCGGCACGACAGCGAACAGATGTAGAGTTCGCCGATCCCGGCGGCGTGCGCGGCCTTCTCGATCCGGCGGCGGATGACGTAGAGCTCGCGCTCGAAGGTCTCCTCGTCGACCCCCTTCGAGTTCGACAGGATGATCTGCTCGATCTCGGGCCGCGTCGCATTGGCCTTCTCGCCGAGCACGCTCACGTCTACCGGCACGTGCCGCCAGCCGTAGATGTAGTAGCCCATCCGCAGGACTTCTGATTCCACGATCGTGCGGCAGGTTTCCTGCGCCCCGAAATCCGTCCTCGGCAGGAAGACCTGGCCCACGGCCAGCAACTCGCCCTCGCGCGGCTCGTGGCCGGTGCGCCGGATCTGGTCGCCGAAGAAATGGTGCGGAATCTGGACGTGGATGCCCGCGCCGTCGCCGGTCTTGCCGTCGGCATCGACAGCACCCCGGTGCCAGACCGCCTTCAGCGCGTCGATCCCGTGCTCGACGACCTTCCGGCTCTTCGAGCCGTCGATGGAAACGACGAGCCCCACCCCGCAGGACGAATGCTCGTCGGCCTCGCTGTAAAGACCGTGCTCGGCCATGAAGGCCCGGCGGGCCTTTTCCTCGGCTGCCCAGGTATCGTCGAACTTGGTCATGGCTGTCTCCCTAATGTCCGCCGTGGCCCGAGTGGCCCCCGGCCGCCGCGCCGCCATAGCCACGCAGGGTGTTGTAGGTCGCGATCTGGTGCCGCGTCAGAAGCGGCGTCACCTCGAGATGCGCCGCAAGATGGGCCGCGCGAAGCTCGGCCTCGATCCGGGCCGCCTCTCCGGTCAGCCCGGCCAGCGCCTCGGGAGTGATGGTGCGCTCCGCGAAGGCGGCGTCAAGGGCGGCCTCGGCATCGATGAACCTCCGGCCCAACGCCCGCGCGGCGGCGTTCATCCGTTCGAATATCTCCTCGATGGCCGAACGCTGCGCGTCTGTCAGCTTCAGTTCGTCAGCAGCCTCGAGCACATGAAGCGGCCCGGGGTAGCCGTTGAGTTCGGCCGGCAGTGCGAAGCCCCATCCGCGCCCGGCGAGAAGGTCGTCGATGTCCTGCGGCGAGAGGCTCGAGACGTCGCGCGCCTCCTGCCCGGCATAGGGCTGGTTCTCCGGACTCGCCACCAGCGCGCCCGCCGACAGGAGAAGGGCCAGCGTCGCGGCGGCCGCTCCGGGTCTCGTCATCGCTTCATCCTTCCTTAACCGAACGGGTCAGCTTGCCTGACCCTCTGTCCGTGACACGCCATGCAGGCTGCCATACGCCTGCCATACACTTTGCCATACGTTTGGCAGACCGGCCGCGACCCCGCCGGCCGGTCCGGAAACCGCTACTCCGCTGCCACCGCGGCAGCACCCGCACCGAACCGCTCGAGCATCGCCTCGGCGGCTTCCCGGCCGTCGCGAATGGCCCAGACGACGAGGCTCGCACCCCGCACGATGTCGCCCGCCGCGTAGACCCCCTCGAGGCTCGTCTCGTGGGTGCGGAAATCGGCCTTGACCGTGCCCCAGCGCGACACTTCAAGCCCTTCCACGCCCCAGAGTTTCGGCAACTCCTCCGGCTCGAACCCGAGGGCGGCGATCACGAGATCGGCCGCTTCGGTGTAGTCCGAACCCTCGATCAGTTCCGGCATCTGCCGGCCGGTGGCGTCGGGTGAGCCGAGCCGCATCTTCTGGACGATCACGCCCTCCACCTCGTCGCCGACGAAGCCCTTGGGTGCGGAGAGCCAGACGAACTCGACACCCTCCTCCTCGGCGTTCGCGACCTCGCGCTGCGAGCCCGGCATGTTGGCCCTGTCGCGGCGGTAGAGGCACTTCACGCTTTCCGCGCCCTGGCGGATCGCGGTGCGGACGCAGTCCATCGCCGTGTCGCCGCCGCCGATCACGACGACGCGCTTTCCCTCGGCATCGAGAAGCCCCGAGTCGAACTCCGGCACATCGTCGCCGAAGCCCTTCCGGTTCGAGGCGGCGAGGTAGTCGATGGCGCGCACGATGCCCTCGGCGCCGATGCCCGGCGCCTGCAATTCCCTTGATTTGTAGACCCCCGTGGCGATCAGCACCGCGTCGTGCTTGCCCCGTATCGCGTCGAACGAGATGTCGTCGCCCACGTTGCAATTCTGCACGAACTCCACGCCGCCGTCCTCGAGCTGGGCGATGCGCTTCATCACCACGTCCTTTTCCAGCTTGAAGCCGGGAATGCCGTAGGTCATCAGCCCGCCAGCGCGGTCGTAGCGGTCATAGACCGTCACCTGCACGCCTGCGCGCCGCAGCATGTCCGCCGCCGCCAGCCCGCCCGGCCCCGCGCCGATGATGCCGACCGATTCCTCGCGCTCGGCATAGGGGCGGATCGGCGCGACCCAGCCCTTCTCCCAGGCGGTGTCGGTGATGTATTTCTCGACCGACCCGATGGTGACCGTGCCATGGCCGGCCTGCTCGATGACGCAATTGCCCTCGCAGAGCCGGTCCTGCGGGCAGATCCGGCCGCAGATCTCGGGAAACGTGTTCGTCTCCTGGCTGAGCTCGTAGGCTTCCCGGAGGCGGCCCTCGGCGGTGAGCATGAGCCAGTCGGGGATGTTGTTGTGAAGCGGGCAATGCGACTGGCAGTAGGGCACGCCGCATTGCGAACAGCGCGCGGACTGCTCCTTCGCCTTCGCGTCGGCGTACTCGGCGTAAATCTCCCCGAAATCCTCGCGGCGCACCATCGCGTCACGCTTCTCGGGCATCGCACGCTCGATGGTCGTGAATTTCAGCATGGGGTTCTCGGCCATGGCCAGCTCGCAGTTGTGACGGGTAACGAAACACTTGGATAAGGCGGTTGCATTCAAAAGAAAAGTCAGAAGTGCAGACCTAGTTTGCCCTTGTCGCGACACCCTCAGAAGAAGCCTCGCCGCAAACGCGAAAAGAATGTCAGGTAATTTGACGCATATTCTTCTGTCCCCTTGATTCCGAATGACTTACACAGGCGGTGAACCGTAACCCGATCCGGCGACCATGCCCCTCTTCCACCTGATTGTCGTGGCCCTGATCCAGGGAATCACCGAGTTCCTGCCGGTTTCGAGCTCCGGCCACCTGATCCTCCTGCCGAATCTCACCGGCCTCGACGACCAGGGTCAGGTCATCGATGTCGCCGTCCATGTCGGCACCCTTTTCGCGGTGATGCTCTACTTCCGCACCGATACCATGCGCCTCTTCCGAGGCGCTCCGAACGTGCTTCGCGGACGCGTCGACGACCCCGACAGCTGGCTCGTCCTCTGCCTCGTGGTCGCCACCGTCCCGGTGGTCCTCGCCGGCCTCGTCTTCAAGCTCACCGGTCTCGATGACGCGCTGCGATCGACGGCGGTGATCGGCTGGACGATGATCGTCTTCGGCCTCGTGCTCTACTGGGCTGATCGCATCGGCGGAGAAGCGAAGTCGGGTGACGGCTGGACACTGAAGGACGCCCTCGTCATGGGGCTCTGGCAGGTGCTCGCCCTCGTTCCCGGCACGTCGCGCTCTGGCATCACGATCACCGCCGCGCGCCAGCTCGGCTACCGCCGCGACGAGGCCGCGCGGCTCGCCATGCTCATGTCGATTCCGACGATCCTCGCCTCCGGTGTTCTCCTCGGCGGTGAGGTCGTCGCCACCGCCGACGCCGCGGCAGCACGCGACGGGGCCATCGCCGCCGCCTTCGCCTTTCTCGCGGCCCTTGCCGCGCTCTGGGGAATGATGACGCTCCTGAAGCGCATCAGCTTCACGCCCTACGTGATCTACCGGGTGATCCTCGGAGCCGTGCTTCTCGTCATCGCCTACGCCTAGGAGCGCAGCTGCCCGGCCGATTTCTTGATCTCGGAATACTGCCCCGAAGGACGGAACCGCCAGAGATAGCTTTCGAGCACCGCGTCCATCGGAGTGGGAGAAATGCCGAGGTCAGAAAAGGACTTGGCGCCTTCCGAAACCACGTTGTCGGACGCGAGGGTCTTCACCTGGTCGAGCGTGATCGGACCCTTCACGATCCCCAACGTGATCAGGTTCAGAAAGTCGAAACCCCGGCCCATGAGCCGGCCTACCCAGAGCGGAATCGACAGGATCAGCCGGCGCCGCCGGATCACGCCGAGCATCTCCAGCATCAGCTCGCGAAAGCTCCGCACATCCGGCCCGCCGAGCTCGTAGATGCCGGGCGCCGCCTCGCCGAGCACGCCCTTTTCGGCCGCAGCCGCGACATCGTCGACATAGACGGGCTGGAACTTCGTGCCGGCACCGACGAGTGGCAGGAAGGGAGACGTCCGCGTCATGGCGGCAAAGCGGTTGAAGAACTGGTCCTCGGGGCCGAAGACGACCGAGGGGCGCAGGATGACCGCCTCGGGCATATGCTCCAGCACCGCCTCTTCGCCCCGGCCCTTCGACTGCGCATAGAGGCTCGCGCCCCCGGTGTCGGCGCCGATCGCGGAGATATGGACCATTCGCGAGATCCCGGCTTCCGACGCGAGACGGGCGATGCGGGCCGCGCCCTCGTCCTGGACAGCGCCGAAGTTGTTCTTGCCGCCCCTGTCGAACGTGCCGACGCAATTGACCACCGCGTCGGCCCCCGCCACCGCCTGCGCCACGCTCTCGTCATATCGGATGTTGGCAATGATCGGCTCGACCTGGCCCACCACGCCGTAGGTCCGCACGAAATGCGCCTCGTTCGGCCGCCGCACCGCCACCCGCACCCGCCAGCCCTGCTTGGCCATGCGCCGGGCGATGTATCGGCCAACGAAGCCGGAGCCGCCGAAGATCGTCACGAGGTTCGACATCGGGCAATCCCTTTCTGGTTTGCCCTGATTAGACCCCCATCGTGTCCGGAACAACCCGCGCGATCGCCGCCGAACGGGGCCGTTGACAGCCCTCCCGCCCGCGCGTATTTCCCCCGCTCACGACACCTGCCCAGGTGGCGGAACTGGTAGACGCGCTAGCTTCAGGTGCTAGTGCCC
>Ga0008833_1001225_pt1 | contig 12692 bp, 9 predicted proteins | sample HotLakConsoUCCLE_FD_62216 | JGI IMG/M metagenome (GOLD analysis project Ga0008833, IMG submission 62216) | Hypersaline microbial mat communities from Hot Lake, Washington, USA - Hot Lake Consortium UCC-LE | ecosystem: Environmental > Aquatic > Non-marine Saline and Alkaline > Hypersaline >... | reverse complement strand
TGCACATCGTATCGGTGATCGCCTGGATGGCGGCGATGCTCTATCTGCCACGCCTTTTCGTCTATCACGCCGAAGCCGGGCTCGGTTCGCCGCAGGCGGAAACCTTCAAGATCATGGAACGGCGTCTCCTGAGGGCCATCATGACGCCGGCCATGCTCGCGACCTGGTATTTCGGTCTCTGGATGGCTTGGACAGGCTTTGGTTTCATGGGCGGATGGCTGCACACAAAGATCGCCGCCGTTGTCATCCTGTCCGGGATGCATGGCTATTTCGCAGGCGCGGTGCGCCGATTTGCCGAAGACCGGGAGCAGCGCTCATCGCGTCATTGGCGTGTCCTAAACGAGATGCCCGCCGTATTGATGGTCGTCATCGTTATTCTCGTGGTGATCAAGCCCTGGTAGGGCGGCGCCCAAAGCATCTTGCGCTTGGGCAAATGTGACGCTAAAAGGCGTCTTTCCCTTCCCGAATTGGCGACGCTCTCCTTCCTGGCCGCAGCCGACAGCGCCCGCCACCGCCGATCCTTCACATACCCATCACGCGCCCCGAAGGCAGATCATGCAGGAAATGAAACTCCAGGACCTCAAGAGCAAGAGTCCGACCGATTTGATCGGATTCGCCGAATCACTCGAGGTCGAGAACGCGAGCATCATGCGCAAGCAGGAGCTCATGTTCGCGATTCTCAAAAAGCTCTCGTTGCAGGACATCGAGATCATTGGCGAAGGCGTGGTTGAGGTTCTGCAGGACGGGTTTGGATTCCTGCGCTCGGCGAGCGCGAACTATCTGCCAGGGCCGGACGACATCTACATCTCGCCTTCGCAGATCCGACGGTTCTCACTGAAGACCGGTGACACGGTCGAAGGTCCGATTCGCAGCCCCAAGGATGGCGAGCGCTATTTTGCGTTGCTGAAGGTCAACACGATCAATTTCGACGATCCCGACAAGATCCGTCACAAGATCCATTTCGACAATCTGACGCCGCTTTATCCCGACACGCGCTTCCAGATGGAAACGGAGAACCCGCCCGGAAAGGATCTTTCCGCGCGCGTCATCGATCTGGTGGCTCCGCTCGGCAAGGGCCAGCGCGGCCTGATCGTGGCTCCGCCGCGGACGGGTAAGACGGTGCTGCTGCAGAACATCGCGCATTCGATCGCGATGAACCACCCGGAGTGCTATCTGATCGTCCTTCTGATTGACGAGCGGCCCGAGGAAGTCACCGACATGCAGCGCTCGGTCAAGGGCGAGGTTGTCTCCTCGACCTTCGACGAACCCGCCGTGCGGCACGTCCAGGTCGCGGAGATGGTTATCGAGAAGGCCAAGCGTCTGGTTGAGCACGGGCGCGACGTTGTCATCCTGCTCGATTCGATCACCCGCCTGGGCCGCGCCTACAACACTGTCGTGCCTTCTTCAGGCAAGGTGCTGACCGGCGGTGTCGACGCCAATGCCCTGCAGCGGCCGAAGCGCTTCTTCGGTGCCGCGCGAAACATCGAGGAAGGCGGCTCGCTGACCATCATCGCCACCGCGCTGATCGACACGGGCAGCCGCATGGACGAGGTCATCTTCGAGGAGTTCAAGGGCACGGGCAACTCGGAAATCGTTCTCGACCGCAAGGTGGCCGACAAGCGGATCTTCCCGTCTATGGACATTCTCAAATCCGGCACCCGCAAGGAGGATCTCCTCGTGGCACGTCAGGATCTTCAGAAGATCTTCGTCCTGCGTCGTATCCTGGCGCCGATGGGCACGACCGATGCCATCGAGTTCCTGATCGACAAGCTCAAGCAGACGAAGACGAATTCCGACTTCTTCGATTCGATGAATACCTGATCGGCGATCTTCGCTTCGGCTACGGAACGGTCTTTTGGATGTGTTCCTCGATTCGGTTGTGAAACGACCCACGTATCTGCGTGATCGAGCTGAATGATGGACCGCGATACCATATATGCGCTCTCCAGCGGTGGGCTGCCCTCCGGTGTCGCCGTCATTCGATTGTCCGGGCCAGCGACGTCGACGGTCATCGGAACACTTACGGGTTCCCTGCCACGACCACGCGAAATGAGCCTCCGGTCGATCATTGATCCCGAGGGCGGCTTCCTCGACAGAGGCCTGATCGCCTACTTTCCCGCGCCGCAAAGCTTTACGGGCGAAGATTGCGGCGAGTTTCACATCCATGGCGGGCGCGCCGTCGTATCGGCCGTGCTCGAGGCGCTCAGCCGCCAGGCGGGAATGAGAGCCGCGGAAGCCGGTGAATTCACGCGCCGCGCCTTTCTGGAAGGCAAACTCGACTTGACGCGGGCCGAAGGCCTTGCAGATCTCATGCAGGCGGAATCGGAGGCTGAGCGACGTCTCGCCTTGGCCACAAGCAGCGGAGTCCTGGATCGCCTCTATGCTGGATGGCGGAATCGCCTGCTCCAGGCACGCGCCCTGATCGAAGCCGATCTCGATTTCTCCGACGAATCTGATGTTCCCGGCAGCGTGGCAGATCGGGTGTGGCCGGATATCGCGGCTCTCGCCGAGGACATTCGTGACCATATGGCAGGCTACAAATCCGCAGAGATGGTCCGTGAGGGCTTTCGCCTGGTGATTCTCGGCGCTCCCAATACCGGCAAATCGTCATTGCTCAACGCGCTGGCAGGCCGCGAAGCGGCTATCGTGACCGATATCCCCGGAACCACACGCGATATCGTCCAGGTGACGCTCGATCTCGGCGGCTATCGCGTGCTGCTCAGCGATACCGCCGGCTTGAGGGACAGTGAAGACGCCGTTGAACGGATAGGAGTTGTGCGGGCGCAGGAAAGCGCGAAAGATGCCGATCTGCTGCTCTTGCTGAGTGACGGTGCCATCCCTTGGCCGTCCGTCCCTGCACATGTTCCCGCAATTCGCGTTCGAACCAAGATCGATCTGCATCCGCCCGCAGACAGTGACTACGACATCGGGGTGAGCGCGCTGCGCGGGGATGGTCTGAAACAGCTGATTGATCTGCTCAAGTCGCGTGCCATCGCAGCAATGGACACTGGCGATCGGGTGGTCCCGACGCGAACCCGGCACGTCAATCTCCTCGGCGAATGCGTGGCAGCCCTCGACAGGGCCGGTCGGGTGAGATCGGATCAGTCGGAACTGGCCGCCGAGGATCTTCGCCAAGCAGCGGATGCGCTGGGGAGGATAACCGGCGCCATCGACGTGGAAGACGTGCTGGGCTCCATCTTCTCGACATTCTGTGTTGGAAAATGATTCACGTGAAACAGAGAAGCGTGTAGGACACGACTGTCGGTTTCACGTGAAACCAAGAGAAACGAAATGCCCAGTTCTTACGACGTCATAGTTATCGGAGGCGGACACGCCGGCTGTGAAGCCGCCGCCGCCGCCGCGCGGATCGGTGCGCATACCGCGTTGGTTACGCTTTCGACCGGCACAATTGGAGCCATGTCCTGCAATCCGGCTATCGGAGGGCTCGGCAAGGGCCATCTCGTGCGCGAGATCGATGCATTGGACGGCCTCATGGGTCGGGTGGCCGACGCTGCGGGTATCCAGTACCGTCTGCTCAACCGCCGCAAGGGTCCGGCGGTCAGAGGACCGCGCACCCAGGCCGACCGCAAACTATATAAACAGGCCATGCAGGCCGCGCTCCTCGCCCAGGACGGGCTAGAGATCTTGGAAGGCGAAGTTGCCGATCTGCGTATCGAGAACGGCCGCGCCGCGGGTGTAAGCCTGGCCGATGGTCGAGAGATTGTTGCCGGCGCCGTGGTTCTGACAACAGGCACCTTTCTGCGCGGCCTCATTCATATTGGCAACAGGACTATTGTCGCGGGGCGCATGAACGAGCCGGCCACTGCCGGGCTATCACAGACGCTGGCGCGACTTGGTCTCAATCTGGGACGTCTCAAGACGGGAACGCCGCCCCGGCTGGACGGCAGGACTATCGACTGGGATTGTCTCGAGATGCAGGCGGCCGACAGCGATCCCGTGCCCTTTTCGCTCTTGACCGACCGGATTGCGACGCCTCAGATCGAATGCGGTATCACGCGGACTACGTCCGCCACGCATAAGGTCATAGAAGCCAATCTCGGCCGCTCGGCAATGTATTCAGGCGCCATCGAAGGCGTGGGGCCGCGTTATTGTCCATCCATTGAAGACAAGATCGTCCGCTTCAAGGATCGCGACAGCCACCAGATCTTTCTCGAGCCTGAAGGGCTGGACGACGATACTGTCTACCCCAACGGGATTTCCACCTCCTTGCCGGAAGATGTCCAGGCTGCATTCATCGCGACGATGCCCGGGCTGGAAAACGCAAGGATTCTGCAACCGGGCTACGCAATCGAATATGACCATGTCGACCCGCGTGAACTGACCCAGGAACTCGAAGTGAAGCATTTGCCGGGCCTGTTTCTCGCGGGCCAGATCAATGGCACGACGGGTTATGAAGAGGCTGCGGCTCAGGGGCTGATGGCGGGCGTGAATGCCGGCCGGAAGGCGGGCGGACAGTCGCTGGTCCGTCTGGGTCGTGCCGATGCCTATATCGGGGTCATGATTGACGATCTGACCAGTCGCGGCGTGTCCGAACCCTATCGCATGTTCACATCGCGCGCCGAGTTCCGGATATCGCTGAGATCGGACAATGCCGACCTGAGGCTGACGCCGAAAGGCCAGGAATGGGGCGTGGTCTCTTCGCAACGCCTCGCGGCCTTCGACGCCTTGCGATCCGAACTGGAGCGCGCGCGAGTGGCGAGCCAGTCACGTTCGCTGACGCCGAACGAAGCGTCACGTCATGGTATCGTACTGGCCCAGGATGGCCAAAGACGGACAGCGTTCCAGCTGCTTTCGGACGCTTCGGTATCGATATCTCGCCTTGCAGAAATCTGGCCGGAACTATCGGACATCAAGCCGAAGGCAGCCGAACTGCTCGAAACCGAAGCTCGTTACGCTGTCTATATGGATCGCCAGGCCGCCGACATCGCCGTTCTCCGCAAGGAAGAGCAGTTGGCCATCCCGAATACCATTGATTTTGCCGCTATACCGGGGCTCTCTCGTGAGCTGGTCGAAAAGCTGGAGCGTGTGCGACCTTCTTCGATCGCGCTGGCTCAGCGCATTGACGGGATGACGCCCGCCGCTTTGGCCGTCATTATTGCCCGAATCCAGAGCGCCGTCGGCGCCGAAAAGCGAGACGCAGCATGAAGGCGGATCTCGATCGGCTTCAGGGCATCGTCGGTCCGGTTTCACGTGAAACAGAGTCGAAGCTGATGCGCTACGGCGAGATGCTGGAGCGCTGGACCAAAGCTTCCAATCTCATAGCCCCTTCGACTATCGGCGACCTCTGGAGCCGCCATATTCTGGACAGCGCGCAACTGGTGGCACTGAAGCCGGATGCGCGGCGCTGGCTCGATCTCGGTTCCGGCGGAGGGCTTCCCGGCCTCGTGGTGGCGATCCTGCTTGCTGATTCGAAGGCTGCACATGTCGGGCTTGTCGAGAGCAATGCCAAGAAGTCGGCGTTTCTCCACGCGGTCGTTTCGGAACTCGGCCTGCCGGCCACTATCCACCGCGGACGCATCGAAGAGGCCCATCATCTTGCCGCGAGGCCAGAAATCGTCACGGCTCGCGCGCTTACCGCGCTGAGCGACCTTCTGGCGCTCTCGCGGCCTTGGCTGGAAGAAAGCGCTGTCGGTCTCTTTCACAAGGGGCGAGACTTCGTTGGAGAACTTGCCAAAAGTCGTGACGCATGGGCGTTCCAACTGCTAGAACATCAAAGTGCAGTCGACCCGGATTCCCGTATTCTGGAAATCGGTGGACTGCGACCCAGGTGACAAACCAGGTGGATGCGATGCAGGACACACTCAGACGGGTACCCGACATGACCGGCGCGCCGCGCATCATCACCGTTGCCAATCAGAAAGGCGGTGTCGGCAAGACCACGACCGCCATCAATCTGGCTACGGCGCTCGCCGCGATCGGCGAAAAGGTGCTGATCGTCGATCTCGATCCGCAAGGCAATGCCAGCACCGGCCTTGGCATCGATCGGCATTCGCGTGAGACCTCGTCCTACGATCTGCTGACGGGCGAGGCGGGTTTGCTGGCATCGGTCGTCAAGACTGCCGTGCCCGGGCTCTCCATCGTGCCATCGACGCTCGATCTGCTGGGGTTGGAAATGGAGATCGCCTCCGCGCCCGACCGCGTCCTGAGGCTCAAAAAGGCGCTAGAAGGCAGCGAAGGCGCCCAGTTCGGGTATATACTGATCGATTGTCCACCCTCGCTGAACCTCCTCACGCTGAATGCCATGGCCGCCGCCAGCTCCGTCCTGGTGCCGCTTCAGTGCGAGTTCTTCGCGCTCGAGGGTCTGAGCCAACTCTTGCAGACCGTTGAGCAGATCCGCGCCAGCATCAATCCGGATCTGACGATCCAGGGCATCGTGCTGACCATGTATGACGGCCGCAACAATCTCGCCAACCAGGTCGTCGAGGATGTCCGGGCCCATATGGGTGACGCTGTCTATGAGACGATCATTCCCCGGAATGTGCGGGTTTCCGAGGCACCGTCCTACGGCAAGCCGGCGATTCTCTACGATCTGAAATGTAGTGGCAGCCAGGCCTATCTGCAGCTTGCCTCGGAAGTGATTCGCCGTGAACGCCGGCTTCGTGCGGCCTGATATTCCGGAATTGTGTGTGCGCCAGGAGTGAGAATGAACCAGGACCCCTCCCGCAAGCGTCTCGGACGCGGTCTGGCCGCGCTGATCGGCGAGATGGACAAGCCCGCCGAGCAAGCGGCGAAACCGGCGGTCGGTGCCGATGGGCGCCTGCCGATCGATCTGATCGATCCCAATCCGCGAAACCCAAGGCGCAGCTTCGCCGAGGAAGAGCTGGGGGATCTGGCGCAATCGATCCGGGAGCATGGCATCGTCCAGCCGGTCGTGGTGCGGCCTACGGGACAGAACGGCCGGCACGAGATCATCGCGGGAGAGCGGCGCTGGCGGGCTGCGCAGAAAGCCGGCCTCACCGAAGTGCCGGTCATTATCCGCGACGTCAGCGATCGCGTGGCGCTGGAACTTGCGATTGTCGAGAATGTGCAGCGCGCCGACCTCAATCCGATCGAGGAGGCAGCGGGCTACCAGCAACTGATCGACGAACACAGCTACACGCAGTCCGATCTGGGTCAGGTGATCGGCAAGAGCCGCAGCCATGTGGCGAACACGTTGCGGCTTCTGAAGCTGTCGGACGGCATAAAGGACATGCTCGTCGATGGCGCCCTGTCCGCGGGGCACGCGCGTGCACTGGTGACGGCCACTGACCCGGAAGCGCTTGCGAGGCGCATCGTCGACGACAATCTGTCTGTGCGCCAGGCCGAGATGCTTGCACAGCAGCCCGACGGCAGCGATAGCACGGGCGGGACAACTCCGGCTCCACGTCCGGAAAAGGATGCCGACACGCTGGCCCTGGAGAAGATGTTGTCGAATGCCACCGGCGTCAACGTGGCCATCAACCACAAGAGCCGGGGCGGAGAGATCCGCATCGCCTACAAGTCGCTGGAACAGCTCGACGAACTCTGCCGGCGTCTGCAACGCGGTTGAGCGGTCCACCGCAGGAGGTCAAGCACCCGTAAACCATCGCGGAAGGCAGTGCTTCGGTTCGGGTGCGACCGTAACCGGTTGTTGCAGATTTTGAGTTTGCATGCTTGGCGATGTAGACGATTTGAGAGGGCTGGCGCGCAAGGCTTGCGCCGCCGCAAAATCCTATGGGGATCAGGATGACACGACGCTATTTCGGCACGGACGGAATCCGAGGACAGGCCAATGCCTTTCCGATAACCGCCGACATCGCGATGAAGGTCGGCATGGCCGCGGGCATGTCTTTCCAGCGCGGCAGCCACCGGCACAGGGTCGTGCTTGGAAAAGACACGCGTCTCTCCGGCTACATGATCGAAAACGCCATGGTCGCAGGGTTCTGTGCGTCGGGGATGGACGTCTTTCTTCTCGGCCCGATCCCGACGCCGGCTGTCGCCATGCTTGTGCGATCACTCCGGGCAGATATCGGAGTCATGATCTCGGCGTCGCACAACCCGTATTTCGATAATGGAATCAAGCTGTTCGGGCCGGATGGCTACAAGCTATCCGACCAGATCGAGCGCCGCATCGAGGCGATCATCGATGGCGGGGTCGATATCAAGCTCGCCGATTCGGCGTCGCTAGGGCGCGCCAAGCGCGTTGACGGAGTGCATGATCGCTATATCGAGTTCGCGAAGCGGACCCTGCCCCGCGCACTGTCGCTGTCGGGCATGCGTATCGTCGTCGACTGCGCCAATGGCGCAGCCTACAAGGTTGCGCCTGCCGCGTTGTGGGAGCTCGGTGCCGAGGTGGTGGCGATTGGCGACGAGCCTAATGGCTTGAATATCAATGAAAATTGCGGCTCCACCAGCGTCGACGCGCTGAAACGCAAGGTGCTTGAGGTGCGGGCCGATATCGGTATTGCGCTGGATGGCGATGCGGACCGCGTCGTGCTCGTCGATGAAAAAGGCAACACCGTCGACGGCGACCAGGTCATGGCGGTGATCGGCGAAGCCTGGCACCGCTCTGGCCGCCTGTCGGGCGATGGCGTGGTGGCGACCGTGATGTCCAATCTCGGCCTCGAGCGCTTCATGCAGGGTCTCGGTCTGCAGCTGCACCGCACCAAGGTCGGCGACCGCCATGTCGTCGAACACATGCGGGCCCACGGCCTCAATGTCGGCGGTGAACAATCCGGCCACGTGGTCCTGTCGGACTATTCGACGACGGGTGACGGCCTTGTTTCGGCGTTGCAGGTCCTGGCCTGCATCAAGAAGGCGAACCGGCCGGCAAGCGAAGTTCTAAGCCGTTTCGAACCGGTGCCGCAGCTGCTTCGCAACGTGAAGTTTACCGGCGCTTCCCCGCTGGACGACCCTCGGGTCAAGGAAGCCATCGAAGATGCCCGGATCATGCTCGGCAATACGGGCCGGCTGGTCATTCGCCCCTCGGGCACGGAACCGCTGATCCGCGTGATGGCCGAAGCCGATGACGAGGCAACGGTCGAAAAGGTGGTCGAGGGCGTCGTGACCGTCATCGCCAATGCCAGGACGGCAGCCTGAGCCGATTTTCCTGCATGAGCAGAAAGAATATCGGCCGGTCGGGATCCCTGACCGGCCGATTGCGTTGGTGTGGCTGATGAGCCGTCAGTACGCGACGTCGAAACGCAGCGGCTTGGCCGAATCGATCTTGGGATTGGCCCGAAGCTCTTCGAGCACATCCTGCGGGAAGGGCGCGTCGAGATAAAGCAGGGCGATGGCATCGCCGCCCGCACGGTTGCGGCCCAGCTGGAAGTTGGCGATGTTGACCTCGTTCTTGCCGCAGATCGAGCCGAGAAGGCCGATGATGCCCGGCGCGTCTGGATTGGTTGTGTAGAGCATGTGCTCGCCCACTTCCGCATCGAGATTGATGCCCTTGATCTGGATGAAGCGTGGCTTGCCGTCGGAGAAGCAGGTTCCGGCAATGGTGCGCGTGCGGTTGGGGGTCTTGACCGTCAGGCGGATGTAGCCATCGAAGACGCCCGACTTGTCCCGCTTGACCTCCGAGAGGATGATGCCGCGCTCCTTGGCCATGATCGGTGCGGAGACCATGTTGACATCCGCCACCTGGGGCCGAATGAGCCCGGCCAGCGCCGCGCTGATCAAAGCCCGCGTGTTCATCGAGGCGGTGGCGCCGTCAAACAGGATTTCGACATCCTGGATCGCCTCTTCGGTGACCTGACCGACGAAGCTGCCCAACACTTCCGCCAACTTGATGAAGGGCTTGAGCCGCGGTGCCTCTTCCGCCGTGATCGACGGCATGTTGATGGCGTTGCTCACCGCACCCTTCACCAGATAGTCGGCCATCTGTTCCGCCACCTGGATCGCGACGTTTTCCTGGGCCTCGGAGGTGGCCGCGCCAAGATGCGGCGTGCACACCACGTTGGGCATGTTGAAAAGCTCGTTTTCAGTCGCCGGCTCCACCTCGAACACGTCGATGCCTGCACCGGCGACCTTGCCGGATTTCAGCGCCGCGACCAGGGCCTTCTCGTCGATCAGGCCGCCGCGCGCGCAATTGATGATGCGCACACCGTCCTTCATCGACTCGATCGCCTCTGCACTGATGACGTTGCGGGTGCGGTCGGTCAGCGGCGTGTGCAGCGAGATGAAGTCGGCGCGCGCGAACAGTTCTTCCAGTTCGACCTTCTCGACGCCGAGTTCCGAGGCCCGCGATTCCGACAGGAAGGGATCGAAGGCGACGACGTGCATCTTCAGGCCCACGCCGCGCATGGCGACGATCGAACCGATATTGCCGCAGCCAATGATGCCGAGGGTCTTGCCGGTGATCTCGACACCCATGAAGCGGTTCTTTTCCCACTTTCCGGCATGGGTCGAGGCATTGGCTTCTGGGATCTGGCGCGCCACGGCGAACATGAGCGCGATGGCGTGCTCCGCGGTGGTGATGGAGTTGCCGAAAGGCGTGTTCATCACGATGATGCCGCGCCGCGAGGCGGCCGGGATGTCGACATTGTCGACACCGATTCCGGCGCGTCCGATCACCTTGAGGTTGTCGGCGGCGCCGATCAGCTTCTCCGTAACCTTGGTGGCGGAACGGATGGCGAGGCCGTCATACTGGCCGATGGCGGCCAGAAGAGCTTCCTTGTCCTTGCCGAGCTCGGGCAGATAATCGACGTCGACGCCCCGATCCTTGAAGATCTGGACGGCTGTTGGCGAAAGCTTGTCGGAAACGAGTACGCGGGGCATGAGTCATCCCTCGATTTGATATGTGAGAAATAAGGATCGATTCGGGACCGGACCGAAACCGGCCGCGATTCAGGCGCGGCCGGGTGTGTCCGGGAAGGTCAGGCAGCTTGGAGGGCAGCCTTGCGGGTCGCGAACGCCCAGTCGAGCCAGGGCATGAGGGCCTCGAGATCAGAGGTCTCGACGGTGCCGCCGGCCCAGATGCGCAGACCGGGAGGGGCGTCGCGATAGGCGCCGATGTCGAGGGCGACGCCTTCCTTTTCGAGCAGCGACACCATGCCCTTGGCGAAAGTCGCCTGCGCAGCGACATCGAGCGCCGCAATGTCGGGATCGACGATGGAAAGGCACACGGACGTGTTGGACCGCGTGGCCGGGTCGCTGGCCAGATGCGCGAGCCAGGGGCTTCTTGCCACGAAGCCGTCAATGACGGCGAAATTGGCATCGGCACGCGCGATGAGCGCATCCAGCCCGCCGATCGCGTCGGCCCAGCGCAGGGCGTCGAGATAGTCCTCGACTGCCAGCATGGACGGCGTGTTGATCGTTTCGCCGGCAAAGATGCCCTCGATCAGCTTTCCGCCCTTTGTCATGCGGAAGATCTTCGGCAGCGGCCAGGCGGGGCTGTAGCTTTCCAGACGCTCAACGGCACGGGGCGACAGGACGATCATGCCGTGCGCGGCCTCGCCGCCGAGCACCTTTTGCCAGGAGAAGGTGACGACATCCAGCTTGTCGAAGTCGAGCCGTTGGGAGAAAGCGGCCGACGTCGCGTCGCAGATTGTCAGGCCGGCCCGGTCAGGCGGGATGAAGTCCGCGTCGGGGACACGTACGCCCGAAGTGGTGCCGTTCCAGGTAAAGACCACGTCGCGGTCGAAATCGACCTGTTTCATGTCGGGCAGTTCGCCGTAATCCGCTTCGATCCGGCGGACATCGGGCAGCTTGAGCTGCTTCACCACATCCGTGACCCAGCCTGCGCCAAAGGATTCCCAGGCCAGCATGTCGACACCTCGTGCGCCGAGCAGCGACCATATGGCCATTTCGACAGCGCCGGTATCGGAAGCGGGGACGATGCCGATTCGGTGGGTTTCGGGAACCTGAAGTACCTTGCGGGTAAGCTCGATCGCTTCGGCGAGCTTGGCCTTGCCGGGTTTCGCCCTGTGCGAGCGGCCAAGAGCGGCGTCTCCAAGAGCTGCCAGCGACCAACCGGGTCGCTTGACGCAAGGTCCAGAAGAAAAGCGGGGATTGGCCGGACGCACTGCCGGCGTGGGGAGACTCGTCATCGTGGTCTATCCTTCCAGATAGTGGCCCCTCGTTGGGGAGGGGTGTCCCACCGACGGCGATAGCCCAACTCATCCTGGCGTGCAAGCGGGATATCTTTCCGATGTGTCCCGGATGCAAAAAGGGCGAGGCCGTGGCCCCGCCCTGTTCCGCGAATATTGTGCAGGGCCTACCAGAGTTCGTAGCGCAGGCCGGCGCGGATCTGGTGATGCGAGATGCCCCGTCGTTCCTGGCCGGCGGCGTAGTCGAACCGGCGCAGATTGGGCGCGCTCAGATACTGGTAGCCGAGGTCCACGGATGCATTGTCGGTAACGCGGTAAGCGACACCGGCATTCAGCGTGTAGGCGAAGCCGGTTTCATTGTAGCCGAATCCGGGCTGTCCGTTGATGCCGGCATCGAAGGACGTGCGTGCATGGGCGAGGCCGACGCCGCCGCCGATATAGGGCGTGATGCCGACCACGGTGCCGAGATCGACATAGGCATTGGCCATGCCCGTCCACAGCGAGTGTCCGCCTTCGAGGCCGAAGGCATTGAAGCGATCGTAACCCGCGTAGTTGATGGTCGTGTCCAGGCGAAGGTAGTCGGTGAACTGGTAGCCGAAGCCCAGGCCGCCGCCAAAGCGGTTGTTGCCAGTCTCGGCGCCGGCGAAATTGAACCGGTAGGTG
>Ga0008833_1001224_pt1 | contig 12696 bp, 8 predicted proteins | sample HotLakConsoUCCLE_FD_62216 | JGI IMG/M metagenome (GOLD analysis project Ga0008833, IMG submission 62216) | Hypersaline microbial mat communities from Hot Lake, Washington, USA - Hot Lake Consortium UCC-LE | ecosystem: Environmental > Aquatic > Non-marine Saline and Alkaline > Hypersaline >... | reverse complement strand
TCTCCCCTCGCCCCGACGGACGTCGCTGCCCTCCGGTCGGCCGCCGGCTCGGACACCGCCGCCCCCAGAGCGCTTCCGACCATCGCGGACCTGGCGAGAGACGCCAGCGGCATCGACTGGCCGTCGGTCATCGGGAAGACCCTCGGGCTCTGGGCGGCGGGGTATTTCGACCGCGGACAGGCGCTCTGGACGCCTGCGCCCGGGCAATGCGCCTATTCCGCATGGCGGGCCTGGGCGACGAACGACCTCACTCCGGAAATCGCCGGACTGGCGGGCTTCTGCGCCCACGCCTCCAGGGCCCCCGACACCTCGGAACGCGCGCTTCTCCGCGCCGCCGAGGGCCTCGGGCTCACCGAGACGGCCGCCGGGACGGCGTTTCACCGGCTCCTGATGGACATGGGCGGCTGGGCGCAGCACGCCCGCTGGCTGCTCTGGCAGGCGGACCTTCGGGGCGAAACCGACAGGACGCCGGGCGATCTTCTCGCGATCCGGCTGGTGTGGGAGGAGGCGCTCCTGGCGGCATATCCTGCCGTTGCGGAGACCTGGGCCAAGACTGTCGCCGCCCATGCCGAACCGCCTGTGGCCTCGTGCGAACAGGTGGTGGACGCGATCCTGCAGGAGGCCGCCGAACGCGCCCACCAGCGCCGCCTCGCCGCTGCGATGAGCACCCCCGCACCTGCCGGCGACCGTCCGTTTCTGCAGGCCGCGTTCTGCATCGACGTCCGTTCGGAAGTGTTTCGCCGGGCGCTCGAGGCTCAGAGCCCCGGCATCGAGACGATCGGCTTCGCGGGTTTCTTCGGCCTGCCCCTCGCCCATACCGCGCATGGGTCGGACATCGTCGAGGCGCATCTGCCGGTGCTTCTCACGCCGGGCATGGCCACGACGAGCCATGCCAGCGACGAGAAGGAGCACGAGGCACGCATCGGCGCTCGGGCGGCCCGGGCCTGGGGCCGGTTCCGGCAGGCGGCGGTGTCCTCCTTCGCCTTCGTCGAGGCGGCGGGACCGCTCTACGGCGCGAAACTGATCCGCGACGCTTTGGGTCTCGGCGGCGGGAAAGCCGCGCAGGGTCCGGCGCCACGGGTCGCCGGTGGGCTTGACGCCGCGAAAAAGGCCGAGACCGCCGCTGCCGTTCTGAAAGCCATGAGCCTCACCGGGGGCCATGGCCGGGTCGTCCTCCTTCTCGGACACGGTGCGAACGTCACCAACAACCCCCATGAGAGCGCCTATCACTGCGGTGCGTGCGGGGGGCACACAGGCGAGGTCTCTGCACGACTTCTGGCGACACTTCTGAACGACTCCGAGACCCGCGCGGGGCTTCCCGCCCATGGCATCGACATGGCCGCCGACACCGTCTTCGTCGCCGGGCTTCACGACACGACGACCGACAAGATAGCGCTCTACCGCGACGGGCTCGCGCAGGGTAACACAAGCCTGGAGGCCGACCTCGCCAGGGTGCGCGGCTGGCTCGACGTCGCCGGGCGGCAGGCACGGACCGAGCGCGCATTGCGGATGGCGGATGCAAACGAGGACAGTCTCGTGTCCCGCGCGCAGAACTGGGCCGAGATCCGCCCCGAATGGGGGCTGGCGGGCTGCGCCGCCTTCATCGCCGCGCCCCGGGGCGTCACGGCCGGATCGGACCTTGCGGGCCAGGCGTTCCTGCACAGTTACGATTGGCGGGCCGACGAGGGGTTCGGCACGCTCGAATTGATACTCACCGCTCCGGTCGTCGTCGCGAGCTGGATCAGCCTGCAATACTACGGCTCGGCGGTGGCGCCGGAGATCTTCGGCGGCGGCAACAAGCTCATCCACAACGTCGTGGGCGGCATCGGCGTCGTCGAAGGTAATGGCGGCCGGCTCCGCCCCGGCCTGCCCTGGCAGGCGGTCCATGACGGCGAAGCGCTTGTCCACGAACCCCTGAGGCTGTCGGTCTATGTCGAGGCGCCGCGCGCGGCGATCGCGGATGTGCTCGCCGCGCATGACGGTGTGCGGGCTCTCTTCAACAATGGCTGGCTGCACCTCTTCGCGCTGAAGGACGGAGCGGTCGAAGCGCGTTACCGGCCAGGCCTCACTTGGGAAGACACCGGGCAAACCCTGCAGGCGGCATGAGGGCGTAGCGGGCGGCAGGCAAGGGTCATCCGTCCGCCCCGCCCCTCGTGTAGACAAGCCCGAAGCTGTCGCGCAGCACGATCGGGCCGCCCGAATAGTCGTCGCCGATGCCGGGGCTCCGGAGCGCGAGGCGCCAGCCTTCCCGGTCCACCCCATCGGGAAGGAAATCCAGGGGGTCGATCTCGTCGGTGGCGATCCCTTCCATGTGGCTCACGGCGAAGACAGCCGCCCCGTCCGGCCCCCCGCGGTGGGCGGCAAAGACGGTGCGCCCGTCGATCGGCTCGATGTAGCGGAAGCTGTCGGACCCGGCAAAATTCCCCCTGAGCCAGGGCCGCGCCTGACGGAATTCGCGCAAACGGCACATGAACCCCGTCTGAACCGGATCGAGCGACGACTGCGCGTGGGAGACATTGCAGTACTCGTGCATGTCGTCCATCCAGGCCCGGGCGATCTCCTTCAGACCATCGATTGTGAACCGTTCGGGGCCCACGAGCGGCGGCTCGACGGCATTGAGGAGCGTGGCGATCGTGTCGAGGTGGTAATCGGTGACCTCGACCAGTGCGGGCAGGAATTCGAAGAACCGCGCGAGATCGCCGCGGGTCTCGAAGCCCAGCGTCTTCAGGCGCGGAAAGTTGCCCGGCACGGAATAGGCGTATTCATCCACCTGCCACTTGAGGCTGATCGCCTCCTCGGCGACGACCTTGACGCCGTAGCGGTCGTCCTGATTGCGGATGAACCCCCAGCTCGCGCGCGACGTGGCGTTGAGAAAATCCATCGGCACGCCCGGGAACACGGCGTAGGTCAGGATCGACACGGCCGGGTTGTCGTAGGCCTTGTCGAGGATCTCCATCCGCGTGTCGCCGAGACGGGTGTTGATGTTGAGCTTCGGCGACACCTGCGTGCCCCGGCGCAGCGTGTCGTGGTTGGCAGTACCCGAGATCCAGTTCGCGCCATGCGTCAGCATCTCGCGGATGCGCCAGTATTTCGAGAGCCAGTAGGTGTAGATGAAGGGCGTGTTGTGGGCAAAGGTGAGCGGGCCCCACTGGAAGACGTCGTCGTCCGGCTGGTCCTCGATGACGGCGCGGTAGGTCGATGACAACTCCCAGTCCTCCTCTGGCCAGGGCCTGCCGTCCTCGAAGATGAACCAGGGCCGGTAGTCGGTGCCGGCGACATTCTGGACGATACCGGACATTTCGCGGAGATACTCGTCGTCGTGGCGCAACCCCTGCTCGGTCGCATCCCACCACTTGAAGTCCTGCGCCCCGTCCACACGGACCCCGTCGGCGCCGAAATCGACCTTCCGGCGCTGCATCTCGAGCAGGATCGCGCGGACGTTAGGGTTCTTGTAGTCGAGATTCTGGCCATACATGTTCGGTCCGGCGAAGTAGTGCGGCGCGAGAACCTCCAGACCCTGGTTGTCGGAATGACCGTAGACCACGTCGAGGATCAGCTTCTTCGGCTGACCGGGGAAGTTGTGGAGGGCCGCGGCAAAATCGACCAGTTCGTCCGGCCGGCCCGTCTCGAGGAGCACCGGGTTCACCGCGGCCATTCCGGCGATGACGACGTCGTAGCCCCAGTTCGTCGTGTTCGGGCGCATCAGCCGCACGGTGAGCCGTTCGGAGGAGATATCGGTTTCCTGCCAGAAGGCGGGGCCGGCCTCATAGACGGTTGTCGGCTCCACCGGCAGGGGCTGCACCGCGTCGTACCCCATGAAGAGTTCGTCGGCGGGCTCGAGGGCCAGCCCGTTTTCCACCCGCTCGGAGAGACGCTCGATCTCGCGGGTCAGGCTTGCGAGGGTTCCCCGCGCGGTGGCGGTGGGAATGTGAAGCTGAAGGATGCTCGTCGGCGGGCCGAACTTGTGGGGCGCCTCCGATTTCAGGGATTCGAAGTAGGCCCGGTCGGCACGGCTCTCCTGAAGCGCGGCCATGTCGTAGACTTCCGCCGGCGCGAAGGCGCCGTAGGGCAGCGACCTCGCAAGAGGGTCGAGGATGCGGTGAAAATGCCCCTCCACGTCCCGCCAGACGAGGGCGTAGAAATCTCCCAACGCCTCCCGGCGACCGGCCCGGACGCCTGTGGCCGCGGAAAATACGAAAGCGTCCGAGCGGGTGACCGGCAGGAGCGTCCGCAAGAAATCCGCCTCCTCGTTCAGCGCCGCAGTGATGTCGAGGTCCGCGTCCGGACGCAGCAGCTCCAGAAAGATATCGCTGTCGGCGACGGAGCGGTCGAGCAGTTCCGGCGCCCAGAACCCGAAGGTAATCGTTCCCGGCCCCGGATTCGCCCCGAGGCGGCGGGCGATGCGCCGGCCCGCATCGAACCGGTTCTCCGCGGTCGCGAACTGGCCGTCGCACCAGGCCGCGACCTCCTCGGCGGCGACCGGGTCGAACACGACCTCGAAGGCGGTTCCATCCATCGTGCGTTTTCCCTTCCTGTCGGACCGCGGAAGCGCTTCCCCGCCGCGGCCTCGCCCGGCAGCGGTGAGTTTCGCGCTTCTGGTGCGCGGTTTTCCGACCCTGATGTTGTGCGGGCAGGGTTGCCCATCACGGTCTCGGCGTAAACCCCCCGCCGCCGCGCAAGACCACCCGTTGAACCGGGGCCTTGCACAATTGCCTCCCACATGTTCTTTCCTGCGCCCGAGGGTCGGCGTCGCTCTGGCCCGTTTCTTGCGAGGGTGCCGAAGAAGCATCCGAAGAGGGTCATGCAGTGCCGAGGCCTCGCGCGCGCGGTTCGGGGACTGCACGAATTTCGGGCAACGTGTGATCCGTTGTGCCCGACCGACCGGCAGGAATTTGACTTTCGAGCAGTTTGCTCGAGCTTGATTACCGAACACCGGCCGACGGTCGGCGTGTTTGGGAAGCGTTACACCGTTCGCCGCGTCACCGTGGCAAGGTGCGACGACGAAGAGGGCCCGTTCCGGCTGCCCGATGAAAAGAAGACCAACGCGAGCATGACATGAACGTCGAACCTGTTTCCGGTGATCCCCTTCCCTTCAACGCGCGGCGCTTCGACACCGTCGCGGTCGTCGGCGCAGGCTCATGGGGCACCGCACTCGCAGCGACGGTGTCGAAGGCGGGCTGCAGCGTGCGGCTCTGGGGACGTGACAGGCGCGTCATCGACGAGATCAACAGCATGCGCCGCAACAGCGCATATCTGGGCGACGTCGTCCTTCCCGAACGCCTCCTGGCCGTGCAAGAGATGAGCGCCGCCCTCGAGGAGGCCGACGCGGTGATGATTGTCGTGCCGTCGCGCAGTGTCCGCAACGTGGCCCGCCAGATCGCCGAGTACCTCTCCCCTGGCGCCCCCGTCGCGGTCTGCGCCAAGGGCATCGAGGACGAAACCGGCCTCCTGATGACCCAGATCGTCGAAGAGGAACTGCCGGGGCGCCCGGTCGGCGTCGTCTCCGGCCCGACATTCGCGCGGGAAACGGCTCTCGACCACCCGACGGCGGCGACCGTCGCCTTCCCGTTCACCTATGCCGACCGGCTGACGCCCGGGGAGAGCCCCGCGGCACGCTTCGCGGTTTCGCTGAGCACCCACAGCTTCCGCGCCTATGTCTCCGACGACCTCGTCGGGGTCGAGATCGGCGGCGCGGTCAAGAACGTCATCGCCATCGCCTGCGGGATGATGACCGGGGCGGGGTTTTCCGAGAACACCCGCGCGGCCCTGATCACCCGCGGAATCGACGAAATGAAATGCCTCGCCGAAGCCCTTGGCGGCAGACGCGAAACCGTCACCGGCCTTTCGGGCATAGGCGACCTGTCGCTGACCTGCTCGAGCACCACGTCGCGCAACATGTCGCTCGGCCACCAGCTCGGCCAGGGCATTCCCCGCGCCGACTGCTTCGACGGTGCGCCGGTCGTCGTGGAAGGCGAGATGAACGCCCGATCGGTGACCGATCTTGCCCGCCGCGTCGGCGTCAACATGCCGATCTGCGAGACCGTGCGCGCCATTCTGATCGACGGCGCCGATATCGGCGAAAGCTTCACGCGCTTCTGGGCCCGGCCGATCGAGGCCGAACCGCGCGCCATGGACATATCGTTCACTCACCCCGCGTCCGACGACGCAATCGCAACTCTTGCAGACAGGACAGCATGACCCGTCACGAAACCTTCGCACTCGCCGACCTTTCCCGGAAGGAAATGGTCCTGGCCACCGACCTCGACGGCACGTTTCTCGGCGGCCTGAAGGATGAACGCCGCCGCTTCTACGACTGGATCGAGGCGGAGCGCCATCGTGTCGGGCTGATCTTCGTGACCGGTCGCGACCCCGGTTTCATCAGCGACCTGACCCGCAAGCAGGGCGTGCCGCGCCCCGACTACGTGGTCGGCGACGTCGGCACCACGATCGCCTCGGTGGACGACGACCACTACCTGACCCCGATCGCGGAACTCGAGGCCGAGATCGACGGGGCGTGGAACAACGCGACCGCCCTCGTGCAGGCCAAGCTGACGAGCGTGCGGGGCCTCAGGCTGCAATCGACCGGGTTTCGCTACCGCGTCAGCTACGACATGGACCCCGATGAGTTCGAGAGCCGGGCGCTCGACATCATCGCGGAGATGAACCTCGACGCGCTGATTTCGGACAATCGCTTTCTCGACGTTCTTCCGAAGGGCGTGAGCAAGGGACCCTCGCTTCTGCGGCTCCTCGCGCATCTGAAGATCGACAATCGCCGCTGCCTCGTCGCCGGCGACACGCTCAACGACCTCTCGATGCTGTCGCTCGGGCTGCCCGCCGTTGCCGTGGGCAATTCCGAGAGCGCTCTCGTGGAGAAGCTCGAGGGTCAGGATCACGTGCATATGGCCAAGGAACACGGCGTGGCCGGCATCGCCGAGGCGATCGTGCGCTTCAAGTTGCTGAGCTGAACGGGAGGAACGACCGAATGCAATCGCCCCTGGTCATCGTCTATCATCGCCAGCCCTACGAGGAAGTCGAGGAAGACGGCAGGATCGTCTACAAGGAGAACAAGAGCCCCAATGGCATCGTGCCGACGCTGAAGAGCTTCTTCGGCGCGGTCGATCACGGGTCCTGGATCGCCTGGAAGCTTGCCGAGGACACGTCGAACCCCGATTTCGAACAGCAGATCGAGATCGATGACGCCTACGGGCAGTATTCGGTCGTCCGCCTGCCCTTGTCGAAGGAGCAGGTTCACGAATTCTACCATGTCACCTCGAAAGAGGCGTTCTGGCCGATTCTCCACAGCTTCCGCGAGCGCTACAACTACGACCCCGTCGACTGGCCGAACTTCCGCGAGGTGAACTGGCGTTTCGCCGAAGCCGCCGCCGCGGAAGCCGCCCCCGGCGGGCTCGTCTGGGTCCACGACTACAACCTCTGGCTGGTGCCCGGCTACCTCAGGAAGCTTCGCCCCGACGTCAGGATCGCGTTCTTCCACCACACGCCCTTCCCCTCGGCGGACGTGTTCAACATGCTGCCCTGGCGGCGCGAGATCATCGAAAGCCTTCTGGCCTGCGACGACGTGGGCTTCCACATCCCCCGATACGCGGCGAATTTCGTCTCCGTGGCCCGCAGCCTTCTCGAGGTCGATGTGCTGAAGCGCGTGGAAGTCAGGCGCGATCTCACCTTCGACGGCACCGCGCTCAACGAACGCACCGTCCCAGTGCGGCTCGACTACAAGGGCTGGGAACTCGATGTCAGCGTCTCGCCGGTCGGCGTCAACGCCGACTTCATCGAGGCCCGGGCCGCCGAGCCCGAAGTGGTGGAGCGCGCGCGCGAGATCCGCACCGAACTCGGCGACCGGCAACTCATCATCTCGGTCGGGCGCACCGATTACACGAAGGGCGGCGTCACGCAGCTCGAGAGCTTCGAGCGCGTGCTCGAGGCCAACCCGGAACTGCGCGACAAGGTGCGGCTCATGCATGTCTCGGTCAGCGCCAACCGCGGCATGTCGGCCTACGACGAGATCCAGGGCGAGATCGAGGCAACGACGGGGCGGATCAACGGCCGCTTCGGCACGCTCGACTGGCAGCCGGTGGCGCTCATTTCGCGGGCGATCCCCTTCGCCGATCTCATCGCCTATTACCGGGCCGCCGACGTCGCCTGGATCACCCCGCTGGCGGACGGGATGAACCTTGTCTGCAAGGAATACGTCGCCTCCCGGGTCGACGGGCGCGGCGCGCTGGTGTTGTCCGAATTCGCCGGTGCCGCCGTCGAACTCGGCTCTGCCGTCATCGCCAACCCGTTTTCCCACCGCTCGATGGACGAGGCGATCCTGTCGGCCCTCCGCATGGACGTGACCGAACAGGAAACCCGCATGGCCGCCCTGCGCGACGCCGTGCGGCTTCATGACGTCACCTCCTGGGGCGCGCACCTGCGCGAGGGGCTCGTGGCCACAACGGCGGCTCCGACGACAACGGGGAAATCGGCCGCCTGACCCGGGGTCCCGTGCGGGCGGCCGGAACGGCGCGCCGTGGGGGGCCGCTCGGAGCCCCTGGAGGCACCAGGCTTGCGGAAAACATGGACGCGCCCGGTGAAGCGCGGTTTGATGCGCGGAGCTTTCCCTGAACGCCTCATGACCGTCCATGACCTGTCTCCTGACCCACCCCTCCGCGTTCGCGCAACCGCCATGCCGCCGGTCGGCATGAGGCGGGCGGGCGACGCAGGTTCAGGTGACGACCATTGGCCCCGGCTCCGGAGCCTGGGGGTCGACGGTTACCTCGTGAGCTTCGGCGACCGGTTGAGCGACCGCGCCAACCGGGCCGCGCTCGCCTTTCGGGCTGCCCTCGACACTGCATCCATCGCCGGGGTCGAGGAGACCTCGACATCGCTCGCATCGACCTACCTGCGCTTCGACCCCACCGAAGACGAAAGCGACCGGATAGAGGCAGCGGTGGAGAAGCTCCTTGCCGAGCGCGACTGGTACGCCGCCCCGCTTCCCGAGGGACGGCGGCTCTGGCGCATTCCCACCGTCTTCGGCACCGAACGCGCGCCGCAACTCGGCGAGGCGGCCGCGGCGGCGGGCCTGACCGAGGCCGAGGCCATCGCCTCGATCACGGGAAGCCGGCTCCGCGTACAGACGATCGGCTTCGCGCCCGGTCAGCCCTATCTCGGCGAACTCGCACCCGAATGGAACATTCCCCGACAGACGGAACTCACCGCGCGCGTGCCCGTCGGCGCGCTGACCGTCGCGATCCGTCAGCTCGTGCTTTTCGCCGTGTCCACCCCGACCGGGTGGCGGCACATCGGCCAGACCGCATTCCGCGCGTTCCGCCCCGAGGCGGAGACGGCCTTCGTCCTGAACCCCGGCGACGAGGTCGTGTTCGAGGCGGTGCCTCCGGAAGCCTTTCGGGATCTCAAGGCGAGCGGTCCCGACGGCGGTGCGGTGTCGGAGCCCCTGTCGTGAGCACAATCCTTATCCTGCGCAGGGGCGGCGGCCCGCACCTCACCGTGCAGGACCTCGGCAGGCCCGGTTATCTCGACCACGGGCTCTCGCGTGGCGGCGCGGCCGACCCGCTGGCACTTCACGAGGCGGCGGCGCTTCTGAACCAGCCCGTCGGTTTCGCAGCCGTGGAGATGGCCGGCAGCGGCGGCGTTTTCGAGGTGACCGAAAACCTTCGCATCGCGCTCACGGGCGCACCGATGCACGCGCATGTCGATGGGCGGGCGCTCGCGTGGAACGCCAGCCATGTCCTGCCGCGAGCGGCCGTCCTGACCATCGGCGGCGCGCGGGAAGGGGTCTACGGCTATCTTGTTCCCGGCGGCGGCATCGACACACCGCTGATCCTAGGGTCCCGCTCGGCGCACCGCACCGCCGGAGTGGGTCGGCCGCTCGACACCGGAATGCGGCTGGCCATCGGCACGGACGACGGCGCGGCTTCGGCGAACCGGCAGCTCGATGTTCTGCCCCGGTTCGCGGGTGGCATCGTGCGGGCGGTGCCGGGTCTCCACTTCGAGATGTTTTCCGAGGCCGACCGCGCGCGGTTCGAAGCCGGCCGCTTCACCCGCGACACCCGGGGCAACCGGATGGGCGCTCGCTTCCTGCCCGACGGCGAGGGCTTCGCGGGCGCGACGGGCCTCTCGGTCCTATCGGAGGTCACCCTGCCCGGCGACATACAGGTGACCGGCGACGGCACGCCTTTCGTGCTGCTCGCCGAATGCCAGACCACCGGCGGCTATCCCCGCATCGGCACCGTCATCCCTGCCGACCTGCCGAAGGTCGCACAGGCCGCGCCCGGCACGGCGATCCGGTTCGCGTTCGTCAGCCGCGACAACGCGCTCGAAGCCGAACGCGCCGAAGCGGCGCGCCGCGACGCCCTGCCCTCGCGGACACGGCGTCTCGCCTTTCGGCCCGAGGACATTCCGGACCTTCTCTCCCAACAGCTCATCAGCGGAGTGACCGCCGGAGACGATCTCGAAAGGAACCGAACATGAGAGGTCCGGTCGATCTCAATGCCGACATGGGCGAGGGTTTCGGGTCGTGGACATCCGGCGACGACGCGGCACTCCTCGATGTCGTGACTTCGGCGAACGTCGCCTGCGGCTTCCACGCCGGGGACTGGGACGTGATGGCCGCGACCATGGCGGCGGCGGCGGCACGGGGCGTGGGCATCGGCGCGCATCCGGGCTTTCCCGACCTCCAGGGCTTCGGCCGGCGGAGGATGACGCTGTCGAGCGGCAGCATCCGCAATCTCATCGCCTACCAGCTCGGAGCTGCGAGCGCCGTCGCCCGCAGTCTGGGCGCCCGCGTGCGGCACGTGAAGCTTCACGGGGCGCTCGCCAACATGGCCGCCGAGGATGTGGCGCTCGCGCGGACCTGCTACGAGGCCGCGCTCGCCGTCGAACCGGAAACGATCGTGGTGGTGATGGCCGGCACGGCGCAGGAGGCGGCCGCCGCCGCCCTAGGCTGCGATGCTGCCTGCGAAATCTTCGCCGACCGCGCCTATAACGACGACGCGACCCTGGTCGATCGCAGCGTGCCCGGGGCGGTCATCCACGACCCCGGACGAGCCGCGGCCCGGGTGGCCGAGATGGTCCGCGCGTGCGCGATCATCTCGGAGAGCGGCAAGCGCGTTCCGACCCGTATCGATACGGTCTGCCTGCACGGTGACACGCCCGCGGCGCTCGAGCTTTCGCGCGCGGTGCGGACGACGCTCGAGGCAGAAGGGCTGGGCCCGAAACTCCTCGCCGGCAGGCCGATCTAAGCCGCCCGCCGGCCGGGGGACTTGCTCAGATACAGCTTGCGAGTGCCGTCGCGAGGTTCCGCAGGAGTTGTGGGTAGAGGTCTGGCCCGGGCTCGAGATCGGCCCCGAGCGGGTCGAGTACGGCCGTCCGCGCCTCGACGCCATCCATGACCGTGGCGACGAGACCGGGACTGAACTGCGGCTCCGAGAGCACGCACACGATCCCCTCATCGGCGATCCGCTGCTGGATCTCGGCGACCCGTGCGGGACTGGGGTCGGAGGCATCCGAAAGCGCGATGGCACCGGCGGCCGGGATGTCGAAGGCGGTTTCGAAATACTGATAGGCATCGTGGAACGCCACGAATCTCTGGCCGCGGACGGGTGCGAGGATGGCGTCGATCTCTTCGCCGAGCCCGGCGAGCCGCTCCTTCGCGGCATTCGCATTGGCGAGATAGGCGTCGGCGTTCGAAGGGTCGGCCTCGGCCAGGCTCTCCGCCACGGCATCGAGCCAGACCGCGGCGTTGGCCGGAGCGAGCCAGGCATGGGCATCGACGCCGCCATGGTCATGAGCGTGATCGTCGTGGCCCGCATGGTCCTCGCCATGGTCGTGATCATGTTCATCCGCATGATCGTGATCATGTTCATCGCCATGATCGTGGTCATGTTCATCGGCGTGATCGTCGCCGTGGGCCTCGTCATCTTCATGCCCATGCGGTTCGAACACGGCGTCTTCCCGCGTCTCGAGACGCAGGACGCCGTCGAGTTCGATCAATTCGATGACACTGGCATCCTCCGCCAAAGTCGTGACCGCGTTGGCGAGCCATGGTGTGAGCGCGTCACCGACCCAGAATACCAGATCCGCCTCGTCCAGCGCAGCGGCATTGGAGGGCTTGAGGTTGTACCCATGGGGCGATGCCCCCGGAGCGACGATGAGTTCCGGCGTGCCGAGACCGGCCATGACCTGCGAGACGAGCGAGTGCACCGGCGCGATATCCGTCACCACTCGCGGCACCTCGGCCGCCGCGGTGCCGGCAAAGAGGGTGACGGCGGCGCCAAGGACAGCTAGATTTCTAGACATCGGACACTCCATGTGATTTTATAACGTTACTGTAGCTAGCGAAATCGGAAGGCCATGACAAGCAGCTTTGATGAACCCCGGCCCGGCAGCGGCCCCGCCCTCGGTTTCGAGCGGCACGACCACGCACGTTGCGTCGCATCGGCACTTTCGGCGGCCGAGACCTGGTGCGCGGCCGAAGACCTGCGCCTCACCCCGGTCCGTCGCAAGGCGCTCGAAATTCTCCTTAAGGAACATCGGGCGCTCGGAGCCTACGAGGTGCTCGACAGGCTGCGCGAGGCGGGCTTCGGCTCGCAACCGCCGGTGGCCTACCGCGCGCTCGAGTTTCTCGTGACGCATGGCTTCGCCCACCGGGTCGAGCGGCTCAACGCCTTCATCGCCTGC
>Ga0008833_1001222_pt1 | contig 12712 bp, 14 predicted proteins | sample HotLakConsoUCCLE_FD_62216 | JGI IMG/M metagenome (GOLD analysis project Ga0008833, IMG submission 62216) | Hypersaline microbial mat communities from Hot Lake, Washington, USA - Hot Lake Consortium UCC-LE | ecosystem: Environmental > Aquatic > Non-marine Saline and Alkaline > Hypersaline >... | reverse complement strand
ACGGCAAGCGGATCGACTTCCGCAACGTGATCATCATCATGACCACAAATGCGGGCGCCGCCGATCTGGCCAAGCCGGCTATCGGCTTCGGCTCGTCGAAGCGCGATACCGACGACATGGAGGCCATCAACCGCCTTTTCTCGCCGGAATTCCGCAACCGTCTCGATGCCATCATCCCGTTCGGTGGTCTGCCGGTGCCGGTGATCCATCAGGTGGTGCAGAAGTTCGTGATGCAGCTCGAGGCCCAGCTTGCCGAACGCGGCGTCACCTTCGCGCTCACCGACGAGGCGGTCGAATGGCTGGCCGACAAGGGCTATGATGAGCGCATGGGCGCGCGGCCGCTGGGTCGCGTGATCCAGGAGCACATCAAGAAGCCGCTGGCCGACGAGGTCCTGTTCGGCAAGCTGCGCAAGGGCGGCACCGTCCGCATCCTGGTCGAGACCAGGGAAACCGGCGAAACCGGGCTCAAGCTCGAGGCGTTGGCCGACGAATTGCCGGTCAAGCCGAAGAAGGAAGAGCCCGAAAAGCCGGTTGCCCGCAAGCCGCGCAAGAAGCCTGCGGCCAAGAAGCCGGCGGCGGACGCGAAGTCCAAGTCCCCGCGGGGCGGTGGCGAGGCACAGAAGCGATCGATCGTGCCCCAGTTGCCGCGCAAGGGCTGATTGCGCATGGCCGGGCAGATGCAGGCCCGGCATGTCTTTTCATCCGTCGCATGATGGCGTTTGCCATGCTATGCGGCGGATGACATGAACGCAGAACGCCCCGCCGGCCCGCTCCCCGCGCCCGAAACAGACGATCTCGGCAATTTCCGCTGGTATCTGCGGGGCGCCATCGCCTCGCTGTCCCTGCCGGCCTTCATTCTGGCGGCCAGCTTCGTCGGCTTCGCAGCACTTGCGCTGGAGGCGGGCGTCACCATCACCCAAGCCGTCTTCATGACCGCGGTCGTCTGGGCCCTGCCGTCCAAGGTCGTGCTCGTCGGTGCCATCATGGCCGGTAACGGGCTGATCGCCGCTGCCTTCGCCGTCGCCTTGTCGGCCGTGCGGCTGACCCCCATGGTGGTAGCGCTTGTGCCCGAGATGCGCACGCCCCGGACGCGTGTCTGGATCCTCTATCTGCTGTCCCATTTCGTGGCCGTCACCTCCTGGGTACTGGCGCTGGAGACGATCCGCAATGTGCCGCGCGCCCGCCGCACGGCCTATTATGGCGGCCTCGGCTCGACGCTGATCCTGCTCAACATGTGCGTGGTCACAGCGGTCTATCTTGTCGCCCGCGACCTGCCGCCGACCGCATCTGCGGCACTCCTGCTGATCACGCCGATCTATTTCCTGACCTCGCTCTGGGGCTCGGCGCGGGAGAAGGCGGGCAATGTCGCCATGGCGCTCGGACTCGTGCTCGGCCCGGTCATCCACATGATCGCGCCGGGCGCCAGCCTGCTCGCCACCGGCGCCATTGCCGGCCTTGCAGCCTATGGCTGGCATGTCTGGACGCGCAGGAGGGCCACATGACCTTCGACGCGATCGACGCCTGGTGGTGGCCCTATCTCTTCATCGTGATCGGCGGCGCGCTGGCGACCGACATCTGGCGGTTCCTGGGCGTCTATCTGGCCGGCGGCATCGCCGAGGATTCCGACATACTGGTACTGGTGCGTTGTGTGGCCACCGCGCTGGTGGCCGCCGTCATCGCCAACCTGATCGTCTTTCCCTCCGGCGCGCTTGCCGATACGCCGGCTGCCCTCAGGATCGGCGCCGCTCTATCCGGCTTCGGCGCCTACCTTCTTCTCCGCCGCAGCGTGTTGTTGAGCATCGTGGTCGCCGAGGCGGTACTGCTGGCCGGCATCTTCCTGCTTTAGCCAGTCAATGCGGCGCGCAGCTTTGCGGCATTCGCGGAAAGAATTTCCGGCTTCTCCATTTCGCCCGTATGCGGCCTGAGTCCGACACCATCGAAGCGGGGAATGATGTGGACATGCAGGTGAAACACGACCTGTCCGCCGGCCGGTTCGTTGAACTGCTGGACCGTGACCCCATCCGCGCCAAAAGCCGTCATTGAGGCCTTGGCCACTTTCTGCACCGTGCGCATGACCGCCGCCAGGCTGTCCGGATCCACATCGAAGATGTTGCGCGCCGGCTTCCGGGGGATCACCAGGCAGTGGCCGTCGCCGCGAGGCATGATGTCCATGAAGGCGAAAGTCTCCTCGTCCTCGTGGACCTTGTGGCAGGGTAGTTCCCCACGCAGGATCTTCGCGAAGATGTTCTGGTCGTCATAGGCGGAGTGGTTCATCGCTTCCTCGCAGGTCGATCTGGGCGGGCGCATGTTTCGCCGCTAGATTCGCCGGCGTCAACCGAATCGGATCGCGGGAAAGCCCCATGAACTTCGTCTATCTCTCGATCGCCATCGTGTTCGAGGTCTTTGCTACCTCCGCTCTCAAACAGACCGAGGGTTTCACGCGGCTCTGGCCATCCCTTTTGACCATCATCGGCTACGGCTTTGCTTTTTATTTCCTGTCGTTGCCGCTCAGGACCATGCCGATCGGTGTGGTCTATGCCGTCTGGTTGGGCGTGGGCATCGTCCTGGTCACGCTGGTCGGCTGGTCCGTCTTCCGCCAGATGCTGGACCTGCCGGCCGTGCTCGGGATTGCCATGATCGTCGGGGGCGTTCTGGTCATCAACATCTTCTCGAAGACCATGGCCCACTGACCGGACATCTTGGCCTTGGCCATCCGCATCGTCGCAAGGGGCCTGCCTCGTACAGCGCTGCTCAGACCTTGCGGAACGGGCTCTGCTCGGCGAGAAGCCCGCTGATCATCTCCACCTCGCGACGCTCGCGATCGAGATAATCGGCGACCGCGTCGCGCAGGCCCGGATGGGCAATGTGATGGGCCGAATGGGTCGTCACCGGCATGTAGCCGCGCGCCAGCTTGTGCTGCCCCTGCGCGCCGGCCTCGACGATCTTGAGACCCCTTTCGATCGCGAAATCGATCGCCTGATGATAGCAGATCTCGAAATGCAGGAAGGGGTGGTCCTCGACGCAGCCCCAGTTGCGGCCGTAAAGCCGGTCCGAGCCGATGAAGTTGATCGCGCCGGCAATACGGCGTCCGTCCCGCTTGGCGATGACCAGCAGGATGTCGTCGGACATGCGCTCGCCGATCAGTGAGAAGAATTCACGGTTCAGATAGGCCTGTCCCCATTTGCGGCTGCCGGTGTCGAGATAGAAGGCATAGAAATCGTCCCACACGGCCTCGGTCAGGTCGCTGCCCGTCAGCCACTCGACCGAGATACCGTTTTCCAATGCCTCGCGGCGCTCGCGCTTCAGCGCCTTGCGCTTGCGCGAGGCAAGCGTGCCCAGAAAATCCTCGAAGGAGCCATAGCCCTCATTGTGGAAGTGGAACTGCTGGTCGGTCCGGTGCAGATAGCCGCGATCGGTGAGCGCGGCGATATCGGCCTCGTCAGCGAAGGTCACATGCACCGATGAGGCGCCGATCCGATCGCAGAGCGCCCGCAGCCCTTCTGCCAGCGCGCGGCGAACGGCATCGGGGTTGGCGGCATCCGCGGCCACCAGCAGCCGCGGGCCCGCCGCCGGCGTGAACGGCACCGATACCTGGAGTTTGGGATAATAGCGCCCGCCAGCACGTTCGAAGGCATCGGCCCAGCCATGGTCGAAGACGTATTCGCCCTGGCTGTGGCTCTTCAGATAACCCGCCACCGCCCCCAGCAACTTGCCGCCCGGCCCTTCGAGCCGCATGTACTGGCCGAGCCAGCCCGTCCGCGCCGCGGCGCAGCCGCTTTCTTCGAGCGCGGAGAGAAAGGCGTGGCTGACGAACGGATTGTAGGGCAGGGGACCGCCCCTCGACGCACCGCCGAGCGCGTTCCATTCATTGGCGTCGATCTCGTCCAGCGAAGGCGCGACGCGCAGAACGAATTCGCCCTCCTGTGGTGCTTCGCTGGATGCTGTCGCTGCCATGCCCGACTAGATACGGCAGTGCTTGTGCATTGCAAGATGGATTGGCGTTGATCGTGTCGCGAAAGGGCGGAGCCGCGCCTGGGACCCGTCCCCTACGGCTCAAAGCCCTCAAAAGTCATCTGGTCGGCATGTTTCCGCGTCACATCCACAGCCCACGGCTCGCGCACCGTCCAGGTAATGACGGGCATGGCGAGTTTTTCGCGCACCGTTGTGACGAAGCGGTTGGGAAGATCGGCGACATGGAAGGAGACGAAATCGATCCCATGCGCCAGCATCGAAAAATGCGCTTCGAGGTCGGCGGGCGTGCGGCCATGTGCCGTCAGCCCGCAGGCGATGCCCGGCGCCTCGCTGGATAAGCGCCGGATGAAGCGATGCTCGAAGGACATGAGGGCCACCTCGCCCTTGTATCCTTCGAGAGCTTTCGCGACGGCCGCCACAAGGCCGTCATCCTTGCCTTCGCTGCCCTTGAGCTCGATGACGATGGGCACCCGTCCGGCCACCAGCCGGAGCATTTCCGCCAATGTCGGAATGTGGTCGTCGGTCCCGCCCACCCGCAGCGTGGAGATCGCGGCGGCGTCGAGATCGGACAGAAGCCCTTGACGGCCGCAGAGCCGGTCGAGGTCGCGGTCGTGGAAGACGATCGGCACACCATTAGCCGACAGATGCACGTCGCATTCGATGGCGTAGTCTTTTGCCGCCGCGGCCTCGAAGGCCGACAGCGTGTTCTCCCACCGCGCCTTGTTGAGGTCGTGAAAGCCGCGATGCGCAATGGGGCGCCGTGTGAGCCAGGAAAGATCGGTCATGCTTCGTCCGTCAGTTGCGTGTCTCGATGATGGCTTCGATCTCCACCGGCGCATTCAGCGGCAGCATCGCCACGCCGACGGCGGAACGGGCGTGACGGCCGCGTTCGCCAAGCGCCTCGGCCAGAAGATCGGAGGCACCGTTGGCCACCAGATGCTGCTCGGCAAAACCCGGCGCCGAGGCGACGAAGATGGTGATCTTCACGGTACGCCGGATCTGCTCGAGGTCACCCAAGGCGGCCTTGGCGGCGGCCAGAATATTGATGGCGCAGATGCGCGCGGCGGCCTGCCCGGCCGCCGTGTCGAGATCGCGGCCAAGCAGGCCGGTCGCCGCGAGCTTGCCCGCCTGCAGCGGCAACTGTCCCGACGTCAGCAGGAGGTTGCCGCTCTGGACGAATGGCAGGTAGTTTGCCGCCGGTGTTGCGACGTCTGGCAGTTCGATGCCCATTCGACGGAGACGCTGTTCGATGATCTCGGCCATGATGCCTTCCTATTTTGGGGGCCGGCGCGTAATGGTTTGCGCGCCGGAGGCGAATCCTGCCGTGCTTGTGCCACGAAAATCGCCTTGTGTGGACACCGGTTCATCCACTCTTATGGAGAAGTCTTGATGCGCATGAAGGGCACACACCTCGCAATCGTCACGCCGATCCTCGCCACACTCGGCGTCGGGCCCGCGCTTGCCGACGAATTGCTGCCCCATCGCGCCGTCTACGACCTTTCCCTTCACGAGCGTACGGAGCGCTCCGGCATCACTGCCATCAGCGGCCGCATGGTCTACGAGTTCAACGGCTCGTCCTGCGATGGCTATACGGTCGATTTCCGTTTCGTGACCGATTTCGCCACCGAGGAATTTTCCCGCCTCATCGACGAGCAGTCGACCACCTATGAGGGCCCTGATGGCGAGTCGTTCGATTTCGCCATGCGTTCCTATCTCGACGGCAATCTCGACCGCGAGGCACGCGGCAGCGCGGTGCCCGACAATGGCGGCACACATGTCTCCGTCGAGCGGCCCGAGCAGACCGAGCACGATCTGGGCCCGAGCCTGTTTCCGACCCAGCACCTGAAGGATCTTTTGGACAAGATCGCCGAGGGCCGGACCTTTTACGAGACCACGATATTCGATGGCTCGGAGGCGGGCAGCAAGGTCATGACCACCACCGTAATCGTCGGCCGCCAGGCCACCCTGGAGGCCGACGACCCCGAACACGACCTGCTGGCGGCGGCGGGTGACGCGGATTACTGGCCGGTCAATATCGCCTATTTCGATCTGCAGAACGGCGATGCCACGGGCGAGGGGCTGCCCACCTACCGCATCGCCTTCAAGCTCAACCGAACCGGCATCAGCCACGACCTCGTCATGGATTATGGCGACTTCGCCATCGCCGGCCAGTTGGTCGAACTGGAGGCCTTTGACCGCGTGGAGGATTGCCGCTAGCGCCAGCTCACTTGCTTGCCTTCAGGCGATCTTCCCTGCCGGAAATTAACATTTGCCAATCGACGGGTTTTATTGCCCTAATTCGCTGACGTCTCGGCATAGAAGACAGGGGGGTGGCATGCTGCATATGCGCGGCGGTTGGCGTGGTGCGTGTCTGGCGTCTGTTGCGGCCATCGCCTTTGTGGCACCGGCTTCGGCACAAACTCCTGTCGAGATCGTCGAAGGCTGGATCGAGCAGGCCGAAGCTTTCGATTGGCTCGAGATTGGTCATGCAGGCATCGCGCACGACGATGCGTCCGGCATGACCAGCGTCGAGCAATTGGAGCTCTCCATAGCAATTTCGGACCTCCCGGGCGACGTCTCGGACGAGGAACCCGACAGCGTCGACATGCGCTACGGCTTCACCTTTCCGAGCCTTGTCTTCGAGGGGCTGGATGCTGACGGCGATTACTACGTCGCCGACCGGATCCGGGCCGATGAACTGCTCATCGACCTCCAGATCGATAGCGAGAGGCAGGGCACGAGCAGCACCACCGGTTCCTATGATGGGCTGACGGCGAACAATCTGCGCTGGGCACGTCTTCCCGACATCGATGACGATCCGGCGCGCCCGATATCGCGCTTCTACCCGCTGGCGGCGGCACTCGTGGACGTCAGTTTCGATACGATGGAATTCGGCGCACTCGACCTTGTATCCGAGACGTCCGAACCGCCCATGACGACCAGGCTCAGTTATGGCGCGGGCATGTTCGGCGCAACTGAGCGCGGCAACATCTCGGTCATGTCGGTCGATGGCGTCACGGTGAGCGGCTCCGGCGAAGCCGGCGAAGACACTTCATCCATGGATTTCGACATGGACATCGGGGCCATAGAGGCCGGACATTACAATTACGGTGACATAGTCCGCCTCTTCGACCCCGATCTCGAACCGGGAACAGGCGATGAGCCCTTCGAACCCGTGAGCGGCTGGTTCTCGGCTGCCGACTGGACTGTCAGCGCGGAGGGTGTCGAAATCACCATCGGGGATGCGCGCATGGAGGATCTCGGAGGGCGTCGCCCCACGCTGCCCATCTTGGCGCGCGCCGATGCCCTCTATGTCGCCGCCATGGAGAATGACGAGGAGCCCGATCCCGTAGAAGTGGTCGAACTGATCGCCGCTACGTATGGCGCGTTCCGCCTTGGCTTGATGGAAGCGACAGGCTTGGCTTTCGCGGCTGAAGAGTTCAGCGGTTCGTTGGCTGCCGCCGGCATTGCCGGCCTTTCTTCGGAAGGCATCGAGAGCATCCATTACCGCGGACTGGATGTTGGCGATACCGAGGGAGACGCCGAGTTGCGCCTCGGCGATTTCACGATCAGCGATCTCGGATTCCCATCGCTTGCCGCTCTGGTGGCTCTGGAGGAAGCGCAGGAAACCGGCGATGTCGATACCATCATGCGCGCCATCCCGACGCTTGGCGGGATACTGGTGAGCGATCTGCTGATCGACATCCCTTTCATCGCCGAACTCAGCCTTGCCCAGGCAAATTTCACGATGGCCGATCATATCGGGCCGATCCCGACTCGAATCGCGATCCTCATCGAGGAAATGCGCATGCCGACCTGGATGATCGACGAGGAGGAGACGCTCGCGATCATCGAAGCGCTCGGTTATGACGAGATCGCCGCCTCCCATAAGCTTGCGTTGGCCTGGGACGAGGCCAGTGAAACCATCGCGCTCACTTCCAGCACGACCTTGGAGGAAGGCGGGACCCTCGATCTGAGCGCCATCTTCGGCGGCATTCCGCGTGGGGCACTCGAGAACCCGATGAGCCTGATGTTCGTTGCCTTCGGTGTCACCGTGAACGAAGCCCTCGTCGCTTTTAACGACAGCTCGCTGACCGAACGCGCACTTACCATGTTCGCCGAAGAGCAGGGCACGGACGTCCAGACGATGCGGGCCCAGGCCGTCGGCATACTGCCCTTCATCATCGCCGCCCTGCAGCGCCCGGATTTCCTGACCATGGTTACGGCGGCGGCGGGCTCGTTCCTCGAAAATCCCGGCAGCCTGCGCATCGATATGCGTCCGAACCGGCCGGTGCCGCTCATGCAACTGATGGAGGCCAGCGAGAGCGATCCCGGCTTGCTTGTCGATATGCTCAACGTCGAGGTCAGGGCGGAATAGACGCCTCAAAAGGAAACAAACCCCATAATCCGGGCGCAACGCTTGCAAATGGTGGCTTCTGCCGCTATATGCGCGCTCATTCCACACACGGGCTTTTGGTTTCCGTCCGGGAGAAATCCGGCGGACGCCCCCGGTGGCGACAGGACTCCCTTTCGCCGTTGGCCCGTGGAGGCTCAACCGGAAAGGTAACATTGAATGGCTCTGCCTGATTTCAGCATGCGCCAGCTTTTGGAAGCTGGCGTTCACTTCGGCCACCAGACCCACCGCTGGAACCCGAAGATGGACTCCTACATCTTTGGCGTCCGCAACAACATCCACATCATCGATCTCTCGCAGACAGTGCCGCTCCTGCACCAGTCGTTGAAGCTCGTCTCCGACACCGTTGCCAAGGGCGGTCGTGTCCTTTTTGTCGGCACCAAGCGTCAGGCTTCCGAGATCGTTGCCGATGCCGCTCAGCGCTCTGCGCAGTATTATGTCAACGCCCGCTGGCTTGGCGGAATGCTGACCAATTGGAAGACGATTTCCAATTCGATCCAGCGTCTGCGCACACTCGACACTCTTCTGGCAGGCGAGGCCTCCGGCTTCACCAAGAAGGAGCGCCTCAACCTCGAACGCGAGCGCGAGAAGCTCAACCGTGCACTTGGTGGCATCAAGGACATGGGCTCCACGCCCGACCTGATGTTCGTGATCGACACCAACAAGGAAGCGATCGCCATCCAGGAAGCCAAGCGGCTCAAGATTCCCGTCGTTGCGGTGATCGATTCCAACTGCGATCCCGACAAGGTCGATTATCCGATCCCTGGCAATGACGATTCCGCGCGGGCGATCTCGCTCTATTGCGACCTGATTGCCAAGGCCGCGCTTGACGGTATTGCCCGTCAGCAGGGTGCCATGGGTGTCGACGTCGGCGAAGCCGTCGAGGCGCCGGCCGAGCCGGCTCTTGAGGAGACCCCTGCTGAGGCGCCTGCCGCGACATCGGCTGACGCCCCCGTCGAGTCACCGGCTGAGACCTCCGTCGAGACACCGGTTGCCAACGAAGACGGCGCGGAGAACAAGCAGGCCTAGCCCCGGCGGGCCGCTCGCGGCCGCGAATCGGACATCACGGCGGGCGCACCTGGCGAAAACCACGGTGCGCCCCGCCATTTCCAGAACGTGAAGGAACGAGACGAAGATGAGCATTTCCGCTGCACAGGTCAAACAACTCCGCGACATGACCGGCGCTGGCATGATGGACTGTAAGGCCGCACTCGCCGCAACCAACGGCAACCTCGAGGAAGCCGTCGACTGGCTGCGCAAGAAGGGCATTTCCAAGGCCGACAAGAAGTCAGGCCGCACCGCCGCCGAGGGCTTGATCGGCGTCGCCGCCGATGCGTCCAGCGCGGTTGTCGTCGAGGTCAATTCCGAGACCGATTTCGTGGCCCGCAACGAAGCCTTCCAGCAGATCGTCGCCAACATCGCTGAAGTCGCTCTGACGACCGATGGCACCGTCGAGGCCGTATCGCAGGCGCGTTATCCGGGATCTACAAAGAGCGTGTCGGAGACCGTGACCGAGGCCATCGGTACGATCGGCGAGAACATGGCGTTCCGTCGTTCGGCCAAGCTGTCGGTCGGTAAGGGCGCGGTCGCCAACTATGTTCACAATGCCGTGGCGGACAATCTGGGCAAGATGGGCGTCCTGGTGGCCATCGAGACCGAAGGCAACGCCGATGTCGCGCGCGCCTTCGCGCGTCAGGTTGCCATGCACGTCGCAGCGACCAATCCGCTGGCGCTGAAGGCCGACGAGGTCGACCCGGCTGAAGTGGAGCGCGAGAAGGCGATCTATGCCGACCAGGCACGCCAGTCGGGCAAGCCGGAGAACATCATCGAAAAGATGGTCGAAGGCCGCATGCGCAAGTTCTTCGAGGAGGTCGTCCTCCTCAAGCAGTCCTTCGTGATCAATCCTGACGTGACCGTCGAACAGGCACTGAAGGATGCCGAAGGCGAGATCGGCGCGTCTGCCACGATCACCGGCTTCGTGCGCTTCGCGCTGGGCGAGGGTATCGAGAAGGAAGAGTCCGACTTCGCCGCCGAAGTCGCGGCAGCCGCCAAGAAGTAGGGCATCGGCCCATTCACTGAATTGCCGAGGGGCGCCGCGTGACATCGCGGCGCCCCTCGTGTATCGAGGCGCCCGAATAGCCGCGTTGATCGAGAGAGTGACATGCCCGACATCCCCCGCTACCGCCGCGTCCTTCTCAAGGCATCTGGCGAGGCATTGATGGGGGACCAGGGCTTTGGCATCGATGTTTCCGTCGTCGACCGCATTGCCGCCGATATCGCGGAGGCGCGTGGACTCGGCGTCGAGGTCGGCGTTGTCATTGGTGGCGGCAACATCTTCCGCGGCGTTGCGGTTGCCTCCAAGGGCGGCGACCGGGTCACCGGCGACCACATGGGCATGCTTGCCACGGTCATCAATTCGCTTGCCTTGAGAACCTCGCTGGTCAAGCTCGGCGTCGAAGCGGTGGTGTTGTCGGCCATTGCCATGCCTGAACTCTGCGAAAGCTTCTCCCAGCGTAACGCGACGGCCTATATCGACCAGGGCAAGGTGGTGATCTTTGCCGGTGGCACGGGAAATCCCTTCTTCACCACCGACTCGGCAGCGGCCTTGCGGGCAGCCGAGATCGGCGCCGACGCGCTGTTCAAGGGCACGCTGGTCGATGGCGTCTATTCGGCCGACCCGAAGAAGGATCCGTCCGCCACACGTTACGAGCGCATCAGCCACGAAGCGGTGCTGCGCGAGGGGCTCGCCGTGATGGACACGGCGGCGATTGCTCTTGCGCGAGAGAACAACATTCCGATAATCGTCTACTCGATCCATGAGAAGGGCGGCTTCGGCGCGATCCTGAGGGGCGGGGGACGCAGCACCCTCGTGGCGGATCTCTGAGCATAACCGGCTGGGGCATTACCCGGGTCCGACACGACGCCCTCGGCCAAGGAGGAAATTCTGCATGAGTTCCGGAGTTGATTTTTCCGATATCCAGCGGCGCATGGACGGCGCCATCAGTGCCTTCAAGTCCGATCTGGCGTCGCTGAGGACCGGTCGCGCGTCGGCCAACCTGCTGGATCCGATCCAGGTCCCGGCCTACGGCTCGACCATGCCGTTGACCCAGGTGGGCACCGTTACCGTGCCGGAGCCGCGCATGATCGCCGTCAATGTTTGGGACAAATCGCTGGTCGGTGCCGTCGACCGCGCCATTCGCGAATCCAATCTGGGCTTCAATCCCATCGTCGATGGCACGAACCTGCGGATTCCGCTGCCTGAACTGAATGAGCAGCGCCGCAAGGAACTGGTGAAGATTGCACATCAATATGCCGAGAGCGCCAGGGTTGCCGCACGCCACGTGCGACGCGACGGCATGGAGAACGTGAAGAAGGCGGAAAAAGACGGCGAAATCAGCCAGGACGATTCGCGTACGCATTCCGACCGCGTCCAGAAGATGACGGATGAGACCATTTCTCAGATCGACATGCTTCTGACCGAGAAGGAAGCCGAGATCATGCAGGTCTAGCTGCTGGATGCCCGGCGGACCCGGAAACGGGAAAGGAAATCCCGATTTGATACCCGCGCATGTGGCGATCATCATGGATGGCAACGGCCGCTGGGCGAAGGCTAGGGGCCTTCCGCGCGCGGCCGGGCACCGGGCCGGCGTGGAGGCGCTTAGGCGTACGGTGCGCGCCGCCGGCGATCTCGGCATCGACTGGCTGACCGTCTATGCCTTTTCCTCCGAGAACTGGTCGCGCCCCCGCTCCGAGATCAGCGACCTGATGGGCCTTTTGCGCCTGTTCCTGCGTCGCGATCTCGCCGAAATCCATCAGAACGGCGTGCGCGTACGCATGATCGGTGATCGCGACGGGATCGCGCCCGACATCCGCAAGATGGTCGACGAGGCCGAGAACCTGACCATGGAAAACACCGCGATGAACCTCGTCATCGCGTTCAATTACGGCTCCCGCGACGAGATCACGCGCGCTGCCGTCACCATTGCCCGGGCGGTAGCCGCCGGCACGCTGGATCCCAAAGAGGTCACTCCGGAGAGCTTCGTCTCCTTCCTCGACACCGCCCGCATTCCCGATCCCGACCTCGTCATCCGCACCAGCGGCGAGCAGCGACTGTCCAACTTCCTGCTCTGGCAGGCCGCCTATAGCGAACTGCATTTCGAGCCTTGCTACTGGCCGGATTTCAATGCCGATCGACTGGCTGAAGCCGTGCGTGCCTATGCCGCGCGTGATCGTCGCTTCGGTGGGGTCGCCGCACGCGGCGTAGCCTCATGAGCGAACGGGGTCCCGCCATGGGGCGCGACAAGACGGCCGGTCCCAGCAATCTGC
>Ga0008833_1001214_pt1 | contig 12795 bp, 11 predicted proteins | sample HotLakConsoUCCLE_FD_62216 | JGI IMG/M metagenome (GOLD analysis project Ga0008833, IMG submission 62216) | Hypersaline microbial mat communities from Hot Lake, Washington, USA - Hot Lake Consortium UCC-LE | ecosystem: Environmental > Aquatic > Non-marine Saline and Alkaline > Hypersaline >... | reverse complement strand
GTTATCCAGCCGGGTCAGATGGGCGTATAGCGGCAGTACCATAAACGGCAAATAGGCATAGACAATGCCGATGATCACCGCAAACTGAGTATTCATCATGCGCAAGGGGGCGTCGATCAACCCCAGGCCCAGCAGCAGGTTGTTCAACAGGCCGCTGTTGCCGAGAATCCCCATCCAGGCATAGATGCGGATCAGAAACGAGGTCCAGGACGGTAACATCACCAGCAGCAATAAAATCATCTGCCAGCGCGCGCTGGTACGCGCCATGGCGTAAGCCATGGGATAGCCGATCAGCAGACACACCAGCGTGGCGATAAACGCGGTTTTCAGCGATCCCCAGTACGCCGCCACATACAGCGAATCCGACGCCAGGAACAGGTAATTGCCCAGGTTGAGGGCAATGTTCAGCGTTTGATCGACGTACTCGACCAGTGCGCCGTAAGGGGGCACTGAGATGGCCGCTTCCGAGAGGCTGATCTTGAGCACCAGCACAAAGGGCAGCAGAAAGAACAGCGTCAGCCATACCAACGGCAACGCGATGACCGCGCGCCGCCCCAGCTGCCAGCGCTTCAGCATGAGGGACAGTCGAGAAGGCATCATGTAAGGCGTTCTCCTCGGAACACTAAGGCGTCCACAGTTAGCGATTCAGCACGATGGCGCTGTGATCTTCCCAGTGCACGAACACCCGGTCTTCCCAGGTGGGCCGGTCACCGCGACGCTCGGTATTGGCCATGCTGACCTTGACCCGCTGTCCGCTCGGCGTGCGCACATAGTAAAGCGAGAACCCACCCAGATAGGCGATGTCCTCCACCACACCCTCGCTCCAGTTATGCGCCGATTCGGGCTGTTCGCGGGTCAGCCAGATCTTCTCGGGGCGCAGCGCGGCCCATACCCGACGGTCAACGGCCTGGGTGGTGATGCCGTGGTCGATATAAATCGGCCGTTCGAGCAGCGGCGAGACGATTGTGCAGTGGTCGGCGGCGTCTTCGACGATTTCACCTTCAAACAGATTCACCGTGCCGACGAATTCGGCGACCATGCGGCTCACCGGGCTTTCGTAGATATCGATCGGCGACCCCACCTGCTCGATCCAGCCGTCGGCCATGATCGCCACGCGGTCGGCCATGGTCATGGCCTCTTCCTGATCATGGGTGACCATGATGCAGGTCACGCCGACCTGCTCGATGATCTCGACCACTTCCAACTGCATCTCGGTACGCAGTTTTTTATCCAGCGCCCCCATGGGCTCGTCGAGCAGCAGCAGCTTGGGCCGCTTGGCCAGGGAACGGGCAAGCGCGACACGCTGGCGCTGGCCGCCGGAAAGCTGGTGGGGTTTGCGCTTGGCAAACCGCTCCATGTGCACCAGCTTGAGCATATGGGCAACCCGTGCCTCGATATCGGCCTTGGGTAGCTTGTCCTGCTTCAGGCCAAAGGCGATGTTCTGGGCCACGGTTAAATGCGGGAACAGCGCATAGGACTGAAACATCATGTTGATCGGCCGCTTGTGCGGCGGCATGGCGGTGATATCGTCACCACCGAGCAAAATACGCCCTTCAGTGGGCGTTTCGAATCCGGCCAACATGCGTAGCAGCGTCGACTTGCCGGAGCCAGAGCCACCCAGCAGGGCAAAAATCTCACCGCGTTTCACCTGGAGATTGACGTCATCCACCGCCAAGGCATCATAAAAGCGCTTACTCAGCCGCTTGACCTCCAGCACGATGTCGTCTGCGAAACGAGGCGTTTTGCCATGGGCGCGCAGTGCCGCGACATTAGCGGGGGGTGTGGATGATGCGTCGTTCGATAGGGGCGTAGTTACCATTCGCCACTCCCATCAAAAAGCCCGATAAACCGGGCAATCAAAAAGCGAACAGCGAGCCCAGGCTGGCTCGCAAGGTGCCTGGACTCGCCGTCGGATGAACGTATCTTAGCGGCCGGATTTTACCCGGTTCCAGATACGGGTGCGAGCGCGCTGGATATCCTGGGGCTTTTCAACCTGAACGTAGAGATTATCCATCACATCGGTGTCCGGGTAGATGGCGGGATCGTTGAGAATCTCATCAGACAGATATTCATCCGCCGCCGCGTTGGGGTTGGCGTAACGCACGTATTCGGTGATATCGGCGGCGACTTCCGGGTCGAGGATAAAGTTGATGAAGGCATGGGCGCTATCCGGATTGGGCGCGTCGGCAGGAATCGCCATCATGTCGAACCACAGCGCAGCCCCTTCTTTGGGAATGCTGTAGCCAATCTCGAAATCGCGCTCGGCTTCTTCAGCCCTGGCGGCCGCCTGGAAAATATCACCCGAGTAACCCGCCGCGACGCAGATGTCGCCGTTGGCCAGGTCCGACACGTAACGCGACGAGTGGAAGTAGGTCATGTCATCGCGCACCTCGGCGAGCAGCTCGCCTGCCGCTTCAAGGTCCTCGATGCTTTCGTTGGTCGGGTCCAGCCCCAGGTACACCATGGCGGGCGATAGCATTTCATCGCCGGAATCCAGCATCGACAAGCCACAGCCGGCTTCGCTGAGCTTCGCGGTAATTTCCGGGTCAAACAGTAACGCCCAGCTATCAACCGGGGCGTCGTCACCCAGGATCTCTTTGACGCGATCAACATTGTAGCCAATGCCGTTGGTTCCCCACATGTAAGGCACCGAGTACTCGCCGCCCGGGTCTACCGATTCCAGGTTTTCCATCAGCTTGGGGTCAAGGTGCTTCAGATTGGGGATCTTGTCGTGGTCTAGCGGCTGATACACATCGGCTTTCATCTGCCGCGTAAGGTAGTAGGTCGACGGCACCACCACATCATAGCCGGAACGGCCTGAAAGCAGCGCTGCATCGAGAATTTCGTTGCTGTCGAACACGTCATAGGTGACGTCGATGCCGGTTTGCTCGGTAAATTTCTCCAAGGTGTCAGGCGCGATGTAGTCGGACCAGTTATAGACGCGCACTTCCTCAGCGTTAACGGTGGTTGCCGCTGCGGCAAGCGAAATGGCCGCAACGGCCCCGGAAAGTTTGTGGATGTTCCCCATTGACCTACTCCTTAGTGATACTCACGATGAACCCAGATACGCCCCCTTTAAGGACTATCCGTCCGTCGCCCCGAGGCTGACCGTGCGAATTTTGCGGCGCGGGGCCTGCTATCGCAAGCCAATGCGCAAAAATTATTGCGCTTCTGCCCGGCCACCCCACCTCAAGCGTAGTGCAAGCGCTCACATTGGTTAATAACGGGTGTTATGATAGCGCGCCGCTATCGCTGCCATGGTTTTTTCCAATTTTAACCACGCAGTATTAGCCCTTAGTCTAATTAGCAAATTTTTCCACTGTTATTAGTCACAAAAGGAGACGATCTGAATGTCATTGATCAATGCTGAAGTTAAACCGTTCAACGCAACCGCTTATCTGAACGGCGAATTCGTCGATGTTTCCGACGCCGACCTGCAGGGTCAGTGGAGCATCTTCTTCTTCTATCCGGCCGACTTCACCTTTGTCTGCCCTACCGAGCTCGGCGATCTGGCGGACAACTACGACGCCTTCAAACAGCTCGGCGTCGAAATCTACAGCGTGTCCACCGATACGCACTTCACCCACAAGGCGTGGCACGACAGCTCCGAAACGATCGGCAAACTGCAGTTCCCCATGATTGCCGACCCCACGCTGCGCATTTCGCGCAACTTTGAAGTGCTGATCGAAGACGCAGGCCTAGCCGAGCGCGGCACCTTCGTTATCGACCCGGACGGCAAGATCCAGATCGTTGAAATCAACGCCGGCAACATCGGCCGTAACGCCGAAGAGCTGCTGCGCAAAGTCAAAGCCGCCCAGTACGTGCGCGCCAACCCCAACGAAGTCTGCCCGGCCAAATGGCAAGAAGGCGAAGAAACCCTGGCGCCGTCGCTGGATCTCGTCGGCAAGATCTAAACCGACGTTAGTCAGCTTTGACCAGGTATCAACTACGCCAGACACCCGGGCATCGCCCGGGTGTTGCTGTCTAGCGCCTGCTTTTACTGTGTTTTCCTCGGCCAAACCACCTGGAACCGCATTGTTTCAGGCCCAGGAAAAGACTGAACCGATTACCGTTACTCACCCTAGTTAGCTGCGAGGTCGTCACGATCATGCTCGACGCCAATCTAAAAAATCAGTTGAAAGCGTATCTGGAAAACGTCACGCAACCGTTAGAGATCGTCGCGTCGCTGGATGACGGTGACAAATCACGCGAGCTGCTCGGTCTGCTGCAGGAGATCAGCGGCTTGAGCGACAAGCTCAGCCTGTCCACCGAAGGCCACGATGCACGCACGCCCTCCTTCGCCATCAACCGGCCAGGCGAGGAAACCGGGGTGGTGTTCGCGGGCATCCCCATGGGCCACGAGTTCACCTCGCTGGTGCTGGCGCTGCTTCAGGTGGGCGGACATCCGCCCAAGACCAGCGACGAGGTGCTCGATCAGATCCGCGCGCTGGATCGCGAACTGGTCTTTGAGACCTACTACTCGCTGTCCTGCCAGAACTGCCCGGACGTGGTTCAGGCACTCAACCTGATGGCGATTTTCAATCCCCAGGTCCGCCACGTCGCCATCGACGGCGCGCTTTTCCAGAACGAGGTGGAAGCCCGCGAGATCATGTCGGTGCCGAGCATTTACCTCAACGGCGAACCGTTCGACCAGGGCCGCATGACCCTCGAGCAAATTCTTGCCAAGGTGGATACTGGCGCGGCCGAGCGCGAAGCCAAAAAGCTCAGCGAAAAAGCCGCCTTCGACACCCTGGTGATTGGTGGCGGGCCCGCCGGCGCCGCCGCGGCTATCTATTCGGCGCGCAAGGGCATTAACACTGGCATCGCCGCTGAGCGCTTCGGCGGCCAGGTCGCCGATACCCTGGGTATCGAAAACTTCATCTCGGTCTCGTACACCGAAGGCCCCAAGCTGGTCAGCGCGCTTGAAGAACACGTCAAGGATTACGAGGTCGACGTGATGAACCTGCAGCACGCCACCTCACTCAAGGCCGCAGATACCAATGGCGGCCTGCACGAAGTCACCCTCGCCTCCGGCGCCACGTTGAAAAGCAAGACGCTGGTATTGGCCACCGGGGCGCGCTGGCGCGAGATGAACGTCCCTGGCGAACAGCAGTACCGTAACAAGGGCGTGGCGTACTGCCCGCACTGCGACGGGCCGCTGTTCAAGGGCAAGCACGTGGCCGTGATCGGCGGTGGCAACTCGGGCGTTGAAGCGGCTATTGACCTGGCGGGCATCGTCGGCCATGTGACGCTGCTCGAGTTCATGGGCGAAATGCGCGCCGATGCCGTGCTGCAGAAAAAGCTCAAGAGCCTGGCCAACGTGGATATCATCCTCAACGCCCAGCCCACCGAGGTCAACGGCGACGGCAGCCGCGTCAATGGTCTGACCTATAAGGACCGCACCAGCGATGAGATCAAGCCTCTGACGCTAGAAGGTATCTTTGTACAGATCGGCCTGGTGCCGAATACCGAATGGCTGAAAGGCTCGCCAGTGGAGATGAGCCCCCACGGCGAAATTATCGTCGACGGCCACGGCATGACGTCAGTACCGGGCATTTTCGCTGCGGGCGATGTCACCACCGTGCCCTACAAGCAGATTGTCATCGCCATGGGCGAAGGGGCCAAGGCCTCGCTGGGAGCCTTTGACTATCTGATTCGTCAATAAACCTGCCGAGACGGCTCTAAAGAGTCAACGTCACGCCAAGCCCGCTACACAGCGGGCTTTTGGCTGGGAAAGGCGACACTTTCGCCCTGACCAGGCAATACGCTACCGTTGACGCTTGCGCCCGCGTGACAGGCAAAGCTATTGGTTGAGATCGTCCCCCGCACCCGTGCACCCGACATCAAGGTCAACCGCTGGCTTGCGTTGATATCGCCCTCTATATGGCCATCGATAACGATCTGAGCACCCTCCAGGCTGGCAGTGACGACGCTGCTTGAAGCAAGTTGAACAAACTGATTGTTCGCTTTGATCGCGCCGACCACCCGCCCTTTGACCGACAGACTCTCGTTAGCGGTAATATCGCCGTGAATTTGCGTGGCAACGCCTAGATGGCTGCCACTGCGCGGGGTATCAATCGCCAAACCGGCTTCAGGGACAAACGGCTGCGCATTGTCAGGGCTAAACGCTGCGTTAGACGCCGAGTCATCAGCATTCACAGCGACGACAGGCTCGGGTGTCTTTGCGCCTGCCCGCGGATGCTGTTTCTTTTTGCGCTTACCGTCCAATATGATCAACGTCATCACCGCAACGCCACTGACAATAAGCCACGTTTCTATGACCATGAGATGCACCGTGTCTCTGTCTTTAGATAACCAATACCTGTTATAGACAGTTAGCGGATAGGCCAGCGTCCAGAATACGCGGCAAGTAATCGGGTATCTTTACGCTTTGGTCTAATCAAGCACGGCGTAAATTGACATATGCATGGGTGCCTGGTGGCGTTAGTCTCAATGTCGCTGGCACCAGACTGTCTCTAAACCAACAGGAGTGCTCCATGTTCAGTAAAGCCAAGCCGGCTGCCACCAAGTCCCCTTATGCACAGCAAGACCCGGCCTTCAGCGATACCAAGACCTCCTCCCCCGAGCCGACCAAAAGCCTGCCCAGCGCGTCCCGCCAAAGCACATCGGTGATTGGCAGTAGCACTCAGGTGCATGGCGATATCAATAGCGACGAAGACCTCACCATCGAAGGCCAGGTCACCGGCATCGTCACCTGCAAGCAGCACACCGTCACGCTGGGGGGCGATAGCAGGCTATACGGAGATGCTTATGCGCATACACTGCGCGTATCGGGAAACGTCGAAGGGAATCTGGTTGCACTGCATAAGGCCACCGTTCACGCAGGCGCAAATGTCACCGGCACCATCACCACACCCTGCCTGGTGCTGGAAGACGGCAGCCTTTTCCAGGGCAATATTGACATGAACCCGGATAACGAGATTTTCGCCACCGTGTTCACATCACAGCAGCCAAGCAGTACGCCCACCAAGTCATCGCGTCCAGCCAAGCGCTTAGACGCGGACGACAACACGACCCACGCTGACGATGCGGAAAGCAGCAACGCCGACGCCAAGGGCAACCACTAGGTCAGTGAGCACATACCGGGCAGGCAGGATCACGCGGCACGTTGAAATGCCGCCATTGGCCGTTCAGGGCGTCAAACAGCGACAGTCCCTGGTGCACGGCCCCGGCACCGCTCAACAGCTTGAAGGCTTCGACCGCCTGAAAGCAGCCGATAACGCCCACCAGCGGCGCCATTACGCCGCTTTCAGCGCAGCTGAGCGCCTCGTCACCCTGGCCATCGGGGGGATACAGACATGCATAGCAAGGGGCCTTGGCGTCGCGCGGGTCAAACACCGCCAGCTGGCCTGAAAACCGAATGGCCGCCCCGGACACCAGCGGCACCCCGGCGTTTTGCGAAGCGGCATTGATGGCGTAGCGGCTCGAAAAGCGATCGGTACAGTCGAGCACCACGTCGGCGGTGGCGACCAGACGCTCAAGCGACTCACCCTCAGCGTGTTCCGCCACGGCGCTCACCCGGCACTCGGGATTGAGCGCTTCCAGGGTGGCCTGAGCGGAGCGGGCCTTGTTCTGGCCGAGGCTTGCCTGCTGATGGGCGATCTGGCGCTGCAGGTTGGACAGTTCGACGCTGTCCGCATCCACCAGGGTAATGTGCCCGACACCCGCCGCCGCCAGATACAGCGCCGCCGGCGAGCCGAGCCCTCCGGCGCCGATAATCAGCGCATGGCTATCGATCAGCCGTTCCTGGCCGTCGATGTCCACCTCCGGCAGCATGATCTGGCGGCTGTAGCGTAGCAGCGCAGCGTCATCCATCATCGGTCACTTTTCCTCGAATTCCTCAAAGTCGGGCACATGCAGGCTGAAGCTTTCCTTCACCTCCTCCATGACCACGTAGCTTTTCGACTCTTTGACGCCCGGCAGGGTCAGGACCACATCGCCAAGCAGCTGGCGATAGGCCGACATTTCCGGAATGCGGCATTTGAGAATGTAGTCGAACTGTCCCGAGACCAGGTGGCATTCCTGGATTTGCGGCAGCTTTTCGACGGCACGACGAAATTCATCGAAGACGGCCGGCGACTGGGTTTCCAGACTGATCTCGACGAATACCAGCAGATTAGCCTTGAGGGACTGGGGATCGAGAATCGCTTGATAGCCGCGCACGATACCCGCCTTCTCGAGCCGTTTGACGCGCTCCAGGCAGGGCGTGGTGGAAAGCCCCACCTCGGTGGCCAAATCCACGTACGAGATACGTGCGTTTTCCTGCAGGCAGCGCAGAATTTTTAAATCGATACGGTCCAGCGTTCTATTTTTTGCTTTCATGGCAGGATCCATTGCTGATGAATCAGGCGATTGACGAAAAACACCCTAGGGTAACGCGTTCATGGCCCGCCAAGTCACGAAGGCTTTCAACGTTCTGATAGCCCGCTTGGCGCATCGCGTCGCGGAGCGCGGCGGCCTGACCGTAGCCGTGCTCGAGCATCAGCCAGCCGGCGTCGGCAAGATACGAGGTCGCCGTGGCGATGAGATACAGCAGATCGGCCATGCCGTCGGCCTCGGCCACCAGGGCAGACGCGGGCTCGAAGCGCACGTCACCCTGCTGTAAATGAGGGTCATCGGCGGCCATATAGGGCGGGTTGCTGACAATGATATCGAACGCCCGCGTGGCATGGGGCGGGGCAAAGGCGCTGAACCAGTCGCTTTGCAGGAAACTCACATGACCCAGCCCCAGCCGGTCGGCATTGCGCTTCGCCAGCGCGACGGCGCCAGGCAAAAGGTCAGCCCCGGCGACCTGCCAGTGGGGGCGCTCGCTGGCAAATGCCAGGGCGATCGCCCCCGTGCCCGTGCCGATATCCAGCAGCCGCCCGCCCGCCTCCGAGGCGCGGCACAATGCCGCCTCCACCAGCGTTTCGGTGTCGGGCCTGGGAATCAGCGTTTCCGACGAGGTGGCAATGGGCAGGCCCCAGAACTCCCGCTCACCGGTCAGGTAGGCAACGGGGAAGCCCTGGGCACGAGCGGCGACCAGCGCATCGAAACGCGCGTGCTGCCACGTCAAGCAGGGCTTGTCGCCCCAGGTATACAGCCAGGTACGATCGCGGCCCATGACCAACCCAAGCAGTACCTCGGCATCGAGCCGGGCGCTCGGTGAGCCGGCCCGGGTCAGCCGTTCGGTGGCCTTGAAGAGCAGTGCATCCAGCGTCATCAGGCGCTCTGCAGAGCGGACAGCTGCTCCGCTTGATACTCATGGATCAGCGGATCAATCACGTCGTCGAGCTGCTCGCCGCTCACCACTTCGGTGAGCTTGTAGAGCGTCAGGTTGATGCGGTGATCGGTGATCCGCCCCTGGGGGAAATTGTAGGTACGGATGCGTTCGCTACGGTCGCCCGATCCCACCAGCGAGCGCCGGGCGTCGGCCTGATCCTGGCGTTGGGCGTCCTGGGCGCTCTGCTTGAGCTTCGCGGCCAGCAGCGACATCGCCTTGGCGCGGTTCTTATGCTGGCTGCGCTCTTCCTGGCATTCCACGACCACGCCGGAGGGCAGGTGGGTAATGCGGATCGCCGAGTCGGTGGTGTTGACGTGCTGACCGCCCGCCCCGCTTGAACGGAAGGTATCGACGCGCAGATCACCGGAATTGATATCCACATCGCCGACATCCTCGACTTCGGGCATCACCGCCACGGTGCATGCCGAGGTGTGGATACGCCCCTGGGATTCGGTGGCAGGAACGCGCTGCACGCGATGCGCCCCCGACTCAAACTTCAGACGGGCATACACGCCGTCGCCCTTGACCCGCGAGATGACTTCCTTGTAGCCGCCCTGCTCGCCGTGGCTGGCACTTACCACTTCCACGCGCCAGCCACGCTTTTCGGCGTAGCGCGAATACATGCGAAACAGATCACCGGCAAACAGCGAAGCTTCGTCGCCACCGGTGCCGGCGCGCACTTCCAGGTAGACGCCGCGGCCGTCGTCCGGGTCTTTGGGCACCAGCAAACGTTTGAGCTCGACGTCCAGCGTTTCCAACTGCTCACGCCCGTCGTCGATTTCCATCTCAGCAAGCTCGCGTATTTCCGGGTCGCTGTCGCGGCTCAGCTGTTGCGCGGCGTCTATATCCTTTTCGATACGGCGATAGCGCTGCCAGGCAGCCACCAGCTCATCGAGCTCGGCGTATTCCCGCGAGTAATCGCGGAAGCGCTGCTGATCGTGGATAACCTCGGGATCAGACAGCAGCATTGACAGCTCTTCAAACCGGTCGGCGAAGCTGTCTAAACGTTGGCGCAGGGTTTCTTTCATGCGGGCGTATCATCCTTCTGGCGATTGGCCGTCGGTACCGAGGGTTTCTCAAAGGCGGGCTTGGGCGGCATCAATAAGCGCGGCGCCGCCTCCAATAGCGCGTGGTCCTCCTGAGACGCTGCATCGCGCAGCGTTTGGGTCGGCTGATGCATCAGCCGATTGGCCAGCTGATGAGCGAGACGCTCGACGACCTTGGTGGGGTCCTCACCGCGCGCCAGCCGCTCCAGCGCCTGATCGCGCGCCGTATCGCGCAACGCCTCCCCGTGGCGGCGATAGCCACGAATGAGCTCGCCGCCATGGCGAATGCGTCGCTCATGCTGCCAGCCGCTCACGCCATGCTCGATCAGCGACTCCGCCTGGTCGGCGGCAACCTGGCGATGGCGACGGTTTTCCTGGATGACTTCTTCCAGGTCATCGACGGTATACAGGAACACATCGGCAAGCTCGCCCACTTCCGGCTCGATATCCCGCGGGACGGCGATATCGACCATGAAGACTGGGCGATGACGGCGCTTTTTCAGGGCGCGCTCGACCATGCCCTTGCCGAGAATAGGTAGCGGCGCCGCCGTCGAGGAAATGACGATATCCGCTTCTTCAAGCGCAGCGGGGATTTCCGGCAGGGTAATCGCCTTGCCCCCCAGCGGCGCGGATATCTTCTCGGCACGCTCGCGCGTTCGGTTGGCCACCGTCAGCTTGCTCACACCGGCTTCATGGAGATGCCGGGCGACCAGCTCGATGGTTTCTCCCGCCCCAATCAGCAAGGCCCGAGAGCGCCCAAAATCGTCGAAAATCCGGCTTGCCATGCTCACCGCCGCGTACGCCACCGACACCGGATTTTTACCGATACCGGTTTCCGTGCGTACCTGCTTGGCAACGGCAAACGTATGCTGAAAAAGCCGCTCCAGCTCGCTGCCCAAGCCCTGAGCTTCGCGGGCCTGCTGGTAGGCATCCTTCAACTGGCCAAGGATCTGCGGCTCGCCGAGCACCATGGAATCAAGCCCCACGGCCACGCGCATCAGATGGCGTACCGCTTCATTATCCAGGTAGTGATAGGCACAGCGGGTCAGTTCATCGACCTTCAGCTGATGAAAACGGCCCAGCCAGTCGAGGATGACCTGCTCACCCGCCGCGTTGGTGACGCAGTAAAGCTCGGTGCGGTTGCAGGTCGAGAGTACCGCCGCCTCGCTGATTTGCGGCAGCGCACGCAACTCCGCCAGCGCGTGATCCAACTGCGCCGGTGTAAAGGCAACCTGTTCGCGTACGGCGACGCTGGCGGTGCGATGATTGATTCCCAGGGCAAGAAGCGTCATGGGGTATGTGTCTTCGCTCGTGTGTCGGTCTTCACGTCAATTTGGGCTTGCTCTGGCAAGTCTAGGCAGCGATGGTGAGGGCTAATCGCCACTCGATAAGGTGCATTATCTTAACACAGCACGGAATGATCTGGCGCACACCACTTTGCCGCAGGCGGACAAGCCGCTATGCTGAGCGCTCGGCCACCTGATTGAGACCCGCATGCCACCACGTTTGCTGCTATGTTCCCTGGCCGCCATCACGCTGATCGTGAGCGGCTGCCAGCTGTCGCCCAATGCCCAGGATGAGCGGCTGCCGTTCACCGACGATCCCATGCGTGACGCCCCGCCCATTGAGGACGGATTGGACGCCCGCGGCTTGAGCACGCTGCTTGAGGCGGAATTTGCCGGCCAGCGCGGCGACTTCAAGCGCGCAAGCCGAGGCTATCTGGAAGCCGCCCGGCGCTATGGCGCAGAGGCCCTGGCCGAACGCGCCACCTTTGCGGCCCGCTTCAGCGACGACGACGGCCTGATCGAAGACGCCGCCAGAGGCTGGCAGGCCCTCAATCCTCAAGCCGACACCCCCAACCGGCTGCTCGCGGCGGTCTCACAACAGCAGGGCGACTGGCTGGAGAGCCTGGAGCGTCGCCTGGCGCTGACCGCCTCCAATCAGGACGGTGAGCTGACCACGTTTGCCGAAGCAGCGATTGCCGAGCAGGCCCCGCTCGAGACACTGCTGAACCGGCTCGCCGGGCACTTGAACCAGACGCCGCCCAGCGACCCTGCGCAACGGGCCGATGCGCTGCTTGCCGCCGCCCTCTGGGAGGCCGCCCTGGGACGTACCGAGCAGGCCAGTCGCTACCTTGACCAGGCGTCGGGGCTCACCGAGCGACCCTCGCTGCTGCTGGCCGAAGGCCAACTGGCGCTTGAAACCGACAACCACGCCAGAGCACGCCAGGCTGCCCAACAGGGCATGCAGGACAACCCTGATGACGTGCGCTTCTTACTGCTGCTTGCTCAGGCCGAGATCCGCCTTGATAACCTGGGCGCCGCCCAGCAGCAGACCGATGCGCTGCTCGAGCGTCACACCGGCAGCGATGCATTACGCGTCGCCCTGGCCCAGCTGTATCTGGATGAAGGCCACGCTGCGCCGGCACAGCGCCTTCTTCAGCCGCTGGCCGGCGCAGCGTGGCCT
>Ga0008833_1001211_pt1 | contig 12815 bp, 12 predicted proteins | sample HotLakConsoUCCLE_FD_62216 | JGI IMG/M metagenome (GOLD analysis project Ga0008833, IMG submission 62216) | Hypersaline microbial mat communities from Hot Lake, Washington, USA - Hot Lake Consortium UCC-LE | ecosystem: Environmental > Aquatic > Non-marine Saline and Alkaline > Hypersaline >... | reverse complement strand
ACCTGCCGAAGCTTCGCGACGATCTCTTCGGGCTTGTGCTTCTTCTGGGGCATTCATCTGTCCTCCATCTGGCTCGAAAGCCTACTTCAGGGAGGACCACTTTTCAGGGGGCAGGCCAGAACACGTCAGTGAGCTGCGCAACCGAAGCTTCCTCGGGAACGCAGGCGTTCGCTAGTCCTGAAGGCTGCTCTCGCATCTGAGCCATATAATCGACCTCGATGGCCATCCCGACTGCACCAAGCACGAGCCCTTGGCAAAAACCGAACTCTGAAGGCTCACCGCTGGTGCAGATTTCTAAGGCACGATTACCGCTGACGAGTGCGGCGGCGGGAAACGCGTAGCTCACGCATAGAATGGCAGCGGCGAGAACCTTCATCCTAGAACCTGTTGCTGTGTCGACCGTCTACAAGCTTGGGTGGCGCAAGTCGTGGTCAACCTCAACCCAAACTCCAGCATGAGCGCGGCTGACGCCGGGGGCGAGGGTAGCCCTCGGACACCAACGAAGCGAACAGAACAAAAACAGAATGTTTAGACAAATGTTTAGACGGGACAGGCGGCGCGCCGCCCAAATCGTCTAACCCATTGAAATTAAATGGAGGCGAGTACCGGAATCGAACCGGTGTACACGGATTTGCAATCCGCTGCGTAACCACTCCGCCAACTCGCCTTTTCCGGCGTTATGCTGGGGAAAGGTTTGCTTTGCAAGGCCGGTTCCGCAATTCGAGGTTCGGTTTCGTCCCGTTCTCTCACGGTCCGTGTGCGCTTCGCCCCCGCCGACCCGCGGCTCCACCAAAGAGCGTTCCCGATGCCCTGGAACAGGCGGTGGATGATCGCCGCCCCGGAAAGGTCAAAAAGCCCGTCCAGCAGAGATACGCGGCACGGGGCCCGCCATGCCCGTCCATTCATTACACCGAGCGCCTTGGCTGAATCCGGCAGCGAAGTCTCGGTGGTCAGCGCCGGCGACAGCTGAGACAATGGCCTCTCCGAGACCGAGTTGCACCGCCGCGACCCATGGCTCAGATGCGGGTCGTTGCAAGACGCCACGCCGCAATGGGTGCCGGTTCGACGATCGCCGGATGCACGGGCCGATCGCGGACATCCCGCCGGCCGAAGCCGATTCCCAGGTCGCCCTTGGAAATTGAACCCATGGCCGCTTGACCAGAGGGATTTCGGAAAACCCGTGCGGGTCAGGGAACGCTGTCGTCGCCTTCGCCGACCGAGGAGACCTGTCGGGCGACGTAGAGCTGTTCGCCCATCAACTCCATCAAATCGAACTGCTCCTCGACGAAGTCGATGTGATCCTCCTCGTCCTTCAGTATGGTCATGAAGAGCTCGAACGACCCCACGTCGCCGGCCTCCTGACACTCGTTGGCGGCCTTCGCATAGTATTCCCGCGCCTCCAGTTCCATCCGGAGCTGGGTGTCGAAGATCGCGCGGACGCTCGAGGGCTTGTCGATCTTGTCGAGTTTCTGCATGTCCGCCTCGCCGTCGAGGAACAGGAGCCGCTCGAGGAACATCGAGGCATGGCCGCGTTCCTCGTCGGTTTCCTCGCGCATGCGCTCGGCGAGTCTGTCGATACCCCAGTCGTCGAGCTGCTTTTCCTGGTAGAGATAGGTGTTGATGGTGGTCAGTTCCATTGTCAGCGCGCGTTGAAGGTGCTTCAGCGAGACGTCGGGACCTTTCATGATCTGGCTCCAATTGCTTCGATACGACGTGCAACGCGCGGTCTCCCGGTGGCGTTCCTTCCGCGCAGGACAGCGAAGCCGGAACCGGACTTCGAGGATCTTCTGCAAGGGCGCGCAGCCAGGAGACCACGCGGTTCTGGTGGCACCGCTTCGGCCCAGGGTTCGTCGCCGAGACCCGCGAGCGCCGCATCGGGGGATGCCGAAGCGTTCCCGAAAATCGACCGGAAGCGACACGACCCGTGGCGCGCGATCGATCGTGGGGACGAGGTCACCGGACAGCTCTGTCACCAGGACCCGGGAGTGAGTTGCGTTGAAATTCGTTTTAAAATCGATGAAGCAGCATGAGGGAGCGGTTCAATCTTCGTGACCGACAGGGTTCGTTCCCAAGGTGCCGGCCCAAAGGGTTTGGAATCATCGGCGGGCAGGCTGATTGCTCGACGACCGGGCTTCTTTCTCCACCGGATTGCGAAGGCAGATGTGCAGAGGAACCATGGGTCAGAAGACGTGGAGCGTGACGATCGGGTCCGAGCCCCCCGGGCGGCTCGACAAGGCACTTGCCCGGGATGTGCCCGAGGAGGCGCATCTTTCGAGGTCGCGCCTTGCGCGGCTTCTCGCGGACGGCGCCGTCACGCGGGCGGGGCTGCCGGTGACCGACGGCAAGGGTGCGGTCGCCGAGGGCGACGTCTACGAGATCGTCGTGCCCGAGGCCGGGGAGCCGGAGACACGGGCCGAGGCGATCGATCTCGACATCGTCTATGAGGACGCGCATCTTGCCGTCGTCAACAAGCCTGCGGGACTCGTCGTCCACCCCGCGCCCGGCTCGCCCGAAGGCACCCTCGTCAACGCGCTTCTGCACCATTTCGCAGGCCGGCTCTCCGGCGTCGGTGGCGAGAAACGACCGGGCATCGTGCACCGGATCGACAAGGATACCTCGGGGCTGCTGGTGGTCGCGAAGTCCGACGAAGCGCACCACGGGCTCGCCGCACAGTTCGAGGCTCACAGTGTCGACCGGCTCTACCGGGCGATCTGCTACGGCGTGCCGGAGCTTTCGGACCCGCGCCTTGCGGGGCTGAAGGGGGTCGGGTTCGAGCCGGGCGGTGTCATCCGCATCACCTCGGAACTCGCGCGGCACAGGACCGACCGGCAGCGTCAGGCCGTGGTCTGGTCGAAAGGTCGCCGCGCGGTGACGCGCGTCAACGTCATCGACCGGTTCGGGACCGGGGCGGCCTGCGTCGAGTGCCGTCTCGAGACCGGGCGCACCCACCAGATTCGCGTTCACATGAGTTACATCGGGCACGGTCTCGTCGGCGACGCGGTCTACGGCGGCCGCCGCCGCTTGCCGAAGAGCATGGGCGAATGGGCCGCCGAGGCAGCGCGCGGCTTTTCCCGCCAGGCGCTGCACGCAGCGCGCCTCGGCTTCGAGCACCCGGCCACCGGCGAACGGCTCGTTTTCGAGACGGACTGGCCCCCGGACATGTCGGCACTGGCCACCGCGCTGAGAAACTCCGCGTGAACCAGCGCACAGTGGGTGCGACAATGCCGGCTTGCTGTGCACATGCTCGTGAGGTGCGGTAACATCGCATGGAACCAGACGCCCGTCGTTTATATTGAGGTAACAGATGACTGATACCGCCAACACTTGAAGAGGGCGGTATCTCCACTATTTATGTTAAGCCTCGAAACATCGAGGCGGACAGGGACTGAACAATGGCTAATTACGGAAATCTTCCCGCGCCGAGCCCGGAGCAGGGGCTCAACCGCTACCTCCAGGAGATCCGGAAGTTCCCGATGCTGGAGCCGGACGAGGAATACATGCTGGCCAAGCGCTGGGTCGAGGACCAGGACACCGAGGCGGCGCACAAGATGGTCACCTCGCACCTTCGCCTCGCGGCGAAGATCGCCATGGGCTATCGCGGCTACGGGTTGCCGCAGGCCGAAGTGATCTCGGAAGCCAACGTGGGCCTGATGCAGGCCGTGAAGCGGTTCGACCCCGAGAAGGGGTTCCGCCTCGCGACCTACGCGATGTGGTGGATCCGCGCCTCGATCCAGGAATACATCCTCAGGTCGTGGTCGCTGGTGAAGCTCGGCACGACCTCGGGACAGAAGAAGCTCTTCTTCAACCTCCGCAAGGCGAAGGCCCGGATCGGGGCACTCGAGGAGGGCGACCTCCGGCCCGAACACGTCGCGAAGATCGCCCACGACCTCAACGTCACCGAGCAGGAGGTGGTGTCGATGAACCGGCGCCTCTCGGGCGGAGATGCCTCGCTCAACGCCACCATTTCGGCGGACGGGGAGGGGGCGGCGCAGTGGCAGGACTGGCTCGAGGACGAAGACGCCGACCAGGCCACCGATTATGCCGAGCGCGACGAGTTTCAGGTGCGCTCACAGCTTCTTGATGACGCGATGGACGTTCTCAACGAGCGCGAGAAGGACATTCTCGAACAGCGGCGGCTGAAGGACGCACCCGTCACCCTTGAAGAACTCTCCGGACAGTACAATGTCAGCCGGGAACGGATTCGCCAGATTGAGGTTCGTGCCTTCGAGAAGCTTCAGAAGCGCATGAAGGATCTGGCGAAAGAAAAGGGCATGCTTACACCGGCGTAGTCCCCCCTCACGCAGCCGGATGCTGCCCTGGAACGGTCCGCCCCCCACGGCGGGCCGTTCCGCTTTCCGACACCGAAAAAAGGTTCCCCTCGCGCGTGGCCGGGCCTAGGCTCCGGCGGGCAACCCTTGGGGGGAACCATGACCAGACCCGTCCGCTGGGGCATACTCGGCGCCTCGAACTTCGCCGCCGACAAGATGGGCCCCGCGATCCACGCCGCGAGAGGCGCCACGCTTTCGGGCCTCGCCACCTCCTCGCGCGACAAGGCCGCCCGCTTTCTCGCCTTCGCCCCCGACATCGAGGTCTTTCCCGACTACGAGGCGCTTCTCGCCGACCGCGGCATCGAGGCGGTCTACATCCCCCTGCCGAACCACCTCCATGTCGAGTGGACGCTGAGGGCCGTCGAGGCCGGCAAGCACGTGCTCTGCGAGAAGCCGCTGGCGATGCGGGCGGGCGAGTTCGACCCGGTCATCGCCGCGCGCGACCGCTCGGGGCTTCTCGTCGCCGAGGCCTACATGATTGCCCATCACCCCCAGTTCCACCGCGCCCGCGACCTCGTGCGGGGCGGCGCCATCGGCGACCTGCGCCTCGTCGACGCGGTGTTCTCCTACGACAATTCCTCCGACACGGCGAACATCCGCAACCGCGCCGAGACCGGCGGCGGCAGCCTGCCCGACATCGGCGTCTACACCTTCGGCTCGGCCCGGCTCGTCACCGGCGAGGAGCCGCAGCGCCTCGCCGCCCACATCCTCCGCGAGAACGGGGTCGAGGTCACCGCCCATGTCACCGGCGACTTCCCGTCGTTCCGCTTCTCCTCGGTCACCTCGATGCGCATGCACCCGAGGCAGGAAATCACCTTCCACGGCACGACCGGCTTTCTCCGCCTCACGGCCCCCTGGAACCCGGCGGTCTTCGGCGAGGCGCAGCTTGAACTCCACCGCAACGACCATTCGGGCGAGGCGCCGGCGGCGCGCACCACCGAGCGCTGGTCGCGGGTGAACCACTACGTCCTGCAGATCGAGAACTTCGGCCGCACCCTGCGCGAGGGGGCCGGTTACCCCTGTCCCCTCGAATTCTCGAAGGCGACGCAAGCCATGATCGACATGGCCTACGATGCGGAAGGCAAGCGCGATGGATGACGACAAGGTCGAGGGCCGGATCAGCGGCGAGCAGCCCCCGGCGGAGAAGCACCCGATGGGCATGCGGCTTCTCTACATGGTGATCCTCTGGGTGATGCTCTCGCTCGCCCAGACCGTGCTCACCATCGCGACGGTGGTGCAGTTCGTGCTGATGCTGATCAACCGCAACGAGCCCAACGAGCGGCTGGCGGAGTTCGGGACGGACCTCGGCATCTGGATCGCCAAGGCCGCCCGGTTCCAGACCGGCGCGAGCGAGGTGAAGCCCTGGCCGTGGACGGAGCTGGATTGAGGGGGACTGCTGGAGAGGCGAACGCTTGGCTCTGGCCTAGTGGATCTGTGCGTTTGGCACATCGAGTTCCCTCAGAATACGATGAAATGCCGCTGCTTCGTCACCTCGCCAGTTAGGCATTGCAGAAAGCCTGTTGGCGGCCTTGTCCCTCACCTTGGAAGACCCGGTGTGACCTTCTTCGAGCAACGCAATGACTGAAACTGGCTTGCGGGCCTCATGCTCGGCCACCAACTGAAGATGCATGGCTTGCCACAACTTCTCGTTTGTGCTCGCGAGAAACAATGCAACGGGTTTCTGAATCCCGACCTTGCGAATGACAAAGTCGGGGATCACTTCGCTGAGTTCAGGATGGACTGGCGCGTTCGTTTCAACGCTGACACCGGGAACGTTTAGGGCATCAAGCTTAGACGCCACATCTTCATGGAAGGTGTTCTTAACTCGTTCTCTCGTCAGGAGATACATGTCTTGCAGGCGAAGCATCAAAGCGATGAAATCTATGCTTTTTCGCTCCAATTCGTCTGCGCGAACGTCTTCGATCAGTAGTTCACCAGTTTCCTCATCGTGCCTTGCGCCGTATGCCGCAAGAACCTCGTTAAACGAATCCAGTCTTTGTTGAGAGTCGAGCGTTGCACCCTCAGCCTCGAAACGCGCAACCGTGAGCGCATCATCCACCAATTTGAAGCGCTGCCTGTCGGACGGGCCCAAAATGTAGAAACCTAGCACGTCTCCCGTTGCAACGTCTGCGAATGGAGATGAGACACCGAAGCCGCCTGCGATTGAGTTGACTCGGACGTCGGCGCAGAATGCTTCGCAAATTCGCTTTTGCAGGTTCATGTTTCGATACCTAGAGTCAGTTGGTGGCGGAAGCGGAACCAATCAGCTGCGATGTCTACCGCCATGTTGTCATTCATGGGGTTGCCCGCGACGGTGTATCCGCTCCTCCTGTGGCGATCATGAGCGCCTGGTATTCGAGCCTGCCCCAAAGGCTTCATCGCACCAAGAGATATTTCATCAAGTTCTTCACAGTTGGCATGAACGTGCCATCCAAGTTTCGGATGATTGGCATGATACTCCAATCGCAAGATCACCCTGGTATCTGAACCGACAACCTCACCCAGCACTGCTTTGAACTCCGGAACCTCCACATGATACGCAACCAGTAGTCGAAATCGCGATCCCTTGGCATCGAAGTCGACAACTGCCCAACGCCACTTTCTTGTGAGTGGGAAGGAACCGCCGCCTCTTGACCGGGATAGCGGAAAATCCCTCTTCTTGGGCTTGTCGTTGGTCCATTCAGTCAGAGTGACGTTGGCCTTTGGAGCCAAGATGATATCGCGCAGGCGCATGTATAGTCTTCAACTTGCTAAGCTCCGGTAAGGATTGTGGGGATACAGCCCGCAGTCAATCTAAGATTGAAAACAGAAGTGTTGGCTATGAGTTTGTGGCCGTTGCCGAAATCCAGTCTTAGCGGACTACGACCCCTCACCCCATCCCCTCCAACTCATCGATCATCCCCGAGATCATCGACAGCCCCTTGTCCCAGAACTTCGGATCGGAGGCATCGAGCCCGAAGGGAGCCAGCAGCTCCTTGTGGTGCTTCGACCCGCCGGCCTTCAGCATCTCGAAATACTTCTCCTCGAACCCCGGCCCGCTCTCCTCGTAGACGGCATAGAGCGCGTTCACGAGCCCGTCGCCGAAGGCATAGGCGTAGACGTAGAAGGGCGAGTGCACGAAATGGGGGATGTAGGACCAGAAGGTCTCGTAGCCCTCCATGAAGGTGAACGCCGGCCCGAGGCTCTCGGCCTGCACCGACATCCAGAGCGCGTTGATGTCCTCGGGCGTCAGTTCCCCCGCCCGCCGCGCGGCGTGGAGCTTGCACTCGAAATCGTAGAACGCGATCTGGCGGACGACGGTGTTGATCATGTCCTCCACCTTGCCCGCCAGAAGCACCTTCCGCTCCGCCTCGTCCTTCGCGTTCTCCAGAAGCGAGCGGAAGGTCAGCATCTCCCCGAAGACGCTCGCGGTCTCGGCGAGCGTGAGCGGCGTCGAGGCCAGAAGCTCGCCCTGCTCCGCCGCCAGCACCTGATGCACGCCGTGGCCCAACTCGTGCGCCAGCGTCATCACGTCGCGCGGTTTGCCGAGGTAGTTCAGCATCACGTAAGGGTGCACCTCGGTGACCGTGGGGTGGGCGAAAGCGCCCGGCGCCTTGCCCGGTTTCACGCCCGCGTCGATCCACCCTTTTGTAAAGAAGGGCTCTGCAAGCTGCCCCATTTTGTACGAAAACCCGTTGTAGGCATCCATCACGATGCCCCGCGCCTCGTCCCAGCCCACGATGCGGTCGGTCTCCATCGGCAGGGGCGCATTGCGGTCCCAGACCTGAAGCGTGTCGAGGCCGAGCCACTGGCGTTTTAGCTCGTAATAACGGTGGCTTAGCTTGGGGTAGGCCGCCACAACGGCGTCCCGCAGCGCCTCCACCACCTCCGGTTCGACGTGGTTGGCAAGGTGCCGCCCCATCTGCGGCGAGGGCATCCCCCGCCAGCGGTCCTCGATCTCCTTTTCCTTCGTCAGCGTGTTGTGGACACGGGCGAAGAGCTTGATCTTGCTCCCGAATTCCTTCGCAAGCTCCCGCGCGGCGGCCTCGCGCTTCGCCCTGTCGCGGTCGGTCAGGAAGTTGAGGGTCGACTCCAGCGGCAGCCTCTCGCCGTCGATCTCGAACTCCATCCCCGCCATCGTCTCGTCGAAGAGCCGGTTCCACGCCGCCGCGCCGACGGTGGACTGGTCGTGGAGAAACTTCTCGAGCTCGTCGGAAAGCTGGTAGGGCCGCATCGCGCGCAGCCGGTCGAAGACGGGCCGGTAGCGGGCGAGATCGGCGTTTCCGGCAAAGAGCGCGTCGAGCTTGTCATCCTCTATCCGGTTGATCTCGAGCGAGAAAAAGACGAGCGGCGTGGTGTAGGACGTGATCTTGTCCTGCATGTCGCCCATGAACTTCGCGCGGGCCCCGTCGGTCGTCTGCTGGTAGTAGCGCAGGCCCGCGTAGGACATCAGCCGTCCCGCGACGATGTCGATCTTCTCGTAGCGCAGCACGCAGTCGAGCATGGCTTTCGCGTCGAGCCCGGCGAGCTTGCCCTCGTAATCCGCAGCAAACCGCGAAGCGGTGTCCTCGAGCCAGTCGAGGTCGCGCTTGACCTCGGGCGCGTCGGGTGCGGCATAGAGGTCGGTGAGGTCCCATTCGGGGAGGCGGCCGAGGTCCTTGCCGCCAGAGGGGTCGGCATCGAAGACGGGCTGGGGGGTGCGGCGCATGGGGTGTCCTTTTGCGGTGTCGGAGCAGAGATAGAGGGTGGGGCGGGGTCGGTTCAAGCACAAGGCGGGCCGTCGGGCACCGGGCACCCGTCTCGATCCGTGCCGGTCCGGCGACAGGCGGCGTATCGGGGCTTCGGGAAACGGGTTCCGAAGGCGCCTGTCCCTCGCTCCCGCTTGGTCTAGCCGTAGGCGTCCAGCATCTTCCGGAGATGGTCGACTGTGTCGATCTCCCCGACCGGCTTGTCCCTACGCCACCGCGCCATGCGCGGAAAGCGCAGCGCGACGCCGGACTTGTGGCGGGGGCTGGCCTGGATGCCTTCGAAATGGATCTCGAAGACATGGACCGGGGGCACCGCGCGCACCGGGCCGTAGCGTTCGAGGGTGTTCTTTCTCACCCAGGCGGTGATCTCCCGGAACTCGGCGTCGGTCAGCCCCGAATAGGCCTTCGTGAAGGGCACGAAGGCGTCGCCTTCCCGCACCGCGAAGGTGAAGTCGGTGAAGAGGTTCGCGCGCCGCCCGTGTCCGGCCTGGGCGTAGATCATGACGGCATCGATCGTCAGCGGGTCGATCTTCCACTTCCACCAGTCGCCCTTTCGCCTCCCGCCCACGTAAGCGCTCGAGAGGCGCTTCAGCATGAGACCCTCGGCGAGACGGTCGCGAGAGGTCCGGCGTGCCTCGGCAAGCTCCGGCCAGGTGTCGAAGGAGAGTGTCGGCGAAAGACCGAGGGGCGCGTCGACGGGCAGACCCGCAAGCAGCGCTTCCAGCCGCGCACGGCGTCCGGCGAAGGGCAGGTGGCGCAGGTCCTCGCCGTTTTCTTCGAGGAGGTCGTAGGCGAGCATGCCCGCCGGTGCCTCCTCGAGCAGCTTTTTTGGCACGGTCTTCCGTCCGATGCGCTTCTGAAGGGCGTTGAATGGCAGGGGGCGGCCGTCGCGCAGCGCGAGCACCTCGCCGTCGAGCACGATGCCGTCGGGCAGAAAGTCGCGCAATCTGACGAATTCCGGAAACCGGTCGGTCATCAGTTCCTCGCCGCGCGACCAGAGATGGTGCTGTCGTTCGCGCAGGATGAGCTGGCCCCTGATGCCGTCCCACTTCCACTCCGCCGCCCAGTCGTGCGGGTCCCCGAGCGCATCGGGAGAGGTGTCGAGCTGGTAGGCGAGCTGAAAGGGGTAGGGCCGCGACAGGTTCGCGGTCGGGTCCGGCGCGAGCACGAGGGCGTCATAGCTCGTCGTCTCGGGCCGCCAGTCTCCCATCAGCCTGTGCGCGAGTTCCGCCTCGTCGATGCCCGTCGCCTCCGACAGGGCCCGCGTCATCAGCTTCCGGCTGACGCCCATGCGGAAGCCTCCTGTGAGAAGCTTGTTGAAGACGAAGCGTTCGCCCGTCGCGAGGTCCTGCCAGGCCCGGGCGATCCAGTCGCGGCGCGCGCTTTCGTCGAGCGCTGCGAGGCCCTTCAATTCGACGATCCACTCCGTCAGCGACCGGTCCGAGCCGCCGGAGGTTTCGGGCAGCACGAGGGCAATGGTCTCGGCGAGGTCGCCGACCACCGAATAGCTCTCCTCGAAGAGCCACAGAGGCAGTCCCGCGGCCTCGGCGGCCCATTCGCGCAGCCGCGTGGCGGTGACGGTCCGCTTCGGGCGCCGTCCCGACAGGAGGGCGATGGTCCAGAGCCGGTCGGGCTCGGTCGCCGAGCGGAAATATCCGGCGAGCGCGGCCACCTTGGCGCTGGTGCGCGTCGTCCCTTCGAGAGCGAGAAAGAGCGCCGCGAAATCCTTCATACAGCACCCCCGGGCTTCATCCTGGCATAAATATCCTGGGGGAGCCGCCGCAGGCGGCGGGGGCAAGGCCCCCGTGTCCTGCTCACGTCCCGGCCTCCGCCGGGGGGTCGGGCGCCTCCCCCTCGAACTCGGTCTCGATGATGCGCGCGTCGTATCCTTCCGCCTCGAGCCAGCGGCGAAACTGGGCCGTGTAGCCATGGGTGACGAAGATGCGCTCCGCCCCGGTTTCGCGGATCGCGGTATTGAGACCGGCCCAGTCGGCATGGTCGGAAACGACGAAGCCCCTGTCGGCCGCGCGCCGACGGCGGATGCCACGGATCGCCATCCAGCCCGAGGCGAAGGCCTTCGTCGCTCCCGGAAACCGTCCTGCCCAGGTCGAGCCGAGAGCGGACGGGGTCGCGAGCACCAGGGCCCCCGGGTGGTCCTTCGCCCTCGTCTCCGGAGTGACCCGGATCGTCTCGGGCAAGGCCAGCCCCGCCGCGCGCAGCACCTCGTTCGTGTTCTCGATCGCGCCATGGGTGAGAACCGGCCCGATCGACGGATCGAGCAGCGCCAGAAGCCGTTGCGCCTTGCCGAGCGCATAGGCGCCAAGCATCGCCGGGCGGCCCGCCACGGCGGCCTCGGACCACCATCGGTTGATCTCGGCGGCAAGGACCGCCTCGTCGCGCCAGCGGAAGACCGGCAGGCCGAAGGTGCATTCGGTGACGAAGGCATGTGCCCGGACGGGCTCGAACGGTTCCGACAGCGGGTCGGGTGCCGTCTTGTAGTCGCCGGAGACCACCCAGACCTCGCCACCCACTTCCACGCGCACCTGCGCCGAGCCCGGCACGTGACCCGCCGGGTGGAACGACACCGTCGAGCCGCCGATGCGGCGGGCCTCGCCGAAACCGAGTGTTTCGAGCGTGATCTCGCCCAGTCGGTGGCGCATGACGGCGCCTGTGTTCGGGGTTGCGAGGTAACGGCGGTTGCCCGGCCGGGCGTGGTCCGCATGCGCGTGGGTGATCACCGCGCGGTCGACCGGCCGCCAGGGGTCGATGAAGAAATCACCCGCAGGGCAATAGAGACCCCGGTCGGTGGTTGTGAGAACGGCGTCGCGCATGACATCGACGATAGCACGCGGCCTGTGGCGGGCCACCGCGGAACGCCGATCCCTCGGCCCGCGTTTGCCTCCGAGACGGAGAGGACATGTCCATGGCCGAGAAGAAGGACCGCCGGGGTCCGACCAGCGCACAGCTCAGGGACGACATCACCCACGGCAAGGCGGGCGACAAGGTGAAGTTCCCCGACCCCACAGCCGCGCCCCTGGGCACCGACGCCGAGGCTTCGGGCAACCCGCCGACCCGCGAGGAACTCGAAATCGCGCGTCGCGAGGAGATCGAGAAGAGGCCCGACGAGAAGAACCCGCCATCTCGGGGCGGACGTCCGGTTTCGGCCGGAAAACGGAAGTGAGTTTCGGAACCGGCGATGCTCCTGGTGGGTTCCTCGGCGTGTCCCCATCAAGCGAGGAGAACGACATGGTCACGACAGTCGGAACCGAAAACGATCTCAAGGCCCTCGTCAAGAACTTCATCCAGCTCGAACATGATGCGATCGCGGCCTACGAGACCTGCATCGACAGGCTCGAGGCGCCGAGCCGCAAGGAGAAGGTGCGCGAGTTCCTCGGCGACCACGAGCGCCATCTGCGCGAACTCGAGGATCTCGCGCGGGAGGTCGGGGCCTACGACCCCGGTAGCGGCGACATGAAGGAGGTGCTGACCACGAGCAAGGTGAAGCTCGCCGGCATGACCGGCGGCGATGGCGCCGTGCTGAAGGCGATGAGCAGCAACGAGACCGATACCGTCACCGCCTATGGCCGCGGCAGCGAAAGCAGCGTCGTCGAACCTGCGCACCGGGAGCTTTTCCAGCGTGCGCACGAGGACGAACGTCGCCACAAGGAATGGATGGAGGCCGAGGCGCAGGCGGCCTGAACCCTGTCCGCTTTGGAGTTCACTTCGCCAGACCTGCCGCCGGGCCTTTCCGACCGCCCGG
>Ga0008833_1001206_pt1 | contig 12879 bp, 15 predicted proteins | sample HotLakConsoUCCLE_FD_62216 | JGI IMG/M metagenome (GOLD analysis project Ga0008833, IMG submission 62216) | Hypersaline microbial mat communities from Hot Lake, Washington, USA - Hot Lake Consortium UCC-LE | ecosystem: Environmental > Aquatic > Non-marine Saline and Alkaline > Hypersaline >... | reverse complement strand
CCATCTTCAAGCGCGGGATGGTTGGTGTGTATCAGCATTGCGGCGAGGCTCACTTGCACCGCTACCTTGCAGAGTTCGATTTCCGCTACAACCGCCGCACGGCGCTTAAGTGGTCCGATGCCGAGCGCGCCGAGGACCTGTTGCGCAACGCCCGCGACAAGCGCCTCACCTATCGGCGGATTGGTGAAGCCGCTCACGCCTAAGCAGAAGGCGCGAAGGCTTCAGGCCATCCGAAAACGAAAGAAGAACAAGCGCAACCTGTGAATCACGTGAGCATAGGGCTTCAACCCTTGCGCGCCGCGCTTTTGAACCCTCCAATGGCAGACGCCCAGCGATTCGTGGTCGCTGGGCGTCAACTCAAACCGAGCCATAGGGGGGCTGGGCATGGAGCACAATCGTCACACTAGATTTCTAGGCGATTCCGTCAACCTCCCTGTGACGTCACACAAGGAACTTTCGGAATGGCGAACTTCATTATCTCTTACGATCTGAACGGGCCAAACCCGTCTCATAAACAGGTTGACGACCTTCTTGAGAAGGCAGGCGTGGCGCGAGGACGTATCCTTGAGTCCGTCTGGTATGTGGGCTGGCCGGGGACGACGCCCAAGGCCCTGCTGGATTACCTGCGCCCGTTGTTTTCGGAGAATGATCTCCTGCTTGTCGTAGAGGCAAGCGAGGCGACTTGGACGAAACTGCTTGTAGACGATCAGAGCCTTGTGACGGCTTGGAAGGCGAATCGCTAGGCGCCTGCTTCTCACCCTTCCCGGCCTTCGGGTCGGGAGGGGTTTTCAACAGGCGGCGCAATACCTCGTCGCCCTTTTCCTGGTCTTTGTTATTGGCGGATTCTGACATGGCTTCAGACCTAGATGAAATCAGAGACCGCATTACGTGGTGCGGCAATCGCAGTCTCGTACTTAGCGCGCAGATCGACCAGTTTATCAGTTCTGGCGCCTACCAGATATCGCATGAAGTAGACCCCGGCACAGGGGACGGGACCTATTTCCTCCAATTGAGGAAAGCGGTTCCCACCGACTTCCGCATCGAGGCCGGCGCAATAGTCCACGAGCTACGCGCCAGTCTCGACAATCTGGCGTGCGTGCTCGCGATCCGCAACGGCGGAAGTGCAAAAAACACGTACTTTCCCGTGTCCAGATCGCTCGCCATTTTCGAGAATGACGGGCTCAAACGAAAGCTCCGCTATCTCTCTGAGGCAGATAGAAAAGTCATAGCAGCCCTCAAGCCCTACGATGGGGGGAACCCGCTGCTCTTTGCTCTCCACAATTGCGACCTTACTCGAAAGCACCAACGGCTCATTGCCACGGCTGGTGGCATCCACCAGTTCGGCATCGGGAACGCTGCCATCACCACTCTGGAAATGCTGCAAACCGGTCCAATCACGACGAAACGCCAGCCCTTTGCGCGGCTCGGTAAAGGGACCCACGTCGATATTACAATCGGAATCGACATCAGCTTCTCGGAGCCAGATGCCATCAAGGGACGCCCAGTCTCGACCGTATTGCGCGATTTTACGAGCCTTGTTCACTCGATTGTCGACCTCTTCGACTGAAGAAACGTCGCCGGCCTGTCGCGAATCATTCTGCATTTCGCACCTTAGTACGTCAAGTATATAATTAGGAATAATTTCTTATACCAAGGCGGACCTGGAATGTGAACAAAACACGAACATTATTGCGGCAGCATTTCGCATAAATCTCTGTTTCTACGGCGCTATTTTTCGCGAATTCCGGCCAGGCGAAGCGAATCTATCCCCACCCTTCTCCGAGGTTCGATGCTGGAGCGGCATGAACAGGGAGAGTGCGATGATGTTTGAACTGCGCAGGGAGGCGGCCGCCCATGGCGAGCGCCGGGCAGCACGCGAACGGCAGGCAGCCCGTGCAGTCGCCTTCCGTCTGGCGACCGGCCTCGATCTCGATGCGGTCTTGGCGTTGTCGGGCGCCGAGATCCTGCGTGCGATCCTGCGCGTCGAAAGATTGCTGGAGCGCGAGAGGCAGCGCGGCTGGGCGCGGCACTGGAGCTACGATCTCAACCGTCACATCGCGCTGAGCGAGGCTTTGGGAGAACTGCGCCTGGCGGCGGGTGGGGCCGGCGCCGCCAGGACCTGAAAAGAAAGCGGCGCCACTAGGGCGCCGCAACGATACGCTCAGTTACAACACGGGAGGAATTCAGCTCTTCCGCTTGCGACCGAGGCCCATCTTCTTCGCGAGGCGCGAACGCGCCGCCGCATAATTGGGAGCGACCATCGGGTAATTGCTGTCGAGACCCCACTTCTCGCGATACTGCTCGGGCGTAAGCCCGTAGTGAGTCATGAGGTGGCGCTTCAGCGACTTGAACTTCTTGCCGTCCTCAAGACAGATGATGTAATCATCCGTCACCGAGCGCTTGGGATTGACCGCAGGCTTCGGCTTGTCGACAGGTGCCTGCTCGGAGGCCGTGCCGACCTTGCCCAGAGCGGAGTGCACATCCGCAATGAGGTTCGGCAGATCACCTGCCGGAACGGGGTTGTTGCTGACATAGGCTGCCACGACATCGGCGGTCAGCTCGATGAGCATGTCCTTGTTGTGTGCGGCGTTCTCACTCATATCCATGATGAATTCCCAACGTGACTACGTTTGTTGTTCTTGCTTCGTCGAGCGGGGTGCACGTCTTGGACGCGAGCCCTTCGAATCGATGTAATCGATATCGTTTAGCCACACTGAAATGCAAGTCAATCGGAAATGATTTTTTCGTGTCAAATAATATAGGACAAACACAATATTCAATACTCGCGTTTCATTACACGCTGAAACGAGCATTTCAATCCTGACGAGTGGCCAGTAAGGTAATGGAGGTCAGGACTGCGACAGCCTGTTCTTGTCCGGCCAGGTTCGTGAAGAAAGCCGACACGATCAGGTTCATGTGGCCGTCGGGCCGTGCGGATCGGCTGTCTTCTTCATGTCGTCACGGACCGACCCCGACCACATCCTGTAGCCTGCCTCGTAGGAGGCCTTGGCCAGCAGGTGCGCGGCAATCGGAGCGGTCAGCAGCAGGAACAAGAAGCCGGCGAGAGCACGCGTCATGGTCGCGACATCGTCGGTATGAATCGCAAGCGCAATCAGCACCGCGCCGGAGCCCAGCGTCCCTGCCTTGGAGGCCGAATGCATGCGGCTGTAGAGATCGGGCAGCCGGTTGAGGCCGATCGATGCGATGAGCGAGAAGCCACCGCCGAAGATCAGGAGCACACCGACGATGATGGTGAGAAGTGAATCGATCATCTCTGGTCTCCCTCTTCCGTCTTGCTCTGTTCGTGCAACTGCGCCCAGTAGGCGCCGCGGCTGAGAACGAACCTCGCAAAGGCGACGGTTGCCAGGAAGCCTACCAGCGCCAGTGCTATCGCGACATCGACGAACAGCGTGAACGAGGTGCGGATGCCGATCACGGCGATAAAACCGACGGCCACGATCACCAGCGTGTCCAGCCCGATGATCCTGTCGGGCAGCGTCGGCCCCACGATGACGCGATAGATCGTCAAGAGGAACGACAGGCAGAAAAGGACCAGTGCCGCATATTCGGCAAAGGCAAGAAATTCCTCCGCTGAATTCATCTGAAGGCCTCCATGATCATCTTTTCGAAGCCATTCCTGATGTCATGAATCATCGCTTCCGGGTCGGAACAGTCCAAGGCATGCACGTAGAGAAAGCGCCTGTCTTCCGATACGTCGACCGATAGCGTTCCCGGCGTCAGCGTCAGCAGGCTGGTCAGAAGCGTGATCTCGAAATCGCGATCGACGGTGAGCGGATAGACGAAGATGCCGGGCTTGATGTTCATGCGCGGGCTGAGAACGATGATGGCGACCCTGAACGATGCAACGATCAGTTCCCAGACGAAGGACCAGGCCAGCCGGAGCAGTTTCCCAGTGCGGCTCAGATAGCCGATGGAGCCCACTTGCTCGCGGATCATGAACAGTGCCAGGGCGCCCAGCACGTAGCCGAAGGCGACATTCATCAGCGTAAAGCTGCCGGTGACGGCCGCCCAGGCCAGCGCAAGAAGGACGTTGACGAGTAGCAGTGTCATTCGGTGCCCTCCCCGATCTCGGGGTCGCCCTGCACGCCGTCCGGTGCCGCTGCCTCGTTCGGAAAGACTGCCTCGACGAAGCCGCCGGGCGACACAAGCCCTTCGGCCGCCATGTCGGTGAGATGGATGATGGGCTCGGGATAGATCCCGATGCCCAGGATGGGAATCAGCAGCACGCCGAGAAGCGCATAGCCGGCCATGGGCGGGCCAACCGGCGCGTCACTCGGTGGGGAGCCTTCCGGCAGGTCGCGCCAGAAGGCCAGCGCAAAGACGCGTCCGAGCGCCAGCGTGGTCAGGAAGCCGCTCACCAGGATGCCGAGCGCCAGCCACCACACACCCGCGTCGAGCGAGGCCTTGACCAGCAGTACCTTGGGCCACAACCCCGATGCTGGCGGCAGGCCCGCAACGGCCAGCACGAGGATCAACGCCACGGCGGCGAGTGCGGGGTGGCTGCGGTAAAGACCGCCCGATTCATGCAGGCTGTAGCTCGAGCCGAGCCCCCGCGTGATTCCGGCCAGCAGATAGAGCGCGGTCATCACGAGCATCGAATGGATCGCGTACAGTACCGTGCCCGACAGGCCGGTGGCGCTACCCAGCGCCAGCCCGGCCAGCATGACGCCGATGCCAGAAACCACGATCCATCCGAGAAGCCTGCGGATGTCGGACTGGGCGAGCGCGCCTATGACGCCGAACATCATGGTCGCCACCGCGACCACGCCGATGAGGTCGGAGAGCATGTCGCGCTCGGGTGGGAACAGCATCATCAGCGTGCGCAGCAGGGCGTACACACCGACCTTGGTCAGGATTCCGCCGAACAGCGCTGCCACCACGATGCGTGGCGTGTGATAGGAGGCCGGGAGCCAGGAATGCAGCGGAAAGGCGGCCGCCTTCATGCCGAAGGCGATGAAGTAGATCACGCTGATCGTCGCCAGCGGCGCGGTATCGCGCAGTTCCGGCGCCTTGCGAGCGATGTCGGCCATGTTCAGTGTACCGAAGCTGCCATAGAGCAGGCCGGTCCCCATCAGGAACAAGGTCGTCGCGATCAGATTGAGGACGGCATATTTCACGGCGCCGTCCAGTTGGCGCGCTTCGGAACCGAGCACGATCAGGCCGAAGGCCGAGATCAGGAAGACTTCGAACCAGACATAGAGGTTGAATATATCGCCCGTCAGGAAGGCGCCGCCGACACCCGCCATCATCAGCAACAGGAAGGTGTAGAAGCCGTAGCGGTGGCCCGAGGCATCGATGTCTCGCACCCCGTAGAGTGCGCAGATGAGTGCGACCAGCGTTGCCGTCAGCGCCAGCACGACGCCGAGGAAATCGGCGACCAGCGAGATGCCGAAGGGCGGGATCCAGCGCCCCATGGTCAGCGAGAACGGGCCCTCATTGATCACCCGCAGCAGCAGCCCGATCTCGGCCGCGAAAACCAGCGACAGGCCGATCACGGCGCCGATTGCCTGCGTCTGCGGCGCCTTGCGGAAGATCAGCAGGAGCGCGCCGAAGATGATCGGCAAGGCCACCGGCATCACGATGAGCCAGTCGATGAGCCCGATCGGCTCGACGACCATTGCCTCGGATATGTCCACGTAAGATTCCATGTCCGGGCGGCCTCAGTATCTCAGGGGGGGCGTGTCATCGCCCTCCGGCTCGGCCAGCCTCATGTCGTCCGTGAAGTCGGTGTCGAGTTCCTGATAGGCGCGATAGACAAGCACCAGCAGGAAAGCGAAGATCGAGAAGGCGATGACAATCGCCGTCAGGACCAGCGCCTGTGGCAGCGGATTGGCGATCGGGCCATCCGGCGACGTCAGGCCCTCCGGGATGAATGGCGGCACTTCGCGGGTCAGCCGACCCGCGGTGAAGATCAGGAGGTTCACCGCATTGCTCAGCACGACGGCACCCAGCAGGATGCGGATGAGGTGCTTGGACATCAGCAGATAGGCGGCGACAGCAAAAAAAATCCCGACGACGACGGCCAGAATGGCTTCCATCAGTCGTCCTCCCTTTCTTCGAGGGCAAGGGCGATCGATGTGACGGAGCCGAGCACCACCAGATACACTCCGACATCGAAGAGCAGGATCGAGGAAAGCACCACCTCGATGCCGAATATCTCCGGCGGAGCCCACAGACCGGTCAGGAACGGAACGCCAAAGAACACCGACATGACACCCGAAAGTGCCGAAAGCATAAGTCCGATCGCCGACCAGGTCATGGGATGGAAATGCAATGCCCTGCGGACGGGAGCGACACCGCAGGCGATGCCGTAGATGGCGAAGGACGACGCCCCTATCAGCCCGCCGATGAACCCGCCTCCCGGCTCGTTGTGGCCGCGCAGAAGAACGAAGATCGAGAAGATCACCATCAGCGCGGCGATATACGGTGCTGCGGTGCGGAAAATGACGGTGTTCATGTCCTCGCCTCCGTCTCTTCCGGCTTGCGCCCGACACGTATGCGGACCAGCGCCAGGATTGCCAGGCCCGCCACCATGACCACGGCGATCTCGCCCAGCGTGTCCAGGGCGCGGAAATCGACCAGGATGACGTTCACGATGTTGCGGCCATGGGCGATCGGGTAGGAATAGGTTGCGAAGAATTCGCTGAGTGTCATGTCCAGCGGCACTTGCGTGACGCTCAGCAGCGCGAGCGTGATCCCGACACCGCAAAGACCGGCGATGGTCAGGTCCAGGACCATCTGGCCCGTGTCGCGATGGTCCGACTGGGCGAGCCTGAGCCTTGTCATGACGAGCGCCAGGATGACGACCGAAAGCGTCTCGACCATGAACTGCGTGAAGGCCAGATCCGGCGCCCCCATGAGCACGAAGATGAGCGCCACGGCAAAGCCCTGGATACCGATCGACACGATCGCCGTCAGCCGATCCGCCGTCAGGATGACGACCCCCAGCCCGATGACCGCGATAGCGATGACGGCCCATTCATAGAAAGCCAGCGCCGGTATGGTCGGCCAGGAAGGTAGGCCGTCGATGAAGATGAGCGGAACCAGAAAACCGGCCGCGATCGCCAGGAAGACCACTTTCACATAGGTCTCCAGGCGGCCGTTCTGTATCACGCCGGTGACGGCGACCGACAGCCGGATGATGCCCGAAATCGCCTGGTCGAAGCCCCTGTCGGGCCCCCACCCGATCGCCGCAAGCGTGCCGGCGATCCGCTCGCGGGTCCCGTCCATGCTGCGATAGATGAGGATGCCGAGGAGGACCGTGATAACCGAAAGAAGCAGTGCCATGCCGATGCTGGGGATGAGCCCGATCGTCACGGCAAGCTCTTCTCCAGCCACCGCACTCGCCATCGGCGAGGAAAACAGCTCATGCGTCTGGGTGGAAAAGAGTGCTGCCGCCACACCCATCACCGCCAGGAAGAGCGGCCCAAGCCACAAAAGCACAGGTCCCTCATGGGCGTCCTTCGGCGTCTCGATCTCCGGTCCCAGAAACGGCTTCAGCGCCACGGCGAAACCGACCGCGAACATCAGCGCGTTGCCGAGGATGGCCACCAGCGTGAAAAGCGCCATCCAGCCATCCTCGAAGCCTAGAGCGTAGTAGATTTCTTCCTTGGCCAGGAAACCGAACATCGGCGGCAAGCCGCCCATGGAGATGGCCGCCAACAGGGCGGCGGCGAAAGTGACGGGCATCGCCTTGCGAAGGCCGCCGAGCCTGGTGACGTCGCGCGTGCCCGTCTCGTGATCGATCAGGCCTGCCACCATGAACATCGCACCCTTGAAGAGCGAATGCGCGATCAGATAGAGAACCGCGGCCTCGATGGCGTGATCGAATCCGAGCCCCGTCATCATGACCAGCAGGCCGAGCGAGGCGACCGTCGTGTAGGCCAGCATAAGCTTGAGGTCGGTCTGGCGGATAGCGAGCAGCGCCCCCACCAACAGCGTGACGCCGCCGAAGATCGGCAGGATGGTCTCCCAGTAGATGGTATCGCCCATAACCGGGTTGAGGCGCATGAGAAGATAGACGCCCGCCTTCACCATCGTGGCCGAGTGCAGGTAAGCTGAGACGGGGGTGGGCGCTTCCATCGCGTTCGGAAGCCAGAAATGGAACGGGAACTGCGCCGACTTGGTGAAGGCGCCACCCAGCACCAGAAGCAGCGCGACCAGATAGATCTCGCTGCCGCGCAGCACATCGCCCGTCGCCAGCAATTCGGAAAGGCTCGTCGCGCCGGTAATGTTCCAGATCACCAATAGGCCGGCCAGTAGCGCCAGGCCGCCCAGTCCCGTCACCACCAGCGCCTGGAGCGCCGCCCGGCGCGAAGCCTCGCGCGAATGATCGAAGCCGATCAGCAGGAAGGAGGTAATCGAGGTGAGTTCCCAGAAGACGAAAAGCATCAGGAAGGAATCGGCCGCCACCAGCCCCTGCATTGCCCCCATGAACATCAGGATGAAGGAGAAGAAGCGCCCCTGGTGATGGTGCCCCTTCAGATAGCCGCCGGCATAAAGCACGATCAAGGTGCCGATGCCGGTGATCAGCAGCGCGAAAGTCAGCGAAAGGCCATCGAGATACCACGAGAAATCGACACCGAAGCTTGGGACCCAGGGATACCCGCCGGCCACGACACCTCCCGCCGCCACATGCGGGACGAAGCCAAGGAAGTGGAAAAACAGGAACAAGGGCACGAGCGCCAGCACCCAGGCAGCATTGTGCCCCAGTGCTCGTGTCAGGAATGGCGCGAGCGCGGCTCCCAGAAACGGCAAGATGAGCGCCAGAAATGTATGCGAGTCCCCGCTAGTGCTCATGCACCGTCCCTGTCGATCGCTTGGGATGAAGAAGGCTGTTTCAAGCGCGGTGACATAGAACGTCCCACTGCCCCCGACAAGAAAAATGCGACACGAACTGGTCGATATTCGGCACGGGCCTGTGGGTTTTCAGGGGATGTTGGTGCAAGGCTCGAAGCGACCTACATATGTTGCGAACTCATTTCAGGAGCACTTTCATGTCAGCCGACACGAACCTCAAGATCCGCAAGTCGGATGCCGAATGGCAACAGGAACTGACACCCGAGCAGTTTCAGGTCACGCGCAAGCACGGCACCGAGCGCGCCTTCTCCGGCCCGTGGCTCGACAACAAGGAGCCTGGGCTTTACCGCTGCGTCTGTTGCAACAACGCGCTGTTTCGCTCGGAAACCAAATTCGATTCCGGCTCGGGTTGGCCGAGCTTCTTTGCTCCGGTCGAAGACGGTGCGATCGCAGAGCACACGGACAAGTCGTTCATGATGACCCGCACCGAGATCCGTTGTGCCGATTGCGATGCCCATCTGGGCCACGTCTTTCCGGACGGGCCACCCCCGACGGGACTGCGCTACTGCATGAACGGTCACGCCCTCGCCTTCGAAAGGGATTGACCGCGCAAACCACTGTCGGTTGCGCCTCACCGCGACGCGATGTCGCGGCCATGATTCAGCCGGCGACGAAAATCAACGTCCCGGCTGAAGTCCTTCCTTGTACCCCTACGCGTCCTCGTCCTTCCACCAAGGGTTTCTTTCTGAATCCCCATCGACTATCGCCCATTCTGGCCAGGACGCCGCTTGCGACTGCAACTCCTCTGAACTCACGGAAATACCAGCCATGCAGAAGTCCCTTCTCGATCTCTCGGTCCAGCCGCCTGCCGCGGAAAGGCGCCCGGTCACGGACCGCCGGCACGGCATCGAGCGGACGGACGACTATGGCTGGCTGAGGGATGACAACTGGCAGGCCGTCTTCCGTGACCCGTCCGTTCTCGCCGCTGATATCCGTACACATCTGGAAGCCGAAAACGCTTACCAGGATCAGGCTTTGGCTGGCACCGCGGAACTGCGAAAGGCGTTGTTTGCCGAGATGAAGGGCCGCATCAAGGAGGACGATTCTTCCGTGCCCATGAAGGACGGACCGTTCGCCTACGGCATGTCCTACCGAACCGGCGGAGAGCAGCCGCGCTTCTTCCGCATCCCGCGCGACGGCGGCGAGGAGGCCATCCTCATCGACGGCGACAGCGAGGCGGAGGGCAAGGCCTATTTCCGCATTGGCGACGTCGATCATTCCTCGGATCATCGCAGGCTGGTCTGGAGCTATGACGACAACGGCTCTGAATTCTACACGCTGCGTGTCCGCGACACCGACACAGGCAGCGATCTTGAAGACCTCGTTCCCGGCACCGGTGGTTCCGGGACCTGGGACGCCACCAATGAGGGCTTCTTCTTCACGCGTCTGGACGACAACCACCGTCCCTCGCGCATATTCCACCACCGGATCGGCGAAGATCCGGCCAATGACCGCCTCGTCTATGAGGAGGCCGATCCCGGCTTCTTCGTCAATGTGTCGGGCGCGCGTACCGATGACTGGATATTCATCTCCATCAACGATCACGAGACGACGGAATATCGTGTCCTGCCGGCCGACCGGCCCCATGCCGAACCGATGCTGGTCGCGGCCCGCGAGACCGGCATCCAGTACGATCTGGAAGAAGGCGGCGACGTCTTCTTCGTGCTGACGAATGCCGGCGGCGCCAAGGATTTCCGCATCATGACGGCGCCCGTCGCCGATCCCCGCCCGGAGAACTGGACCGAGCTCGTCCCCCATGAGCCCGGCCGGCTTATCCTGTCGATCATCGGCTATGCCGATTTCCTCGTGCGCCTCGAGCGCAAGGATGGCCTGCCGCGCATCGTCATCCACGAGCGCGCCACCGGCGAGGAACACGCCATCGACTTCGACGAGGAGGCCTATTCGCTCGGCCTCGTCGGCTCTTGCGAATACGACAGCGATGTGCTGCGCTTTTCCTATTCGTCGATGACGACGCCGAGCGAGGTGTTCGACTACGACATGCGCACGCGCGAGCGCACGCTGCTCAAGGTCCAGGAGATCCCCTCCGGCCACGAGCCGTCCGACTACGTCACCCGCCGGCTCATGGCGCGGGCGCCGGATGGCGAGGAGGTGCCGGTCTCCATCCTCTACCGAAAGGACACGGCCCTCGACGGCTCCGCGCCCTGCCTGCTGTATGGTTATGGCTCCTATGGAATGGCCATCCCCGCCTCCTTCAACACCAACTGCCTTTCGCTGGTCGATCGCGGCTTCATCTACGCCATCGCCCACATCCGCGGCGGCAAGGACAAGGGATTTGCCTGGTACGAGGAAGGCAAGCGCGACAAGAAGGTGAACACCTTCACCGACTTCATCGCTGCCGCCGACCATCTCGTTTCAGAGGGCTTCACAAGCCATGACCGCATCGTCGCCCAGGGCGGATCGGCAGGCGGCATGCTGATGGGGGCGATCGCCAACATGGCGCCCGAAAAGTTCGGCGCGATCATCGCCGAGGTGCCCTTCGTCGACGTGCTCAACACCATGCTCGACGACACGCTTCCGCTGACCCCGCCGGAATGGCCCGAATGGGGCAATCCGATCCAGTCGGAGGCCGACTACAAGACGATTGCAGCCTATTCGCCCTATGACAATGTCGCCCCCCGGGCCTACCCGCCAATCCTGGCGGTCGCCGGCCTGACCGATCCGCGGGTGACCTACTGGGAGCCGGCCAAATGGGTCGCGCGGCTGCGCGAGCGCAAGAGCGACGACAATCCGATCTTCTTCAAGATCAACATGGATGCCGGCCATGCCGGTGCCTCGGGCCGCTTCGCGCGGCTGGAAGAGGTAACGCTCAACTACGCCTTCGCCATCGCCGTTACGGGTGCGCCGGTATTGCCTTGAGATAGGCGGCGATCGCCTGTCGGTCTTCTTCCGGCAGGCGCGCCAGATTGCGCACCACGGCTGCCATGCGCCCGCCCGCCGAATCGAACTCCGGCGTGAACCCGCTTTCCAGATAGGCGGCGATCTCGAATGCGCTCCAGCTGCCGATACCGTCGGAACTCGGCGTGATGTTGGGGATCCTGCCCGGCCCTTCCATGGAGGGCGCACCCCCCAGCCATTTCCCCAAATCGGGGCCGCCAATGAAATCGCGCGGCGTGTGACACTCGCCGCAATGGCCCGCTCCCTCGACGAGATACTGCCCCGATAGAACGTCTTCTTCGGCGCCTGGCAGTTGCAGCGCAGGCTCCTCGTTCAGATAGAGCGCCTTCCACACACCGACGCCGCGCCTGATGCTGTAGGGAAAAGCGAGGTCATGTGCCCCTGCCCTGCCCTCGATCGCCGGCAGCGTCTGTATGAAGGCAAAGAGATCGGCGACGTCCGCCGTCTCCATCCGGGCATAGGAGGCGTAAGGGAAGGCCGGGTAGTAGTGGCGTCCATCAGGTGAGACGCCCCGCTGCATCGCGTTGGCAAAGTCCTCGGCGCTCCACGCGCCGATCCCGTCTCTCGTATGCATCGATATGTTGGGGGCGACGAAGGTGCCGAAATCGGTTTCCAGTTCGAGCCCGCCGGCCAGTTCCAGCATGTCGTCGCCGGTTGCGCCTTCGCGGGCATGGCACGACGCGCAGCCCGAAGCCCAGAACATGCGCTCGCCGCGTGCCGTATCGCCCTCGGAGAGCCCCGCCAGTTCGGCTGCGTCGAGTGTCGATGGCTGGGTGACGAACCAGGCCACCGCGCCGGCTGTGGCCGCCAACGCGAGGAAAGCAAGGGATAGACCGGTCGCCCGGTTCACGGCATCTCGGCCTTATTCCTCGGTCCGGAAGCGCTCATGGCAGGAACCGCACTGCGCGGCGACAGGACCGAAAACGGCGCGGAACCCGTCGAGGTCTTGCGGTGCCGCATCGACCGCTGTCTGGAGATTGGCCGCGTAGGTTGTCTCGATCTCGACAAACGCTTCCGTATCCTCCCAGATCGCCGGCGCGGCGCGCGTGTCGCCGCCGGTTTCGGTGCCCTCGGGGAAATATT
>Ga0008833_1001205_pt1 | contig 12914 bp, 10 predicted proteins | sample HotLakConsoUCCLE_FD_62216 | JGI IMG/M metagenome (GOLD analysis project Ga0008833, IMG submission 62216) | Hypersaline microbial mat communities from Hot Lake, Washington, USA - Hot Lake Consortium UCC-LE | ecosystem: Environmental > Aquatic > Non-marine Saline and Alkaline > Hypersaline >... | reverse complement strand
GGCGGCAGCATTGTCAGGAACCAGATCGACAAGCTCATCTCGAAGGAAGAGCTGCCCTCATTCCCTGTTCCCGATTACGGGCGGATGCCGGCCGGCGTATACCAGTCCCTGTCGATCGAATCCTCGCGCGGATGCGTCTTCGACTGCTCCTTTTGCTCGACATCCTATCGCAGGACCTGGCGCGGCATCGCGCCGGAGGAGTTCGTCGACCGGCTTGAAGCGATCATGCCGCATTGCGATCGCACCACCGCCGGTCACATCCACATCATCGACGACGAGTTCTCGATGAACGTCAAGCGGGCGACGCAGATCGCGAATATCATCGCCGCACGCGGATTGCAGCCCGGGCTGGTTTTCGATTCGAGGGCCAACGACATTTTGAGCGAAGAATACGTCGCCTCCATGAAGCCCTTCACCACGCAGTTTCTGATCGGCGCGGAGTGTGGATATGACGAGGGTCTGGACAAGATCGGCAAGGGAACCACTTGCGAGAAGCTGATCGGTGCGGCGGAAATGCTCCACAAGCATGGCATGTCGGAACGGGCGGATTTCTCCTTCGTGCTCGGACTGCCATGGGAAGGCCGCGACGAGATAGAGAAGACGATCGCATTTGCCGCCCGGCTTCACGGCCACTACGGCGTCCGCATTCTCCTGCAATGGTATTGCCAGATTCCCGGCTCGCGGCTCTGGGATGCCGCCTGCCGCGATGGCCTGGTCACCGAGGCGATGTATGACGAATTCGGCTTTTTCGGGAACTACTATCTGTTCCAGTCAGGTGTGAAGATCGCCACCGACGACATCTACGAGATATCGGAGCGCGTCGCGGCGATCCAGACATTGGCCCGCGTGCGGTACCCGGCGACGAACATGGTCGAGTACGCGTTCCCCGAACCGGTCGCCAAGTACTACCCCCGTATTCTGAAATCGTTTGCCGGAAACGGTCTGGAAAGTCTTCGCCAGGTCGCCAAGCCTGGCTCAAAGGCGGCGGGAAATTACGTTCCCGCCGATGCGCCACGCCTGCTGGATCGTCAGCGGGTGGGCCTGCCCCTTCGACATTTCGAGGGCATTGGCTAACGGAGGATCGGACGATGGAAATGAGGCAAGAGGAAGAGGTCTATGCCACGGCACTGAACAAGGTGTTCTCGGACAAGGAAACGATCAAACGACTGGAGAAGGACCCGGAGGCCACCCTCCGGGATCTCGGCTTTACGCTGGATGACGCCGCGCTCAAGGAGCTGCGCGCAGGGCCGTCCCAGCCGGAGCTTGGTGTCGCAGCCGTCCCGGCAGTTCTGGTGCGGGTGGCGACGAACGGCACCCGTCCGGCAGTCAGCGTGGTGGTGAGGACATCGACCGTGTCCGCAACGCGCGGACGGGCCACCGAACTCGACCAGGAGCAGCGCTAGTCAGCATCGACGCCGGTCTGGCTGGTTTCGTCTGCCGCGCCGCAGAGAAGTCTGGGGCCGCCCGATGATGGGGGCTTCAGCCTGTATGACGCAGATAGCCGGGCAGGTCGGCGACCGAATTGAGCACGATGTCGGCAAGCTGTTCGAGCGTCCGGCGATCGCCGGTTCCCGACAACACGCCCACGACCAGCCCGGCGCCTGCCGCGCGCCCAGCCTCGAGGTCGTGACGGTTGTCGCCCACCATGGCGACCTGGCTCACTCTCAGCCCGGCCATGTCGGCGAAAGCGACAACCACGTCGCCCGCCGGCTTGGGGTTGGCGACCGCGTCGTAGCCGTAAACGGCGTCGAACATCTGCGCTATGCCGAGCGAGACCAGCGTCCGCTCCGCGCCTTCGGTCGAATCGTTGGTGGCGACACCGAGCCGCATTCCCGATTGCCGCAGCGAACCGATCGCCTCGATGACGCCAGCCACGGCCACGGCCTGGCTGGCACCTTCGCTCGCCGTGACCTTGTCGAAATGGTTAATCCGCTCGCGCCGCGCATCGCGGTCAAGTTCGGGGTGCCACATATCCACGATGTCGGCATTGGTACCCGCGGCAAAGACCGAATCCGCCCTGAACCGCTCGGCCGAAACATCCAGCCCCGCCTTCTCCAGGAGCAATGCGGCCGATCCGGAATCACCGCCGGCCGCCTCGAGCGCCATGCGTCGCGCAATCGCGTGCCACGTCGCATGGAAATCGAGCGTGCCGTCCTTGTCCAGGAGGATGCCCTTGATGCTGCTGGGATTGCCGCTCACGCGTCACCTCTCAACCGGTGGAGATGGGCAACCAGCCCATTGGTCGACCCGTCCCGCGCGCCTGCGCTTTCGCTGCCCTGCACCACCGGCAGGAGGCCCGTCGCCAGTTCCTTGCCGAGTTCCACGCCCCACTGGTCGAAGGCATTGATGCCGAAGAGGGTCGCTTCCACGAAGACGCGGTGTTCGTAGAGCGCCAGCAGCCGGCCCAGCGTGAAGGGGTCGAGCGTGCGGTAGAGGATGGTCAGCGAGGGCCGGTTGCCCGCAAACACGCGATGCGGCGCGATCCGGTCGGCCTCTGCGTCGCTGGCGCCCTTCGCCTTGAGCTGGGCGCGCGCCTCCTCCAGCGTGCGCCCCTTGAGCAGCGCTTCCGACTGGGCCAGGCAATTGGCGAGCAGAAGGTCATGGTGATGGCCGAGTTCGGCCTCGTGGCCTTCGGCCGCCACGAGAAATTCGACCGGGATGGTGTCCGTGCCCTGGTGGAGCAGCTGGAAGAAGGCGTGCTGGCCGTTGGTTCCGGGCTCGCCCCAGACGAGCGGGCCGGTCGGGGTCGTCACGCGCGTTCCGTCACGGCGCACGCTCTTGCCATTCGATTCCATGTCGAGCTGCTGCAGGAAGGCCGGCAGGCGCGCCAGCCGCTGGTCGTAGGGGATCACCGCACGGCCCGGCCAGTTGCAAACCACCCGGTGCCAGTAGCCGACCAGTCCGAGCAGAACCGGCAAATTGGCCTCGAGCGGCGCTTCCTCGAAATGCCGGTCCATGGCATGCGCGCCGGCCAAAAGGCTACGGAAGCCTGAGGGGCCGATCGCCAGCATGATCGGCAGGCCGATGGCCGACCACAGGGAATAGCGCCCGCCGACCCAGTCCCAGAAGCCAAAGACGCGATCCTCCGGAATGCCGAAGGCGGCTACTTTGTCGAGCGCCGTCGACACGGCGGCAAAATGCGCGCCCACCGCTTCCTGGCCGAGCGCATGACCGATCCAGTGCCGCGCCGTATCGGCATTGGTCATCGTCTCGACGGTGGTGAAGGTCTTGGACGCGATGATGAAGAAGGTCGTCGCCGGTTCGAGCGTCTTGAGCGTGTCGGCGATGTGGGCGCCGTCGACATTCGAGACGAAGTGGGTGCGCGGCCCGTCATGGAACGGCACCAGCGCCAGCGTGGCCATGGCCGGGCCGAGATCGGAGCCACCAATGCCGATATTGACCACGTCGGTAATCGGCTTGCCGGTCGCGCCGCGGATCGTCCCGCCGCGCAGGGCATCGGCGAATGCCTCCATCGCCGCGAGTACGCCGTGCACATCGTCCATGACGTCGACGCCATCGAGATGGATCGGTCGGTCCGAAAGGTTGCGCAGCGCCACATGCAGCACGGCGCGATCCTCGGTGGAATTGATGTGCTCGCCGGCGAACATCGCCGCGCGCTGCTCTTCCAGGCCGGCCTTGGCCGCCAATGTGACGAGTTCGGCGAGATCGTCCGCGCCAAGCGCGCATTTGGAGAAATCGAGCAGCAAGTCGTCGAGACGCGCCGACAGGCTTTCGAACCGGCTCTTGTCCGCGTCGAAGGATGCACGGATGTCGAGCGGACCATTCTCCTGGTGCCGCCGCTTCAATGCGGCAAGGGCGGTATCGAAATTGTCCATGAGAGCGGGCCGTCCTTCGGGCGTTTGGCGCGAGCCTCACTTAGGACGGCTTGGCGCACAGGTTCAACACGAAATCCCGAAACCCGCGCCAGACCTTGCGTTCCATGGCCCAACGCCCATTCATCACTGGCACAAAAGTTTAGCATCAAAAAATATCATTGGAGTATTCCATTGGGCCAGACTTGAGACACGCTTCCTCCGCGCATAGGCTGCGCTTTTCGCGGAGGAAGCGATATGGCTGCACGAAACGATCCTGCCATCTGGTCCGGCCTGTTCCGGCTGTCACCCGCTTCGGGCCAGACGCTGCAGGCGCAGATCCGCCAGGCCATCGTGGCGGCCATTCTGGATCGCCAGATCGCCGCCTCCATGCCCCTGCCCTCCTGCCGCGTGCTCGCGGACCGGCTCGGCGTCGCGCGCGGCACCGTTGTGCTCGCCTTCCAGCAACTCGTCGATCAGGGTTTCCTGGTCGCTCGCGAGCGGCGCGGTCACTTCGTCAATCCCGACGTGCTGGCATCGCCGCCGGCGATGGCGTCGTCCGGTGAACGCGCGCATTCGACAATCGACTGGAAGGCGCGTCGGCGCATCGCCGCGACCGACCTGCCGGAGCCGACCAAGCAGGACAACTGGATGAAGGCCCCCTACCCCTTCGTCTACGGGCAGTTCGACCCGGCGCTGTTCCCGACCGCCGAATGGCGCGAATGCAACCGCATGGCGCTGGCGGTCCTCGAGATTCGTGACTGGGCGGGCGATCGCATCGACCAGGACGATCCGCTCTTGATCGAGCAGATCCAGGCCCGGCTCTTGCCGCGGCGCGGCATCTTCGCCAATCCCGACGAGATCATCGTCACGCTGGGCGCCCAGAACGCGATCTACATGCTCTCGCGCCTGCTGATGGGCCCTGGCACCCGCGTCGCCATGGAGGAGCCCGGCTACCCCGAAGCCCGCGACGTCTTCCGCCTGTCGGGCGCCGAGGTCCTTCCCTCGCCCGTCGACGGCGACGGCCTCGACGTCAGCGCCATCCCGAAGGGTGCCGATTGCGTCTTCGTGACGCCGAACCACCACTGCCCCACCATGGTGGCGATGAGCGAGGAACGCCGCCAGGCCCTGCTCGCCGATGCCGAGGCCAACGACCGCATCATCATCGAGGATGGCTATGACAGCCAGCTGGTGGACGAGGCCCCGCAGCAGGCGCTGAAGAGCGTCGACCGAACCGGCCGCGTCATCTATGTTGGGTCTATGTCCAAAACGCTGGCCCCGGGGCTGCGCCTCGGATTCATCGTCGCGCCGGCACCGTTGGTCGCCGAGCTGCGTGCGCTGCGCCGCTTCATGCTGCGCCATCCGCCGGCCAACAACCAGCGCGCCGTTGCACTCTTCCTGTCGCTCGGTCACCACGAGGCACTGGTCAGGCGGCTGTCCGCCTCATTCCAGGAGCGTCGCGACCGGCTGATCTCGGAACTGCGTGTCCAGATGCCGGAATGGAAGATCACGCGCACTTCGGGCGGCACGTCTGTCTGGCTGGAAGGCCCGCGCGGCGCTGATGCACGCGCGATCGCGGAGGCTGCGGCCCTGCGCGGTGTCGTCGCGCAGGCCGGTGGTCGCTATTTCGACCGTACCGGCACCGGCGGACGCTTCCTGCGGCTCGGCATCTCCTCGATCCCGCTCAACCACATCGAACCGGGAATCCGCGAACTGGCGGCGGCCAGCGGCCGCCGCTCCGTGGCTGCCTGATCGCCGCCGAGCTCGAAATTCGATGCTCCCCGTGCCGGGAAATGCGCCGCGTCCGGCAGGACCGCGCCTGCGCAACAAGACGGCCCGTTGTCAAAAAACGCGCCCGCGACGCTTACGGCTTCACCTTGCAGCCAAAAGCCGTCTAGACTGCCCCATCGACAATGGCGGGGACAACGCTTGCAACAACCATCTTCGCGCTCTGACATCGAGGCCAGGCAACTCACCAAGATCTTCGGCTCAGGCGAAGATTCCGTCACCGCGCTCGACGCGGTCGACATCCAGATACCGGAAAACGAGTTCTTCACGCTGCTCGGCCCCTCCGGCTGCGGCAAGACCACGCTCCTGCGCATGATCGCGGGCTTCGAGGAACCGACCTCTGGCGCCATCCTGCTCGGCGGATCCGACATTGCCGGGCTGCCGCCCAACAGGCGGCCGGTCAACACGGTCTTCCAGAGCTACGCGCTGTTTCCGCACATGACGGTGGCCGACAATATCGGCTTCGGTCTGCGCATGCTGGGCAAGTCCAAATCGGAATCCGCCGAAACGGTGGCCGCCATGCTGAAGCTGGTGCGCATGGAGGAACTGGCGGGGCGCAAACCATCGCAGATCTCCGGCGGCCAGCAGCAGCGCGTGGCACTGGCCCGTGCCCTGGCGCCGCGACCGCGCGTGCTTCTCCTCGACGAGCCCTTGTCGGCGCTCGACCTGAAGCTGCGCAAGGAGATGCAGGTCGAGCTGAAACGCCTGCAGGCGGAGACCGGCATCACCTTCGTCTTCGTCACGCACGATCAGGAAGAGGCGCTGACCATGTCGGACCGCATCGCGGTCATGAGCAAGGGCCGCGTGCTACAGGTCGGCGCGCCACGCGACATCTACAATCATCCCGCCGAGCGGTTCGTGGCCGATTTCATCGGCGACAGCAACTTCTTGCCGGCAAAGGTCGAGCAGATCGAGAACGGCAAGGCGGTCGTTCGTTTCTCTACGGGTGCGACGATTGCTGCGAGCCTCCCAGAGGCAATGAGCGTCTCGCCCGGCAAGGACGTTACCGTCGTCGTTCGACCCGAACATGCTGCCATAGCCGCGGACGGACACGTCAAGGGCGCGGTCGAAAACATCATCTATTTCGGGACCGACACCAATTTCCATATCAGGCTCGACAGCGGCGAACTCTTCACGCTGCGCCGACAGAATGCCGCCTGGCTTGAGGACCTGCCGGAAAACGGCACGCCGGTTTCCATCGCGATCGCCGAAGGCGCCGTCCAGGTGGTGCGCGAATGAGCGCCACGGAATTCACGCCGGGCGACATGGCGCCACCCCAGGGCGAAGCCACCCGGCAGCGCCGGCAGGTCATGTGGCGCTGGCTGCTTTGTTCGCCTGCACTGCTCATCCTGATTCTGGCGGCCTCCGGCCCGCTGCTGATCGTCTTTGCCTATTCCTTCCTCACCCCCGGCCGGTTCGGCGGGATCATCTGGGAGTTGTCGACAGAAGGCTGGTTCCGTGTCTTCTTCTCGCGCGACATCTTCGACGACACGATCAGCCTTGCCGGCGCCCATCTCGACATCTTCTGGCGCAGCATCAGCCTGGCGCTTTACACGACGGTGCTGGCGGCCATCCTCGGCTTTCCCACGGCCTGGTTCATCGCCACGCGACCGCCCCGCTGGCGCCCCATCTGGCTGTTCGTGATCACCATTCCGTTCTGGACCAATCTCGTGATCCGCACCTTCGCCATCCAGGAGGTGATCCGCAACGAAGGGCTGATCAACAATCTGCTGCGCTGGGCAGGCATCATCGATAGCCCGATCCAGATGCTCTACACCGACTTCGCCATTCTCTTGGGCATGACCTACGTCTTCCTGCCGCTGATGGTGCTGCCGCTCTTTGCCTCGATGGAAAAGCTCGATTTCCGGCTCTTGGAAGCCGGCTACGACCTCTATGCCGGCCGGCTGCAGGTCCTGCGGCACATCGCGCTGCCGCTGGTGATGCCCGGCTTCGTCGCGGGCTCCATCCTTGTGTTCATCCCGGCCATCGGCGCCTATGTGACGCCGCGCCTGCTCGGCGGCGGGCGCAGCCTGATGCTGGCCAATCTCATCGAGCTGCAATTCGGCCAGGGCCGCAACTGGCCGCTCGGTTCCGCGCTGGCGCTGACGCTGCTGGTCATCGTGCTGGCGGCGCTGCTCTTCTACGTCCGCACCGTGATGCGCGACACGGGGCAGCGCCATGAGTAGACGCACCTTTTCCGTCGGCCGCATGCCGGGCTTCGCTTCCATCGCGATGCTGACCTTCGTGTTCCTCTATGTGCCGATCCTCACCCTGATCGTCTATTCCTTCAACGAAGCGCCCTCGATGGCGACCTGGCAGGGTTTTTCCCTGCACTGGTACGAAGCAGCGCTTTCCAATCGCGCGGTGCAGGATGTGTCGATCCGGTCGCTGGTCATCGCCGTCTCGGCGGCCAGTGTCGCCAGCATCGTGTCCACCATGGCCGCGCTCGCCACCACCCGCAGCCGCAATTTCCCCGGCCAGACGATGATCTACGCGCTCATCAACCAGCCGCTGATGGTACCCGAGATCGTCACCGGCGTTTCGCTGCTGATCTTTTTTGCCATGATCAAGGTGCAGACCGGCTATCAGGGTCTCGGCTACCTGATTGCCGCACACACCGCCTTCTGCATTCCCTTCGCCTATCTGCCGATCCGAGCCAGGCTCGAGACCATGGATTTGTCGCTGGAACGCGCCGCCGCTGACCTTTACGCGGCCCCGCTGCAGGTGTTTCGCCACGTTACCCTGCCGCTGCTCCTGCCGGGTATTCTGGCGGGTTTCATGCTGTCCTTCGTCGTCTCACTCGACGCCGTGGTCATCACGGAATTTGTCAAATCGGCCGGGCAGGATACACTCTCCACCTACATGCTGGGCCAGATCAGAAGGGTGACGACACCGGAGATGAACGCCATCGCCACCTTGTTCATCCTGCTTTCGCTGGTCGCGGTGACTATCTTTTTCCTGCTGTCGCGCAAACGCGCGTGACCAGTCAACATCGCCAGATCACAACAAGAATGGGAGACTTCAGATGACACGAACAACCGGATTTTGCGTCGGGCTTGCGGCCCTGATGGCATCGACCTCGATCGCCGCCGCCGACACGCTCAACCTCTACAATTGGGGCAATTACACGCCGCCGGAAATGCTCGAAAAGTTCGAGGAAGAGACCGGCATTTCGGTCACCGTCACCGATTTCGATTCCAACGACACCGCGCTCACACGCGTCAAGGCGGGCGGGCACGGATACGACGTCGTGGTGCCGTCCAACAACTTCATACAGGTCTGGGCCGAGGAAGGCCTGGTGGCCGAACTGCCCCGCGACGAGATCCCGAACCTCGCCAACATCGCCCCGCAATGGGTCGACGTCGATTTCGATCCCGGCCGCCGCTATTCCGTGCCGTGGGCTTGGGGGACGACCGGCATCATCGTCAATTCGTCGGTCTATGACGGCGACCCGAACACCGCCGAGATCTTCCTCGATCCGCCGGAAGAGCTGCGCGGCCGCGTCAACGTCATCCCCGAAATGACCGACATCATGAACATCACGGTGAACTATTTCGGCGGCGAGGCCTGCACCGACGATCGCGAGATTCTCATGCAGGTGCGCGACAAGCTGACGGAAGCCAAAGAGCACTGGATCGCCATGGACTATGGCACGGTCGACGCCTATGCGGCCGGCGACATTGCGGCGGGCGTCTACTGGAACGGTGCCTCCATGCGCGCCAGGCTTCAGAACGAGGATCTGGTCTATGGCTATCCGGAGACGGGGTACCCGGTGTGGATGGACAATGCCATGATCCTGGCCGATGCGCAGAACCCTGAAAACGCCGCAAAATTCATCAACTTCATCCTGGAGCCCGAGAACGCGGCGATGATCTCCAACTTCACGCGCTATTCCAACGGCGTGACCGGCTCCGAGGAGTTCATGGACGAGGACATGCGCGCCGCGCCCGAGATCGTGGTGCCGGAGGAACACGTCGCGGCCGGCCGCTTCAGCGTCGCCTGCCCGCAGGAGGTGCAGGAACTCTACACCCAGATCTGGACGGAACTCTTGCGCTAGGCATGTTGCCTGTGTGACTGACAAAAGACCCCGGCCATCGGCTGGGGTCTTTTTGGTCGGACCGGCTTGTTGTGGATAACTTGCCAATCCTCGCCTGACCACTGGCTGGATTGAGGAACTACAGCGCATGCAGCAGTATTCGGCTTGAGACGCCGCTGCATTTGGAGCGAATGACATTGGGGACCTTACCGGAACACAGGCGGGATCGCCTGTACGCCGCGAACAGCGGAACGCTGCAGAGCGACATCCTGCCACCGGTTACGCCCGACCCCCTCCTCAGGCCGCTGGGGCATCTCTTCGCGCACCCATACGCTGGCGTTCTTTCTGCGGCGGCCGTGCTCTCCACTCTATGCTTCCTTGGAGGCGTCGCGCTTCTCGGTTCATCCCATGTTGCGGGCTATCTCTACGCGGCATCAATGGCCATCGGAACGCCGGTGCTGGTCGCGCTGCGCCCCTGGCAAGCCTCCGTCTCCCGATCGGTTCGCCTGTATGCCGCGGCCTATCTTGGGTTCTTCGTCTTTTGCGCCGTGGAAGTCCTGGTGCGCGGGGCCACGCCGTCTGTGCTCGATGGTTCGGGTCGCCTGCTGCTCGGGCTCTCTAATGGCTTCTTCTTCTTCTTGCTCTTGGAGCGCCAGCGCGATGCACTCTTCAGCATCATCGTCCTGTTGGCGGCAGCCCACGCCTCCGTGGCCGTGCTGTCGACACTGGGCAAGGGCATCGATCTTTATGACCTGACACTGGGCGATCAGCGACTCGGCGGCCATGCCGCCAGGGCCATCCCTTTCGCGCTCATGCATATTTCGTCGCTCGGCATCGTTGTGCTCGCCGTGGTCGACAAGGTCAGGCCGGACAGCAAGCTCTGGCCCCTCCTCATCGCCCTGTTGCTGACCAGTGCGAGCCTGCTGGCCAGTGTCATCGGCGGCAGTCGCGGCCCGCTGCTCGCGATGCCGCTGCTCTTCGTGCTGGCGGCGGCGATGGTCTGGATGCGTCTTGGACCGCGCTGGGGCAACGGCATTCTCGGCGTGGGTGTGGCGGGGTTCATGGTGACGGCGGGGCTGGTCTTCCAGCGCGACCCGCAGAGCCTGACTCTGGTCTACGATCTCCTGTTTGGAACGTGGGATGAAGACTGGACGACCTCCAATGCCGGCATCCGCCTCGAACTGTGGCGGCTGTCCCTGCAACTCATCCCCGAGGCGCCGTTTCTTGGGCACGGGCTGGCAGCCTGGCCCGAGGTGCTGCGCCATCCGTCGCTCGGTCTTGCGCCGGACGCATACATACTCAATTTCGGCCACCCGCATAACGAGTATCTGAATCTGCTGGTCAAGGTCGGGATCGTCGGAACCGCCCTGTTCTTCGCCCCGATGTTCATCGCGCTCGCCGGCATCCGCCGCATGACCGCCACGCCCTCGAGGCGCATCCATGCCGTGGTGATCGCCTGGTTCGTCGGGGCTCACCTGATCTACGGCGTGACCGACCTCTACAGCGAATGGACCACCAACATGCTCTTCCTCGGGGTATTTCTCGGCATGCTGATCTGGCTGGTGCCGGGCCGTGACGAGGGCAGGGCGCAGGCGGCCCCGTAGGCGCGACCTGCTTAAACCAGCTCAAACCGAGCATTCCGTGAGAACGAATCGATCTCGACCGACAGTTTGTGAACGATCGCCACGGGTATACGGCGCCAGTGCACGACGTTTTCCGATTATGCCTAGCAATTTTGAATTTTGATAGGCATGCTCATGCCAAGTAAAAACTTAAAGTGATAGGCATGATCTCACTCAGCAGCATCGCGATGAGCGCGTACACCGATCTGGTGCGGCTCTTGAAGGACGACGCAGTGTCCGGTGCTGGGGGAAAACCGACCTTAAAACGGCGTGGCGACAAGGCATACTGGTACGCTGCGCGCCGCGTCGGTTCAGAGATGCGCTTCATCTACATCGGCGAAGACAATGACGAAACGCGCGCGCGCATTGACAGCATCGAGGCACTTCACGCCACAGCGAAGGAACGGCAGGCTGAGCGGTCGCGATTGGTCCGTCTGTTGCGGGCGGAGGGCATGACACCGACCGACCGGGCCACCGGTTCCCTCCTATCTGCCATGGCCGAGGCGGGGACGTTTCGGCTGGGTGGCACCATCGTTGGTACGAATGCGTTTCGACTGTATGAAGGCGAGCTTGGCATCCGCCTGCCTTTGGGCGGAATGGCAAACACCGGCGACGTCGACATTGCCCAATTCGAGAAACTCAGTATCGCTCTGGATGATCAGGTCGACCCCGGCCTGGCCCAGACGTTCTCGAGGCTGAAGTTCACCCCCCTTCCGGGGCTTGATCCAGATCGCATCTGGCGCTGGGCGCAGGGCGGCAGTGGACAGTTGGTCGAGTTCCTCACCCCTGCGTTCGGTGAAGAGTCCCTCCGCAACCTGCCCGCCTTAGGCGTCAACGCGCAGGCATTGAACTACCTCAATTTCTTGATCGCTGAACCGATCCACGCAGCGGCCATCTATAGATCCGGCGTTCTCGTGCAGGTGCCTCGCCCCGAGAGGTATGCAATCCATAAGCTGATCATCGCCGATCGCCGGCGCGACGGTGCGGGCAACCTGAAAGCGTCGAAGGACCGGGAACAGGCAGCGTTTCTAATTGAGGCGATGGCCGAAGACCGGCCCGACGATCTCCGCCGCGCCTATGCCGCCGCACTGGATGTCGGCCCTCGCTGGCGCGGACACATGGCGAATTCGCTGAAGCGGATGCCTGACACGATGAACACCCTGAACAGTATTTAGTCGCGACCGCTATGACGCGGCCCGGTCGGCGCCGTTCAAGCTGTCATGCGATCATCGTGCTGGCGGTCGTTTGGTGGAGCCAGGCGGAATCGAACCGCCGACCTCTTGAATGCCATTCAAGCGCTCTCCCAACTGAGCTATGGCCCCATCCGACCCTTGCGGGTCTTGTCGGTTCCCGGCTGGCGGGAGGGCGCGGGTTGGTCCGTGCCCCGACAGGAAGCGGCTTCTAACCCTGAGCCGCCTCGTTGGCAAGCCCGAAAAGAGGCCTGCCCGTCATGCGAGGATCAATTGTCGTCGTCGTCGTCCACACCGACGATGTCGGCGACGTCGTCATCGTCGTCATCGTCATCGGCCAGGAACGTGTCGTCATCGTCATCGTCGATTTCGACGTCTTCCTCGTCCTCGATGCCGGGGATCGCGTCGGCGTCGCTATCGTCTTTCTCGGCCTCTTCCAGCGCAACGATCTCGGGACCGCTCTCAT
>Ga0008833_1001204_pt1 | contig 12917 bp, 11 predicted proteins | sample HotLakConsoUCCLE_FD_62216 | JGI IMG/M metagenome (GOLD analysis project Ga0008833, IMG submission 62216) | Hypersaline microbial mat communities from Hot Lake, Washington, USA - Hot Lake Consortium UCC-LE | ecosystem: Environmental > Aquatic > Non-marine Saline and Alkaline > Hypersaline >... | reverse complement strand
CACCGAGAGTCTCGGTGGTAAAGGCGTGGCCGGCACCCGGCAGATTGTCGAGCACCAGCAGCGCGAAATCGGCGCGCATGGTCTCGTCGAGCACGACCTTCTTCGCGCCGGCGGCGCCGACATCCGACAGCGCCTTCATCAGCGCGCCTTCGGGGCCTTCATCGTCGCTCCAGGGGTGGAAGGAGATGTCGGTGTCGACCCTCGTGCCATCGGCGTTGAGGGCGGGCATTAGGAAGGTCTCCTTCTCCGGCCCGATCAGCAGCAGGCAGGGACGCTCGTCGGGATGCGGGTGGAAGCCCAGCATCCAGTCCATGTGCGAGCCCGGCGCGATGGCGACGAGATCGACGCCGGTTTCGCCCATTTTGGCCCTGAGTGCGGCCAGGCGGCCTTTGGTATCGACTTTCATGTATTTTTCCTCGTGATTGGGGGCAGCCTGTTCAGGCGGCCTTGCTCGTTGGGCGCGACGTTTCGGCCGGCACCACGACGCGTGTGCCAAAAGCCTCTCCCTCGTCGAAGCCGCCGAAACGGGTGAGTTCTTCTTCCGATGGCGCCTCGCATGACCATTTGCGCGAGGGCACCCAGCCGCATTGCCGCTTCAGGATCGCGGCGTACTCGGCCCGCTTGAGCGCGGCGATCGACGGATCGATGACCGGCACGCCGAGACGTTTCTCGATGTCGCGGTAGAACCCGACTTCCAGCGTGCAGCCCAGGATCAGGGCCTCGGCGTGGTCCTCTTCGACCGCCTTGCGTCCGGCCTCGATCAGCCTGCGTTCGGTTTTGGCATGGTCCTTCTGGAAGTCGTTGACGCCCAGTTCGACGTGATAGAAGCCGGCGAGGCGATGCCCGTGGCCGTGCTCGCGGACCGTGGCCTCCATCTGGTTGACCCATTTGCGTCGGCCGACGATGACGCCGAAGCGGTTGGCGAGGCTGGCGGCGATCTCGCAGGAAGCCATGCAGGGCGCCGTCACGATCATGTCGCCCGAGAGTTCGCGCGCGTCATGGAGAGCCGTGTCGTAGAAACACCCGATGGCGAAGGCGTCGAACCCTTCGCGCTGGGCGGCCCGCGCGGCGCGGATGATGCCGCGCGTGACCATCGCCTCGTAGGAGCGGAACTCGATATGGGTGAAGCTGCCCTCGCTGGCCGGCAGGGAGGCCACGTGGACCTCCGTGCCGGGCAGCTTGTTGTCGCGCGCCATGTCGGCGAAGACCTTGTCATGCAGCTCGTCGCCCGCCACGGGGCTGAAATACATGATCTTCAGTGGTCGTTCGGTCATGTCCGTACTCCCTTTGTCGGTCAGCTCGAATAGCCGTAGATGTCGCGCGCGCGCTCCGCCGTGATGAAGCCGTTGCGGATGTCCTCGGCGATGGCGTCGCGGTCGCGCTTCTTCGGATCGCCGGCACCGCCGCCGGCGCCGGTGTGGATGCGGATCACATCGTCGGTGTCGACGGAAATGCCCGATGCGAAGGCGTAGCGTTCCGACGAGCCGTCGGTGCGCAGGACTTCGACATAATTGGGCGATCCCTCGAGCCCGCCATCGATGCCCCAGGGCAGGATGCGCGAGCGGGTGTAGCCGGCGGTCATGAAGGAGTTGTCGCGGCGGATGCGGTAATCCATCACGATGCCGCGGCCCCCGGTAAACTCGCCTTCGCCGCCGGGTGCGGTGTTCAGCTCCATGCGGTCGACGAACAGGCCGTTGCGGGCCTCGGAAATCTCGGCCGGGCAATTGTAGGTCTCGCCGTGGAAGCCCGAGAAGATGCCGCTGTTGCCATCGCGGCCGCTGCTGGCGCCCCAGCCGCCGATCTGCGGCTCGACGATCGTGTACTGGCGCCCCGTATCGGGGTGGATGCCACCGATGAAGGTCCCACAGATCGAGGCGAAATGCCCGGCCGCGAGCCTGTCCGGCACATGGGCCGCGAGGCAGCGCCACAGGAGATCGTAGACCCGGACTTCCGTCTCGAAATAGAAGCCCAGCGCCGAGGGTTCCTTGGCGTGGAAGACCGTGCCTTCCGTGGTCAGCAGCTTAATCGGCCGGAAGGAGCCCTCATTGGCCGGCGAATAGGGGTCGGTCAGCGATTTGAAGATCATCTGGGCGCAGACCATGACACCGTCGCGGCTGGTGTTGGTCGGGCCGGTGTCCTGCTCGGGATTGTCGCGCAAATCGACGACGAATTCCGTGCCGGAGATGGTGATCTTCACATTGTAGAAGCGGCCGTCGTCCTGCTCTTCGGTCAGCTCGAAGGTGCCGTGAGGCAGCTTGGCGAGCTCGGCAAGCGACACTTTCTCGCCGAATTCCATGAAGGAATCCATGGCGTTGCCGAAGGTGTCGGTGCCGTATTTGGTGGCGATTTCCGCCAGCCGCCGGGCGCCGATGCGCACCGAGGCAATCGCCGCCCACAGATCGCCCTCGAGATAATCCGGCATGCGCGAATTGATCTTGATGATGTCGAAGACCGGCTTGATGGGTTCGCCGCGCGAGATCATCTTGACGGCGGGAAGCCGCAGGCCTTCCTGGAAGATCTCGGTCGCGTCGGCCGATAGCGAGCCGGGCGACTTGCCGCCGACATCGGAATTGTGCGCGATGTTGGCGGTCCAGGCGATCAGGCGGTCGCCGGCGAAGACCGGCATGGCTACGACGATGTCGTTGAGATGGGTCACGCCGCCAAAATAGGGGTCGTTGGTGACGAAGACGTCGCCCGGCTCGATGTCGCCGGGCTTGTCGAACTTCGCCACCAGCACCTGCACCGCCTTGTCGAGCACGCCGATGAAAGCGGGGATGCCGGCGCCGGAACTCGCCAGCCGACCACGGGCATCGAGGATGCCGGTGCCCATGTCCAGCACCTCGTAGATGATCGAACTCATCGCCGTCTTGCGCATGGCGGCGAACATCTCGTCGGCGGTCGCCTGGAGGGAATTCTGGATGATTTCCAGCGTGATGGGGTCGTTCTTGGCCGTCATCTTTGCCTCCTCAAGCACTGAGCGTGATGTGGATGTTGCCGTAGCCATCGATCCGGACCTTGTTGCCGGGATGGATGACCACCGTCGTGCCTGGGTCCTCAACGATGGCGGGTCCGTCGAATTCCATGCCCGGCTCGAGTTTGGTGCCGTCATAGATGCCGGCGGTGTGGACGCCCTCGAGTGCGTAGTCGACGCTTCGCTCTCCCTTCAGGGCTGCGGAGGCCGGGGTGCCGGTCGACTGGCGTTCCTTGACGGTTAGCTTGCCGACCTCGGCCGAGGCGACGAGGTGGATGCCCACCATCTCCACCGGCGCGTCGAGCCGGTAGGTGTATTCGCGCTCATAGGTTTCGTGGAACGAGGCCTCGATGGCGGACAGACGCGCATCGGTGACCTCGCCTTCATCGAGCAGCACTTCGGTGGTGTGCTCCTGGTTCTGGTAGCGGAACTTGCCGTAGCGCAGGAACTTGACGTCGGCGGCCGATACGTCCTCGGCGGCGAACTGCTTGCGGGCGCGTTCCTCGGTCTCGGCGAAAAGGGCTTCGATGCCCGCCGCCGCCCCCTTCTTGAGGTCGGCAAGCCGGGTCACGAAATAATCGCGGCGCAGGTCCGACATCATCATGCCCCAGGCCGAGAAGACGCTGGCACCGGCTGGCACCACGACCTTCTTGACGCCCAGTTCGGCCGCCAGCGCCACGCCATGCATCGCCCCGCCGCCGCCGAAGGCGACGAGCGTGAAGTCGCGCGGGTCGTGGCCGCGGTTGAGGGAGACCAGCTTCAGCGCATTGACCATGTTGTTGTTGGCGATGCGGATGATGCCGCGAGCGGCTTCATCGGCATCGACGCCGAGCTTTTCGCCCACGGCTTCGATGGCGGTCTTGGCCTGGTCCATGTCGGCGATAACCTCGCCGCCGCAGAAATAGTCGCGGTTGATGCGGCCGAGCCAGAGATTGGCATCGGTGGCGGTTGCCTCGGTGCCGCCGCGGCCATAGGCCGCCGGTCCCGGCACGGCGCCCGCCGATTGCGGGCCGACATGCAGCTTGCCGAAATCGTCGACCCAGGCGATCGAACCGCCGCCATTGCCGATTTCCACCAGGTCCACCACCGGGACCATGATCGGATAGCCCGCGAAGGTGCGGTCGCGCTCGATCCAGTAGTCGGTCATGATGCGGACCTGCCCATCCTCGATGAGCGAGCACTTGGCGGTCGTGCCGCCGATGTCGAGTGCCAGGATGTTGGGCTCGCCGATCAGCTTGCCGAGTTCGGCCGCGCCCCAGAAGCCGGAAGCGGGTCCGGATTCGACCATGGTGACCGGGATCTTCGAGACAGCCTCCAGCGAATCCACGCCGCAGTTGGACTGCATGATGTAGGGGCTGCCGGCAAAGCCGCGCTGGGCCAGCCCGTCCTTCAGCCGCGCCAGGTAACGCTCGGCGATGGGCTGGACATAGGCGGACAGGACTGCCGTGTTGGTGCGCTCATATTCGCGCCATTCGCGGGTGATCTGGTGCGAGGAGACGGCGGACACCTCCGGCCACAATTTCCTCAGTTCGGCCATGGCAGCCATTTCGTGCGCGGGATCGGCGTAGGAATGCAGGAAGCAGATGGCCACGGCCTGCACGCCATCGGCCTTGAAGTCCTCGACGATGGCCGGCAGGCCCGACAGGTCGAGTGGCTTCAGTTCCTCGCCCTTGTAGGTGATACGGCCGGGCAGTTCGCGGCGCAGATAGCGCGGCACGAATGGCTTTGGCTTCTCGTAATGCAAATTGAAGAAGTCCGGGCGGTTGCCGCGCGCGATTTCCAGAGAGTCGCGAAACCCTTCGGTGGTGATGAGGCCGACCTTGACGCCCTTGCGTTCGGTCAGCGCATTGATGACGACAGTCGTACCGTGCGCCAGGAACTTGATCGCACGGGGCTCGACGCCGGCCTTTTCGAGAACGTTGAGAACGCCCTTTTCGAAATCTGGCGGGGTGGTGTCGGATTTGGCCGTGGTGATGCGCGACTCGCCCGTTTCGGGGTCTGTCTCGAAGCAGACGAGGTCGGTGAAGGTGCCGCCGACATCCGTTGCCACGCGCAGGGTCTTGTCTGCCATTATCGATCTCCGCTCGGTGAATTGCGTTGCTGGAGGAGCAGGCAAAGCGCGCCGGGCAGCTTGAGCGCCTCGGCGGCCTGAACCTTCTCCGCGGTGTAGAAGCCCGCCTCGTGAAGGCAGTTGATGGTCCCGATCACTTCGCCCGCCACGATGATCGGCACGTTCATGACCGACTCGCAGCCGAGCGAACGGATCAGCTCGTGATCGTCGAAGACCTTGGCGATGCCATCGATGTCGTTGGCCACGAAAGTCTTCTTTTCCTCGAGCACCAGCCGCGACCATTCGGTGGGGTTGGCGGGCTTGGTCCCGGATACGGGATAGGCGTCCGGCATGTTGGAATAGATGCGCTGAGCGAGGCGCGTCCTTGGGTCGAAGGTCATGACGGTGAACAGCTTCACGCCGACCGTTGCCTCGGTGAGGGCGCGCAAGGCGTCGAAGGCGGCAACCGGCTGGTCGCGTCGCTCAGCAACAGCGGCAGTGAATTCTTGGTATTCAGCGATTTTCATGCGTGTTCCTGGCGAGCCGCGCGCGCAGCTCCTCCTCCTCTTTTGTGACAACTGGGACAGCGGCGATCAGCCGGCGGGTGTAGGGATGATCGGGGTCGGCGAAGATCTTTTCGGTCGAATTGAGCTCGACCAGCTTTCCGGCCTCGAAGACGGCAACGCGTTCGGCGATGTTGCGCACGACCGACAGGTCGTGGGTGATGAAGATGTAGGTCAGGCCGCGCGCGGCGCGCAGATCGTTCAGGAGCTTCAGCACCCGAGCCTGGACGAGCACGTCGAGCGCCGAGGTGGGCTCGTCCAGCACAACCAGATTGGATTGGCATGCAAGTGCCCGGGCGATCGCGACCCGCTGGCGCTGACCGCCCGACAGGGAGGCCGGCGAGCGTGATCGGTAGTCGCCGGGCAGGCCGACTTCCTCGAGCAGCTCGCCCACGCGCTGCCAGCGCTGCGACTTCTCGCCGATGTCATGGACGTCGAGCGCAAGCCGCAGGGAGGCACCGATCGAACGCCGCGGATTGAGCGAGGACATGGGGTTCTGCTGCACGAGCTGGATGGCCTGGCGGTGGACCAGCTCACGCTTCGCCGGCAACAGGTCGCCGCGATAGCGGATGTCGCCCTCGGTCGGGCCGTAGATGCCCAGAACCATGTTGGCGAGGGTGCTCTTGCCGGAACCCGATTCGCCCACGATCGCCAGGCATTCGCCTTCACGGACATCGAAAGTGACAGAATCGACGGCCCGCAGCTTTCCCGAGGGGGTGTCGAAGTCCTTGGAGACGGCGTCGAGCGCCAGAAGGGGGGTGCTCATGCGACCTCCTCCGGCTCGCCGCAGCCGTCATGGACGATGAGCGGTGCGAAATAGTCCTCCGACACGTCCTCGATTTCGGGAATGCCGCCGCCCGTCAGGCGCGGCACGGCCTGCATCAGCGCGCGTGTGTAGGGGTGACGGGGATCCTCGAAGAGACTGTCGGCGGGACCATGCTCGACGATGCGGCCCTTGTAGATCACATAGACACGGTCGGCGAATTCTCGGACCACGCCCAGATTGTGCGAGATAAAGAGCACGGAGGTGTTGTGCTCCTCGACGAGGTCGCGCATCAGCCGCAAAGTCTGGGCCTGGATCGTGACATCGAGTGCCGTTCCCGGCTCGTCGGCCAGAAGAAGTGACGGTTCGTTGGCGAGCGCCATGGCGATCATGACGCGCTGGTTCATGCCGCCTGAAAGCTGGAACGAGTAGGAATCGAGTACACGCGAGGGATTGGGGATCGCCACGGCGGTTAACGCCTTCGCTGCCCGTTCGCGCGCTTCAGGCATGCTTATGCGCGGGTCGCGCCGTCGCAGGACCTCACGGAACTGCACCCCGATCGTGTAGACGGGATTGAGCGAGGATGTCGGGTCCTGGAAGATCATCGACATCGCCGTGCCGCGAAGCCGGGCGTGTTCACGTTCCGACAATTTGCCCAGATCCTGGCCTTCGAACTCGACGAGGCCCGAGACCTGCGCGCTGCGCATCTGCTGCAGGAGGCCCAGCACGATGCGCGCCGTCACCGACTTGCCGGAGCCGGATTCGCCGACCAGCGCCACCCGCTCGCCCTTGCGGATGTGCAGGGAGATGCCGTGCAGCACCTCGACGGTGCCCGACCAGCCCTTGAAGCCCAGCCGGAGATCCTTGATGCGGAGTGTGGGTGCGCTCATTGGTCGTTCCCCAGCAGTTCGCGCATCGCGTCGCCGACGAGATTGAAGCCGAAGACCGCCACGAGGATCGCCAGGCCCGGGAACACGGTCATCCACCAGGAATCCGGCAGATAGGTCGCGCCCTGGGCGACCATCGATCCCAGATCCGGCGTCGGCGGCTGTACGCCGAGCCCCAGGAACGAAAGCGAGGAAGCGATCAGGATGACGAAGCCCAGATCGAGCGTCATCTTGGTCAGGATCGAAGGGATGCAGTTCGGCAGGATCTCGCGGAGCATCACGTGGAGCCGCGAGGCGCCGATGACCTCGGCCGCCAGCACGTAGCCTTCTTCCTTTTCCGATCGCGTGATGTTGTAGACGAGGCGCGTGTACCAGGGCCACCACATTGCGGTGACCGCCAGCATGCCGTTGGTGAGCGTCGGCTCCAGCACGCCCATGATCGACATGGCCAGTACCAGCGGCGGGATCGACAGGAAGACGTCGGTCACGCGCATCAGCACATATTCCGTCCAGCCGCCGAGATAGCCGGCGAGCAGCCCGATCGTGACGCCGATGGGCACCGCGATGACCAGTACCACCGCGCCCAGCAGGAGCGAGATACGGAAGGCGTAGAGGATGCGGCTGAAGATGTCGCGCCCCACCAGGTCGGTGCCGAAGATGTAGGGCCATTCCGGCGCGCGGTTGAAGTTCGCGAAATCAACGACCGCGCCACGGTGCTCGGGGAAGGGTGCCAGGAAATCGGCGAAGATGGCGCCGAACACCACGAGGAAGACGAGGGCCAGGCCCAGCAGCGACATCGGGTTGCGAAGCAGGATGTAGAGGGTGCGCTGCATGGTCAGGCCCTCTGCGAGTGGCGGATGCGGGGGTTGAGATAGGCGGTGACCAGATCGACGATGATGTTCACGATCAGGAACAGCGCCGAGATGCACAGCACCGTGCCGACGATGGCGTTCAGATCCTTGCGCAGGATCACCGCCACGCCGTAGCGCGAGAGGCCCGGCCAGGCGAACACCGCCTCGACGAGAAACGCATTGCCCAGCATGGCCGCGAAGTCGAGACCGATGATGGTCATCGACGGGATCATCGAGGGCCGGAAGGCATAACGGCTGGCAATGCGCCTTTCGGGGAAGCCGTAGGACTGGGCCATCTCGATGTAGGGCCGGTCATAGGTTTCCACCATGTTGGCGCGGGTCAGTCGCGCGGCCTGGCCGATGCCCGAAAGAGCCAGTGCGAAGGCCGGCAGCACGATGTGCCATGCCGCATTGCCGAAGGCGCGGAAGTTGCCGTCCAAGAGCGAGTCGACCATCAGGAAACCCGTCACCGACGGCACGACATAGACATTCGAGATGCGTCCGGCGATCGGGAAGAGCGGCAGGAAATAGGCAAACAGGAGCATCAGGATCACCGCCCACACGAAGGAGGGCGCCGAGACGCCGAGCAGCGAGACCATCCTGATGGTGTTGTCGGCCCAGCTGTGCCGGTATCGCGCCGACAGGGCCCCGAGCGGCAGGCCGATCAGGATCATCATCAAGCCCGCGACGAAGATCAGTTCCAGCGTCGCCGGCAGGAACTGGGCGATGTCGCGCGTCACCGGGCGGTTGGTGTAGAGCGAGACGCCGAGATCGCCGCGCGCCACGTCGGAGATGAAATAGCCGTACTGAACGGGTATCGGCTCGTTCAGATGCAGCCGCTCCTGCAGGATCTGCACCTGCTCGGCGGAGGCATTGGGACCGAGCGCGATGCGCGCCGGATCGCCCGGAATGACGCGGGCAATGATGAAGATCAGCATGGACACACCGATCAGGACAATGATCGACGTGACCAGCCGCTTCGCGAGGAGGCGAAGGACGGGCGACATGGCTACCTGCTCGTTCGAGAGGGAAGCGGCGGCTTGTGCCACCGCTTCCAGGGTTGGCCGCGAGTTACTCGGCGGTCATCTCCATCAGGCGGAAGGAGAAGCCCATGCCATCGAGGCCGAAGGCATGATCCGGCGAGGAGAGGGCAGGCACGTTCACCCGATTGCTTGCCGCGAAGATCGACTGGCGATCATAGCCGTAGATCGTCGGTGCCAGTTCCATTAGACGCGCGTTCAGCGCGCTGTAGGCTTCCTCGCGTTCCTCGTCGGTCATGGCGCTGCGGCCACGATCGAGGTGCTCGTCGACCTCGGCATCGTCCAGATATTCCGGCGACTGCCAGGTGCCCGCGACCGATGAGTGATACATCGAGTAGAGTAGCGTATCGGGATCTCCGGTCACGGCGTTGGCGAAGATCTGCGAGACGTGGGGCGTGGTCTCCGGATCGGAAACCTGCTCGGTGAACATAGCCCACGGCACGCGCCGGATCTCGGAGTCGAAGCCGAGCTCGTTGAAGTTCGACTGCATCAGCAGGGCGAAGCGTTCCTCGATCGGCACCTCCGCGATCCACGACAGCTCCAGCGTGAAGTCGGCGGGGTCGTATTCGCAGGCCTCGAGATATTCGCGCGCGGCATCCATGTCGCGGGTGAGGATTTCGTCGGCCGGGTTGGCACCGAACATGCCGACGGGAATCGCGCCTGTCGCCGCGCTGCCCTGGGCGACATCGTCGGTGATCGCCACCATCTGGATGGCGGCCTCGTAGTCGAAGGCGTTGACCAGCGCCAGGCGGCAATTGACGTCGTCGAGCGGCGCCTTGGTGGTGTTAAACTTGATGTAGAACGCGCCACCGCCGGTTTCCTGGAGCAATTGTGCGCCGGTGCCGGCGAGCGATCCCAGCACTTCCGGCGGAAGCCACTGCGAGGAGATATCGAGTTCGTTCTGGGCGATAAGCGTGCGGACTGTCGCCGCCTCCAGGCCATAGCGCAGGCGAACCGTGTCCGGTGCCGCGTCGGGAACGCTCAGGAAGTAGTCGTCATTTTTCTCCATGACGGTCTCTTCCTGGGGATTGTGGGAGACCACCGCATAGGCGCCGGTGCCGGCGCTGTTGGACGACAGGAAGGCTTCGCCCCAGTCGCCCATTTCGCCTTCGCCCTCACCGAGATTGTCCATGACGAGCTGCTTGTCGAGGATCGGCAGGCGGACGAGCGAGGCGATGAAGGGCGAATAGGGTTCATCGAGCTCGAAACGAACGGTGTGCTCGTCGACTGCCTCGACACCGGTGACGTTCTGGAACAGGAACGACAGACCCTGGCCTAGCGCCTTCATGCGTTCGAAGGAAAACACCACGTCTTCGGCGGTCATCATGTTGCCGCTCTGGAAGGCGACGTCCTGGCGCAGCGTGACGACGAAGTCGGTCCCGTCGATCTCCCAGCCTTCGGCGAGGTGAGGGCTGTAGCCCGGCTCGCCCTGGTTGGGCAGGACGAGCGTGTCGTACACGTTGAACATGAGCAGGGAGTCTGCATAGTCCGACGCCTTGCCGGGATCGAGTTCGCCGACCGGCACCTCGTCGAGGCTCAGCACGGTCTGTGCGGATGCCGGCAGCGCCGTCAGGGACGTCGCCGCGAGAAGCGCGGCGGAAAACGGGAGTACAAATCTGTTCATTGGTCTACCTCTGGCTGTTCGATGCTTTTTGCGTTTCTTGTTGTTGGTACCGGCGGTCGGTACGCAGTGCCGCCGTCAGGCGTCGTCTTCCTCCGGGTTCCGGTCCTTTTCGCCGAACACATCCATGGTGCCGACCCACAGGATGGTCGCCGGGGTGTCCTTGTGGTTCCAGGAAGAATGGATCTTGGTGGATTGGAAATGCAGCGAGTCGCCGGCTTCGAGCACGTTGCGCTCGCCAGCCACCTCCACCGTGACAGAGCCCTCGAGCACGTAGAACATCTCTTCGCCTTCATGCGCGATGGGCTCGGATCTGTGGCCTGGCGGTTCGTGGATGATGACGCTGCGCAGCACGCTGCCCGCAAATGAGGTCGAGAGACGCTCATAGGTCAGCGAATTCGGGCTGACGGCATAGACGGGGCGTTCGTCGTGCCGGGTAACGGGGCCGTCGGGCTTTGGCTGGGCGAGAAATTCCCCGACCTCCATGCGCAGCACGCGCGCGACCGATACCAGCGATGACAGCGAGGGAGATGTGATGCCACGCTCGATCTGCGAGATGAAACCGACCGACAGGCCGGAGCCGAGCGCCACCTCCTTGAGGGTCAGCTTCAGCTGCTGGCGCCTGAACCGCAACCTCTCGCCGAGCGGCGAGAGTTCGTTACCGGGGATGTTGGCCTGCTGCGACACTGTCCGCCCCTCTTTAGCAATGCTAAAATTGAAGCAGGACTATAATGGTCTGTCAAGCGGCTTGGCGATCACAATAACACGAGCTTGCAGGGGGCAGCGAAGCGACCGGAGCTGAGGCTGTCCGCCATCGTGCTGCGCGGCCTATTCCGCCGACAAACCCTTGCCGAGATAGGCCATGCCCGCCGCGGCAATCACGGCAAGGCTTGAGCAAAAGGCTTCATAGCCCATGAGGAGAATGGTCGCGGTTGACATATGGCTGCTCTCTCGCTGAACACGATTCAAACGCCGGAATTGGGCTGGTGTTCCCTCGGCGTGAATTTCGTCGGCTTGCTTGCACCGGCCTGATCTGGGCAGTCTTTGCTATGATCGATTAGGAGATTTCGAGTTGCTGCTTGCGCGGGCGGCTGGGAAATGGTCCGCATGCGCGGGAAGCAGAACAGAGAATCACGATTGACCAGTTTTCGATTTCTGCATGCCGCCGATCTTCACCTCGGCAGTCCCTTCTCGGGCCTGGCGGTAAAGGACGCACAGGTCGCCGATCGTTTCGCGCGCGCCACGCGAGATGCCTTCTCAAGCCTGGTGACCCTGGCCATCGAGACCGAGGTCGCGTTCATGGTCATTGCCGGCGACGTCTATGACGGCGAGTGGCGCGACAACAGCATCGGCCTTTTCTTCAATCGGGAAATTGCCCGGCTCGACCGCGCGGGCATTCCGGTCGTGCTGGTCAAGGGCAATCACGATGCCGACAGCGTGGTCACGCGCTCGATCACTATGCCCGAAACGGTTCGTCAGTTCGGGAGCCGCAAGCCGTCCACGGTCCTGCTCGACGAAATCAAGGTGGCGCTGCACGGCCAGAGCTTCGCCGACCGCGCCGCAACCGACAATCTGGCGCTCGCCTATCCGGAACCCGTCGCGGGCCACTTCAACGTCGGCGTGCTGCACACGTCCCTGACGGGACGGCCGCCTCATGCCAATTACGCGCCCTGTTCGGTGGCCGATCTGATGTCGCGCGGCTATGATTACTGGGCGCTCGGCCATGTGCACGAATACGAGCTGGTGTCGGAACACCGGCACATCGTGTTCCCGGGAAACCTCCAGGGACGAAGCATCCGCGAGACGGGCGCCAAGGGTGCCGTGCTGGTGGCCGTCGAGGACGGACGCATCTCAGGCCTGGAACGGGTCTTCGTCGACCGGGCGCGGTTTGCCGCTGTCGGGATCGACATTACCGGCGCGGAGACGATGGCCGACATCCTGCGCGCCTGCGAGGCCGAGCTGGCGGAGATCGCCGCGCAGGCAGGCGACCGGCTGCATGCGCTGCGCCTGCGCCTGACGGGCCCGAGCCCTTTGAAAGGGCGCCTCCTGGCGGAACGCACCCAACTGGCGGATGAGGTGCAGGCGGCCTGCCACCGTGTCAGCGCCGATTTCTGGCAAGCGCTGCTGCCTGCCCTTCGATCGCAGGATCTGCAAGAACGGCATCGAGCAGG
>Ga0008833_1001203_pt1 | contig 12921 bp, 14 predicted proteins | sample HotLakConsoUCCLE_FD_62216 | JGI IMG/M metagenome (GOLD analysis project Ga0008833, IMG submission 62216) | Hypersaline microbial mat communities from Hot Lake, Washington, USA - Hot Lake Consortium UCC-LE | ecosystem: Environmental > Aquatic > Non-marine Saline and Alkaline > Hypersaline >... | reverse complement strand
AGATCACGAACAACGTGCCCAGAAGCAGCCCGCCGATGCCAAGCGCGAATTGTGCGAAGTGAAAGGTCTGCACGGCGCTTTTCGACCGGTATCCGGCGCGCACCATCGTCAGCCGCGCGGCGCTGAATTCGGCCTGGTCCTGCGGTTCGAGGTACTGGGAAAAGCGGTCGAGCCGCCCGTCCTTGCCGCCGCGGCGCAGGGTCGCGGCGGCGGTGCCGGTCGTGTCGCCGCCCAGCCGCATTTCCTTGATCCGGTCGAGCGGGTCCTTTTTCTTGAACAGCATCGACGGCAGTGCCACGAGAACCAGCAGCAGGCCAAGCCCGCCCGCTGCAATCAGCGGCCCCAGTTCGCCCAGGTGCGTGACCAGGAAAGCGTTGGTCTGGTCGAAGAGATTGGTCAGGAATTGCATGGCGATAGCCCCTCGGGTCAGACCTTGATGTTCACGAGCATCTTCATGAAGATCATGTTCATCAAAAGCATCACGCCCACCACGGCACAGGCCGGGATGAACACGGGCGATTGCATCACCTCATCGTAGTAGTCGGGCTGCATCACGTTGATGCCGACCAGCGCCAGCAGCGGGAACACCGACAAGAAGGTGCCCGACCACTTCGCCTCGCCGGTGATCGCCTTGACCTTGCGGAACAGCTTGAACCGGGCGCGGATCACCTCGGACAGGCCTTGCAGGATCTCGGCCAGGTTGCCGCCCGAGGTCTGCTGGATGCCGACGGCCACGGCCAGAAAGCGCAGATCCTGGCTGTCGAGCCGTTCGGCCATGGCGCGGATCGATTCCGACACGTCGCGGCCATAGGCGGCCTCATCCGCGATCACGCCCAGCTCGGAGGCCAGCGGATCGGCGATTTCCTTGGACACGGTGTTGATCGCCGACACGAACGGGTGCCCCACCCTGAGCGAGCGCACCATCAGCTCGATCGCGTCGGGCAGTTGTTCGTCGATCATCGCAAGGCGTTTCTTGGCCTTGGAATTCACCCAGTAGAACACGCCGCCGATGCCCATCCCGACCGACACCAGCACCCTGATCGGCAGCGACGCGCCCGTCAGGATGGTCATGCCGAGGAAGGCTGCAATACCAAGCCCCAGCATCACCAGCATCAGCTGCGGCGGGGTGAAGGCGATGTTGGCCTTCTGCGCCTTGTCGGCGATCAGCGTGTAGAGCGGCAGTTTCACCGACCCCTTGTGCTGATCCATTTCCTTGCGCAGCTTGGCCAGAACATCCTCGCGCGAGGTGCCCTTTTCCAGCATCGCCATGCGGCGGTTCACCCGCGCGTTGAGGCTGATGGATTTGCCGAAGATGGCCAGGTAGACACCTTCGACCAGCATCACGATGCCGATGAAGATCCCGATATAGATAAGCGGCTCGATGGACAGCTGCATGGGGCTTACTCCGCCGCGATGGGTTCGTAGATGGACGCGGGCAGGTCATAGCCCCACTGGCGGAAGCGTTCGGCGAAATGCGAGCGCACGCCACAGGCGGTGAAATGGCCGATGATGGTGCCGTCGGGCTTGAGCCCGGTGCGCTGGAAGCGGAACACCTCCTGCATGGAGATCACCTCGCCCTCCATCCCGGTCAGTTCGGTGATCGACACCATCCGGCGGGAACCGTCTTGCAGGCGGCTTGCCTGCACGATCAGGTTGACGGCCGACGACACCTGCGCGCGCACGGCCTTCAGCGGCATCTCGATGCCGGCCATGGCGACCATGTTTTCAAGACGCGAGATCGCGTCCCGGGCGTTGTTGGCGTGGATCGTGGTCATCGACCCGTCGTGGCCGGTGTTCATCGCCTGCAGCATGTCGATCACTTCCTCGCCGCGCGTCTCGCCGACGATGATCCGGTCCGGCCGCATCCTGAGCGCGTTGCGCAGACAATCGCGCTGGGTCACCGCGCCCTTGCCCTCGACGTTCGGCGGGCGGCTTTCCATCCGTCCCACATGCACCTGCTGCAGCTGCAGTTCGGCCGTGTCCTCGATCGTCAGGATGCGTTCCTTGTCGTCGATGAAGGACGACAGCGCGTTCAGCGTCGTCGTCTTGCCCGAGCCCGTTCCGCCCGACACGATCACGTTGAGGCGCGTGGCCACGGCGGCCTGCAGATAGGCGGCCATCTCCTCGGAAAACGCCCCGAAGCGCACCAGGTCGTCGATGCCGAGTTTTTCCTTCTTGAACTTGCGGATCGACACCAGCGAGCCGTCGACCGCCACCGGCGGCACCATCGCGTTGAAGCGCGAGCCGTCCTTGAGGCGGGCGTCGACATAGGGGTTCGATTCGTCCACGCGCCGACCCACCGCCGACACGATCTTGTCGATGATGCGCAGCAGGTGGCGTTCATCCTTGAACCGCACGTCGGTCAGGCTCAGCTTGCCCGCGCGTTCCACGAACACGCGGTTCGGGCCGTTCACCAGGATATCGTTGACCTCGGGGTCCTTCAGCAGCGGCTCCAGCGGGCCAAGGCCCGTCACCTCGTCGAACAGTTCCACGTTGAGGGTCTGGCGATCCTCGCGGTTCAAAACCATGCCCAGTTCGTTGAGCTGTTCCGAGACGATCGAGGTGATCTCGGCCCGCAGCTCGGCCTCCTTGGCGCTTTCGAGCGCCGAGAGGTTGAGGTTGTCGAGCAGGCGGGAATGCATCTCCGTCTTGATTTCGTCCAGACGCTGGCGACGCTTCACGTCCTTGTCGCCATCGGCAGCCTGCGCGGGCGTCTTCGGCGGCTCGACCGCGGGGCCCGGCTTGCGCATCACCCGCGCCTGCGCGCGCGGTTCGGCGGCATCCTCGGCCTCGGGGCGGGATGCGCCGGCCTGGTGGGCGGCCACGGCGCCGGATGCGGGGCGGGCAGGTTTCTTGTACTTGGCGAACATCTGGCTGCGTCCCTTGGATTATTTCTTGGCGACCGCGTCGCCGAGCATGGCCTTGTGCAGACCGCCGGCCAGCTTGGCGATCTCGCGGCGGAGCGCGTTCTTGCGGGCGGTCTGCGCCAGCGGCTCGCCATGGTCGCCGGCCTGCGACACCTGCTTGCCGCCATCGGGCAGCAGGGTCGAGATCTTCACGCCAAGGCTTTCGGCCAGCTTCTTGACCCGGCCCTTGCCGTTCAGATCGGTCATCCCCGGTGCGCGGTTCAGCACGAAGTTGAGCTTTTCGATCGGCAGGTTTTCGGCCCTGAGCGCCTTGATGAAGCGCATCGCGTTCTGCGCCGAGCGCATGTCGAGCTCCATCGTGGCGAAATACACATCCGCCCGGTTCAGCACCGTTTCGGTCCACATCACCAGCGTGTGCGGCATGTCGATGATGACGATATCGAAACACTGGGTGGCGAGGTTGAGCAGCGCGTCCACGTCCTCGGGGCCGATCATGTCGATCGGCAGCACTTCGGGCGGGGCGGGAAAGATCGACATCTTGTTGTCGAAGCCGAGCAGCGCCTGCTTGAACGCATCGACGTCCATGGTCTGCGCATCTTGCAGCAGCTCGATCACCATGTCGCGGCGCGGCAGGTCGAGGTAGGTGGAAATCGTGCCCGATTGCAGGTCAAGATCCATCAGGCACACCGATGGCGCCTTCTGCCGGTCGATGATCGCCAGTTCCCACGCGAGGTTCACGGCCAAGGTCGATGCGCCGGTGCCACCGGCAAGCCCCTGCACTGCAAAGACCGCGGCTTGCCCGTCCATGCGCGGCTTGATGTCGGCGGGGGCGGCGACCTTCTTTTCTTCGGCGGGGTCGGCCTGTTCAGGCGCCGCGGCGGGCTTGGCCCGCGCGGTCTGCACCGGTTCGGGTGTGGTGTTGCGCATGCGGCCGATCGCGTCTTCCAACGCACCCTCGGCAAGCGGGTAGGGCACGAAGTCACCGGCGCCCAGCCGCAGCAGTTCATGCAGCGTCGCGGGGCTCAGGTCATGGGCCACGATCACGGTGTGCACGGAGCGCGCCCGGCACGCCAGGATCAGTTCGCCGATCTGTCCCAGGTCCGCGGCATCGTCCGCGGTGACGGCGAGCGCGTAGAATTCCAGGTCGGAGGCGTCGGACTGGTCGAGGAACGCCCGCGCCTCGTCGAAGGTCAGGTCGCCCCAGGCGTCGCCCAGAACCGCTTCCATATCCTCGATCAGAAGATCGAACTGGTGAACATTCCGCGACACGGTGCACGCAAGAATCGGCGCCGGGTCTGATCGCAGGGCAAGTCCGCTACTCATTCCTCAAGTCCTATGCTGCCCGGGTTTCCCGGATCGTCATTCTGCTCCGGCGCGTTGCGCACCAAAGATGCCCGAGCGTCCCGGCCTGAGCCGATCTGGCGGGCTCTCTGGTACCTTTGTCACGGGCAAAAGCGGCAACAATAGGACCGAAAATGGGGCATTCGTTTGCAGCGGTGAACCTTGCGCGGCCCGTCAGGGCAGCGCGGCTTCAGACCCTGCCCGGGTCATTCGCCCCCGCCGCCACCGCCGCCACCTTCGCCGCTGGCGTAGGAGCGGTAGACGATCTGGGCATAACGCCCGTCCAGAACCATCGGATGATTGGCGACGAAGCCGCTCACCTCGGTCACCGTGCGGCGGTTGCGGCGCTCTTCGGACTGGCTGGCCACGATCGGCTGCGTTTCTCCAAGGGAAACAAGCGCATCCAGCCGCGAGCGTTCGATGCCGAGGCTGACGAGGTAATTCACCGCCGCCCGCGCCCGCCGCAGACCGAGGCGGTGGTTGTAGCTGGCGCTGCCCACGAGGTCGGTGTGACCGTAGACCGAGAACCGCACCTCGGGGAAGTGCCGGATGAAGGCGGCCTGCTGCTGCAGGATCGAACGTGATTCGGGGTCAAGCGTGGCCGAGTTGAAGGCGAAGTTGATCGTCGTCGGCACCTCTTGCGCGAACCGCTGGCTCAGCACCTCGCCGTATTGCAGGCGTCCGGTGTGGTAGAGCGCGTTGTTCATCGTCGGGTTGCCGAACCCGCCCTCGTCCAGCCGCGCGCCAAGCTGGGGGTTGCCGGGTTCACAGGCGGCCAGCGCAAGGCTGGCAACGGTCGCCAGGGCCGCGGAACGCAAGGTGGTCAGGGTCATGATCCGCATCGTCTCAATCCATCACATAGCCGTAGGAACCGGTGAAATTCTGACGTGAGACATCTCCGGCCGCCGTGCCGGGCCCGGGCGCGCCGGCGGTGCGGCCCTCCCAGAACAGCTCGCGCCCGGTGGGGATGGTCACCCGGTCGGTGGGCAGGGCAAGCGCCTCGCCCCGCACCGGCTGCACCAGATGCGCGGTGACGATGATGACCAGTTCCGATTGCTCGCGCTGGTAATTGGCCGAACGGAACAGCGCGCCGAGAACGGGCAGGTCGCCCAGCCACGGCACGCGGCTGACCGAATCGCGGAAGTCGTCTTGCAGCAGGCCCGCGATGGCAAAACTCTCGCCGTCGCGCATCTCGACAGTGGTCGAGGCCGCGCGCCGCCTGAGGCCGGGGATGCTGTCCGCGCCGGGAATCGTTGTGTCGATCGAGCTGACCGTGGTGTCGAGCACCAGGTTGATGATCTGGTCGTCGACGACGGTCGGCGTGAAATCCAGCCCGATACCGAAGGGCTGAAACTCGATCGAGACATTGCCGTCTTCGTCGCGGCTCGGCACGGGAAATTCTCCGCCAGCAAAGAAATCCGCGGTTTGCCCTGACAGCGCGGTCAGGTTCGGTTCAGCCAGCGTGCGCACAAGCCCTTCGACCTCAAGCGCCTGCAATAGAATGTCGAACTGGAAGCCGCTGCCGAAACCGGTGCCGATACTCAGCTGGCCGGACGGGGCGCTGCCGGTGCCGCTGCCGCCAAATGAGTTCACGCTCGTGCTGCCGCCGCCGCTTCCGCCGCTGACGCCCACGCGCATGCCGAGATCTTGCCGCACGTTCCGGCTCATCTCCGCGAAACGGACTTGCAGCATCACCTGCTGGCTGCCGCCGACGACCATCAGGTTCGACACCCGGCCCGGCGTGTAGCGTTCGGCCAGTTCCATCGCGCGCTCTACCACCCGGCCCGAACTCACCGTGCCCGACAGCACGATCCCGTCATTGGCGGTGCGCACCTCGACCGGTTCGTTGCGCAAGATTTCCTGCAGGCGCTCGCGCAGTTCGGCCACATCGGGCACGACCTGCACCTCGATATTGGCGATCAGCGTGCCGTCGGGGCCCAGCAAGGTCATCGTGGTCCGCCCGGGCGCGCGGCCCAGAACGTAGATCGAACGTTCCGACAGTGTCGCGATATCGGCGATGGCCGGGTTGGCCACGCTGATCTCGGCAAACAGAAGGTCGCTTTCGACCACCACCGCGCGGTTCATCGGAACCGACAGGGTGGCCGAGGTCTGCCCTTCGACAACCCGCAAGGCCTGTGCCGCGGCATCGTGTGCCGGGAAAAACGCAAGCGCGCCGCCGAACAGGCAGGCGCGCAGGAAATCCATCATGCTCATGGTGATCCCGCCTCTATGATCACGGTTGATCCGGTGTCTTGCGCACCAGCTTTTCACGCATCCTGCCCGAAAAAAGGTTTTCACGCAAGAATCAGTGTATTGCAGCACAACGTTGATGTGCCATTTGCACCACGGCCCGAAAAAACCGACGGCCCGGCAGCGTTCTGCTGCCGGGCCGTTCGTGTTTTTCCGGTGCGCCGGGGCCAGGCTCAGTTGGTGCAGGGCACCTGCATCTCGACCACATCCGCGCCACGGCGATGGCGCACGGTGCAGATGCGCGGCCCTTCGACGGCCTCGGCAATGACCTCCCGCTCGCCCAGCAATTCGTCGCGCGACACCTCAACGGTCTCGCTGGCCGCCGCATCGTTCAGGCCCACCAGCGCCAGCGTCAACCGGCCCGAGGCCTGCGCCTGGGTCAGTGCGGCGATATCGTTGGGGCGGGCGGCGAAGGTGATGGTGCGGGCGATCATCGGGTTGTTGCGGTCGGTGTCGGCCAGCTGGTCCAGCGCGACGATCTGCAGGCTCGACCGGATCAGCCGCGTCAGGCTTTCGCCTTCGCGCCCCGTGCCGGTCCAGTAGACATCGACCCGGTCACCGGGCCGCAGGAAACCCGACACGCCGGTCACCACGTCGACCTGGAGCGTGAAGGCCTGAGTGCCCGCCTCCAGCCGCGAGGCGACACCGGCATCCTCGCCGGGCGCGGTGACCTTGACCGACATCAGCGGCTCGTGCTGTTCCATCGCGCGCAACACCGTGCGCCGCTCTTCCTCGCCATTGGGGAAGATGTCCTCGAGGGTGGTGAAGGCGCCGAAGGGCACGAATTCCGACGGCCAGCGGATCGCCTGCACGTCGTCGGGCGCAAGACGCTCGCCGTAGCGCAGCGCGCGGGCCGCGACGAACACCTCGGTGGTGGGAAGGATCGCTTCACGTTGCTCGGCGATGGCCGTTTGGTACTGGTTGAACCGATCCATGGCGGTTTTCACGGCGAAGCCTGCCAGGCCGATGCCGACAAGAAGCACCAATCCAAAAATCAGTCTCATGATGATTTCCCTACCATACAAATGACGACCTTTGGCAGAAACCTGACCGTCGCCATTAGTTTTGATGTCCCAAGTTTTTGTGTATCCGCTGGTTCAGCCAGCATACCACTGGGCCCACAAAGCTTCATTCGTTCAAGGTTGGCTCACGTCAGATTGGACGCGAGCCCCTTTTGTCCAGTTACACTAGATGGACCGTCAACCGAAGAAGAAGCTATCGACATAGTGAGGGTCAGTCGGCATCTCGCTGCAAATCGTTGTTGAAAGGATCCCGCAGCGGGTCAGTCTGCGTCAGTGTGGTAGAAATGTTGCCCGACAGATCTTCCACGCCGCCCGAAACGACGGCCATAACTGCCAATCCCAGCCCAACCAAGGCAGCAGTCAAGACTACCCAATCCACGGTCACTGCACCACATTCGGAATCAACAAAGGATTTTATTTGTTGTGTCATTGAACTTTTCCTACGTTAAGGCAGCCAAAAGAGCGCCGGTTGTTTTCTGTTTTGAGCCTTGAAGGGCCGCACCGGATCGGTACGGCCCATCTAGTGAGATCAACTTTCGCTAAGTTGAGCCTCTCTCAGTCAGCATCTTGCTGGAATTCGTTGTCAAAGACATCGATGGTGGCAGGGTCGATGTCGGTGAGCGCCGTCGAGATGTTGCCCGACAGATCCTCGACACCGCCGGAAACGACGGCCATCACTGCGAGGCCCAGGCCCACGAGGGCGGCGGTCAGGACGACCCAGTCGACGGTCACGGCGCCGGATTCGGATTTTGCGAAGTTCTTGATGAGGTTGGTCATGTGAAGTGCTCCAGGTTTGGGTTCAGGTTTCCATTTACTGCCCAGGTTGCCTCTGCCCCTTGGGATGAGCATGTTTTGATGTCCAATCAGGGCGGGAATGCGGCCTGTTAAGGAAATTACCGCGATTTCTCTCGGGTTGTTTAAGGGCAGATCGTCCGGCGAATCCGTGCTATGAAGGGGTCAAAGCAGCGCCCGGGCCAACAAAACAAGGGCGCGCACGGCAAAACGAGCAGGCAGTCCGATGATGCGAAGACCTGGGGCGCGGCCAGTCGCGATTTTTCTTTGCGTGGCGATTCCAATGGGCGCCGCGGCGCAGGAAGCCGCTTCGCCCGCGCCGGGCGAGTCGATCCGGCGGGTCGTGGCCCCGTCGCAGGGCCATGCCGGGCCGCGCATCAACATCCAGATCACCGCCGAGGAACACGCCCGCAACAGCACCCCGCCCGAACCGGCCCTGCCGCGTTCCCCCGGCTTGCCGCAGGCCACACCCCCCTCGGGTGAAGACGAAGGCGAGGGCACGGAACAGGCGGCGTGGTTCTGGCAGGCGATCTCGCCGTCGCTCCCGGCCGATCCGGGGCGGCTTTGGGCGGCGCAAGATCTGCTGGCCTCGGCGCCCGAGACCTCGAGCCTCCGGGTCCCGCGCCTGTCCACGCTGCACCGGATCATCGACCGGCACGGCCCCGACATCTTGCTGGCCAGCATCGACAGCGGCGTCTCGCCCGCGCTGGTGCTGGCGGTGATGGCGGTGGAATCCTCGGGCCGGGCAGAAGCGGTCAGCCACGCCGGCGCGCAGGGCCTGATGCAGCTGATCCCGGCCACCGCCACGCGCTTCGGCGTCTCGGACCCGTTCGACGCGCGCCAGAACATCGCCGGCGGGGTGGCCTACCTGTCGTGGCTGTTGAACGAGTTCGACGGTGACCCGGTGCTGGCGCTGGCGGGCTACAACGCGGGCGAGGGTGCCGTGCGCCGCAACGGCGGCGTGCCCCCCTTCGCCGAGACGCGCGATTACGTCCCCAAGGTGCTGGCGGCGTGGATGATGGCCCGCAGCCTGTGCCTGACCCCGCCGGACCTGATCTCGGACGGCTGCGTGTTCCAGACCATCGCGGCGAACTGAGGCGCGGTCTACTCGATCACGTCCGCCCAGTCGGGGTGCCGCCGCGCCTGCGCCTTCACGAAGGGGCAGAGCGCCACGACCTTCACCCCCTCGGCCCGTGCGTCGGCGACCAGGCGCTCCACCAGCCGCAGACCGGCCCCGGTGCCGCGCAGCGCGTCGGGTACGCCGGTGTGGTCGGCGATGATTCGGCCGGGCGAGAGGATGGAATAGGTCAGCTCCGCCTCTGCCCCGCCGTCGCGGAGCACGTAGCGACCCTTGGCGCCCGCGACCTCGCGCAGGATGGCGGTCATGGCTGGCTGCCCTCCTGCGGCAAGGGGCGGGTCACGCCCGAATCGGAAATTGCGACAAAGGTGAAATCGCCCTCGGTCACCAGCATCCGCTCGCCGGTGCGCTGACGCCGGACCCAGGCCTCGATATGCATGGTGATCGAGGTGCGGCCGGTGCGGGTGATCTCGGAAAACACCGAAAACAGATCGCCCACCAGCACCGGCGCGTGAAACCTCAGCGCCTCGATCGCCACCGTGGCGCAGCGGCCCTTGGCGCGGTCCATCGCCGTGGTGCCGGCCGCGATGTCCATCTGGCTGACCACCCAGCCGCCGAAGACATCGCCGCCCGAATTGGTGTCGGCGGGCATCGGCACGGTCTGAAGCGTCAGCGTGCCCTGGGGCGTCCGCTCAGACAAGCGTGGCCTCGGTGGCGGCGCGCAACTGATCCTCGGTGACGCCGTCGGCAAGTTCCACGAGCTTCAACCCGCCTTCGACCACCTCCAGCACGCCCATGTTGGTGATGATCAGGTCGACCACCCCGGTGCCGGTCAGCGGCAGGGTGCAGGATTTCAGCACCTTCGACTCGCCATGCTTGTTGGCGTGGTCCATCACCACGACCACCCGGCCCACACCGGCGACCAGGTCCATCGCGCCGCCCATGCCCTTGACCAGCTTGCCGGGGATCATCCAGTTCGCCAGGTCGCCCGTCTCCGACACCTCCATCGCGCCAAGGATCGCCATGGCGATCTTGCCGCCGCGGATCATGCCGAAACTGGTGGCGCTGTCGAAATAGGCGGTGTGGGGCAGCTCGGTGATCGTCTGCTTGCCCGCGTTGATCAGGTCGGGGTCTTCCTCGCCCTCGTAGGGAAAGGGGCCCATGCCGAGCATCCCGTTTTCCGATTGCAGCGTCACGCTGATGCCTTCGGGGATGTAGTTCGACACCAGCGTCGGGATGCCGATGCCGAGGTTCACGTACATCCCGTCGCGCAGTTCCTGCGCGGCGCGTGCGGCCATCTGATTGCGGTCCCACATTTGCGTCACTCCTTGGTCTCGGGTCTCGGGTCTGCCAGCGGCGGCGTCGGGCCAAGGGCTAGCGCAAAGGCGCGGAAAAGCGAAGCGCCAAACGCCGCGTTCATGTGCCGGTGATCGTCGAGCACGCGGCCCTGCTGGCGGAAATCCATCGCGCCGCGGGCGAACTCGGGCCGGGTCAGGAAGGGGGCGGCAAGCGTCTCGTCGGGTTGCGGAACGAAGGCGATGCCGCGCGCCGCGAGCGCTGCGGTCAGCGCACCGATGTAGAGGTCATGCACCCGCGCCAGCTCCGGATGGGCGGCGATGGCGGGGTAGGGCTCCTGCCGGTGCGGGCCGCGGCGGGTGACGGCGACGGACGGGTAGGGGGCAAGCGCCGCGTAGAGCGGGGCGATGCCCGCGAACTGGCGGGCCAGCGCGTCGGCGCGGGCGGTGATCGCCTCGTCCATCGCCGCCAGGAACGCGGGCTCCGACATCAGGGGCCTGTCGCGGCGGGTCGGCCAGTCGACCACGTCATACTGCGCGGCGACGAACAGCACCTGCGCCATGCCGAGCGTGTCGGCGACGACGAACACCGCGTCGAAGGCGGTCAGGTCCAGCATCTCGGTGCCGTTGATCCTGAGGGCAAGCTTGTGCGTCGCCTCGTCCCCCGGCGCGGGCCGGAATCGTCCGTCGGCATCCACGCCCGCCTCGGCGAACCTGCCGCCGGGCAGGCCGTAGAAGGTCAAGGCCAGACCGGGATGGGCGGTGGCGATGGTGTCGGCGGCGTATTTCAGCGCGCCGATGTTGGAGGTGCCCACCACGGCGATCTTGCGCGGCGCGATCATGGGCGGAACGCATCCAGCAACACATCCTCGCAGACCGCGTCATCTTGCGGATCGAGGCTTTCGACCGCCGGTCCCTCGCCCTGCGGCACGAGCCCGTGGGCCGCCAGGAACAGCGCCATGATGCCCTCCACCACCTCGGGCCGGACGCTGCGCAGATCCTCGGCAAAGGCGCCGGACGGGTGGGCAGGCGACATCGCCAGCTCGTAGGAGGGGAAATAGTCGATCCGCGCCGAGCTGTCTCTCAGCATGTCGCAGACCACCCGCAGCACTGCCTTCGACCGCGTCGTCGCGGCCAGCACATGGTCGTCCGTCGCGGTGGCGGCCAAGGGCACCGGCGACACGGTCAGAAGCCAGCGCAGATCCGGGTTGATCTCGGCCATCATCCCTTCCAGCGCGGTGAAATCCTCCAGGATCTCGGCCACCCCGTGGTTGCGAAAGCCGAAGACCTCGGGGTCGTGGCTGCCCGCGATGGTGCCCGGCGCGGTGGGGTAGACGGTGCCGCTGGCGCGATGTTCCCACGCCTCGGTCAGGCCAAGGGTGAAGACGATCAGGTCGGCCTCCTGCACCGCGCGCCCCAGCGCGATCAGGTGCTCGGCCCGCATCTCGGACACCTGCGCGGGCGACGCCAGCCCTTCGGGCTCCACACCCGGGCGCAGCGCGTCCCAGAACCGGCCATCCCTGTCCCAGACCGGCACGGCAGGGGTGAAAAGGCCCAGCATCTCCTCGATCAGCTGGCGGAACTGGCGCACGGTGTAGATGTTGCCGAACCGCGCCGCGTAGACCCCGTAGCCAAAGCGCCGCGCCGTCTCGGGCGGCAGGCCGCGCAGGGCCGGTTCCTGGTCGATCACGCGCAGGCCCGCGCGTTTCATCGCCGCGCCCACATGCTGCGCAAAGCACGAGCCTGCGGTGAACACGCGGGTCTTGGGCGTCAGCGGAAAGCGTGGCCGGTAGAGATCGGGCAGGTCGAACGCCCCCACACCCGCGACCCCCCCGCGCCAGAAGGCGCGCCGGGGCAGGCCGCTGTAGGGGGAGGGGGCCACCGGCGCGTCAGGCCGCGCGCGGCCGGGTCGTGCGCTGTTCGATCCGCTTCTCGTGCGCGCCCTGGATCAGGCGATGCACGTAGATGCCCGGCAGATGGATCGTGTCGGGGTCGAGCGTGCCTGTCGGCACGATCTCCTCCACCTCCATGATGCAGATCTTGCCGCACATGGCGGCGGGCGGGTTGAAGTTGCGCGCGGTCTTGCGGAACACCGCGTTGCCGGTCGCGTCGGCCTTCCACGCCTTGACGATGCTGAGGTCGGCAAAGATCCCGCGTTCGAGGATGTAATCCTGCCCGTCGAACTCCTTCACTTCCTTGCCCTCGGCGATCACCGTGCCGACGCCGGTCTTGGTGTAGAAACCCGGAATGCCCGCACCGCCGGCGCGCATGCGCTC
>Ga0008833_1001202_pt1 | contig 12929 bp, 15 predicted proteins | sample HotLakConsoUCCLE_FD_62216 | JGI IMG/M metagenome (GOLD analysis project Ga0008833, IMG submission 62216) | Hypersaline microbial mat communities from Hot Lake, Washington, USA - Hot Lake Consortium UCC-LE | ecosystem: Environmental > Aquatic > Non-marine Saline and Alkaline > Hypersaline >... | reverse complement strand
GATGCGCCAGCTGTCAGCCGAGATCACGCGCGAAAAACTCTATCTCCGGCTGCATCAGGAACTGCCCTATTCCTCCCATGTCGAGACAGAGAAGTGGGAGGAGCGCAAGGACGGATCGGTCAAGATCGACCAGGTGATCTATGTCGAGCGCGACAGCCAGAAGAAGATCGTGCTCGGCCACAAGGGCGAAACGATCCGCGCCATCGGCCAGGCCGCGCGCGAGGAACTGGCCGGCATTCTCGAACAGAAGGTGCACCTCTTCCTGTTCGTCAAGGTGCGCGAGAATTGGGGCGACGACCCCGAGCGCTACCGCGAGATGGGGCTGGAGTATCCGCATCAGTAGGGCGGGGCCGAGACTGAACAGGGCTCACACCAGCATCTTCTCGTACCAGTAATCGGCATAAGGATTGTCGTTGTAGCGGTCGATCTGGCGGTAGCCGGACTTCTCGTAGAGCGCCATGGCTTCGGTAAGCGTGCGGTTGGTGTCGAGCACGACCCGTGTCATGGCGGCGCTGCGTGCCTCGCTCTCCAGCCTGTCGAGCAGGCGCTGCGCTATGCCGAGACCGCGCGCATCCTGTGCCACCCACATCCGCTTGAGCTCCACCGTATCGGCGTCGAAATCGTAAAGCGCACCGCAGCCCACCGCGCGGCCTTCGAGGCTGGCGATCAGAAAGAGGCGCGGCGGCTGGGAAGCAGGACCTCGGGGCCGGCTTTTCGCCGCGTCGAAGCCGGTTTCGAAACGGCCTTCCAATTCGCCGACATAGCTGGCGAGGCAGGCTTTGGCTTCCGCGCTCTCCGGCGAGACGGAACCAAGTTCGACGGCGGCAGCCGCGACGAGGCGTTCCACCTCGCGCATTGCGTCGACGAGCCGCCGGCGCCGGGCGGGATCGAGCGGGGCGAGCAGCGAGCGGGCGAAGTCGTCCGACAGGGCGTCATATGCGCCCCACTCTTCGAGGCCCGTTGCCGTCAACGTCGCCCGGCGCCGCCGACCGTCCTCCGGGTCGTTGCCCAGTTCGACGAGCCCTTGTTCGACAAGCGTGGCGGCGAGCCGGCTTAGATAGCCTGAATCGAGCCCCAGCCGGTCGCGAAGGCGCTTGAGGTCGCACCCGTCCGGCCCGATCTCGAACAGCAGCCGCGCTTGGCCGAGCGGCCGGCCAAGGCCGAGATAACTCTCGTCGAGCGCACCGATCCGCCGCGTGAGCGACCGGTTGAAACGGCGTACATTCTCGATATCGGCCTGATCCATTTCTCTGACTTAGGTCAGATAATTCGGGATGGCAAGAACCTTCCGACTGGGCCTTGCGAAGGCCGCGTCTTCGGCTACAGATGGCGCATGGAATGGGCTGACGAGGCGATCATCCTGGGCACGCGCCGTCACGGCGAGACGAGTGCCATTGTCGAGACGATGACGCGCCGCCATGGCCGGCATATGGGCCTGGTGCGCGGCGGTCGTTCGCGCCGCATGCAGCCTTTGCTGCAGCCGGGCAACCGCGTCGAAGTGACCTGGCGCGCACGGCTCGACGAACATCTCGGCACGTTTCAGATCGAACCGGTCGAACTCAATGCGGCCCGTCTGATGGGCAGCGCCTGTGCCGTCCATGGCCTGCAGGCGATCGCCGCGCACCTGCGGCTTTTGCCCGAGCGTGACCCGCATGAAAGCCTCTACGAGACGCTGGGCCTGATGATTACTCATCTCGATGACCCACCTTCGGCCGCTGAGCTGTTTGTGCGCTTCGAGCTTCTGGTGCTCGAGGAGCTCGGATTCGGGCTCGATCTCGAACGCTGCGCGGCCACCGGCGTGCGCGACGATCTCGCTTATGTTTCGCCGAAGAGCGGGCGTGCCGTCAGCCGCACAGCGGGAGAGCCCTGGCATGACCGCATGTTTGCCTTGCCGGCCTTCCTGCGCCCCGGGGCAGGGGGCGCGGGCATGCGCGGCAGTCCCGACGCGATCGACGCCGCCTTCCGTCTCACCGGCTTCTTCATGCACCGAAATCTCTACGAGCCACGCGGCATCGACGAGCCGACGGCGCGTGCCAGCTTCATCACCGCGCTCGCCCGCGCGCGAATCCCGTCGAACGGAGAAGACGCCGCATGAACGAAGTCGAGCTTTTTCCGGGGCAGGTCTTACCTATGGGGCTCGGCACCATCCCGCCTGCGGATCTGGCCGAGTATTCTGGGCTGGAACTGCTCCGCCGCATGATCGAGGGTCATTATCCCGCTCCACCCATGGCGGGACTGATGAATTTCGGTCTCGTGGAAGTAGAGGAGGGCCGGGCGGTCTTCCGGGGTGTGCCCGGCGCACAACACCTCAATCCGCTGGGCTCGGTGCATGGCGGCTGGGCGGCGACCATCATGGATTCCGCGCTCGGCTGCTGCGTCCAGACGGTGCTGGCCAAGGGCGAGGCCTATACGACCGCCGAGTTCAAGGTGAACCTGACCCGTCCGATTTCGCCGCGGACGGGCGAAGTGGTCTGCGAGGCGCGCCTCGTGCACAAGGGCCGCACGCTGGCGGTCTCGGAGGCTTCGCTCAAGGACGCCAAGGGCAAGCTGCTCGCCTTCGGCACGGAAACCTGCTCGATCTTCCCGATGGAGCGGATGACGCGAAGCCAGGACGCTTGAGGCCAGGCTGCGCCTGCCTCTCTCCGCACAAGCCAGATGTCCTCTGCCTCCAGCGTTTGTCATTCGCTTGTGGCAGCAGTTGGCAGCCACCGCCCACCAGCCAAGATGCCGCAGGGCATTTGAATTATGGAACGACGGGTTCGCGGTTGCGTTGTTGTAAGCTGGTTCGAACGCAGCGGTGCGTTCACACCCGGCACGGCGAAACAAGCCCGTGCCCAAGCGCCGCCGCCGCTGATCGGAGCACCCCCCATGTCATTCTCGAAGTTCGCCTTGTCGCTTGCGCTGTTTGGTGCGGTGGGGGTTGGGCCTGTCCTGGCCAACTGCAACATTTCCGATGCGCAGCTCGAGGAAGCCATCCTGAAGAAGCCGGAGTTTCAGGATCCCGCAAACCGAATGCTGGTTCGCGACCTGCGCACGCTGAGGGATGCGGCCTACATCTTGTGGGCCTATGGAATGGAAGAAGACTGCGAGCGGGTGGTCGCCAATGTGCGGGAGCTCATCGCCGCGCCGGAAATGGGGCAACTGGGTTCGAACGACGAGGATGAGGCCGACCAGCAACTGGCTGCCGGCGAACCGCAGCAACATCGCTTCGGCCAGGTGCAGGGTCGCCGCGGTGCCCCCGATGAGGCACCGCTGATCAACATCAACGAGCTCGGACCCGGATTGCGGGTCGACGAGATCATCGGTGCCGAAGTCCGCAGCGCCGACGACATGATCGTGGGCGAGGTGCGGAACGTCGTGATCGGGACGCAGGACCGATGGGACTATGCCATCGTCGCGTCGGGCGGTTTCTTCATTGCCGGTACCGACAGCATCGTCGTTCCCCTGCGCTACCTGCAGATCAACCAGCAGCGCAACAGCTTCTTCCTGCGCATCTCCAGCGAGGAGGTAAAGGCCGTACCGCTGATGCCGGATCAGGAATATCTCTGGCTCGACGACGAAGACTGGCGCGCGACCAACGACGCCGTCTTCCGGAACCTGATGCCCGAGCCGGCGCCCTGAGGCGCGCCGATCTCGACGACCCGCGGTAGGCCGCCTTCACGACCAGGTCGTCACAACCGGCAATTGATCATTGCAGCGCATCACGCCACGTTGGCCGGCGCCAGGACCGTGTCCGACGCCCGAACGCGGTCGCGCCCTTCGTCCTTGGCGCGGTAGAGCGCAGTATCGGCGCGTCCCAATGCGTCATCGGGACTGCGGTCGCTGATGCGAAGTGATGTCACGCCGATGCTGGCCGTCAGGTCGAGCTTTCCGGCCTCGGTTTCCGGCGGAGAGGCCGCGATGAACGCGCGTACACGTTCCGCGACCATGATGGCGCCCCATTCATCGGTGTTGGGCAGCAGCACGGCGAATTCCTCGCCACCGATACGCGCCAGCAGATCGCCACGGCGCAGTGCCTGCTTGAACTGATCGGCAGCATGGCAAAGGGCCTTGTCGCCGATCGCGTGGCCATGCGAGTCGTTGATCGACTTGAAATTGTCGAGGTCGATGATGAACATGCTGGCGGGCGTATCGTCGCGCTTGAGTCGCTCCAGCGCCTTGCTGGCCCCTGCAAGGAATTTCCGCCGGTTCTTGAGCCCGGTCAGTTCGTCGGTCTCGGTCAGCCGCTTGAGTTCGAACTCCATGGCCTTACTGGCCGTGATGTCTTGGTGCGAGACGACTGCCGCGCTTTTCGCATCATCATTGTTCGCGAGGTCATCGGGCCGCAGGCGTGTAACGCGGGCCAGAAACCAGCGGCGAGTGGACGGGGAATGACACGGATATTCGGTCTCGAACCTTTCGGTGCCGCCCGACAGCACGTCTTCGACGCGCTCCCCGAAGCGACGCGCCGCTTCGGCGCCCGCACCGGTGGCCCGCCTGCACACCTCAAGATAGTTTTCGCCAAGATATGCTCCCCGACCGCCATTTTCGGCAGAGAACTTTCGCCAAGCCTCGTTCACGGCCACGATGACGCCGTCGCGGTCGACAACACAGATACTCGCCGTCAGTGCGTCGAGCACCGCACCGGCATGTTGCCGCTCCGATAGCCAATCCATTTCCGCCGCCGCTCCTCAATGTACCCTGCATGTAGTGCTGCATTGCGGCTTTGGTGAGGGGGCTGATATATCTAATCGCTTACCGTTGATGCTTCCCGGTGCACGGATTGCGTGTGTCTGGGGCCTTCTTTCGCCCTCTCCGTGTCGCTGCGGCTCAACTCAGCTCTCGTCAACGATGCTGACGATCCGGCCTGCCTCCAGTACAAACAAGGACTTGCCGGAGAATGCGATCTCCTGGCCGGCCCGCCAGCCATTCGGCAAGTCCTTGTTAACCACGGCAGAAAACTCGATTTCGGCGGCGGTCACATCTGCGACAGTGATGGCATTAATTACGCGCTGCTGCCGGGTCTTGAAGGCCGAAACACCAAAGCGCGCCAGTTCTGCAAAATCCGCCTTGCCCGACGTTTCCGCAGTCACCACTCCATCGGCCAGATTCTTGAAGGATATGGGGTCCGATAGACAGTCCATCATGCCTTCCACGTCCTTGCGGTTGTAGGCATCGATGTAGGCGCTGATGGGTTCAGGCAGTTCGGCCAGCCGCTCATTCTCCGGAAGACAAGACGCGCCAGATTGCCTCTACCCCGCTGCCGCGAGCGGCCCGCGCGCGACGGGCGCCTCGCGGATCGGCCAGTGGACGATCGCGGCAAAGAGGCCGAGCGCCACGCCCAGCCACCAGACCGGATCGTAGGTCCCGAACACCTCGTAGAGATAGCCGCCCAGCCATACGCCCAGGAACGAGCCCATCTGGTGCGACAGGAAGACCATGCCGCCCAGCATGCCGAGATATTTGGTGCCGAACATGATGGCCACCAGCCCGTTGGTCGGCGCCACCGTCGACAGCCACAGGAGCCCCATGACGATCGAAAACACGATCACCGAAGCGGGTGTCTGCGGCAGGAGGAGGAAGGCCGTGACGGCGACGGAGCGGGCGAGGTAGATCCAAACCAGCAGCATCGGCTTGGAATAGCTCTGACCGATGAAGCCGGAAGCCAGCGAGCCGATGATGTTGAAGAAGCCGATAAAGGCGATGGCGAGTACTGCATAGACCGGCGCGATACCGAGATCGCCGATATAGGCCGGGAAGTGCGCGGTAATGAAGGCCACCTGGAAACCGCACACGAAGAAGCCGGAGATGAGCAGGACATAGCTTCTGTGCGCAAAGGCTTCGCGCAGTGCCGCGCCCATCGACTGGTCGAACTCGATCTGTGAGACGGTGCCGGACTTGGAATTGCCGGCCAGCGGGATTGCCAGCACCGGGATGACGAGCATCAACAAGCCGAGCCAGACCAGCGCATCCGACCAGCCAAGCGCGGAGATCAGCCCCTGGCTGATCGGCGCGAAGAGGAACATGCCGGCCGAGCCCGCCGCCGTGCCGATGCCGAAGACGATCGAGCGCTTTTCCGGCGGCGTGTTGCGCGCGAAGGCGGCCAGCACGATGGAAAACGAACTGCCGGCAACCGCCAGCCCCACCAGCACGCCGCCGCCGATATGCAGCATGGTCGGCGTCTCGGCCGTCGCCATCATGATCATGCCGATGGCGTAGAGAACCGCCGACAGGCTCAGTACCCGCCAGGTGCCGAAGCGGTCCGCCAGGGCGCCGAAAATCGGCTGGCCGATGCCCCAGAGCAGGTTCTGGATGGCCATGGCCAGCGCGAAGGTCGTGCGGTCCCAGCCGCGCTCGGCCAGGAGCGGCAGCTGGAAGAAGCCCATGGTCGAGCGCGGGCCGAAATTCAGCGCCGCGATCAGGCAGCCGCAGGTGATGATGAGCCACAACGCGTAGCGGCGGGTGGCGACAGGCTGGGTTGTGGCTTGGGTCATGACTGCATCCCTGGAAGCGCCGGCAAGTTAGCCGTGTCGCGACCTCAAGGGAAACAATTTGAATTGGGCCAACCCATCAAGCCCGTTGATGCATCAGAACGGCTCCAGGATCGACGGCATGTGGCCGATCAGCGGGCGTTCGATCATCTGCGCGGGCGGCGAATAGGGCTCCGGGCGCGGCACGCGCACCGTCACGCCGGGAGAGCCCGAAGCCGGCGGCTGCACCGTCACCTGCGAACGGCCGAAACTCAATTGCGGTGTCGGCAAGGGCCGTGCCGGCACGGCCAGCACAAGACCGGACCGGATCGTCCTGTCGTTCAGCCCCGGATTGAACTGGCGCAGCGCCTCGGGATTCACGCCGCAGCGCGCGGCGACCTCGGCCACCGTTTCTCCCGAGACGACCGTGCGCCCGCCCTGGCAGGCCTCGGCCGATGCCGACAGAAGCAAGAACGCCAGGACGCCGGCGACGGCAAAGCTCGCAAATGATCTCATGACGCCAAGATGGCGCGCCGGGATGGCGCTATCAAGACGCCGCCGGCCGGGACTTGCTGCGGGGTGGGGTCAGAGGACCGGCGGCGCCCCCAACGACCCGGACCTCGCGCTGCGGGAAGGGGATGGAAATGCCCTTGTCCTCCAGCGCCGCCTTGATGGCCTTGCGGGAATGCAGCTTGGTGTCGAACCAGTTGTCCGAACTCGTCCAGTAGCGCGCGGTCAGCACCACTGCGCTGTCGGCCAGTTCCGACACGAACACGTTCGGTGCCGGCTCCGGGAGAACGCGCTCATCGGCCTGCAGGAGATCGCGGATCGTCTCGATGGCCAGTTCGAGATCGTTCTCATAGGCGATGCCCGTCGAGATGTCGGTGCTGCGGGTCGGGTTGCGGGAATAATTGGTGACGGCGGTGTTCCAGAGCTGGCTGTTGGGCACCAGGACATAGATTCCGTCGAAGGTCTTGAGCTCGGTGGCAAACAGCCCGACCTCCTGCACCCCGCCCGAGACGCTGTCGGCGGCGATGAATTCGCCCACCCGGAACGGCCTCAGCACCAGGATCATGATGCCGGCCGCGATGTTCTGCAGCGTGCCCTGCAAGGCCAGGCCGATGGCAAGGCCGGCCGCACCCAGCGCGGCGATGATGCTGGCCGTCTGAACACCGAACTGCGCCAGCACGGTGACGCCGACAAAGACCAGAACGGCGTAGCGCACCGCCTTGGAGAAGAACTGCCGCAGCGTCTCGTCGAACCCGCTGACCCGCCCCATGGCCGCGTAGGCCCAGCGCTCCACGACGCCGGCGACGACATAGCCGGCGATGAGCAGGATGACCGCGCCGAGCACGGAGAAGGAGTAGGCGACGGCCAGCTGCGCGATGTGCAGAAGCGCCGCCTGGACGGCGTCCCACAGGGTCGTGGTTTGGGCGGTGATCGCATCCATTCAGCCTCCATATCTGATTCGCCGGCACAGTTCGAAGCGTGCCCCAAATCCGCCTCAATCCGGGCGTCTTGGCGACATCAGGCTTGCGCGGACGAAGGCCACCCGCAGGCTCCTCTGAGGATGGAGTTTGGCGCGCCTTCGCATCCTTGCGAAACGACATGGCGATTGTGTTGCGCCCGCCGCGTGAAGGCGATCTCGACCGGCTGGTCGAGATCGAGAACGCGGCCTTCTCCGGCGACCGGCTCTCGCGGCGTGCACTGCGTCGTTTGATGGCATCTTCGAGTGCCGCTCTCATCCTCGCCCAGGAGGAGAGGCGAATCGTCGGCTGCGCGGTCGTGCTCTTCCGGCGCGGAACAAAATCGGCCCGCCTCTATTCTATCGCCGTCGATCCCGCTTTCACGGGCAAGGGCATCGGCGCGCGGCTGCTCTATGCGGTGGAGGCCGAGGCCCGGTCGCGCGACCGGTCCCTCATGAGCCTCGAGGTCAGGGCCGACAATGCAGCGGCCATCGCGCTTTACGAAAAGGCCGGTTACATGCTGTTGCAGCGCAAGAGCGGCTACTACGAGGATGGGGAGGACGGGCTGAAGATGACCAAGACGCTTTTGGTAGGTCGCTCATGAGCTGGGTCATCCTGACCGGCCGCAAGAGCGATCTCGATGATTTCGCCACGCCGCACAAGATTATCTCCAACAAGGACTATCTTTCCCATCCTGCCCTGTTTGCCGGGCAGCGTCCGAAGATCATCAACCTCTCAAGCAGTTTTGCCTATCAGAGCCGCGGCTACTACGCCTCGCTGCTGGCCGGCTCGCGCGGCCACCGGGTCATTCCCTCGGTTGAGACCATGATCGACCTGACCGAGCGCAAGCTCTACGAGAATGCCTTGCCGGAGTTGGAGCAGGAACTGAACAAGGCGCGCGCCCGGCTTGGCGGCACCTTTCCCACCAGGCTCGCAATCTTTTTCGGCGTTGGTCCGGATGCCGCCTGGGACCGCTTCGCGCGTCTCCTCTTCGACTGGTTCCGTGCGCCTGCGCTGGAAGTCACGATCAAGGACAATGGTCAGTGGGCCGCGATCAGCAAGATCGGCTTCCTGCCGCTCACCCGCCTCAAGGCGGAGGAAAAGCAGCGCTTCGTGGCAAGCCTTGCGGCCTATACCGGCCGCGAATGGCGCGATACCAAGCAGCGCACGCCGGCCCGCTGGTCGTTCGCCACACTGGTCGACGCCGGCGAGGAACTGGCGCCATCAAGCATCGCCTCGCTTAAACACTGGTCGAGGGTCGCCGCGCGCATGGGCGTCGAGGTGGAGCCGATCGGCAGGCGCGATCTCGCCAAACTCGCCAACTACGACGCGCTTTTCATCCGCGAGACCACGGCGATCTCCAACCACACCTACCGCTTCGCGCGGCGCGCGGAACAGGAGGGCATGCCGGTCATCGACGATCCGCTGTCCATGATCCGCTGCACCAACAAGGTCTATCTCAACGAGCTGATGATCAAGAACAAGGTGCCGGTGCCGCGCAGCGTGATGATAGCGGGGCCGGGCGACCTGCAGCTTGCCGCCGAAACGCTGGGTTTTCCGCTGGTGCTCAAGATCCCCGACAGCTCGTTTTCGCGCGGGGTCAAGCGGGCCAAGGATTTCGACGAACTGAAGAGCCTCGCCACCGCATGGCTGGAGGATTCCGACCTCCTGATCGCGCAGGAATATCTGCCGACCGAATTCGACTGGCGGATCGGCGTGCTCGGCGGCGAGCCGCTTTTTGCCGTGCAGTATCTGATGGTCAAGAAGCACTGGCAGATCGTCCAGCACGACCGGCGCGGGAGGCCCGTTCAGGGCGGCTTTCGAAGCTTCAGCCTGTCGGAGGCGCCGCAGGAGGTGGTGTCGACCGCCGTCAAGGCGGCGAGCTGCATCGGTCAGGGACTATATGGCGTCGACCTGAAGGAGACGGGGAACGGCGTGGCGGTGATCGAGATCAACGACAATCCCAATCTCGAACATGGATGCGAGGACAGCGGCGAGGGTGATGTAGTCTGGCAGCGGCTGACGCAGTGGTTTCTCGACCGGCTGGAGTAGGGTGCGGCTAGCCCGAGGGGCGCATTCCCTCGATTGCCTCGAACCTTTGCAGGAAGGCCTTCTGCACGTCCGTCGCCGGGAGCGGATCCAGCAAGAAACCTTCGCCGCTCAATCCACGTGGCCGGCCGAAGAAGCGGGCGGCTTCTTCCTCCGCAAAACCAGCCAGCCGGGTGGCCTCCCAGAAGGCGGCAATCGCATCGGCACGCTTGATGATGGTCGTCAGCGCCTTGCTGCGTTCGGCCGGCAGCGAGAAGCGCAGATGGATCGCGCCTTGCAGGCGCGCCTCCACCAGCTTGTAGCCGCCGCCCACCACCGCCTTGAAGGGCAAGATCATGTCGCCGATCACATATTCAGGCGCGTCGTGGAGCAGCCCCGCCAACCGCCATTCCGGCCGGATCGACCGATCCAGGTGGCACATGATGTCGTCGACAAGCAGCGAGTGCTGGGCAACCGAGAAAGCGTGGTCACCATGGGTCTGGCCGTTCCAGCGGGCCACGCGCGCGAGACCGTGGGCGATGTCGGTTATCTCGATGTCGAGCGGCGAGGGGTCGAGCAGATCGAGCCGGCGGCCCGACAGCATGCGCTGCCACGCACGCGGTGGCTCGCCGGCATGCTTGCTCATGCCTGCGTCTCGGCTTCACCGGTCTCGGGAAAGGTGAACGCAGCCCACGCAGGAATGGCGAGCGAGAGCGCCACACCGTCCGCCTCGATGGCCGTGCCGCCATCCATGGCCGTCTTGACCCTGTCGATCCGGACGATGGCGAGACCTTGCCTGCCCTCCACGGTGCCGAGCGTGCCGATGCTGCGCCCGCCTGCCGTGACCGTCGCGCCGGGCGCGGGTAGCGGACCGTCTGCGGAAGCGATCAGCACGCGCCGCCGCGTGGTGCCGCGATGCTGCATGCGGGAGACGACTTCCTGGCCGACATAGCAGCCCTTGCGCATGCCGACCCCGCCATTCTGGTCGAGCAGAACGTCGTGCGGGAATGCGTCGGATAGTTCATAGTCGAGGCCGCTTTCGGCTACCCCGTGACGGATGCGCAGGAGGGCCCATTGGTCGTTTCCAGCGGTCGCCGGCTGCGGATCGCCCCAGGACCGCGTGACCGGCAGCTCGACGAAACGCATGTCGCGCCTGGTGGTTGAATCATCGCTCGAGGCTGCGGAATCATCTTCCCAGGAAACCGTGGCAGCGCCTTGTTCGTGAACGGAAATCTCCACCTTGGACCGCAGCTTGTAGAGCATCAGCCGCTTCTGGAGTTCGGCCGCGACATCGGCCCGGCAGTCGATCAGGAACGTCTCGGCTCCCTCACGGGTGATCAGGAAATCGAACATGATCTTGCCCTGCGGAGTCAAAAGCGCGCCGGGCTTCCACACGTCCATACCCATGCCGGCGAGGTCGGTGGTGATGAGGTTTTGCAGGAAGTGCTCGGCTTCCGGGCCTGAGACCTTGAGAAGTGCGCGGTCGGCAAGATGGATGACGGGCATGTCTGTCAAAGTCCCTTCTCGAAAGCCCGCATCTAGGCGTGCAGGCGGGCGGGGGCAATAGGCCTTCGCGGCTCAGTGTCCGGCGATGAAGAACGCCCAGCGGCCATCCGGCATGATGGCTGTGCGGTAGAAGAGATAGCCGCCATAGTCGCGCATGTCCTCATAGTCGCCCGCCGTTACCAGCTTGAAGAGCTCCACGCGCTGGCGCGCATCCAGTTCCTCGAGCGGCATGACGTAGAAATAGGGCCAGACATACATCTCCTCCTCGCCGCCATTCTGCAGATGAACGAAGCCGGCCGACAGCACCTCGTAGAGAATGGCCAGGATCTCGTGACCCTGCGAATCGCCCGAGATCGAGCGCAGATAGGCAATCGCATCTTCGGCAGGGGGGCCAAGTGAAAGCTGGGTCACGTCGCGGCCTTCGCCAATCAGCGGCCGCAGCGCCTCTATGTCGCCCGACCGTGCCGCCTCCATCAGACGCTCGCGTGTTTCGCGCACGGGAGCCGGCAGCAAGTCGAGGTCGTAGAGAACCTCCGGCAAAGGCAGGTCTTCGATCCCGATGTCACTGAAGCGGGGATCCTCGGCGTCGTAGAGCGGCCGGATGGGGTCCGGCAGCGGCACCGAGAAATCGGGCGGCGGGGGCAGCGGCTCGCGCTCGATCACCTCGCCTGCATCGGGCGCAGGTTCGAGATGCTCATGAGTGAATTCGGAAAGTGCCCAAGCCGGGCCGGACGGTGCGAGACACAGCATCAGCGCGGCGAAGAAGGCACGCAAGCGTTGCAACAGTTGTGTGTCGGTGGTGGGCGTGACCGCGACGAGAAGGCCGGTCATTGCCACGCTCCTGGTGCCCTAATGGATGCGGCGCTCGGGGTGGAACTCGCCAGCCAGGGTGCGGTCGCGAATGCGCTCCAGAAGAGCCACCGCGCTGTCTTCGCCCGCACTCTTGACGAGCTCGGCCACCGCGGTCGTCAGGGCCGCTTCGGCGATGATTTCCGGCTCGATGCCCGCGGATATTGCGTCGGCCCAGGCCTCACCGTGGTTCTCGGCGGCTTCGAGCCTCTTTTCCTCGCGGATCATCGCGTCGATATCGACCGTTGCTTGCTCCATTCTTCTATCCGTCTCCCGCCGCAATACTGACGACTTTAGTCAAATTCTTAAGGTCACTTTAACGCCTTTTAGCACAGTGACAGGCAGATGCACGCTGCCTTGGGCGCAAAAGTAGACGCATCGTTAATTCCCGAACCGGCCCACCACGTCGCGCGTCAGCGCCTCGCCTTCGCGCATGTAGCGTCTCACCGCTTCCGTGGCAGCCTCGGTACAGACCGTGTAATTGGCTTCGAACGCGGCATAGCCATGGTTGAACCTGGCAACCATGCGCGCGCGCTGCATCGGCTCCGGGTTCTCGGATTCAAGGAGAGCCTCCATCTGCCGGCGCCAGTCATCGCCCTCCTCACCGCACAGATTGCGCAGGAAATGCAGC
>Ga0008833_1001201_pt1 | contig 12930 bp, 11 predicted proteins | sample HotLakConsoUCCLE_FD_62216 | JGI IMG/M metagenome (GOLD analysis project Ga0008833, IMG submission 62216) | Hypersaline microbial mat communities from Hot Lake, Washington, USA - Hot Lake Consortium UCC-LE | ecosystem: Environmental > Aquatic > Non-marine Saline and Alkaline > Hypersaline >... | reverse complement strand
TCGGCCATGGCCGGCGAGACGAACCGCCTCGTCGGGCTGGTCGACGACGTCTCCCCGCTCCATGACGCGCGCGAATACGACTCCGTCGTGTCGGCGGGCGAGAACGTCACCGCCGGCCTGATGGCACTCACGCTTCAGGAAATGGACGTGCCGGCGCGCTCCTGGCAGGGATGGCAGGTGCCGCTGCGAACCACATCCGCCCACGGTGCGGCGCGGATCGAGGAGATCCCCACCGACAACATCAGGGCGAAATTCGCCCAGGGCATGCGGGTCGCCGTCGTCGCGGGGTTCCAGGGCATCAGCCCCGAGGGCCGCATCACCACGCTCGGCCGGGGCGGGTCGGACACCACGGCGGTGGCCTTCGCCGCCGCCTTCGGGGCCGAGCGCTGCGACATCTACACCGATGTCGACGGGGTCTACACCACCGACCCGAGGATCACCGCCAAGGCCCGCAAGCTCGACCGCATCGCCTTCGAGGAAATGCTCGAGCTCGCGAGCCTCGGCGCGAAGGTGCTCCAGACCCGCTCGGTCGAACTCGCGATGCGCTACAAGGTGCGCCTCAGGGTGCTTTCGAGCTTCGAGGACAATGACGAGCACGCCGGCACGCTCGTGTGCGACGAGGAGGATATCGTGGAGAGAAACGTGGTCGCAGGGGTCGCCTATTCGCGCGACGAGGCGAAGATGACGCTGGTGTCCGTGGCCGACCGTCCCGGCATCGCGGCGGCGATCTTCGGGCCGCTCGCCGACGCGGGCGTAAACGTCGACATGATCGTGCAGAACATCTCCGAGGAGGGCCGAACCGACATGACCTTCTCCTGCCCCGTCGACCAGGTGGCGCGGGCCGAAGAGGCCATGCGCAAAGCCAAGGAGAAAGGCGAGATCAATTTCCACGACCTCGTCGCCGACAAGGACGTCGCCAAGGTCTCGGTCGTCGGCATCGGCATGCGCAGCCATGCCGGCGTCGCCGCGCAGATGTTCCGCGCCCTCCGCGACGAGGGCATCAACATCCGCGTCATCACCACCTCCGAGATCAAGATCTCGGTGCTGATCGACCGCAAGTACATGGAACTCGCCGTGCAGGCGCTGCACGACAGTTTCGGGCTCGAGCGCGCGGCCTAGAGTATGTCGCTCGAAAGTGGGAACCGGTTTCGAGCTTCCCGGACATTCGAGATCAGTGGGATGGAGCGGATCGCGTGAATTCGAAGGAATGCGATCCGCTCTAGTAGCCGAACCGCGCCGCGAGGGCCTCGCGGGTGTAGACGCGCGCCACGCGGCCCTCCCCGGCCGGGTCGTAGCCGGGGTCCTGCGAAATGCAGCCGAGGCCGCAGACCTGGCGCGCGGTCGCGTCGCGCCAGTCGACAAGCCAGACCCGTCCGCCGGGGGTCGAGACGTAGCCGAAAACGCCCTCGGCGACATCGGTGTCCACGTCCTCGGGGCTCGGCACCTCGGCGTCGTGCGCGTAGCCGTGGGCGCCGTGGGTGTGATAGGAGGCGATGACGTCGAAATCGCGCGGCCGCGTCGGCTCGCACCAGGCCTCGCCGCCCTCCTGAGGTCCGCTGAAGGCGAATTTCCCCGCGGCGTCATGGCCGAAATAGCCGCAGTATTCGCGGTCGCCGGCGAAGCTGCGCGCCTGCAGGCCCTCCAGAAATCCGACCGCCCGGGCGGTGAAGTCCGCATCCGGCTCCGGCGCCTCGACCCGGTCGGGCGCACAGGCGGCGAACGCGAGGCAAGCTGCGAGAGCGACGACGGCACGCATGCCCCAGTCCTTTCACGGCCCGCGCGATCCGGCAAGGTTTCTTCACCCTGGGAAAAATATCCGCGGCGATCCGCGGCCCGGCGGCCCGGACCATGCGGGCGGGGTCCCGTTCCGTCCGCGAAAACCCGTTTCCCCTCCCCCGCCGCGCCGCGCTATGGTGCCCCGCGCGGCAGAACGCTGCGCGAGGACGGCAGGGCAGGATGGCACGCGACCCCGAATCCCAGAGCAGGCGGCTTCTCAGGCGCCTGCGCGAGACCATGGCCGAGGACAGCGCCGGCCAGGCCCGGCTCGACCGGATCGTCGAGCTGACCGCGTCCTCGATGGGCACCGAGGTCTGCTCGATCTATCTCTTCCGGGACGCCGACACCCTCGAGCTCTGCGCCACCGAAGGCCTCAAGCCCGAAGCGGTCCACCAGACCCGCATGCGCATCGGCGAGGGGCTCGTCGGCCGGGTCGCCAAGCGCGCCCAGCCGCTGAACACCGCCGACGCGCCGTCGACGCGCGGCTTCCGCTACATGCCCGAGACCGGCGAGGAGGTGTTCTCGTCGTTTCTCGGCGTGCCCGTCCAGCGCCTCGGCCAGACCCTCGGTGTTCTCGTGGTGCAGTCGAAGACCAAGCGCGAATTCACCGCCGACGAGATCTACGCGCTCGAGGTCGTCGCCATGGTCATCGCCGAGATGGCCGAACTCGGCGCCTTCGTCGGCGAGGGCGCGGCGCTGTCGGCGCGTCACAAGCAGCCGGTGATGTTCCGCGGCGGCATTGGGCAGGAAGGCACCGCCGAGGGCCATGTCTGGCTGCACGAGCCCCGGGTCATGGTCACCAATCCCTTCGCCGAGGACCCCGACACCGAGTGCGAGCGGCTGCGCACCGCGGTCGAAACGCTGCGGGGCTCGCTCGACGGGATGCTCGAGGACGCCGGCCAGCTCGACAAGGACCACCGCGACGTGCTCGAGGCCTACCGGATGTTCGCCCAGTCGCGCTCCTGGCTGAAACGCATGGAGGCCGACGTCGCCTCGGGCCTCTCGGCGGAGGCGGCGGTGGAGAAGGAGCAGTCGGCCGCCCGCGCGCGCATGGCCGCGGTGCCCGACCCCTATCTCCGCGAGCGGCTCCACGACCTCGACGACCTCTCCAACCGCCTGCTGCGCACCCTGACGGGGCAAGGCAGCGACAACGGCGAGATGCCGTCCGACGCCATTCTCGTCGCCCGCAACATCGGCCCCGGGGAGCTTCTCGACTACGACCGCACGAGCCTGCGCGGCATCGTCCTCGAACAGGGTTCGGTCGGCAGCCACGCCGCCATCGTCGCGCGGGCATGGGCGATCCCGCTCATCATACACGCCGAAGGCATCGCCACCGAGGCGCTCAACGGCGACCACGTCATGCTCGACGGCGACGAGGGCATCGTGCACCTGAGGCCCGACGACACGGTGGTCGGCGCCTTCCGCGACAAGATGGCGATGCAGGCCAAGGCCCAGGAGCGCTACCGGGGCCTCCGCGACAAGCCGGCGCAGGCGCTCTGCGGCACGGTGATAGAGCTTCACATGAACGCCGGTCTCATCGCCGACCTGCCGTCCCTCGAAAGCTCCGGCGCCGAAGGCGTCGGCCTCTTCCGCACCGAGCTCCAGTTTCTCGCCCGCAACAAGGTGCCGCGCCGGGGCGAGCTCGCCGCGATCTATGCCCGCGTCCTCGACGCCGCGAAGGGGCGGCGCGTGGTGTTCCGCACCCTCGACATCGGCTCAGACAAGGTCCTGCCCTACATGAAGCCGCAGGACGAACCCAACCCCGCCCTCGGCTGGCGGGCGATCCGGGTGGGGCTCGACAAGCCCGGCGTGATGCGCATGCAGCTTCAGGCGCTGATCCGCGCCGCGAACGGACGCAAGCTGACCGTGATGTTCCCCTTCGTCGCCCAGTTCGACGAGTTCAAGGCCGCCCGCACCGCCGTTCTCGACGAGATCGAGCGCGAGCGGCGCATGGGCCATGTCCTGCCCGAACATGTCGAGATCGGCGCCATGCTCGAGACGCCGTCGCTCGCCTTCGCGCCGCGCCAGTTCTACGAGATGGCCGACTTCATCTCGATCGGGGGCAACGACCTCAAGCAGTTCTTCTTCGCCGCCGACCGCGAGAACGAGCGCGTGCGCCGCCGCTACGACACATTGAACGTGAGCTACCTCACCTTCATCGAGCAGATCGTGAAGCGCTGCGACGAGACCGGCACGCCGGTGTCGTTCTGCGGCGAGGACGCGGGGCGGCCCGTCGAGGCGGTCTGCTTCGCTGCCATGGGGCTCCGCGTCTTCTCCATGCGACCGGCCTCGATCGGGCCGGTGAAGTCGCTGATCCGCCGGGTGAACCTCGATGAGGCCCGGTCGGTGATCGACACGGCGAGAACGTCGGGCGCGCAATCTGTGCGCGCCGACGTCATGGAGTGGCTGCGCAGTCTCTGAGCCCGCCTCAGCCGCCCCTCAGCGCCCGCCCCCGCCAGAACCGCCAGTTGAGCAGGCCCGCCGCGACGACGAGGCCGAGCGTCAGCCCGAGCCAGATGCCGGGCCCCCCGAGCCCGAGCGGAAAGCCCAGCGCGTAAGCCGCCGGCGCCCCGATGCCCCAATAGCTTATCGCGGCCATGACCATGGGCACCCGCGTGTCCTGCACCCCGCGCAGAAGCCCCAGCGCCAGCACCTGCCCCGCATCGAAGAGCTGAAACAGCGCGGCATAGGCCAGAAGCAGGGTTCCGGCGGCCAGAAGGGTCGGCCGCACCGGGTCTGCGGGGTCGATGAAGAGGCCCACGAGAAGCTCGGGGAATGCGAGGAAGACCGCCACGGTCAGCACCGCGAACCCCATCGAGAGCGCGATCGCGGCGATCGCCACGTCGCGCAACGCCTCGAGGTCCCGCCCTCCCCAGGCGCGGCCCGTGCGCACCGTGGCGGCCTGCGACAGGCCGAGATGGACCATGAAGGTCGCCGAAGCGATCTGCAGCGCGATGCCGTGGGCGGCGAGTTCCAGCGTCCCGACCCAGCCCATCATCACCGAGGCCGCGCCGAACAGGCTGACCTCGGACAGCCAGGTCAGCCCGATCGGCCAGCCGAGGCGGAAGACGAGGGCGAAGACCTCCCAGTCCGGTCGCCAGATGTTGCGCAGGAGTTCGGTTTCCGGCGTCGCGCGCAGGGCGTGGACCAGAAGGGCCACGGCGCCGGCGATGTTGATGATGACCGAGGCGACGGCGGCGCCGACGAGCCCCATCTCCGGCGCGCCGAGATTGCCGAAGATGAGGGCATAGTTGACGATCACGTTGAACGCGGCCATGCCCACCATGACGAAGAGGATCGCCCGGGTGCGCTCGAGGGCGGCGAAATAGCTCGTCATCGTCATGATGACGAGGGCCGGCGGCAGACCCCAGGCGGTCACCGACAGATAGAGCCCGCCGAGCCGGGCGACCTCGGGCTCCTGTCCGAGAGCCAGCAGCAGGGGTTCGCCGAACAGCATGAGCGGGATCGCCAGCGCGGCGTAGAACACCGAGAGCCAGAGCCCCATGCGGGTGATCCGGCGGACCTGGCGGGTGTCGCCGGTGGCCAGCGCGCTCGCCACCATCGGGCTCACCGCCACGGCGAAGCCCGAGCCGACCAGGAACAGCACGAAGAAGATCATGTGGCCGATGGTGAGCGCGGCGAGTGCCGTCACGTCGTACCAGCCCACCATGATCGTGTCGGTCATGCCGATGGCGAACTGCGCCAGCCGGCTGCCGATGAGCGGCAGCCCGAGAAGGAGAAGACGGCGGGCATGGGCCGTGCGGCGCGGCAGCGCGGGAAGATCGGGGCTGAGTGCCATGCCGCCGCTCTAGCGGCGGCGGAGCGCCCCGGCAACTGCTGGCGCGCTCTTCAGGGTGCTTCGTTTGCCAGGTTGCGCGCGCGCTCCGGCTCACCGGAGCGGTCGCACGTCGGGGACTACCCCCCGCCCGGGCCGTTTCCGGGGGCGGGGGGGACCCCTCGCGTCAGGCGGCGCGCTTGCGGCGCCGAAGGGCGGCCAGCGCCCCGAAGCCGCCGAGCATGAGCCAGGCGCCCGCGGGCAGCGGAACCGCGCTCAGCGCGATGTCGTCGACGGAGAAACCGTCGTTGGTCTTGAAGTTGCCGTTCGCGTCCCGGTTCTCGAACAGGATGCTTGCCGTGGACACACCCCCACCGAAGGCGATCTCGACGATCCGCCTGGCGCCGTCGCCGAGACCGGAGAAGCTGACCGAATGGCCGCCGGCGAGAATATGCATCGTCGCGCCGACATCGGTCGCGTCGGTGAGCGTGAGCACGATCCGGTTGAAGAGGGCGCCGCCGAGCGAAGCTTCCCAGCGGATGCCGTGGGTATCGTTGCTGTCGAGGAACATGTCGTCCCCGCTATTGCCCGAAAGCGCGGCCGTGCTGCTCGTCCGGCCGTAGACGTTGCCGTCGCGCAGGGCGAGCTTGGTGCCGTCGTTGCCGGCGAAATTGCCCTTGCCGGTGCCGTCCTTCACCGTGCCGCCCGAACCGGTGCCGCCGAGGCTGTAGAAGGCGCCGACGGCGGATCCCGACCAGCCGTCGTCTATGTTGCCCTCGGTGAAGCCCTCGAAATTCTCGATGACCGACCCCGGCGTGACAAGCGCGTCATAGGCCGATTTGGAAAAATCGCTGACGCTGATCGTGGCCGCCTGAGCACTCGTGGCGGCGACGGACGCGAGGATGGCGGCAAACAGGATACGTTTCATGACTCTCACTCTTCAAATCTCGGGCCAGGCGCCCATACGGATTACAGCCTCCTCCTTGGCCGGCGGGCGCGCCGTCGTCAAATTTCGGCCACAAACGTTAACCGCAGATGAACGATAATGCGCCAATTCCCGGATTGTCGCGCAGACCGAAACCCACACCCGCCCCCGCCACCATTGCCCCACCCCCGGCGCACGCGTAGTCTGCCGCGCAACCAACAAACGACGAGCGAGCAGCGCCATGGCCGACGACCTTCTTTCCGGCAAGACCGGCGACACCTACGACGCCACCTCCATCGAGGTTCTCGAGGGCCTCGAACCGGTCCGCAAGCGCCCGGGCATGTATATCGGCGGCACCGACGAGCGCGCGTTGCACCACCTCGTCGCCGAGGTGCTCGACAACGCGATGGACGAGGCGGTGGCGGGTCACGCGAGCCGCATCGAGGTCGAGCTGCACGCCGACAATTCGGTGACGGTGCGCGACAACGGGCGCGGCATCCCCGTCGACCCGCACCCGAGGTTTCCCGACAAGTCCGCGCTTGAGGTCATCCTCTGCACGCTCCACGCCGGCGGCAAGTTCTCCGGCAAGGCCTACCAGACCTCCGGCGGCCTCCACGGCGTCGGGGTCTCGGTCGTCAACGCGCTGTCGGATCACGTGCGCGTCGAGGTCGCCCGCGACAAGCGGCTCTGGGCGCAGGAGTTCTCCCGCGGCATCCCCCAGGGCCCCGTCGCCGAGATCGGCGCCGCCCCCAACCGCCGGGGCAGCACCGTCACCTTCCACCCCGACCCCGAGATCTTCGGCGCGCTGAAGTTCCGGCCCGCCCGCCTCTTCGCCATGGCCCGCTCGAAGGCCTACCTCTTTTCCGGTGTCGAAATCCGCTGGCGGTCCCACATCGCGGAGGGCGACACGCCCACCGAGGCCAGCTTCCGCTTCCCCGGCGGCCTCGCCGACTACCTCTCCGAGACCCTCGAAGGCGCCACCACCTACGCCGACACCCCCTTCGCCGGCACCGTCGACTTCAACGAGAAGTTCGGCCAGCCCGGCCGCGTCGACTGGGCGATCAACTGGACGCCCGCGCGCGACGGCTTCATCCAGTCCTACTGCAACACCGTGCCGACCCCCGAGGGCGGCACCCACGAGGCCGGCTTCTGGGCGGCGATCCTGAAGGGCATCCGCGCTTACGGCGAACTCGCCGGCAACCGCAAGGCGAAGGACATCACCCGCGAAGACCTCTCCACCGGCGCGGGCGCCCTCGTCTCGGTCTTCATCCGCGACCCCGCCTTCGTCGGCCAGACGAAGGACCGGCTCTCCTCCGAGGCCGCCGCGCGCATGGTCGAGAACGCCGTGCGCGACCATTTCGACACCTGGCTCGGGGCCGACACGAAGTCCGCCGGCGCGATCCTCGACTTTCTGGTGCTGCGCGCCGAGGAACGCCTCCGCCGCCGGCAGGAGAAGGAGACGGCCCGCAAGTCCGCCACGAAGAAGCTGCGCCTGCCCGGCAAGCTCGTCGACTGCACCCGCTCGGCCCGCGACGGCACCGAGCTTTTCATCGTCGAGGGCGACAGCGCGGGCGGCTCGGCGAAGATGGCCCGCTCGCGCGAGACGCAGGCCCTCCTGCCGCTGAGGGGCAAGATCCTCAACGTCCTCGGCGCCGCCTCGGGCAAGCTCACCGACAACCGCGAGATCGCCGACCTCTCCCAGGCCCTCGGCTGCGGCCTCGGCACCCGCTTCAACCTCGCGGACCTGCGCTACGAGAAGATCATCATCATGACCGACGCCGATGTCGACGGCGCGCATATCGCCTCGCTCCTGATGACGTTCTTCTTCACCCAGATGCGCCCGCTCATCGACGGCGGCCACCTCTACCTCGCCTGCCCGCCGCTCTTCCGGCTGACGCAAGGGGCGAAGCGGGTCTACTGCCTCGACATCGCCGAGCGCGACGCATGGCTCGCGAAGGGTCTCGGCGGCAAGGGCAAGATCGAGATGTCGCGCTTCAAGGGCCTCGGCGAGATGGACGCGAAGGACCTGAAGGAGACGACGATGAACCCCGCCTCGCGCAAGCTCATCAAGGTCACCATCGACGAGGACGAGCCGGGCCAGACGGGGGATCTTGTCGAGCGGCTGATGGGCAAGAAGCCGGAATTGCGGTTCCAGTATATCCAGGAGAACGCGCGGTTTGTGGAGGAGTTGGATGTTTGAGGTCGAAGGCTTCGCACGTTGACAGCATTGTGGGAAAACGATATCCTAATCACATTTCGGTGATTGCATTTGGGGTGGTTTTATGCAGCTTTATTGGATTGTTTTCGCAGTTCTACTTGCAAGTCTCTCGACGTCAGCGAGCGCAGCGACGTACAGGGTAAACGTCGATGCGTCTTTCGAATTCTTCAGACTTGACGATTATTTGCTCAATAATGGGGATGAGAGCACATATTTCATCAGTTCACCCGATGACCCCGTGCTCGAAAACTACCCAAAGCCACTATTTGTCAAATCCGCATACAGAGACTCAGGCTCGCTCACTCTCACAAAGACCTTCTTTTCCGACGGCGATATCGGCTACGTGCCGTCCAAATGCACCGGCATCTTTCTTATTGCCTGTGGATTTTCGGGACCGATGTTCCCGTTGGAGGGAGAACTGAGCAAAGAAGGTTTTGACTTGCGACGTGCAGACACGTTCGGCGGAGTATTTTTATCATCGGATGGAGGTTTTGTAACACCCGGTGGAGGCGAACTGTGGGCAGCCACGGACGATGATTATGGTTGGACGAATTCCAGAGGCGTACATTTTGTGAGTAATGGCGAAAGTCTTGTCTACTCGATTAAGGATTACGAGATCTCGGTAGTACCTCTTTCCGGTTCCGCGTCATTTGCGCTGATCGGGCTCGGAATGCTCATAGCCGCAGGCCATCGTCGCCGATTCAAAGCATCGGCCTGATGCAGCAAGCGTAGGGTGGGTGCTCGGCACCCACCGAACCCCAAGCGAACGAGGGTGTTCCGCACCAATCGCCTGCCTTGGCCGCGCGGCATGGTGGGTGAAATCACACACCCTACACCCTCCGCTGTCCCGGAACCGATCCCGGTCCTCTTGCTGCTGCCCCATGAGCACCCGTAGGGCGGGCTTCAGCCCGCCATGGAAGTGACCGCCGGGATTGGCGGGCTGAAGCCCGCCCTACGACCCCTTGCTTCCACGTGGTCGCCGGCATTCCTTATCCACCAATCCCCCTTCCCTCCTTCCCCTGCAACGCTTACATTCCACCACGCAGGCCCGGCCCTCACACGGCCCGCGCCCGCTGCCCCATGAGGCTCATCGCCCTCGCGCTCCCTCCGCGAGGCAACCCTGATCCCCCAGAAGGCACGTCCCGCCGGCCATGTCGACCGGCGGCAACCTTCCCGAGGACGACCCCCATGTCGAAAGAGAAGAACCGCGGCAACCGCGAAGCGAAGAAACCGAAGAAGGAAAAGGTCAAGGTCTCGGCCACCGCGAACTCCGGTGCCGGCAAGTCCGACACCGTGATCGCCGGCAAGAAGATCAAGTGACCCATGACGCGGGGGCGCGACGGCCGCGCCCCCGCCCCACCGGAAACGCCCCGGACATGTCCGCCGTCAATGCCGGCCCGGCCCCGCTCCGCCAGACTTCCCCCGTGAAGTTCGCACGAAGTTCGCACGTGAAGTCCGACGGAGACGCCGCCCGATGCCCCCCATCCTCCCCCTCGCCGCCCTCGCCGCCGCCCTCCTGCTGGCCGCCTGCACCGAACCCGGCCGCTACCCGCTGACCGGCGCCGCCTGCGACCCCGGCGACCCCGTCCTGACCCTCGACGCGGGCGATTGCGCCGCAGCCCCCATCCGCACCGGCACGTTCTGAGTAGGGCGGGGTTCACCCCGCCGTCCCCGGCACCGGCGGGGTGAACCCCGCCCTACCCATCGCGCCCGGCCGCCCTACCCTTTCCGTCATGCGCCCGCTTCTCTTCGCCCTCGCCCTTCTCGCCACGCCCCTCGCGGCGCAGGATGTCGAGGTCGAGCTTGTCCTTCTCGCCGACACCTCGGGCTCGATCACCCGCGCCGAGCGCGATTTCCAGCGCCAGGGCTACGCCGCCGCCATCACCGACCCTTCCGTGCTGCGCGTCATCGAGGGTTCCGCCTACGGGCGCATCGCGGTCACCTACGTCGAATGGGCCGCGAACACCTCCGTCGTCGTGCCGTGGATGGTGGTCGACGGCCCCGAAAGTGCCGCCCGCTTCGCCGAGGCCCTCGCCGCCAACCCCGGCGGCGCCTTCGGGCGCAACGCCATCGGCCGCGCCCTTCTCGACGGCAAGACGCTGATCGAGACGAACGCGCACGAGGGCTGGCGCAAGGTCATCGACTTCTCGGGCGACAGTGCCAACAGCTATTCCGGCCCCGCCATCGAGGCCACCCGCGACGAGGTGGTGGCCGCCGGCATCGTCATCAACGCGCTCGCGATCTCCACCGCCGCGCGGCCGGGCCTCGCCGACGCCTACCGCGACCGCATCATCGGCGGCCCCGGCGCCTTCGTGGTCGAGGCCGAGGGGCGGGCGGATTTCGCCGACGCGGTGCGCCGCAAGCTCATCCTCGAAATCGGCGGGCTCGAACCGGGGGCGGATTACGCCGCGCGCTGAAGGCGCGACGCTCCACCCGTTCGGCCTCGCGACCGGACCGCCGGGCGAATCATCGGGCGGATCACCCGGGGTGCCTCACTCCTGCAACGTCTCGAGATAGCGCGCGAGCGCGTAGAGCCGCTCGGGCGTGGGCGTCGTCACCCCCGGCCCGGTCTCGACCATCACCAGCCGCCCCTCCTGAAGTGCCGGCCCGAACTCCGGCATCACGAGGTCGCCGTTCTCCACCCGTCGCGTGTAGCCGTCGATATGCGACATCACCTCGACGAGCGGGAAGGCCCCGCCGTTGCGCGCCGAGAGCGTGGTGAGGTCGGCGGGCGCGACCGCGAGGCCGTCGGCGGCCGGGCCGTCGCCGGTTCCGTCCGCCCCGTGGCACGCCACGCAGAACCGGTCGTAGTCCGACTTGCCCATCGACACCGGTGCCTCGGGCGTGCAGGCCGCGAGGGCAAGGCCAAGTCCAAGGCCAGGGCCCGCAAGAATGATCGCTGCTCGTTTCATCTTCGCCTCCGGTTTTCCGCCATGCTGCACCGGACGGGCCGGCACGTCCAGCACGCCCCTGCCATACGCCTGCCATACACTTTGCCATACGTTTTGCAGACACCCGTTCCGCACGCCGCCCTTGCCCGCCGCACCCGAATCCCGCCAACTCCCGCAATGCGTGTCGCCCTTGTCCTGATTCTCGCCCTCGCCGCCTGCGCCCAGCGCCCGCTGACCGAGGCCGAGCGCGGTTTTCTTTATACAGTTCATGGTGATAGCGTGGATTACGAGGCGGTCCGCGTGGTCCGCGGTTCGATCTCCTCGGCCTTCGACGCCGACATTCCCGAGCGCCCCCGAACCACCTGCCGCGAGCGCATCTTCCCGCCCCGCACCGGCCCGCAAACCATCATCTTCCCGGGGCTTACGGTCGACTCGACGATGTACTTCACCGAGCCCTTCTGGTCCGACGACTACGCCGAAGGCTACCCCGACCGTCTCGCCCTCCGCGACGCCATGCGCCTCGCCCACGAAGTCACCCATGTCTGGCAATGGCAGGCCCGCGAGACGACGAACTACCATCCTTTCAAGGCCTTGTCCGAGCACATCGCGCAGGACGACCCGTATCTCGTGGAGTTCGACCCGGCCCGCCCGTTCCTCTCCTACGCCTACGAGCAGCAGGGCACGCTGGTCGAGGAATTCGTCTGCTGCCGCGCCCTCGACCCCGGCGGCGCCAGGACAGCCGCGCTTCACGCGATGTTGTCGCAGCCCTTTCCGGGGCTTGCCCGGCGCGATGTCGTGGCCCTCGCCGGTGTCGAATTGCCGTGGGACGGGGTCGAGCCGCGCGGCATCTGCAGCGATCCGGGCTGACGGCCGCCGCATCAACCTTTCGGCAAGATCCGCCTCGTAACGTAGAAGCGTTGTCCGCTTCGCTCGCTTATCCGCTTTCCTGGATCGTGGCGAGCCAGGCGACGATGTCGACGATTTGTTCCGTGGTGAAGATCGGCGAGCCGTCGGGCGCGTCGATGACGCCCGAGGGTCCCTCGAGGATCCGCCCAAAAAGCGGCATCGGTCCGCCATGGGCCATGACCTCCTCGCGCCCGTCGATGCGGCGGACAACCCGGGCGGCGGGGAACACGCCGTCGTTGCGCGCGGAGAGGCGGGTGAGGTCGGAGGGCGCGAACATCAGCACCGGCGCCATGGGGCCGTCGCCGATCCCGCCTGTCCCGTGACAGACGGCACAGTGGTCGGCGAAGGCCTCGGCCCCGCGCACCGCGTCCTGGGCGAAGGCGGGAAAGGCGAGGCAGGTCGTGGCGAGAACAAGCGGTCGCAGCATGGGGTCTCCTCC
>Ga0008833_1001196_pt1 | contig 12945 bp, 10 predicted proteins | sample HotLakConsoUCCLE_FD_62216 | JGI IMG/M metagenome (GOLD analysis project Ga0008833, IMG submission 62216) | Hypersaline microbial mat communities from Hot Lake, Washington, USA - Hot Lake Consortium UCC-LE | ecosystem: Environmental > Aquatic > Non-marine Saline and Alkaline > Hypersaline >... | reverse complement strand
AGAGCGCGTAGGACTGGAACACCATGGCGATGTTGCGCTGCGAGGGGTGGACGCCGTTGATGACGCTATCCTTGATGCGGATGTCGCCCGAGGTGATCCCCTCGAGCCCCGCGATCATGTTCAGCAGCGTGGACTTGCCGCAGCCCGAGGGGCCGACGAGCACGAGGAATTCCCCCTCCTCCACCGCGATGTCGACCTGGTGCAGCACCTCGACGGCGCCGTAGGATTTGGTGACGTTGTCGATGTCGAGAAAACCCATCTCTTCAATCCTCCGGATTGACCGGCGCGGTGCAGTTGCCCCGCGCGTTCGGCATTTGTAACGCGCCCCAGGCGCCTTTCATTTTGCTTCGCAAAACCACGCCTCACCCTTTGACCGAGCCAGCCATCAGGCCGCGCACGAAGTAGCGCCCGGCCACGATATAGACGAGCAAGGTGGGCCCGGCGGCCATGATGGCGCCTGCGAAATGCACGTTGTATTCGCGCACGCCGGTGGAGGAGTTGACGAGGTTGTTCAGCGCCACCGTCATCGGCGCTGACCCGCCGCTGGCGAAGGAGGCGCCGAACAGGAAGTCGTTCCAGATGTTGGTGAACTGCCAGATGAAGCTGACCGCGATGATCGGGCCGGACGAGGGCAGCATGATGCGCCAGAAGATCTGGAAGAACCCCGCCCCGTCGATCTGCGCCGCGCGCACCAGTTCCGTCGGGAAGGCGGCATAGTAGTTGCGGAAATAGAGCGTGGTGAACCCGACCCCATAGACGAAATGCACGAGGATCAGGCCTGGCGTCGACCCAGCGATTCCCATCAGGCCCAGCATCCGCGCCATCGGGATCAGCACGATCTGGAACGGGATGAAGCACGAGAACAGCAGCAGCCCGAAGATGATCGTGGCGCCGGGGAAATGCCACTTGGTCAGCACATAGCCGTTGAGCGCACCGAAGATCGTGGACAGCAGGACCGCGGGCACCGCCATCACGATCGAGTTGATGAAATAGGGCCTGAGGCCCGTCGGCTGCACCCCGATCTGCGCCGTCGACCAGGCCGAGAGCCAGGGTTCGATCGTCCATTCGCGCGGCAGGGCGATCATGTTGCCGCCGGTGATCTCGCTCAGCGGTTTCAGCGAGTTCACCAGCATGATGCCCAAGGGCAGCAGGTAGAACAGCGCGAACAGCAGCAGCACGAGGTAGATGAAGGCCCGCGCGAAACTCGATGAGCGGACGGCGTTTTCGGAGGACACTGCGGCCATCACGTCTTCTCCCGCAATTCGGCGTAGAGGTAGGGAACCATGATCGCGGCGATGGTCATCAGCATGATCACGGCGGACGCCGCCCCGATGCCCATCTGATTCCGCTCGAATGTGTAGGAATACATGAAGGTCGCGGGCAGCGCCGTGGCATTGCCCGGCCCGCCGCCGGTCAGGGCGATGACGAGGTCATAGGACTTGATCGCAAGGTGGCTCAGGATCACGAAGGCCGACAGGAACGCCGGGCGCAGCTGCGGCAGGATGATCCGGCGGTAGAGTTGGAAGTTCGACGCGCCGTCCATCTGTGCCGCCTTCAGGATCTCGTTGTCGATGCCGCGCAGGCCCGCGAGGAACATCGCCATCACGAAGCCCGAGCTTTGCCAGACCGCGGCCAGCACGACGGTGTAGATCGCCATCTCGCGGTCCTTGATCCAGTTGAAGGTAAAGCTTTCCCAACCCCAGAGCTGCATCGTGTTCTCGATCCCGATGGCCGGGTCGAGCATCCATTTCCACGCGGTGCCGGTGACGATGAAGCTGAGCGCCATCGGGTAGAGGAAGATCGGGCGCAAGATGCCTTCGCCGCGGATCTTCTGGTCAAGGAATATCGCCAGCATCAGCCCGATGGCCGTGCAGATCGCAATGTAGAGCGAGGCGAAGATCGCGAGGTTGGTCAGCGCGATGTTCCATTCGCGGATGCGGAACAGGCGGTCGTAGTTCTGCCAGCCAACCATCTCGAAGGACGGCAACATGCGGCTGTCGGTGAAGCTGAGGTAGATCGTGAAGGCGATGAAGCCGTATACGAAGATCAGCATCACGGCGAGCGAGGGGGAAAGCACCAGCTTGGGCAGCCAGGTCTGCAGACGCGTGCGCAGATCCACGCCGGTGTGGGTCGTCGAGGCCATCGGCCCGCTCCTCCTGTCGCAAGTGATCGGTGTGGCCGGATGGGCCGGGGTGGGCTCCGGCCCCGCGAACGGGGCCGGGCCGGGGTGCGCCGGTTACTGCGAGATTTCGACGGCGGTGACCATTTCCGCGGCTGCGGTCTCGGCGTCGTAGTCACCGTTGAAATGCGCGGTGATCACGTCGTACATCGCGTTCTGCACCGACGGGTTGTTGGCGTGGCCGTGGGCCATCGATCCGAACAGGCCACCGCTTTCGGCCGCTGCTGCCAGTTGCTCCATGCCGAGCTGACCGCAGGCATCGAATTCATCCGAGGGGATGTCGGTGCGCGCGGGGACCGAGCCCTTGACGAGGTTGAAGGTCACCTGGAACTCGGGGCTCATCACGGCGCTGGCCATGGCAAGCTGCGACTCCTGCGCCTCGGGGTCGGTCACGTTGAACATCGCGAACTGGTCGGAGTTGAACATGACGTTGCCCTCGGTGCCCGGCACGCGGAAGCACTGGAATTCCTCGCCGGCGGTCATGCCCGCGTTGACGAATTCACCCTTGGCCCAGTCGCCCATGATCTGGAACAGCGCCTCGCCGTTGATGACCATCGCCGAGGCCAGGTTCCAGTCACGGCCCGAGAAGTTGTCGTCGACGAAGCCGCGCAGGGTGTCCATGCGCTGGAAGGCTTCGACCATCTGAGCCGATCCGAGCGCCTCGGGATCGAGTTCGACCATCGAGGCCTGGTAGAACTCGGGACCGCCGACGCCCATCACCATCGATTCGAACACGGTCGCGTCCTGCCAGGCCTGTCCGCCATGGGCGAGGGCGGTGTAGCCCGCATCCTCGGCGGCCTGCATCGCGGCGACGAAGCTGTCCCAGTCGGTCGGCTGTTCGATGCCAAGCTCTTCCATCAGCGCGGTGTTGGCCCAGACCCAGTTGGTCGAGTGGACGTTCACCGGCGCCGCGACCCAGCTGCCATCGTAGGTCGAGAACGCCTGAAGCGCCTCGGGCACCACGTCGGCCCAGCCCTGTTCGGCTGCCAGATCGTCAAGGTTGGCCAGCGCGCCTTCGGCGGCCCAGTCCTGGATCGAGAAGCCGAGCATCTGCACGGCGGTCGGCGGGTCGCCGGAGGTGACGCGGGCGCGCAGCACGGTCATGGCGTCTGAACCGCCGCCGCCCGCGACCGGCATGTCCTGCCAGCCGATGCCGCCTTCGGCCAGCGTGTCGCGCAGCGTGCCGACGGCCGCAGCCTCGCCACCCGATGTCCACCAATGCAGGACTTCGACTTCCTGCGCGGCGACCGCGGTGGTCGACAGCGCCAGAACGGCCGCCGTCATGTTGAGTTTCTTCATCATGGTCATGTTGGTTCCTCCCTAAGTGACCAGCACCCTTATCGGGCTCTCACGAATTAAAACGTTATAAATCTGTCATTCGTCAACCGGTAATTTGCAGGGCACGATCACCCTTTCTTGCGAAAACCACTGCAATTGCGGCATTTTTCTGCGACGCAGCAAAGACCTGCGGCGGCGGTTTCTTGTTGAAACGTTTGAAACGCCCGTCAATATGACAGCCGACGCAATCACGGGCAGAGCCGGGCCATGGCCGACGACATCCCCATCACGACCCTGCATGGTCAAGGCGCCCGCCCGACCCTGCGGACGCTGGCGCAAGCGACGGGGTTCTCGGTGGCGACCGTGTCCCGCGCGCTGGCCGACGATCCGCGAATCGCCGTCAAGACGCGGGCGACCGTGGCCGCCGCGGCCAAGCGTCTGGGCTACATCCCCGACCGCGCCGCGCGGCGCCTGCGCACCGGGCGCACGCAGGTGATCACCTTGCTGCTCAACACCCAGCACGAATTCCTGGGGTTCACCCACGAGTTCCTGACCGGGATCACAGAGGTTCTGGCAGGCACCGGCTATTCCGTCACGGTCGTGCCAGACACCACCGGCGGCGACCGGCTGGCACCGGTGCGCACGATCTTGCGCAACAACCTGGCGGACGGGCTGCTGTTCACCCGAACCGAAGCATTCGACCCGCGCGTGCGGATGCTGATGGAGGCCGATTTCCCCTTCGTCAGCCATGGCAGGACGGAGTTCACCGCGCCGCACCCCTGGGTGGATTTCGACAACGAGGCGTTTGCCCGCGCCGCCGTCGCGCACCTGGTGGCCAAGGGGCGCAGGCGGATCAGCCTGGTGCTGCCGGGCGACCAGTTCACCTTCACCCAGCATCTGCGCTACGGATTCCTGTCGGCCGCGCGCGACGCCGGGATCGGTCACGACATCGTGGAGGGCGTGACGCTGGACAGCCCCACGCCCGAGATCGCCGCCGCGCTGATGCGGGCGCGGCGCGGGCCGACGCCGCCCGACGGCTATGTCTGCGTTGGCGAGGTGACGGCGATGGTGGCGCTGGCGGCGCTGAGCGACACCGGCGTGGTGCACGGCGTCGATGCCGACATCGTCGCCAAGCGCGCCTCGCCGATCTTCGACAACATCCGCCCGCGCATCGACACCGTGTTCGAGGATCTGCGCGCCACCGGCTGCGCCATGGCCGAGATGCTGCTCAAGCGCATGGCGGGCGAGCCGCCCGAGGGGCTCAACCGGCTGTTCCAACCCGATCCGGTGGCCTGAGAAGCGCGCGAGGGTCATGCCACCCACGCCCCGCGCGTGGCACCGATGCGCATCTGCACGGTCTTCACCTCGAGAAATTCCTCGATCCCGTAGCGGCCCAGTTCGCGGCCCTGCCCACTTTGCTTGAAGCCGCCGAACGGCAGTTCGGAGTACCCGTCCATCCAGGTGTTGGTCCAGACCGTGCCGGCCTGCACCTTGCGCGCGAAGTCGAGGCAGGTGGAGACATCGCGGCTCCAGATCCCTGCCGACAGGCCGTAGGCGGCACCGTTGGCAAGCGCGATGGCCTCGTCGAAGCTGCGGAAGGTCAGGACCGAGAGGACCGGGCCGAACACCTCCTCGCGGGCGATGGGCATGTCGGGGGTCACGTCGGTGACGATGGTGGGCTGGTAGAATTGTGCGCCGAGGCCGCCGACATCCAGCGCCGCACCGCCAAGGGCAAGGCGGGCACCCGCCGCCACGGCGCCCCTGACATAGCCGTCGATCTTGGCCAGATGCTCGGGCGAGATGATCGCGCCGACCTGCGTGCGCGCGTCGAGCGGATCACCGAAGGGCACCTTGCGGCTCAGCGCCACGATCTTTCCGGTCAGCGCCTCGGCCACGTCTTCATGCACGATGATGCGGCTGCCGGAATTGCAGCACTCGCCGGCGTTGAAGTAGACGCCGAAGGCGATGGCATCGGCGGCCTGGTCGAGATCGGCATCGGGAAAGATCACCTGCGGGTTCTTGCCGCCAAGCTCGAGGCTCACCTTCTTCAGCGTCGCCGAGGCCGCCGCGGCGATGCGCTTGCCGACGCCGGTGGAGCCGGTGAAGCTGACCATGTCGACCCGCGGATCGGTGGACAGGATCTCGCCCACCGGGTCGCCGTAGCCGAGCACGATGTTGGCGACACCGTCGGGCAGGCCCACTTCCTGTAGAAGTTTTCCCAGTATCACCGCGGTGCCCGGCGTCAGCTCCGACGGTTTCACCACCGCCGTGCAGCCAGCCGCCAGCGCGAAGGGGAGTTTTTGCGAGACGATGAGAAAGGGGAAGTTCCACGGGCAGATCAGCGACACGACCCCGATGGGTTCCTTGAGCACGAGGCCCAGCATGTCGGGGCCAAGGCTGTTGTGGCTGTCGCCGTGCAGGGTGCGCGCCAGCGCCGCCGCATAGCGCCACAGATCCGCCGCGCCCTCGATCTCGGCCATGGCCTGCGTGATCGGCTTGCCGGATTCCAGCACCTCGTGCCGGGCGATCATCTCGCGGTCGCGGTCGATCAGGTCGGCCACCTTCAAGAGCAGCGTGGCGCGGTCCTTGCCCGAGGATTGCGCCCAGTCGCCAGCGTCGAAGGCTGTGCGCGCGGCGGCGATGGCGGCCTCCGCCTCGCCCTTTCCGCCCCTGGCGGCGACCGACACCGCGACACCATGGGCGGGCGAGCATCGCACGCTGGTCGCGCCGTCGGCGCTGTCGACCCACGCGCCGCCGATCCAGTGCTTGAGCGCCACGGGCGCGTCCGGCAGGGCGGCGTTCGAGGCGGGGATGACGGTCAGGTCATGGTCTTGCATGGATCAGGTTCCGGGAAATTCGGGTTTGCGTTTCTCGGCGAAGGCGGCGACGCCTTCGGCCTTGTCGGCGCTGGCGCCGATCATGCCCGCGCCCAGCGCCTCGACCATCGCGGCGGGGTCCTCGCCGACGGCGGCGTGGATCTGGTATTTCGCAACCTCGACCGCGCGGGGCGAGGCGCGGAGCAGGCTTTCGGCGATGGTGTCGGCGGCGGCGCGCGGGTCGTCCGCGACCTCGGCCACGAAGCCGAGCGCATGGGCGCGCGCGGCGTCGAGGCGGCGGCCGAAAAGCGCCATCTCCTTCAGCACCGGCTCGGGCAGCAGCCGCGCGAGGCGCTGGGTGCCGGACCAGCCCGGCACGATGCCGACCTGCGCCTCGGGCAAGGCCAAGGTCACACCGGGCGCCATCACCCGGATGTCGCAGCAGGCGGCCAGTTCGAGCCCGCCGCCAAAGGCCGGGGCCTGGATCGCCGCGATGGTGGGTTTCGACAGCCGCGCGAGACGGTCGAACACGCGATGCCCCTCGCGCACCCAGTGGCGCGCGAAATCGAAGGGCGAGAGCGGCGCCCAGGCGGCGATGTCGGCCCCGGCGCAAAACGCGCGGTCACCTTCCGATTGCACGATCACGCAGCGGATGTCGGGGCTGCGTTCCAGCGTGGCGCAATGGGTTTCCAGTTCGGCCAGCATGGCGGGGGTGAAGGCGTTGAGCTTGCCGGGGTTGTCGAGCGTGATCCGCGCCAGCGGGCCGTCGATGTGGAGGTGCACCGCGCTCACAGCGTCAGACCCATCGGCGCGTCGCGCAGGATCGAGAGCGGCATGGTAGTCGCGTTTTCCGCGACGCTCACGCGGCCCCCGCTTGCCGCCACGATATCGCGGGCGGGGTCCATGCCCGGCATGATCTCGGTGGCCACCAGCCCCTGCGGGGTCAGGCGGATGACGCAGCGTTCGGTGACGTAGATCACGTCCTGCCCCTGCGCCACCGCGCGGCGGCCGGAGAAGGTGACGTGTTCGACCGCATCAACCATCTTGGTGAACTTGCCGGGCTTTGTGACGCGCAGCCCGGTGTCGGTCAGCTCCAGCTCCGCCGCAGCCTCGAAGTAACCCGAGAAGACGATCTTTTTCGCGTGCGCCGTGATGTCGACGAAGCCGCCGCAGCCGGCCGTCAGGTAGGGCTTCTTTCCCAGTTTCGAGACGTTCACGTTCCCCTCCACGTCGACCTCGAGGAACGACAGGAACGACTGGTCGAAGCCGCCGCCCTGGAAATAGGTGAACTGCGCCGGCGAGGGCACGAAGGCGTCGGCGTTGGACGCGCAGCCGAAGGCGAAGCCGGTGAGGGGCATGCCGCCGACGGCGCCCTGCTCGATCGCCCATGTCACCGCCTGTGCGTGGCCTTCTTCCAGAAGAATGCGCGGCACCATGGCCGAGATGCCGAAGCCGAGGTTGGCGGTCTGGCCACGCCTCAGTTCCATCGCGGCGCGGCGGGCGATGATCTTTTCGACGCCGTGTTCGGCGAGCGTGAAGCTGTCCCAGGGGCGCATGATCTCGCCCGAGATGGCGGGGTCGTAGGGGGTTTCCGTCGTCTGCTTCTGGTCGGGGGCGACCACTATCAGGTCGACGAGGTGCCCCGGAACGTGCACGTCGTGGGGGCGGAGCGACCCCGCCGCCGTGATCCGCTTGACCTGCGCGATGACGAGGCCGCCGTGATTGCGCACGGCGATGGCCTGATCGAGGGCGCCCAGATACGCGCCTTCATGCTCGTAGGTCAGGTTGCCGCGTTCGTCCGCCGTTGTGGCGCGAATGATGGCGACATCGGGCACGATGTTGGGGAAATGCAGCCAGGTCTCGCCGCCGAACTCGGCCCGCGCGACGATCGGCGCGGCGGCCCCGCGCGCGTTCATCGCGCAGCCTTCGCGGATCGGGTCGACGAAGGTGTCGAGGCCCACGCGCGTCAGCACGCCGGGTTTGCGCGCCGCCACGTCGCGGTGCATGTCGAAGAGGATGCCGGAGGGCACGTTGAAGGCCGCGACGCGGTCTTCCACCACCATCTTCCAGATCTCGGGCATCGGCAGCGACGATGGGCCGGAGGGGTAGCTGCCGGCGATGATGCGCGCAAGCAGCCCGTCGCGGGCGATATGGTCCACGCCCTTGACGCCATACATGTCGCCCGCCGCGATCGGGTGCAGCGTGGTGAGGCCGCGCGGATGCCCCTCGGCCTCGAACCGTTCGCCCAGCGCCTGCAGGACCGCGTCGGGGCAACCCAGCGCGGAGGAGGAGGAGACGGTGACGACGGCGCCATCCTTGATGCGGGCGACGGCCTCGGGCGCGGTGACGTGCTTGCCCATCACTCAGATCCCGCCGTAGTCCACCGCGACACGGCGGCCGGTCTTCGCGGCCTTCGCCACGGCGGCGGCGACAGCCAGCGACTTGACGCCATCGACGCCGTCGGCGGCAGGGCTGCCCTGCCCGCGCACGGCGGCGGCGAATTGGTCCATCGCGCGGGCGTAGAGATTGTGATCGGCGAAGGGCAGGCTCTCCTCGCCTGCCTCGGTGCGCAGGGTGATTTCGCCCATCGGCCGCTGGTTCATCACGCCCCTGGCGAAGATCGAGCCCATGGTGCCGTGGATCTCGAACCCGGTGCCGGCGAAGGCATGGGTGAAGCTTTCATGCGCCTGCACCATGACGCCCGAAGGCATCGACCAGACCGACATGACGGAATCCTCGACCCCCTGCCCCAGGCCCGAGGTGCCGTCGATGGCGACGATCTCGGCCGGGTCTTCGCCGAGGTGAAAGCGGACGGTGTCGGCGTCATGGACCACGATGTCGGGGATCACGCCGCCGCCCGCGCCCGGGTTGTCGATGCGCCAGCCTTGCAGGAAGGGCGGCAGTTGCACGGCGTGAAAGACCCGCACGCTCAGCACCGTGCCGATGCGGCCGGCCTGCACCGCCTCGCGGATGGCGATGTGGGAGCCGGCGTTGCGCAGGTGGTGGTTGGTGGCGAAGACCACGCCCGCATCGGCCGCCGCGCGCACCATGGTGACGGCGTCGGTGACGGTCATCGCCAGCGGTTTCTCGCACAGGACGTGCTTGCCCGCGGCGACAGCGGCCATCGCCTGGGCGAAGTGCTTTTCGTTGGTGGTCGAGATGTAGACGGCGTCAAGATCATCCTCGGTCAGCAGCGTGTCGAGATCGGTGAGGCCGCGCGGAATGCCATGCTCGTCGGCGTAGCTTTCGGCGCGGTCGGCGGAGGAGCTGAGCACCGAGCGGATGTCGCCGCCCGCACCGCGGATCGCGCCGATCATGTGGTTCGCGGCAATGCTGCTTGCGCCGATCAATCCCCATCGCATGCGGTGTCTCCCTCTGGTCAATCCCCCGACTCGCGCGGGTGTTTCCTGCTTTGCGCCTTTTTTGGAACGATCCAATAGCGATGTCAACGGGGTCGGCAGGCGGTTCTGCGCGTCGCCGGGGTGAGGTCAGGCGCGCCTTGCGCCCGGCGGAATGGTAGGCGGCGCGGCGTTCAGCGTCTCGATGGCGAAGCCCGCCGCGGATTTGTAATTGGCCATGAAGGCGCGGCGCTCCGCCTCGGGCAGGACGGTCTCGATGTCCTCGAACACGCCGCCGCAACGCTCTTCGAGAAGCGTTAGGAGCCCGAACGGCCCGAGGCCGCGGTTGCGCAGCACCAGCTCCGACACCGGGGCGCAAAGCTGCGCGTCATAGGCGGACAGCGCGTCGGGCGTCGCGCCATGCTCGAGCATCTTGGCCCCGATCACCCGGGCATCAACGATCGCCTGGCTCGCGCCGTTCGATCCGGTGGGGTACATCGCGTGCGCCGCGTCGCCGATAAGGGCGACCGGCCCGTCGACCCAGGTGGGAACCGGGTCGCGGTCGATCATCGGGTTCTCGTAGGCGCAATCGGCGGCGTGCAGCATCGCGGGCACATCGAGCCAGTCGTAGCGGAAGGCGTCGAAATGGTGGACGAAATCGGCCACCGCGACGGGCTTGAACCAGGCGTCGACGGGCCAGCCGCCGGAATTGTCGACCGTCACCTCGGCGATCCAGTTGACCAGCGCGGTGCCATCCTCGGCCACGGGGCTGATCGGGTAGATCACCATGCGCTGCCGGTGCGTGCCGAGGCCCACGAAGGAGGACGCCGTGCGCAGCGGCTTGGCCCGCACCGTGCCGCGCCACATCACCGCGCCGCCCCAGTTGATCGGCGGCTGGTCGGGGTGCATCTGCGCGCGTATGCGGGAATGGATGCCGTCGGCCCCGATCAGCAGCGCGCCGCGTTCCTGGGTCTCGGACCCGTCCGCCCGCGTGATCTGCGCCAGCACGCCGTCACCCGCCTGGGCGTAGCCCCTGACGCGCGCGCCGAGCATGACGCACTCGGGCCCGGCGCGTTCCAGCAGCGTGTTGTAGAGCATCATGTGGAACTGCCCGCGATGGACGGCGTATTGCGGCCAGTCATACCCGGCGAAGCGTCCGCGCGGCTCGGCATGAACCTCGCGCCCGTTGAGGCCCACCAGCGCCCATTCCTCGGCGGGCAGGCCGACGGTGTCGAGATCGGCCTCGGTGATCCCCATCTCGATCAGCTCGCGCACACCGTGGGGTTGCAGGTTGATGCCGACGCCCAGGGGCTTCATCTCGCGGCTGGCCTCGAACACGCGGAAGGGCACGCCGATCTGGTGCAGCGTCAGCGCCATGGCCAGCCCTGCGATCCCCCCGCCCGCGATCAGGACCGGACCGGCCGTCATCGCGGCGCCATGCGGATCGCGCCGTCAAGGCGGATGACCTCGCCGTTCAGCATCGGGTTCCGGGTGATGTGATCCACCATCGCGGCGTATTCGTCAGGGTCGCCCAGCCGCGAGGGGAACGGCACCTGCGCGCCGAGGGACTGCTGCACATCCTCGGGCAGGCTTTGCAGCAGCGGCGTCAGGAACAGGCCCGGCGCAATGGTGCAGACGCGGATGCCCTTGTCGGCAAGGTCGCGCGCCATCGGCAGGGTCATGCCGACGATCCCGCCTTTCGATGCTGCATAGGCCACCTGCCCGATCTGGCCGTCATAGGCCGCGACGGAGGCCGTGTTCACGATCACGCCGCGCGCGCCATCGGCATCGACCGGGTCGGCGGCGACCATGCGGGCTGCGGCCTGGCTGGCGCAGTTGAACGTGCCGATCAGGTTGATGCGGATGACCTTGTCGAACAGCGCGGCGTCATGCGCCGCGCCGCGCGACACGGTCTTGGCGGCGGGGCCGATGCCGGCGCAGTTGACCAGCACACGCGGCGTGCCGAGAGCAGCCTCCACCGCGTCGAGGCCGGCTGTGACCGAAGCCGGGTCGGAGACATCGACGCGCACGAACATCCCGCCGATGGCGTCGGCATGTTCGGCCCCGCGCGCCGCGTCGAGATCGAAAAGCGCCACGCGCAGGCCAGAGGCCGCCAGCCGCGCCGCCGTTGCCGCCCCCAGCCCCGAAGCACCGCCGGTGACGACGGCGGCGCAATCATTCCAGTCCTGCATGACACTCTCCCTGTGCTGCCCGGCACGCCATTGCCACGGCTGCGCCGCCCAGTTCTATAGCACTTCGCCACCAGGTCACCACCATGACAACCGGTCGGTATGCTGCGCGGTTGTCATCGTGGCCAAAGCCTCCTATTCCGCGCAACAGCGGACATGGACCCGAACCAGCTTCGGGTGGCTCTTCCGGCCGCCGATCCGCCGGATAACGATCACCAACCGTGCGCAAGCACGCTGGCCGCGCGGATTGATCGACGGTCGGTATCGGACACATCTGACATGATTTCACTCGACGCGTATCGCAGCCAGTGGCTGGGCAACATCCGTGGCGACCTGCTGGCCGGGCTCGTCGTGGCGCTGGCGCTGATCCCCGAGGCCATCGCCTTTTCCATCATTGCGGGCGTCGACCCGAAGGTCGGACTCTACGCCAGTTTCTCCATCGCCGTCATCACCGCCATCGCCGGCGGGCGGCCCGGCATGATCTCGGCCGCGACCGCCGCGACCGCCGTCTTGATGGTCACGCTGGTGCGCGATCACGGGCTGGAATACCTGCTGGCCGCGACGGTGCTGGCGGGCCTGTTGCAGATCGGCGCGGGCATCCTGAAGCTTGGCTTCGTGATGCGCTACGTGTCGAAATCGGTGATGACCGGGTTCGTCAACGCGCTCGCCATCCTGATCTTCATGGCGCAGCTGCCCGAGCTCGATCCGCGCACGGTGACCTGGCTGACCTATGTGCTGGTGGCGCTCGGCCTTGCCATCATCTACGGCTTTCCGTTGCTGACCAAGGCGATCCCCTCGCCGCTGGTCACCATCGTGGTGCTGACGGCTCTCGCCCTCGTGCTGGGGCTCGACGTGCGCACCGTGGGCGACATGGGCGCGCTGCCCGACACGCTGCCGGTGTTCTTGATCCCCGACATCCCGCTGACCTTCGAGACGTTGCAGATCATCTTTCCCTATTCCGTCGCCGTCGCCGTCGTGGGCCTTCTGGAAAGCCTGATGACGCAGAACATCGTCGACGACCTGACCGATACGAAATCGAACCGCAACCAGGAGTGCGTGGGACAGGGCATCGCCAACACCGCCACCGGCTTCATCGGCGGCATGGCGGGCTGCGCGATGATCGGCCAGTCGATCATCAACGTGAA